>Ga0079998_104061_pt1 | contig 33590 bp, 28 predicted proteins | sample PerSpoBPS_BMetaG_FD_69201 | JGI IMG/M metagenome (GOLD analysis project Ga0079998, IMG submission 69201) | Thermal spring microbial communities from Yellowstone National Park, Wyoming, USA - Perpetual Spouter B (PS_B) MetaG (SPADES assembly)... | ecosystem: Environmental > Aquatic > Thermal... | reverse complement strand
CAAGCCGCTCCGCCCCTTTGGGGCGGAGCGGCCAAAATATCTCTCTCTCCATTTACTAAGACTCAGGTCATCTACCCCCCTTACAAGTACGGCTTAGGAGGATCCTTAGGAGGCAAAGGCAAGGTCCCCGGAATCCCCAATAGCGTAAACTCCTTCCGCAAAGGATGATACTCAAAGTCTTCAGGCAAGTATATACGTCGCAAATCCGGATGCCCCTCAAACCGAATGCCCATCATATCCCAGGCCTCTCGCTCATGCCAGTTAGCCGAGGGCCACAAATGCGATACCGTCGGCAAACGAGGGTCCTCCTCAGGTACGCGCACTTTCACCCGCAAACGCACCCGAGCCTCTAAGTGCATGAGATTATATACGACCTCAAACCGCAGCCCCTCTTCAAAGTGATCTACCGCCCCAATATCCACCAGGTAGTCAAACCCATACTTGTGCCGCAGCGCCTCCATGAGGGGCAAAAAATGCTCCCGACTCGTTATAAGTGTCGTCTCCCCCGCATACTGCTTCACCTCTACCAGCTGGGGAGCCAGCTCTTCCTGCACCCGCACTATAAGACTCATGCCGTAAAAGTACAAAACCCCCACCATCCTAACCGCACATACCCCCTAAGACACCAGAAAGAAGCCCAACCTCTAAACCCACCCCTACTCCTCAGCCCCAACCTCTCTAAAATCCTATCACCTTGATGCCCCTCTCATCGTCAAAGGGAAGCCCCACTATCTTCGCTGCCTGTCTCAGCTTCCGACGCTTATTATCATCATTTAGATCAGCAAGGACAAGCCAGCCCTGTTCTATCTCCCGATACTGTCTCGAGTTTTGCTCATAATATTCCTGCATTTTCTCGGGTAGCTGGTCTTTTTCACTTTTCTTGAATAGGTAAGAGCGCGTATTCCCCTCATTCTCCTTAGAAAACTGGTCGGCAAAATGCGGATAGTCCTGAATGAGCCTGCCTATAATCTCGACATATATGTCTTTCTTGCCAGATGCGGGGTAAAAGGTACCCTTGTAGTAATAACCTAGGCCCGCAGGAGGCGACGAGAGCGGGGGAACTCCCGACGCATGAGGGGTGGAAGTGGTATTGGAGAGCATAGCAGAGGAGCTGGAGGAGGAGTCGGAGGGCTTGTACTTTTTGAGCCACTGGGGTAAAAATGCCCGAATCTGCTCTTTCCCCACGTCAATGTCCCGCTGCTTCGCAATTCCCTCTATGAGCTCGATCAGCTCATCGGTAGGGTTCTGAAAGATCTCCTCCAGAAGGGAGGGAAGCTTATTGACGTGAAAGGCTTCCTCTATGGTTTTTCGTAGGCGATTAGGGGAGAGGTCTGAGCTTTTTTGCAGGTATTTCCGCAGGATGGTAGCTGCCTCGGTAGGCTCTGTACGGGTAAGTTGAATTTCCTGGGCCAGCCGGTCAGCGTATCGCCGTTCAGGTGCAGCGGGCCAGTAAAAAAGCCACGCATCCCCATCGGTCAAAACCGCTACGGGCACCGCCTCGTCATAAGCGTATTTGAGCAATTGCTCAATACCCTTATCCAAACTGCGATCGTTATCCAGCCGATGCTTCACTTCTATGAAGATGAGCGGTTTATCGCCTCTAAGTAGGGCATAGTCTACCCGCTGTTTTTCTTGGGTGCCATATTCTGGACGGACTTCGTCTGTGTCGTGTGTATTCCAGCCACAGGCTTGCAGGATAGGGAGTACAGCCCCTTGGGATACCGCTGCTTCATTAGGAAAGCCCTTTTCCAGCTTTATCCGTATAGCTTGTATAACTTCTTCCAGTCTGGTCGGTGTGGCAGACATTAAGGCAAAGTTACACCTTTTGGCAGGCAGTAGTACTAATCTGGCTTTTGAGAGATACTGCTATGGGCTAATGGCTACACCGTCTTCGTACTGTTACTTTGCAGGGGTATGGTCAGCGATATTCAGCGGCTTTCAGCGTATGCTAAGGAGCAGGGCTTCATTTATCCGGGTAGTGAGATATATGAGGGGCTGGGGGGGGTGTATGATTATGGGCCTTTGGGGGTGGAGCTCAAACGGCGCTTGGCGCACTACTGGTGGGTAGCCATGGTGCAGCTTCACGAAAATATCGTCGGCTTAGACAGCGCCATCCTCATGCATCCACGGGTATGGGAAGCGTCGGGACATGTAGAGGCTTTTCACGATCTTCTTGTAGATAACAAAGTCTCCAAAAAACGTTATCGGGTAGATACCCTTATTGAGGAGTACGCTCAACGTTTGGAGGAACGGGCTCGCCGAGAGGTGGAAAAGCGCGCCGCTAAACAAGGCTGGAGCCCCGACGTCATCACCGAAAAGCTACAAGCCCATAAAGACTTTCAGAAGGCGCAGACCCTGCGTGCCCGCCTCGCCGAAGCCCTCTCCAAAAAAGATTGGGAATCGCTTTCCACGCTCCTTACGGAAGTGCCTTGTCCCGAGAGCGGTTCCACCGAATGGACGCCTGTGCGGCAGTTCAACCTGATGTTTTCTACTCGGCTGGGGGCTGTGGCCGACGAAGCGGAAGAAATATACCTTCGGCCAGAGACAGCCCAAGGCATATTTGTAGATTTTCCCTTAGTGCTGCGTACGGCTCGGATGAAGATTCCGTTTGGGATTGCGCAGGTGGGGAAGGCTTTTCGGAATGAGATCGTGTTTCGGCAGTTTATTTTTCGGATGCGAGAGTTTGAGCAGATGGAAATGCAGTTTTTTGTGCGGCCGGGGACGGAGCTGGAGTGGTATGAGTACTGGAAAGCCAAACGTCGGCGCTGGCATGAGGCACTCGGCCTGCGCCCCGAAAATCTCCGCTACAAAGACCACGACCAGCTTGCCCACTACGCCAACGCCGCGGTAGATATAGAGTTTCATTTCCCCTTTGGATTTCGGGAATTGGAAGGGATTCATTCGCGCACAAATTTTGACCTCTCTCGCCATAGCCAGTACAGCGGGAAAAAGCTGGAGTATTACGACGAAGAGCTGGGACGTTCGTATATCCCGTATGTGATAGAGACTTCGGTAGGGCTGGATCGGCTGGTTTTAGCTCACTTATCGCAAGCTTATGAGGAGGAGCTGGCCCCTACGGCTGAGGGCGGTCAAGACACCCGCATCGTGCTCAAGCTCCATCCCCTTTTAGCCCCCATTAGCGTAGCTATTTTCCCCTTAGTGCGAAAAGAAGAAATGATAGTCAAGGCTCGCGCCCTATATGATGAACTCAGGTTTTACTTCCTGTGCGCCTACGAGGAAAAGGACTCTATTGGTCGGCGTTATCGGCGCTACGATGCCAAAGGAACCCCTTATGCAATCACGATTGACGGGCAAACGCTGGAAGATGAGACGGTTACGATTCGGGACCGGGATACCCTACAGCAAGTGCGAGTGCCCCTGAGCTCCGTGCGCACCTGGCTGCAAGAACATTTAGATCCGGCGCCGCTTCTACGCACCTTCTAAGAGCTTGTGGAAAAGTTGGCCCAACTTTTGTTTTACCTTTACCCATGGCAAGCCGATACGAGCGAGACTACCTCAATCTCTTAGCTGGGCTATTAGAGGCTCCCGAACGTTTTGACCGTACTGGCGTAGGCACTCGAAGCCGCTTCGGGGTCCACTTGGAAGTGGATTTATCAGAAGGCTTTCCCCTGCTTACGACGAAAAAAGTGCACTTCAAGTCTATTTTGTATGAGCTCTTCTGGTTTTTGCGAGGGGATACCAACATACGTTACTTGCATGAGCATAAGGTAACGATCTGGGATGAGTGGGCTGATCCAGAAGGCAACTTGGGCCCCATCTACGGGTATCAATGGCGACGGTGGCCCGGGTATAAGGGCGAGCATTACGACCAGCTTCAGGCCGTTATTGATACGATTCGCACTAACCCGTATAGTCGGCGCTTAGTGGTTTCGGCGTGGAATGTCGGACAACTTTCGGAGATGCGATTACCCCCTTGTCATGTGCTGTTTCAGTTTTATGCAGACCCGGTGCGGTTAGAGCTGTCCTTACAGGTCTATCAGCGTAGTGCGGATGTGTTTCTGGGATTGCCCTTCAATGTAGCCTCCTATGCTCTTTTGCTTTCCATGGTAGCCCAGTGTGTAGGCTACAAACCCCATCGGCTCATCTTTGCCTTAGGCGATACCCACCTGTATAAAAATCATGAGGCCCAGGCCCGCCTACAGCTTACCCGAGAGCCCTACCCCTTGCCCCGCATAGAACTTAACCCCTACCGGCGAGAAATAGATGAGTTTGTGCCCGAAGACATCAAGCTCATAGGCTACCAACATCATCCTGCGATTCCGGCGCCAATAGCCGTTTGAGGGGGGTTTAGGAAGAAGGGATGGAGATGATTTTTAGCAATCCTCCACTCCCCTCAAACTCTTGGCGCAGACTTTCCAAGTAAGTGCCGTAGGCTTAGTCTATGTACACCAGCTTCTTAGTATCAACTTCCAGCTTAGCGCGGCGAGAAATGCGGCTAAATAACGCCGTGAGCATGGGAAGCTGTAAAAAAGTAGTGCTCCTTCCAGATGAAGCCGAATCGTCTGATTTCCTCCATATCGTACGCGCACTTCCAGCCGAGAGAGGTGATAAAGTAGAAGCACCAGACTCGCTATGAGGCCCCCAATAAAGCCTGCCAGTAGGTCAATGGCTACAGTGAGTCCAAAAGTTATCAACAAAATGAGGGCTTCGGAGCAGTAGTGCTACCACAGGTGGCGGAAATACCGAAACTTGATGATGCAAAGAGCAATGTAGATTAGGACTGCGGAGATAGGGGATTGTGGGATGAGCTTGAGAAGGTTGGGGAAAGCCACGACGAAGAGGATAGCCCATATCCATGTAGGATGGTGGAGAGGCGCGTGCGGGCTCCTGTGAAAACACTGGCGGAAGAGCGGGCGATGACCCCTGGGACAGGTAAAAGGCTTAGTAAGTCAGCTAAGATTTTGACCGTTCCTTGCTCAATCAGTCCCTGATTGTAGTTATACCATTTTGAGGCCAAGGCTTTCTTAATGCGAAGAGGGGATGGTGGCGGCCAGTGCCCTTTGGGCGCTGGCCGCCACCCAGATGGTATAAGGTGGAACAGCCCAAGCGAAGTATGTTCATGACAGGGTTGCGGAGGAGCATAGAGCGCATGGGAATCCCCTGCGCAGATTTTACGGTTTGCACGAGAGGAGAGAGGGGCATCGGGGCTTGGGGGTTGGTAACTTTGTAGCATGGAGAAGGTTCTCATCGTGGGTCGGGGAGCCCGCGAACATGCCTTAGCGCACAAAGCCCTTTTGAGTGGCCGCTTAGAAGTGTATGTAGCCCCTGGCAATGCAGGGATGCGGCCCCCTATTCACTGCCTTCCCATTGAAGAAAATAACATAGCGGCGCTTCGGGACTTTATTCGCCAGAATAAGGTTCGCTATGTCGTCGTGGGGCCTGAACTGCCCTTAGCCCGAGGACTATATGACGATCTACATGACCTGGCAGTCGTTGTGGGCCCTCCGCAGGCTTTGACCTTTCTGGAAGCCAGTAAGGCGAGAGCCAAAGAATTCATGAAGTCTCATGGCATTCCCACCGCTTCCTACTGGATCTTTGATGCTTCTCAGGCCAGCGAAGCGGAAAAGTTTCTCATGAAGGCTTCTTATCCTATTGTCCTTAAGGCCAGCGGTTTAGCAGCGGGTAAAGGTGTCTTAGTGGCTTATACCAGAGAAGAGGCCCTTTCATTTGCTCGGGAGGCTTTATCGGGTCAGCGGTTTGGGCAGGCAGGTAAAACTCTCGTGATTGAGGAGTTTCTCTCTGGAGTAGAGCGTTCCGTTTTCATATTGGCGGATGGGAAAGGGTATGTTTTGCTTCCGGTCGCTCAGGATTACAAGCGCTTGCAAGAGGGGGATCAGGGGCTGAATACAGGCGGCATGGGCGCCTTTGCTCCGACTCCCGATGATCCTAGCTGGATAGACACCGTCCGCGAAAAAATCATTGAGCCCACCCTCCATGCCCTTAAAAAAGCGTATCAGCCCTATCAGGGCTTCCTGTACTTTGGACTCATGAAGGTGGATTCGGAACCTTTCGTTCTGGAGTACAATATTCGCTTAGGCGATCCAGAGGCCCAGGTTATTTTGCCATTAATAGAAAATGACCTGGATGAGATGCTCTTTTATTACCGTTATCAGAAGCTTTCGGAGCTGAAGGTGCGGTTTCATCGGCGTTATGCGGTGGGGGTGGTGGCGGCGACGGCCGGTTATCCGGAGGCTCCGCAGGGGGGGGCTCGTTTGCCGGTGCCTTCTTTTGGGGAGGGAGGCACCCATGTAGCAGAAGATGCCTATGTGTATTGGGCTGGGGTCCGGGAGAGAGAGGAGGGGGTTCTGGAAACTACGGGGGGCCGTGTCTATACAGCGGTGGGATTAGGGGATACTTTGGAGGAAGCTCGCCAGAGAGCTTATGCGACTGTGGAACGATTGCCTTTTGAAGGGCGTGTCTATCGGAGGGATATTGCTCACTTATGATTCGGGAAGCGCTTAAGGCCCTTTGGGAATATCGGGTTCGGGCGGTCCTTACGCTTTCTATTTTGGCGTTTGGTATTACGGCGCTGGTGGGTATTCTTACGGCTTTGGAGGCCTTGCGGGTCTTTATTGCGACTCGGCTGGCGGGCTTAGGTACGCAGGCCTTTTTGGTCAGTAGCTCTTCTGAGCCTTTGGCCGGTAGGCGCGGCAGAGGCATTGTGATTCAGTTGGGAGCTCCTAAGGCCTTTCGCTGGTGGGAAGTGCGGCAGTTTCTGGCCTATTATCGTTTTCCTGGAGTGCAGGTGTCCCCAGCTGTGTCTGCGGCCCTTTTTGAGCGTGCCTACTATCAAGGCCGAAAAACCCCCTCACGCGTGCGCCTTCTGGGCGTGGCTCCGACGTACTTTCACATCCAGCAGCTCTCCTTAGCCACCGGGCGTCTCTTTACGCCCGCAGAAGTCGCTCAGCACCAACCCGTGATTGTCTTGGGTTCCGCTATCGCTGATCTCCTTTTCCCTCAGGAGTCCCCCTTAGGCAAAGAAGTGCGGATCGGAGGGCGCTATTTTACAGTGGTGGGCGTTTTACGCAGTCGAGGCAGTCTCTTTGGGTTCAACTTAGATGAGGAATGTTTTATTCCTTGGACCACGGCGTGGTTTATGAGTAAAACGCCGGGAGCGGACTTTTATGTAGGGGTAGAGCGGCTTTCGGACATGGAGGCGGCTATGGCGGAGGCTCGTCGGGTGCTCAGGGCCATGCGGCGTCTCACCCCGCGCATGCCAGATAACTTTAGCTTCCTCCGGGGCGAACAGGTAGCCGACCTCCTGCTGGACCTCTTGAAAACCCTTACCACCGCTACCATCGGCATCAGTCTAATTACACTTTTAGGAGCAACCATTAGCTTTACTAATATCCTGCTGGTGATTGTGAAAGAGCGCACGCAGGAGATAGGTCTGCGGATGGCCTTAGGCGCTTCTCGTCAACGCATCGCCTGGCAGTTCCTCAGTGAAGCTATCGTGATTGCTCTGGTGGGGGGAGGTGCCGGCATATTGTTCGGGCTTCTGATGGGGAACGGTGTTGCGCTCCTTTTGGGCGCAAAGTTTGTCATGCCCTGGAAGTGGGTAGGCATAGCTATAGGTTTGACCAGCTTAGTGGGTCTTATAGCGGGTTATCGTCCAGCTCAAGAGGCCGCCCGCTTAAATCCCGTAGATGCCCTCCGATATGAGTAGGCAGCCTCCTTAGCTACGGCGCTAAGAAATACCTACACCGAATAGGCCCCAAAAACTACTTTTTTTGCTCTTTTTGAGCTTTGGCGTAGCGGGCCATGAACTTATCCACCCGCCGAGCAGTATCCACAAACCGCTGCTTCCCTGTAAAGAAGGGATGCGATTTACTGGAAATCTCCAGTTTGATGAGAGGGTATTCTTTGCCATCCTCCCACACGATAGTTTCTTTACTTTTAGCGCAGGAGCGAGTGAGAAATGCAAAATCTGCCGCTACATCCTTGAAGACGACAAAGCGATACTCCGGGTGGATGCCTTTCTTCATGGCGCAAAGGTACAAAATTTATTTACCTCGGGCCTGCAGCACCCGAAGGATGGTATAGAGCAGAATCTTCAGGTCCAGCAGGAAGCTCCGATTGGCTAAATATATGAGGTCATACCGCATGCGCTCTATCATTTCTTCCACGCTGGAAGCATAGCCGTACTTGACCATGCCTAAGCTGGTAATGCCGGGCTTGATTTTGAAGAGCTGTCGGTATTCTGGGGCTTTTTTGAGAATCTGATTTACATAATACGCTCTTTCTGGGCGAGGGCCTACTAAGCTCATTTCTCCTTTTAGCACATTCCAGAATTGAGGTATCTCATCTAAGCGGGTTTTTCTGAGCCAGCGCCCAATCGGCGTAATCCGAGGATCGCCTTCGCGACTGAGAGCCGGACCGTCTTTTTCTGCATCCACATACATAGTTCTAAACTTGTACATCGTAAAGGGCACCATATTTTTCCCCAGACGCTCCTGCCGATAGATAATTGGCCCAGGCGAAGATAGCCGCACCAAAATGGCGATAATCCCATACACAGGGGCTAAAAGAATAAGAGCAGCCACCGATACCACAATATCAAATCCCCTCTTCAAAAGCTCTTCCCAGGGCGATAAAGTTTCTACACCTACTCGGATAAGGGGAATATCTTGAGGGCTTTCCAGCCGAACCGTCCCGCCAATGTAGTCTTTGGTCTCCGGGGCTAAATATACTTCAATCGGAAGCCCATTAATGACGCTCAGTACATACCGAAGAATATCCCCTTCTCGCTCTTCCACCGCTAAAATCAGATGATGGGGCGACCGCCGGTGCAAAATCCCCTCTAAATCCTCCAGCTTTCCTAAATGTCGCAATTTTCCCGCTAAAAGATTAGGCTTATCCGCATCAACCGTTAGATAGCCTATTATGTCATATCCTGTGCCAAAAGGATTATTTTTGAATTCCTGCCATATTTTATAGGCTTTTTCCCCTTGACCAATCAGTATCGTCGGAAATCTCAATCTTCTTCGCCGAAGCCCAAGGCGAATCAGACCATGTAGAAGAATCTCTCCCCCTAAGATACATCCGAATTGAAGTAAAATGTAGTAGCTCAGAGTTTTATAGTATAGCTTATAGTTTGGGATGGGATCGTCAATGAAAGCTACAAAGAATAGGGCTAAACTTCCTAATATAGAGAGCCAGAGCCGTTGCCATAAGCGCTTGAGAAACGACTGACGCAAGGGGTCCTTGTAAAGCCCGCCTAAAAGAAAAAGAACCACCCAGTACAAACTCACGATAAGGGGGCTCCAGAGGTATTCCCATAAAGTAGGCGGTAAGGAGGGGATTTGCGGATAGAGAATCTCCCTTCGCAGGAGGTAGAATCCAATCCATACGCCGTAACTTATAATAAGGTCTGATATAATAAATCCAATGCCTAAGAACTCTCTTCTAATCACGGCCGAAAAGATAAGATACGCACATCATCTATGTAAAGGGTGCTGGATTGAGCGCTGTCGGCCATGGAGGTGAGATAAACCCGAAAGCGATAGAGTCCGCTGCCTTCGCGCATCCAGGGCGTAAGGTCCACATAAAAAGTTTTCCACCCTTCGTCCGGGGGCCGCAGGAGGAGATAAACATCTCGAGATACGAGGGCCCCCGTCTGCTTATTTTCCCGGGTGAGGCCAATGCCTAAGTTCCGATCACCCCGAACGCTAATTTCCAGCCATACCTCGCTATTAGGAAATTCAAAGGATGGGGTGGATTCAGCCTGAAAGATTTGGTTAGGCGCCATAATAATCTCACCGCACCAGAAGCCTCGCCGAGGCGCATTATAGGTCCTCCTCAAAGAGGCTGCCAAGGGGTCCCCTGCATTAGGAAACCGGAAGCTGAGCTGCGGCGTTTCAAAATCCTCCTTCTGGAAAAAGTTTATCAAAGTATCTGGGAGATAAGTATAGATTGGACGGTGGATGAGCACTTCCTCTGGGGCAAAATCATGCTGTAAGGTGTCATATTGCCAGAAAGGATAAGGTTTGCGAGTGAGCGTAATGCCGTTGATGCGAATGCCGCCTGCGGTCAAAATGGGATTAGGGGCTGGTACCGTTAGCGGAAGTCGCTGCCCTTCTTCTACTACAGCTAAAAAACGCCCTCCGGGATAAACCCAGGCATCTATTTCTCCATCCGCCAACAGGGTATCTCCATCTATGACAATAGCCGGCCGCTCATACACTAAAAAGCTTGGAGGCGGAGCCTCTGTCTTTTTACAGGCGGTCAGAAGGAGAAGAGACACCCAGAGCCCGCCAAGCCAATCGCTCCAAGTGCCAAGCCCATTCCATGACCGGTTGTACATCCTCTATAGGAATAGGAGAAGGGCCTCCACGCTGAATAGCATGCAAAAACTGTGCTATCTCTTCCTGCATGGCATCCGTATAAGAAGGTGTAGGGAGCATCAGAGGAGTAGGCTCAGGAAGAAGTTCCCAACCGTGAGCCTCCCGATTAAGGAGGTCCACCTCAAAATAATGTTTCAATCCCACGAGGGTAGCCCGTCGCCTCCGAATAGGACTATGCCGACTTACTAAAAAAGACGCGCTGTGCCCGCCTGAGAAAGAGAGCCACACTTGCACGGAATCCAACTGCTCCGTAATAGAAACACTTCCCGTGGCTTGGAAGTGCGAAGGCATCCGCCGCCACATGGCCCAGACTAAGTCTAAGTCATGAATAAGTAAGTCTAATACTACCGAAACCTCACTTCCCCGCACTGTAAAGGGAGCCAAACGCTCAAAATGCACCATATGCACCTCAGAAGCCCAAGACATTACCGCCTGAAAAGCAGGATTAAATCGCTCAATGTGCCCGACCATTGTTACTGTGCCTGCCTCATCGGCTAAACGGAGAAGATCTTCTAACTCCTCTGGCGATGTAACGATAGGTTTCTCAATGAATATGTGTTTTCCTTTACGGAGGGCTTCCGCGGCATATGCATAATGCGTAGAAGTGGGGGAAGTGATAAAGACAGCTTCACAAGCCCCTACTAGCTCTGTATACGAAGGGAAGATATTATAGCCTTTTTCCTTCAGCTCCTGAAGGCGGGCGGGATTCGTATCGTAAATTCCCACAACCTCAGTGCCGGGGTGGTCTGAAAGATGCTTTAAGTGACGCTGCCCGATATAGCCAGCGCCTACCAGCCCTACTCGGATAGGGGTCATTTCAAGAGGTAGCGAGGGCCTCCTCGAGCTCCCTGATGAGTTTTAAGTTAGCCGCTTGAAGCTTGTAATTTTTACGACTGGAAATGGGTGCCCATCTGCGCCGCAGATTGAGTTTTTTGCGTGCGCGATTGCGGCGCACATACACACGCTTGTCAGGTTTGCGAGCCATGCAGCAAAGGTAAAAAGAAAACGAAGAGTATCTGGGACTTTAGGCAGCTGGCGTACGCCACTTGATAGAACATCCCATAGCGGGATATTGGGGTGAGGGGGCTGGCTTACCCGCTAAAAGGGCCTCTAAGGCTTCTTTTAGCTCCTCACGGGATACCTGTTTAGGGTCCTTCCAGTTATCGTCCAACCGTCCATGGTAATATAGCCGTCCCTGCGCATCATATACAAAAAACTCGGGCGTGCAAACTGCCTGAAAGGCCTTCGCTACGGCTTGCGTTTCATCAAAAAGAATGGGGAAAGGATAGGCCTTCTCATGATAGCGCCGGCATAAAGCTTCGGGACTATCTTCATCGGGATGCAAAGAGGGGTCGTTAGCGGCAATTCCTACCCAGTTTACGCCTTTCGGAATGTATGCGCGGGCCAGCGCCAGATACCGCTCTTCCACAGCTTGCACATAGGGACAATGCCCGCATAAAAATACCACGACCAGCGGCTTTCCCCGCAACTGCTCCGAATCATAAACCTCCCCACATACACTCATCAGCCGAAACGAAGGCATGGGCGTTCCTATCCGCAGGTCTTCATTACTATAGATGGGCATGCCGCAAAGTTAGACAATTCCGATCATAATGAGAGCCATGAGCAATGACTATGTGGAATATTTTAGAAAGGTTTGTAGAATAGAAGTGCGTTCATATTTAGAAAGGCCCACAAACCAAACATAGAAGCTACTTAGAAGTATAAAAATTCCCCCTAAAATAGATAACTTCCAGAAATAGTTCCATGAAACAAAAAGTTGTATGGAAGCTAAGAGCGCCCCTATTATTATGAGAACAAATAAATGGCGGTTGAATAGAACTGAGTACCATAATGAAGGTTTTATTTTGAATATCTCCTGCACAAACCTCAGTATTAGAAAAAGCTCTATTACCGAGAAAAGCACAAGGGCCAAAGCCCCACCCGAGATCCCCAACCACCTGATAAATACATAGAGTAGGGGGAGGTACCCCAAAGTGGCGAATAAGTATGCCTTAGTACTGAGATCAGGTCGCTCCCATGCGCGCAGTAGAGCATGGAGAATATTGCTAAATCCCGATATTAGGGAATACACAGATGCTAGCATAATGCAGAATAGTCCATTCCGAGCATATGTTTCATTTATCCATGTACTCAAGAATGTATGTCCAAAAAAGATAAAGAATAGGGCGAAAGGCGATAGAAGTAGAAGGATGCTTTTAGCAAAGCGGCTTACAAGGTGAAATACCTCGGCAGAGGAAGCGGAGTGTGCTTTGAGACTAACTATGAGTGGAAAAGCAGAGGATACAAAGGCACCATGAATGATCCACAACTTGAGTGGGAGAGAAGTAGATATGTTGTAATAACCTACCGATGCTGGGCTGAGATAGGTTCCTATCAAGATCTTGTCCAAGGAGCCTACCACTTGAGTTACCACTTGCGCGAGGGTCAGCCAGCCCCCATACCGAAATAGCGGTTTTAGGCTCTGCGGATCCCAGAGAGGCTTACCCCAGCTCCTATGCAAGCGGGTGGACATCCATATAGTTGTAATCAAAACAGTTACATGGGTTAGTAGAGTAGCGATACTTACCCCAACTATCCCGTATCCTAAAAATAATGTAGTCACAGTAAGAATGGGCTGAAGTGTTCCGCTTATCAATACTGAAAACGATGCCATGTCTAACCTATGATATGCCCACAAAACGGCATGAGGAGGAAGAGTAAGAAGGCCTATAACCCACGCTGCTATGCCTATGAGAAAAGCTCTCATAAAGGCATCGTGAAGGGAAGGTGGTATATTGATAACATGTAAGATCAATCGAGAAGGTATTATAAGGAGTAATGTTGCAACAATAGAGCTTATAGATGCATAAAAAATAAGCGAAGACCATAGCAGGCGTCTAAATCTTTCCCAATCATAAACTGAGGCGCATTCTGTTAGGTAACGAGTTAATGCCCCGCTCAAGCCTAGGTCCAAAAAACTGAGATACCCCAGGATAGTGCTGAGGAGGATGACTACACCATAAGAGTCCGCTCCAAGTTTATTGACAATATAGGGCGTAGTAATAAAAGAAGTACCTAAAATGAGGGCCTGCGAAGCAAGATTGAAAAAGACATTTCGGATAGTTTTTTCTCTGTTAGAGGCAGTGACCGGGTTCATTTCAAAGCTAGGCAGGTTTGCGAGGGCAAAGATAGTCCCTTCCTGGTGTGTGGTTTGTGAAGGGCGGAGAAGAAGTGGAGATAGAGGAGGGAGCTCCTCGGCCGCTTTATACAAGTACCTTTGGAGCTATATGAGCCCTACTCAGATGAATGTCTCTGTAGTTATTCCTACTTACAACCGGGCTAAGTTCTTAAGAGAAGCTATTGAGAGTGCCCTATCGCAGACCTTGCCGCCCATGGGAGTTTATGTGGTGGATGATGCTTCTACGGATGAGACGCCCCAGCTTATGGCGCAATGGTATGGGGCAAATCCTAAAGTGCACTACCTCCGCCTTTCCGAAAATAGCGGTCCTGCGTATGCCCGCATGGTAGGAGTGCAGGCCGCTCAAACCGAATGGATCGCCTTTTTAGACTCGGACGATGTGTGGGCCCCCAATCACCTGGAAAATGCCTCCCGTATCATTGCTGAAAAGCCCCATGTTCGCCTTATTTATGCTCAACGCAGCCACATTAATAAAGACGGCGAAGTTATCTTAGATAAGGTCATTGAAGAATGGTCGGGACATATTTCAGATGTCCTATTCAAGAGAATCATTTTTCGCCCTTCTCAAATCATAGTTAGTAAAGATATCTATCAGCAAGTTACTTCAAACATACCCATTGAAATGAAAGATATTTATTTCGTTGAAGATTATATTTTTGGTGTATTTGTGGCCTATTTTCATCATGATAAGATTTATATATCCAAGGAATGCACTGTTTTTATGCGAATACATGATAATCAAAGTTATCATCAATCGGATAGATTGAGAAATAATTTGCTCAAGGCTGTGGAGATCATATTTAGTACGATAAAGTCTTTGGAATCTTACGCTGCTCTGACAAAGGCGGTCAATCTTTTTCATGCGGCGTACTTTTTGTGGCGTGCGGGGGCATGGGGAGAAGCGTGGAAAAATTTTTTAGCGGGATTCTGGGTGGCGCCGGCGAGTTTGAGGTTGAGAGACTTCTGGGTAACGCTAAGTCGCCTTATATGGCCGCCGAGGGCGCGGTCCTTGTTTCGGCGGGGGCGATAGAGGTTGCTTCTCTAACTTTGCCGCCATGAGAGTGTACCTCGTGCGGGAAATAAGGCCTGATTGGCCTATCTTGTGGCTTACTTCCCCCACGGCCACTGATCAGCATAAAGCCATTCTCCAAAATCATGGTCTTTCTCCGGAACTTCTACCTATGGAGAGACGTCTTACCTTTTATCGGGATGGAGTTCGGGAAGGCTTGCAAGTGGTCCTTCCCGATGATGAGGTAGAAACGCTTCGTCGGGGGGTATATTATGCGCTCCGTAAAGCGGAGGAAGTAGGCTGGAAAAAAGTTCAACTGCGCTGGATAGAGCCGCCTCAGGTGCCAGATCGGGCATATGCGTATCAGAGCCTTGGAGAGTTAGCTGTCATGAGTCTGTACCGCTTCACAAAGTATGTGGTGGAGCCCATTCCTACTGTGGAGGAGATAGCGGTTTTTGCGCCGGAGGGGGTGGCTGAGCAGGCCTTAGAGAAGGGGCTGGTTATCGGTAGGGTGGTCAATAGAACCCGAGATTGGGTCAATGAGCCGCCTAACGTCATGACAGCGGTAGCCTTAGCCGAACATATTCAAGCCTTGGGAAAGACCTATAACTTTCGCGTGGAAGTCTGGGATAAGGCCCGCATACAGGCCGAGAAAATGGGTGGGCTCCTCGCTGTGAATCAGGGGAGTATGCTGCCGCCCACCTTTACGATTGCCGAATATCAGCCCGCTCATGCCCGCAATAAAAAGCCCATCGTTCTGGTAGGAAAAGGCTTAGTCTTTGATACGGGGGGGCTCAGCCTCAAATCTACCCCTGACAGCATGGACTATATGAAGGCAGATATGGCGGGAGGGGCTGTTGTGGCGAATGTCGTGGCTGCTGTGGCCGAGCTGGGGCTGCCGTATCATCTGATAGCCTTAGTACCGGCCACCGATAACCGCCCCGGCGAAAACGCCTACACACCCAGCGATATTATCTACATTTCTGACGGGACGCCCGTGGAAATCCGGAATACAGATGCAGAAGGGCGCCTCATTCTTGCAGATGCGCTGGTGCATGCTCGGCGATATAACCCGGCTCTGGTCATAGATGTGGCCACTCTCACAGGGGCTGCAGCTCTGGCTGTAGGTCCCTACGCCTCCGTCCTTTTCACGAATGCAGGACCCCTCGTGCGAGATGGACTATTGGAGAGCGGATTCCGTACCTATGAACGTTTAGTGGAGTTTCCCCTCTGGCCCGAGTATGGGTACCTCATCAAAAGCGACATTGCCGCCATCAAAAACTCCGCCGGCCGCGAAGGCGGCGCCATCACCGCCGCTAAGTTTTTAGAGTATTTCGTACGTTATCCCTGGGCGCACTTAGATATTGCAGGAACCGCCTATTACAATAAGCCGCTTCCACAAGACCGGGGTTTCCCTAGGCACTATCAGGTGAAGTATGCCACGGGGGTGGGCGTACGCCTGCTTTTAGACTTCATTGAACGGTATGGAGACCGCCTCGGCTGAGAAACCTATTGTAGGATTTACGATTGGGGAACCTGGAGGCATAGGCCCTCAACTTCTTTTGACGATCTTGCAGGGGGAGGCATGGAAGAGTGAGTTTATACCTGTATTATATGCCCCGCGCCGACTAATTGAGCAGTGGCGGAGCTTCCTGGGCTTTCCCCACATCAAATACCACCTAATCCGCACCCCCCAAGAGGCTAAGCCCGAAGTGCTTAATCTCATAGACATTCCTGTGAGTGGGGAGATTCGTCTGAGGACCTCTTCGCCTGAGAATGGTGCCGTCGCTCGGCTTTCGTTTACCCGGGCTGTAGAGGATGCCCAAAAAGGTTTTTTCAAGCTCCTGGTAACACTTCCTGTGGATAAGGCGACCTTTTATGAAGCCCAGCGGTTTCCCTATCGGGGGCATACCGAGTATTTAGCACACTTGTATCCTGGCAAGCCTCTCATGGTGATGGTGGGCGAGACTTTGCGGGTGGCGGTGGTTACGGAGCATGTGCCTTTGGCCAGCGTTGCCCAAATCCTAAACCCAGAGAGGGTGGAACGGGCCATTCTGCGATTTATAGAGGCGCTGAGGGTAGATTTTGGTATTCCTAAGCCTCGTATAGCGGTGTTGGGTCTGAATCCGCATGCGGGGGACGGGGGCCTTATTGGTACGGAGGAAGAAAGCTGGCTCAAGCCGCTTTTGGCGCGTTTAGCACAGGAGCATTGGGTAGGGGGGCCGTACCCGGCTGATGGTTTTTTTGGGGCGCGGCAATTTCATCAGGTGGATGGGATTCTGGCATTGTACCATGATCAGGGGCTAATCCCTTTCAAGCTTTTGGAGGGCTGGGAAGGGTATCAGTATACGGCGGGGTTACCCTTTATTCGGACGGCGCCCGATCATGGCGTTGCATACGATAAGGTAGGGACGGCCGAAGCGTCTTTGGAGAGCCTCTCTGCCGCTATTTGGGAGGGATTAGTCCTACTACAGCGCCGGCAGAATGCCTTAGCCTATCTTTCGTCGTCTGCTTCTGGATGAAGGGACTGGTTTTTTGGGTAGAAGGTCCCGTAGGTATAGCTTTTGAGCTTTGGCAGGAACCCTTGCATCTGCTGAGCGAAGCCATTTCGGAACGGCTTCCCGTCTGGCTTTTGCGGTATTATCGTAGCGAGACCACCCCCGCCTACGAAATGGAAATATGGGATAGCCGAGGACGCGCAATTACTTTTTGGGGCGCCTGGAAAAGTAAAAAAATCTTACATTTTGTAGAGTCTTATTGGCAGGCAGAGGGCTTCATTCCCGGGGCCATCGTAAAGGTCTCTGCATCTCTTACCTCCTTCCTTGTGCGTTGGAAAAAGCGGTTTGGTATACCTGTTGTGGATTTTGGTTCTGAGGAGGGATTATGGCGCTGGCCGCATAGTGGGCTATCCCAGGTCTATAGGGCCGAAGCTGAGCGCCTCCTACTACCCCTCAATAGAGGCAGTTCAGAAGCGGCTCACCGGATAGGCAATTTCCTCTTAGAGCGGGGGTGGTCCGTTCTTTTTACGGGATGGGCCCAAGAGAGTACTTCTTTTCGGCGATTACACAGTCAATATCCTCATCGGGTGGGTATTTATCTGGGGCTTTCGTGGTTGGATGTGGAGAGCTTATTGGAGGGCTGTTGGGCGGTTATTTTGCCGGCTCCTATTCCCGCTCTTTTGGGGTTGGGGTGGGGGAGGCCGGTTTTTTATCCGGGGGCTTTGCCGCGGGAAGGGCCAGGCCTCTACACCTACCAGGGGGTAGAGGAGTTATTAGCGTCTTTACGGAGTGATCGGCTTACACCTACTCCCCTCTTTTCTCCAGCGCAGCTCGCTTCCATGTGGATAGAATGGTATGACTCTCTTCTTGTTGGAAGTCTGAGCTGAGGGGGAGTAGTTTTATACTTTGATAGCGAAGGTAAGCTGGTCGTGGCGAAAGATTTCTTTTCGTTTGAGTTTGGGGTAGGTCGCAGACTGCATAATGGGGAGTTGGGCTTTGAGGCGTTCCCAGAGTGGGAGGTGTTCGGCCGGGAGGCCGAGGGGTTTGCCCATTTTTTCGGCAATGGATAGGAGGACTTGGTAGGTGGGGAGGCAGTCGGGAATGTGGGCTGGGTTGCGCCAGCGGTCTACGGCTTGGCCAGCGGCATCCAAGCGGCTTTTAGGCAGGTAGAACCAGTCCGTTGGTTTCATCTGCTGCCACTGGCGGGCAGGCTGCACTGTCTGGGCTAAGCCGTCCTCGTTGATGAAGGTGGCGAAGCTTTCCAGGTGGGTGCTGGCGGCGATTTCGTAGGTGAGCCTTTCTGGATGGGCGCTTCGGTTGTAGGTGTGCGCAATGAGGAGGGTTTCGGCAGGGAGTTGAGGCAGAATCTCGTTCAACGCAAGGTCATCTTCGACCCAGTAGAGGAGGACGTTCGGCTGGGCCCGGAGCTTTTCCAGGAGGGTCTGGGTGGAAATGGACGTATAGCCCAGGGCTTCGGCTCCGCGAGCGTTGGGCGTACGGTCATCTCGCCGAAGGAGGTGATCCCCCCATCCCGGCTGAATATGGGGTACATAATAGAGCGGTGCCTCAGGCGAAACTTTATCTCGCAGGGCTTTTAGTACGTAGAGCGTTTCTATGCTGGCGAAGGCGGACCCTACCCACACGATCCGGTCGCTATGATGAGCAAGGAGCTGGGCGATTTGCTGAAGAGCTTCCTCCCAAGGAAGGGGATTACCTTTTGTGTAGATGCCGGAAGTGCGGTTTTCGTTGTATTTTTTGTAATCCAGGCGGCCTTCATCGCACATCCAATAGGCGTTCACCTGGAGGTTTTTTCGGGGGGTGAAGCGCATGACGAGGTTGTCTCGTACCCACACATCGGCGTTGCATCCCTTAGCGCAGCCTGTGCAGATGGTAGGGGTGTAGTTCATTTCCCAGACTCGGGCTTTGAAGCGGTGGTCACGGCTGGTGAGGGCGCCTACGGGGCATATGTCTACGGTATTGAGGGAGTAAGGATCGTCAAAAGCTTCGCCGTGAGCTGTGGTGGGGTAGTTTTTATTGCCCCGGTTGACCATGGTGAGCTGGTGGGTTTTAGAGATTTCGCTGGTGAAGCGCACGCATCGGGTGCAGTTGATACATCTTTCGGCGTCCAGCATGACGTGGGGGCCGAGGGGGACGCGCTTGGGCTTGTGGACTTTTTCCAACTCAAAGCGGGAGCCTTCGGGGCCGTACTTGTAGGTCCAGATTTGAAGGGGGCACTCGCCGGCCTGGTCGCAGATAGGGCAGTCCAGCGGGTGGTTGATGAGGATAAACTCCAGGATCGCCTCCTGGGTGCGGGCGACGGTAGGGGAAGTGCGATGCGTGCGCACATGCAGGTCAGGTACCAGGTCGGTCGTGCAGGAAGGGGTGGGTTTCGGTCCCCACTGAATGCGCAGAGACCCGTCTGCCTCCCGAATATACTCTCCTGTCTGACGATCCTTCATGGGGAGGCCTGTTTCTACGAGACACATGCGGCAGTTGGCGGGGATACTTAGCGCGGGATGATAGCAGAAAAAGGGTATCTCAATGCCATTTTCCAGGCAAAACTGGAGGAGCTTCATCGGTTTCTCGTAGGTGTAGGCCTGCCCGTCTATGTAGATGGTCGGCATATAGCAAAGGAACAAATAAAGCGGGGAGGAAGGGGCGTTATTGGATGAGGAGGCGAAGGGGCTGGGTGTGCGGGAGGCGGTCGCCGGTGACGAGGTAGAAGCCAGGCGACAGCGGCGGGGTAAGGGGGTTGATGCCGGGCTGGAGGGCGGTTTGATAAACGAGACGGCCCGAAGCGTCCGTGAAAGAAACCTGCATAGCGGCTGGCGCTTCGAGGTAGAGGGTTTGGCCTTGGGGGAGGGGATTGGGAAAGAGGCGGAGGGCGGGGGTGGCGGCTTCCGGGAGGCCGAGGGAGACATCTCGCGTGATGCTGAGGATTTCTCGGATGAGCCAGTAGTCGGGGTCTACTTGAAGGTTAGTGATAGTGCCGGCATTGGGGATGTAAAAGGTTTGTGGGGACTGGGTAAGGAAAAGGTGGATAGTGGTGTCGGGGGCGCTGGTTCTTTGGAGATAGATGGGGATGGGCGTCTCAAAGAAGGGGGTCTGACTGGGGCAGGAGGCTTGCTCCGTGATTTCTATCCAGAGGTCGGGGCTGGGGTTATTCCATCGCACGGCAAAGCGGGGATGGCCCTGCCCATAGTAGTACTGCTGGAAGAACGTGCTGAGGGAAAGGCCCGTGGCATTCTCAAAGGCCCCTCGGAAGTCACCTGCAAGCGCCGTGCCAAAGGCTCGGCTTTGGAGGTAGGCTCGTAAAGCCGCAAAGAAGAGCGAGTCGTTTCTGACCCGGTAGCGTAGCATGTGCAGGAGATAGGCGCCCTTATCGTAGGAGAGCCGGCTATCAAAGATGCGGCTGTCGTTTAGCGTATCGGGCACCCAGACGCTTCCGCAAGGGCTGCTGATAATATTGTCGTGGGTGCTGACGAGCCAGTTTCGGGCGGCTGAGGCCGTACCCAGCTTTTGCAGGGCGAGGTATTCGCTATAGGAGGCAAAACCTTCGTTGAGCCAGATATCTTGCCAGCTTGCGCAGGTGACATAATCACCAAACCATTGGTGGGCCAGCTCATGCGCTGTGAGCGTAAAGGTGAAGAAGCCTTGCGTGGTCATGGTCTGATGTTCCATCCCCCCGCTGAAAGGGGCCATCATATGGCCGTATTTTTCCTCATGGAAGGGGTAGGGGCCGAAGAGTTTAGAAAACTCTCGCAGGAGGGCCGCGGTGGTGTCAATCTGTGCCTGAAACTGCGGCAGCGTGCCGGGGTTGTTGTAGATGTAGTTTTGGACGAGCACCGGCTGCGAAAGGCCCGGGATAGGGGCATAAAAGCTGTAATCAATGTACTCCGCTACGGCAAAGGCCACGAGATAGTAGGCGATGGGGTAGCGGGATTTCCATCTATAGCGGAGGCGGCCGTCAGAAAGGGTGTCTACGCCTTCTAAGAGGCCGTTTGCGCCGGCTTTTGTGCCTGCCGGCACGGTGAGGAAAAGCCATACGGAGTCGGCCTTATCGGTTAGGATTTGTTTGCAAGGCCACCAGGTATGCGCATAAAAGGGCTCGGTAAGCGTCCAGGTTACTTGATTTCCCCAGGTAGGCGAAGCCCGGTTGAAGATACCTGTGGCCCCTGTGGAGGGCGGTGTGCCTCGGTAAAAAACTTCGGCCTCTACGAGCGTCCCCTGAGGGGGCTGGGGATTAAGTGGGATTCGGATCGTATGGCCCCGCCGTAAAAAACTCCGCCGAACCCCACCGACCCGTACAGAGTCTACCGTCAGCGCGCTGTGCAGCTCAAAGGCCAAGGTATCCAGTGCGGGGGCTGTCACCTCTATGAGGGTACGAACATGGCCTTTGAGGGTAGTAGTGAGGTGCGACACTTCCAGGTTGAGGTGCCAGAATTTTGCGTCGTATTTGAGGAGGAGGGCCCGGGTGGCCGCATCCTGCTGCGCCCATAAGCAGCTTAGCACGGCCATGGGGAGGACATAGCGCATACGCAAAGGTAAAACAATAGTGCAGGGCGAAGCCGCTTCTTACCACTCTTCGCCGCCCATGTCCGAAGGAGCCCCGCGCCGACGGCGCCAAAAGTTCTCGCCGGCTTTGGTGCGCTGGTAGCGAACCTGCACGCCAAAGAGCCGGAAAGGCACACCGGTTATGTTTTCCTGGACGAAGCCCGGCCCAGTAATATAGGTGCGAAACCGGAGATACTGGTAGAAGGGGTTATACACGATGGCGCCGACGGACCAGCGGCCTTGGGCGAAAGTCTTTCGCAGGCCCAGCTCCTGAAACATGAACACCGGCTGCTGCCCTTGCAAAGCCACGCGGGGAGAGTTGTAATTGCCCGAAAGCTCCGCTATCCAGTCTGCTCGGGGCCGCCACTGAATGGACCCCCGCACGCTATACTCGTAGCCAGTGTTTCGCAGGATAAAGGTACCTCGGTCCGCCCAGAGGTCTACATAGGCGCCTTCGCCGCTGAGCTGGAGGGTGATTTTGTCTTTCCAGAAGCTTTTTCGCCAGAAAGCTGTCGCGCCGTAATGGCCTCGGCGGCCAGCATTGAGGAATGTCGTATTGGTGACCCCCGCAGCATCCACGAAGCTGTAATTTTGAATGGCATCCAGTGTATAGCGAGCGTAAAGGGTAAGAAAGGGAAAAAATCCGGCCTCCACGCTGTGGGTGATTTCTGGGCGGAGGGTGGGATTACCGTAGCTAATGTTTCGGGGGTCGGCGGCATCGACGAAGGGGTTGAGCTCCTGGAGCCAGGGCCGCCGAATGCGCTGGCTATAACTAAGCTGAATGGGGAAAAGGCCCCGCACGCTATAGCTCAGGAGGATATTGGGCAGGAGGTTGCCAAAGGATTGTTGGATGGGGAGGGTGCCGCGCAAAAAGCGGGCGTCATTGTAGGTATGTTCGTAGCGCAGGCCGGCTTTGAGGAGCCAGCGGTCTTTGGCCCAGGCGAGGGAAACGTAACCGGCTGGCACCCACTGGGTGATCCGAGAGGTATCGGCCCGCAGGAGGTATGGCTCAAACTGCTCCAGCGTGCGGTTGAAGCGCTCGTAAGCCGACTGGGTGGAGAGGCTGCGGAGGTTGAGACGTAAGCCCGTCTCTACTTTCCAGCGCTCGCCTAAGGGCCGGGTGTAGTCGGCTTGAAACTGGCCCTCGTACGTGTCGGCTCGGTTCTGGCTACGTTCCCGCAGGAAAAAGGTATCCAACGTAGCGAGCTGGTCCAAGGTATAGCGCTGGATGCGGGGCGAAAAGCCGCCCTGTAGCGATACAAAAAGCTCTTCGCCACTGCGCGTGGGGGACTTGTAGGTATAATCCAAGTTGGCATTGAGCCCCCAGTCGTACAGGGGGAAGGTCGCCCGGCGGGAATAGGTGATAGCAGCTCCGTTAGCTAAGGCGGGATTTTGGAGGGTAACGAGCAGGTCATTCATGCGGTTAAAGGACAGGGTTCGGTACTGCACGCCCCAGCTAAACGTGCGGGCGGCATTCTGGATGAATTCGCCATTGTAGAAGATACCGGTCATGAAGCGCCGGGGCAGGAAGGAGCCATCTTGCGTTAGGATAGCCAGGCCGCTTGGGGTGTGAGACTCCCGGTAAAAGCGCGTGTAGCCGGTGCCGGCGTAGCGATAGCGGCCGTTGATATTGAAGGTGTGGGACTGGCGGCCGATTTTAGCGCCAAGCATAGCACTGCCATTGGCAAACTGCGTGGAAATGCCAGCGTTGAAGCTCGTGGTGAGGCCGTCTAAGCGGTTTTTCTTGAGGACGATATTTAGGATGACGGCGCCTTCGGCCTCATAACGAGCCGAGGGATTAGTAATCAGCTCGATTCGCTCTATCTGGTCGGCGGGAATAGCCCGCAGCGCATCGCCCGGGTTATTCGCAAAGAGCAAAGAGGGCTTGCCATCTACATAAATGCGCACGGCTCCACTGCCCCGAACTTGGATGTTGCCATCTACGTCTAAGTTGACGGCGGGCATTTTGCGGAGGGCGTCCACAGCGTCGCCGCCCTGGATGGTAGGGTCTTTTTCTGGGGTATAGACGATTTTTTCGGGCTGGTACGTAACAGGGCTACGCTCGGCTTGGATTTCTACGGTTTGGAGTTCTATGCCGACTTCGGAGAGGTAGAGGGTGCCGAGGTTGAGGTCTGGGCGGAGGGGGGTTGTTTCCACGAGGCGTTCGGTGGGGCGGTAACCCAGGGGCTGCATGCGCATGCGATAGCGCCCGATAGGCACTTCTCGGAGAATGAAGGTTCCTTTTTCGTCGGAGAGGGTGCCGGTGATGAGTTTGTCTCCCCGGTAGAGGCTAATACTTACGTAGGGGAGAGGCTCTTTGGTGGCGCTGTCTTTGAGGGTGCCGCGGATGGTGCCCTTGAGGGTGGTCTCTAAAGGAGGGCGGAAACGTTCCTCGCCGCCCATACCCGGTCGGCCTTCTCCTCCTGGTCGACCCATACCCGCTGGCGGCTGCGCCAGCAAAACACTCACCCCTAAAAGCGCAGCCCTCACCCTGAAAAAAGGCATTTTCAGCATGTAGATGAAACAAAAGTATGGCAAAGGTATCGGGATGGCCTAATTCTTAGAGGCGTAAGGGGCAGATGGGGTTTAAGGGGATAGGGTTTCCGGCGGAGAAGCCTTCTTAAAAAAAGCTGTTGGGGCACGGTGATGCCGTGCCCCAACAGAGCCTGCGCAGGGGAGAGTCGCTTATTCGGTGATAATCAGCCGTTCTACTTGGACCTTTTCGCCTGCTATGAGGCGCACTTGGTAGACGCCGGCGGGGAGGCTAACCCGCATTTGATGCGTGCTACCTGTAAAGGCGTCCTCAGCCACGAGGCGACCCGCGACATCCAACACCTGGATGCGATAGGTATCCACTGCTGGTGCTACGATAGTGAAGGCCCCCGTGTTGGGATTCGGGAAGATGCTGAAGGTGCCCGCATCCGTCCGCAGGCCGGTAGTTACATTGAGGTAGACGGTGTCCCGCGTCGGGCCGCAGGCTCCCGTTCCTCGTACCGCTTCCAGGATGACTGTGTAATGGCCAGCACTGATGTTATTGATAGTGAGGGAGCTACCTGTGCTGGTGGTCGGCGTACCTGACGGCGGGATGGCGTTGTACAGGTTCCAGGTGTAGCTGTTACCGGAGGTTTGCGGGGAGCTCACATTGAAGGTTACATTGCTTCCTTCGGTGATGGAGAGGGTTTGACCACTGACGACATTATTGCTGGCATCGGCGATCTGGGCCCGGGCGGTGTCCTCCACGATGATGGTGACGGGCGATGAGGCGATGGAATCAGAGGAGGTAGCACAGCTTGGGTCGCCATTGGGATTGAATATAGCGACGGCGGTTACAGTGAGGGTGTCCTCAGCGTCCAGGGAAATTGTGTATGTGGCGCTGGTGGCTCCCGAGATAGGATTGCCGTTAGCATCCAGCCATTGATAAGCCGTGGCACCGGGGGTCGTCGCATTGAGCGTGATAGGAGCAGAGTTTATACATACCGGCCCGCTGGGAGCCCCAGTGACGTTGATGGAGCTGGGTCGCATCTTATAGCCCGTGATGTTTACCGTAAAGGTACCCGTGGCCGAACTGAAGCCTTCTACGACGAGGTAGAGCGTATGCCCCTGCACAAGGAGTAGGGAGTCCCTGGCTGGGCTGGAGAGGGCGTTTGCATTCCGGGTGTTAGCGTTAGGCGTACCTATCGCCACGATCCTACTCAAGAAGCCGGTGCTGCATCCATCGTCGCTATCTATGGTATCCGCTGCCGTAGCATTGATAAGGTGGATGTAGCTATCGGTTAGGGTACCGGTGGTGCCGCAGAGAGAGATGTCAAGGGAGTCTAAGCACGCGGGGAGCTGGATGAGGAAGAAGAGATCCCGAGAGGATTGTGCCCTTGGCAGACCCGTGTATTCATCGCTGAGGCCCGGCCCGCTGGTGCTATCGGATATGGTAGCCGTCCACATCCCGGAACCGGAGGGCGTCAGGGTGATCGGGATAGCTGTGGCAGCGCGGTTGCCCGGCCGGTCGGTGAGGTTGATGGATACGGGGTTGTCGCTGGTGTCGGGCGTCAGGCCGCAAAAGGCAGGAGCCTCAGCGACTACGGCTATTGTGAGGGTTCCTGTGTAAGTAGGCGGCGTGAGCGGGGGAAGCGTGATAGTGATAGGGAAGCTACTCACACTTGGGCCTGCGCTCCAGGTCGCCCCTCCATCCAGAGAGTAAATCAGATTGAGGCTCCCAGAAGGCGTTGGTGAAGAAGGATCCAGATCAATCTCCACCTGCTGGCCCCAGAGGTAATCAGAGCCTGCGAGCGGCGGATAGGTGGAGGTCACCACGATCTCCGGCGCCTGCACACTGCTCGGACAAGAGAAGGGCGTGCCATCCAGCTCATCAGCACCGACATCCGGCGCGGTACCGGGGTCGGGCGGATTGTTAACCGAAGTTCCAGGGGGATTGGGAAGAGGCCGAGTCTCCCCATCAAAGTCAAAGGCCCCATTATAGGCTGTATTACCTGCATTGATGGCGAGGGAGGGGGCGCTGGGATTCAAATGTAGATCAATATTGCTCAAGAAGGGGACGTCGCCTGCCGGCGTGTGATCCCTACCGTTGGCCTCACCACTTATAGCGGTCTGCCAGGCAGAAAGGGTAGGATGGTTATTGGCGGCCGTGGCAGGATTACCAAGGCAGCCGATATAGTTATTCGCCGGAGTAGCATTTATGCGATAGCATTGATAATCAATGGTACTGGAGGCAAGGGAAGAGTTGTAAATAAGTATTCCATACGCAGCCTGATTGCCTCCCGAACGCTGACGGGGAGAGAGCCTATTCTGAATGAGGTTGCCATCTATCACTACCCCACCCTGGATATTAGCGCCAAGGGTAATGCCAGAGGATGCGCCTACATATGAAGTCAAAGGGGTAGCAGACAAATCAGGGTCGTCAAATAGGTTGATGGAATTGTGAATCAACCTAACCTGCGCATTCGTTACAGCCGAAGGAGCTGTCACCCATATGCCAGATATAACCCAAGTTCCGTTCAAATTACTCCTATCCCCGTCTGCATAAATCCCCGCTATCATATTATTCAGCACCATGGTCTGAGGAGCAGGCGAAATATATGAGGCTGGTAGGTTTAACGCTATACCATAGGCGCCGAAACCACCTGTGCCCAGATAGACCACGCCCTTGATCCAGTTTCTCTCTATGGTTGCGGCTTCGCAGGAGTCCAAACGAATACCTGCCACATTGAAGTTAGTGCTTCGTTGCGGGTGGACTACATTGCCTCTCACAGTTACGCCGACAGTTCCCCGAATATGGATAGCTCCGATACCCGAAGCGGCGCACCATCCGGCCGTATCAGTAGGATGGCCGAGCTCATTATCGAGGACTCGTATATTTCGGGTATTTGCCCGTATCCCAGCGACCAAGATCGGCCGGCTTACCGAGTCTATGGTGCAGCCCTGAATGGTAATCCCTACAGGGCCACCGATATTGCTACCTGTACTGACAGTTCCTGTAGTTAGGCTTGCATCCTGACCGATGTACACTCCTGAAAAGGTATTAGCCCGACCATTTCCATGCATGACGATATCCTGGATGGTGATAGCCTCGATATTGAGGTCTAGGGAACTTGTACTGACAAAGCCGATCAGGCCAGTGGAGGTAGGACCCGTGGCGGTGCTTTTGAGAATAAGGTTATTCGCGCCGTCCAGAGTGAAGTACCTGACGTTTCCTGTGAACCGGAAGATGAATCGCTGTCCTGCGGTACCATTAGGGGATTTAGCGAAGTAAACGGGACTCGTCAGGTCGGCAAAGGTGAGCGTGACCGGAAAGTTGGGTCCAGCGCCCGGATACGTACTCAGCTGGATCGTGTTAGGCTCTGCCAGCTGCCCGGTTGCCGATCCTACCCAGCTATCCTGTACCCTGAAAGTGACCGGGCTTCCTACGCCCCGAGCCATCAGCGAGTCAAAAGCCTCTTGGATGGTGGCAAACTGTCCCCCACTCGCATTGAATGCCGAGGTACCTGTGATGTAGTGTGTACCTGTAAGCGGCTGGGCATATAGCCCGATCCATCCTGTGAGAAATGCAATTCCCACGATTCTCCTGAGCGGGAGCTCAACCCGAAGGGAGCTCAACCGGCGGCTCATCATGGAAGGTATCATACCTAAGGCAAAGATAAAGTATTTTCAGGAAGGTGCCATGAGGGGGGAGCGAATACTAAAGTGATTTTGGGATTTTTAGGGACGGATCAGGTGGTGAGTCCAGGTATGAGGCCCTGCCTGTAGCACTATAAAGTAAAGGCCGCGGGAGAGGTGAGCCATGGGAATACGTAGGGTTTGATGAGCTTTTCCTTCTGTGAGGGGGTAGGAGGCTATGATTTGTCCGGAGAGATTAGTGAGGAGGAGGGTGGCGGGGGTTGGCACTTCAGAGAGGAGTTGGACTATGGCATTTTCGTGGGCAGCATCCCAGGAAATGGCTATGGGGGAGCTGGTGGTGCGTCGCGTTACGGTGGGTAGAGCAGAGGAGGAGCTATTTTGGAGGGTGAGGCTAGCGATCACGATGCCGGCTGTATCTACGATGGAGAGCCGAACGGAGTCCTCTCCGAAGACTTCAATGCGTCCGTAGGCGTCGTTGAAGTTTGTATTGCCTAAGCCTTGTCCGCCGGCATTCCAGAGGGCGAAGCTTTGGGAGAGGTTGGCGTGTGGGCAGAAGCTATTGATGAGAGGGCCTGCGTTAGCCATGAGCCAGGCGAGGCGGGAGTTGGTTTGACGTAGGTTTCCGGCCATTAGTTCGGGGAAGCCGGCATTTTCGCCATCGTCTATGGCGGAGGTGTGGGAGTCGCTGGAGAGCCAGATGACATTTCGGATGCCATGGCGCTGACAGAAGGCTAAGATGGAATCCTGTTCAGCTGCGTAGGCGGCCCAGGTATCGGTAAGACCTGCCAAAAGCATTGCTCCGTTGCCTATGCCGGGTATAGCGCAGGCTTGAAGAGCTTTATTGCCAGAGAGGGCCTGGAGTATCTGCCGATAGCCCCTGTTGAAGGCTACCCCCGTAACTACAAACTTCCAAGTGGCAGTGGAGCTGCGAAGCCCATCCAAAAGCCAGGTTCGCTGTACCGCTCCCAACATAGAATGGGAAGGCGGCGGATCAAAAAATAGCGTGTCTCCCTGCCAGCGAAGGGCATTCAGGTCAGGGTCCCGAGCCGAACGGTTATCACATACAAATATCTCTACATTTCCTATGCGAATCCGATGAAAGATGCCTTCACTCGTATCTGGCAGAGGATAATGCGGGAAAAACTGCGTGTATGCATGAATGATATTGCGGCGGGCGTGGGGCGGCAAGGAAAACTCCCGAATCAAAGTGTCACTGATATAGGGTGAGGAGGTGCGGGAGGCGTTGTCTTGTAGGTAGTCGTGGTCATCATAGACATAGTCTATGGGGGCTACGGCCATAAGGTGCTGTATGTCCCTTCCTCCGTACCGGGCGTAATAGGAGGCTACGATGGTGTCCCACCATTGCGCGAAGGTGGTGCTATCATGAGGCAAACGATTATAACGGATGTCAGGATAGCCCCAGTCTCCACATTGCAAAAAAATGAGAGGGGTATCCAGGGCAATTCGTCTAAAGATGGGTTCGCTGGCAGGGGGCGCATAACCGAAGGCCTGGCACGAACCAAAAGCAAACCGAAAGTAGGCTGGCTGCCCAGGGGACGGAAAAGTCTGAAATGTTTGGACGCCGGAGCTATCTACATTGGGGATGAAGGCTTGATAGTAGTAGCGGGTATAAGGGCTAAGGTTGGTCAGGCTTGCTTTTCCAAAGCCTTCTGGGGAGAGGGAGATGGAGAGGAGCTGGCTGTTGGTTCCATCTGGGGAGGGGCCGTACCATAGCTGGACGGTAGAGGTACCTTGAGCCCATACCAGCGCTTGGGCACTCGTGTCCGTTACAGCCCCTACAAAGACTACCTGAATACTTTGAGCCCACAAATAGGTACTAAGGAGGAAAAGGGTGCGCATCATTGGAAGGTAAAGTTACTGACTTGTGACGATAGGGGCGGGGGAGAGCCTTTTATGGGGAAGGAGGGGCAGAGTTGGGATTGATAGTCAGGGGTATGGCGAAAGGCAAGGGTACTTGAATTCAGCTAACCAAGGGGGGCCCTCCTTTAGATTGGGCCGGGATGGAGGTAGAGAGGGGGGAAGTTTGTGGGAGGGGGATAGGGGCGTTGGAGGGCTGCTTCGCTAAAGTTTTGGCCGTTTCTAAGAGTAGGGCTGGTTTTAGTTGTATTTTCGTTCATGCCGTGGCGGTTAGCGCGGGGGCCTGTCCTGTGTAACTACTACCTTACTTACCGATGTAATGCCGCTTGTACTTTCTGCGATATATGGGAGAAACCCTCGCCGTATGTTACCCGAGCGCATTTCCTACAAAACTTACAAGCCCTTCGGCGATTGGGGGTGAAAATTATTGATTTTACGGGTGGGGAGCCGCTGCTACATCGCGACTTACCTTTTTTCCTTCAAACAGCCCAAGAAATGGGCTTTATCACAACGCTTACGACGAACACGTTGCTTTATCCGAAGCGGGCGCAGGAGCTGCGCGGAAAGGTAGATATGCTCCATTTTTCTCTGGATGGAGCGACGGCGCAGCAGCACAATAGCCTGCGAGGGGGGGTGCCTTGCTTTGAGTTCTTTGAGAAAAGTTTGGAGATAGCGCTTTCTCTTGGGGAGAAGCCTGACATACTTTTTACCGTTACGCCGGAGAATTGGCGAGATATTGGGGCTGTTTATGAGCGGTATGTTCGTTCTACGGGGCTGATACTTATTTTGAATCCGGTTTTTTCCTATCGGGGGGTGGGGGGTGATTTGCCGGAGGAGGTTTTAGAGGAGCTATCGGCTTGGGGTAAGAAGCCGCGGGTGTATGTGAATGAGGCTTTTTTGGCTTTGCGGCGGGCGGGAGGCAATGATCCTTACCGGCCGGTGTGCCGGGCGATTTCGGCGGTGGTGGTGATTTCGCCGACGAATGAGCTGCTTTTACCCTGTTATCATGCGGCAGAGAGCGGCTTTGCGCTACCGATACAGGACAATCTCTATGAGCTGTGGCATAGTGAGGCGGTGCAGCATTTGCGAGGCTTGGAGGGGCGGTTTTCGTTTTGTGCGGGGTGTGTGATCAACTGCTATATGGAGCCGAGCTTTGGGTGGGAGGTGTCGCGTTATTTTTGGTTGGCGGGGCCGAGCCGCTGGCGGTACATTTGGCATAAGTGGGGCCTGTGGGGCGCCTTAAAAATATTGGGGAGACATCTACGCCCTCCCCGTAAGAGGGCATACGATGTCTCCCTCAGCGAAGCTTCTTACAGAATCTGGACGATAGCTTCGCCTACATCATAGACGGGCTGACGGCCTGCCATTAAGAGAATACTGCTTCCCACAGCGGAGCGATAACCGCCTGCACAATGGACTACGATGGGTTTGTCGGTCGGAATTTTTTCTATCTCTTCTCGGAGGTCTGCTAAGCGGATTTTGAGGCTATGGGGGATGCCGGGGTTGGCGCCGACTTCATCGGGGTCTCGCACATCTACGACGGTGTAAGCTTTTCCGTCTTGTTTGAGGATCTCCACATTGGAGAAGAGGGCGGGGCCTGTTTCTTCGGCGTAGTCGGTGGCGATGAGGACGCCAGTCAGGTTTTCTTCGTAGCCGATGGCTAAGACCTGTTCTAAGGCTGATTCTAAGGCCGCAGGGCTGGAGACGACGAGGTAGTAGCGCTCTTGGGGAGCTACGATGGTGCCGAGCCAAGTATTGAAGGACTTGCCGAGCGGGATGTTGATGGCTCCTTTGAGGTGGCCTTTACGGAAGGCATAAGCAGGCCGAGCATCTACGATGAGCAGGCTGCGGTCCAAGGTTTTAGCTACTTCGGCAGTCAGCTCTCCTAATCGTTTCACTTCGGCGAGGGCTTCGGCGTAGCCCTTAGGTCCGCGGCGGTTGACTTCTACGCTATTAGGGAAGTACTTGGGGATATGGGGTTGGCCCGTAACGAGCGCTTCAACGAAGGTATCCTCATCTACGGTGTGAGCGAGAAGTACCGCCCAGTTCTCCAGGCGTTCTACGCCAATGGTGCTGGCATTGAATTGTTTCAGGGCTTTGCCGCAGAGGGTGCCGGCTCCATGCGCAGGGTAGACCAGCGTGGTGGGCTGTAAGATGCTAAACATGCGACGTAAGCTGTGGTACATGTCCCGGGCCTGGTCTTCACGCTGCTTTTTGATGTTGCCGGCTTTGGAGCGCAGGTCGGCTCGTCCTACATCGCCGATGAAGAGCCAGTCTCCCGTGAAGGCGGCATATTCCCGACCCTCTGGATCATACAGCACATAAGTCATGCTATCGGGCGAATGGCCGGGGGTTAGATAGGCTTTGAGGCGAGCCCGTCCAATCGGGATTTCGTCGCCATCTTTGAGCCCCTGGTAAGGCACTAAGAGGCCTATCAGCTCACTAGCATATATCTTAGCCCCTGTCTTCTGCGCAATGTCGTAATACCCACTCACAAAGTCGGCATGGGGGTGGGTAAGGAGAGAGGCTACGATTCGGGCACCTGTGGCTTCGGCTAAGTCTAAGTAAGGCTGGATGTTGCGGGCCGGGTCAATCACCGCCATCTCGCCATCAGAGACGATGGCATATCCATACTGAGCCAGCGGCTCATCATAAAACTGCTTGACGATCATGGACATAGTCGTAAAAGTTTTTGGTTTCACCCTCGTTCATACGGAAATCCGGCTTGAATAAGGTCTCCTACGGTGCCAGCATTGTAGGCTTCAAAGCCTTTGGCTCGCATGAAACCTGCAGCTGCCTGACTGCGTCCGCCAGAGGCGCAGTACAAAATGTAGGTCTTACTCTTGTCTAAATGCGCTATCTGCTGTTCAAAACCACTGTAAAAGTCGGCATTTTTCGCACCCTTGATGCGCAAACTGCGATACTCCCCTGGCGTCCGAACATCCAGGATAACATACTTGTCCGGATTGGACCGATACTTCTCAAATGCTTCCGATGCACTGATTCTCATAGGCGTATAGGTTTTGGGTTTTTATTCGGTTGGAAAGCCAGCATTTCGTACGGCAGCGAAGCCGCCCATGTTGTACGCTTTATAGCCGAGCTTACGCATGATGGCGGTAGCTTCGCCGCTGCGCCGCCCAGAGGCACAATGGAGTAAATAAATCTTGTCCTTAGGGAGCTTCTGCACCTCAGCTTCAAAGTTAGCATAGTAATCCAGATTGGTCGCTCCCTTTACGTGGCTGCTCTGGTATTCCCCGGGCGTGCGTACATCCAGGATTACCACCTCTTGGGGCTTCTCCTTCCAGAGCTGATACGCCTTGTCCGGGCTCATCACCATGGGCTCTTCTTGCACAGTCTTTGGGGCCTCCTGCTTCACCTGCTGTCCGCAGGCCGTCCCTCCTAAGATAAGGAGGGTTAGGATTGCAACATTGTTGCGCATACCGAGGAAAAAAACAAATAAGGGTTGAGAAAAGTTCCCAACTGAGGAGGGGGAGGGAGTTCGTATTTTTGGGCATGCGGTTTTGGCGGGTGATGGGGGGGTTTTTGGGGCTTATAGGGATGGTGGGGGCTACGTTGTATGCCCATGCGCGGCCGATACCTGCTTTGGGCCAAGCGGCTTTTGTGGCATTATTTCATGCACCGGTCCTTCTTTGGCTCAGCGATAGAAAAGCTAAAGACTTTCTTTCTGTTTTTTTGCCCCTTCTTTTCACGATGGGGGGGCTGATTTTCACAGGCAGTATCTACTTTAAGTACTTAGGCGGTGTGGAGCGCGCTACGGTGATAGCGCCAGCAGGAGGCACGATGCTAATCCTGGGCTGGTTGGGTCTCATGCTGCGATCGGGGCGGCGCTGGGAGTAATAGAAGGAGGTGGACTCCCGGAAAGTTGGCGATTAGCCGTCTCTCTGAAAGGAGGGCTTGGAATATGTCTGTCGGGCCGGGAAGGGGGGGGCCTCCCT
>Ga0079998_114168_pt1 | contig 33669 bp, 29 predicted proteins | sample PerSpoBPS_BMetaG_FD_69201 | JGI IMG/M metagenome (GOLD analysis project Ga0079998, IMG submission 69201) | Thermal spring microbial communities from Yellowstone National Park, Wyoming, USA - Perpetual Spouter B (PS_B) MetaG (SPADES assembly)... | ecosystem: Environmental > Aquatic > Thermal... | reverse complement strand
ACTCCCGCCTGGACGCCCTTCAGGCGGCCCTCCTAAGGGTCAAGCTTCCTCGTGTGGACGCCTGGAACGAGGCCCGCCGTCAGGTGGCCCTGCGCTACAACGAACTTCTTTCGGACATCCCTGGGCTTGTTCTGCCGGAGGTCTCCTCAGGCCACGTTTTTCACCAGTACACGGTGCGGATTCCTGGGCGGCGGGATGAGGTGCAGCGGGCCCTCGAGGCCCAGGGCATCGGCACCATGGTCTACTACCCCGTTCCTCTCCATCGCCTTCCTGTTTACGCTCACATGGGGTTTTCCTTGCCCCAGGCTGAGCGGGCCAGCGAGGAGGTCCTTTCCCTCCCCATGGGGCCTGCCCTGGATGCGGAAGACCTGAGCCGGGTGCGAGAGGCCTTGTGGAGCGCTCTGAAGGGCTTATGAGGGTCTTGCACCGCCTGCGCCAAAGCACCTTCTTCCGGAGCGTGCTGGCCATCGCCGGGGGAACGGCCCTGGCGCAGGTAGCTGGCGTTCTTTTCCTTCCCCTTCTTACCCGCCTTTATAGTCCGGAGGCCTTAGGTCTTGGGGGCCTTTTTGTCAGCTTTTTGGGGGTGGCCTCGGTGGCGGCCACCCTGCGCTACGAGGTGGCCATCGTGGCCGCTAGCTCTGAGGAGGAGGCCCTGGCCCTGACCCGGAGCACCCTGGTCCTGGCCGTCGTTATGGGCTTCCTAGGTGTTCTGGTCCTGGAGCTCATGCGCCGGGCGGACCTTTTGGGCTACGGAGCGCTTCCTTCCTGGGTTGCACCCCTGGGCTTCGCCGCCCTCACAGGAACGGCCTGGGGAATGGCTCTTCGCTACTATGCCGTGCGCCAGGGTGCTTTCGGGCTAGTGGGACGCTTTGCAGTGGCTCAAGGAGTGATCAGACCTGTGAGTCAGATTTTGCTGTCCCCTGCTGGTGTTGGAGGGCTTCTTTTGGGAGAGACTGTCGGCCGCTTCTTGGGTCTCACCGCCCTGTGGCGCGTCTTACCCCGGACTTCTGGTCCCTGGTGGCACCTGGATGTCCTTCTTAGGTTTCGCTCCTTTCCCTTGCTTCAGCTGCCTTCATCTTTCCTCAACATGCTCGCCTTGATGGCCCCAGTGCCTGTTTTTGTAGCCTTATACGGCCCTGCGGTGGGTGGCGCCTTGGCCTTGGCCCAGAGGGCTGTGGGCTTGCCAGTTTCCCTCGTGGGGGGAGCTGTGGCGGATGTCTTTTACGGTCGTGCTGCTGAGCTGGCGCGGGCAGATTCGCAACGGGTTAGACCGTTTTTGGTGCAAACCTCGGCTAGGCTCTTGCTTATGGCTCTTCCATTTGGCCTGGCTCTTGGGATTGCGGCCCCTTTCCTGGCCACTTGGGTCTTTGGAGAACCCTGGGCACTCGCCGGCGAGATGATGGGTATCATGGCGCCTTGGATGGTGGCGCAGCTTGTGGTAAGCCCCGTAAGCCGGGTGGTGTTTCTTTCGCGATTTCCTTGGGCAAAGTTGGTGTATGATGCCTTGTCTGTTTTAGCAGTAGGGGCGCTTTTCATAGTTCAGCTGTCGCCGGAGGGAGCTTTGAGGCTTCTTACGTGGCTCTACGTAGCCTTATACGCTTTATACTGGGTCATTTTGCTATGGCTTGCGGGGGACGAAGGTTTGTCTGCACCCAGGGTTGGTGGAGCGAAAGGTGAATAAAGCCTATGTTCCCGATAACCATGTCTAGGAATGCAGTTGAGCTGATGACTCCGAATGGTCTTGTGACGCTTGCCTTTTTGTCACAAACCTTCCTATCTTTCCTCATCGCTTGGGGGTGGTTGCCTAGGTTCCCCTTGAGCTTAGTGTTTTTGGCGTTATTGTTGGTGAGTTTTTTGGTGTCTGTGTTTCACGTCCTACGAAAAATACCTCAGCTAAGTTCCCAGATCCTGCAAGTAGAAAGACTCTTTTTATGGCTGTTGCTGCTATGGGTTACCGCCGTCCAGGTTTTTTACTATTTTGAATTTGCATCAATTTACTCTGAGGATTACATGAGACTGATCGGAACTGCTGGAATCGGGGCCTGGAGTGCTGCCGTAGCTGGAAGTTTTATGGCTGGCGCTTCTTTTGCGTACAAGTTTAGTGCTTGGATAATACAATTTTTTACGATTTTGCTCGGGGTTTTTATGGGTTGGAAGGCGACAGGTCAGCTTTATTTCCTTTTCTACAACCCCACGCTTTTGGTTTCAAATCCTGATAGTTTCAAGGCCAACTACTTACTTGTTGGTGATATGTTGGCGGTGACCTCCATCATTTTATTGGGTAGCTTCTTAAAGAGGGGCTGGACGGTGGGTGGACTTGCGATATACATTTTCAGTCTAGGGGGATTGTTTATGAGCTTTTCCCGTGGCAGCCTCTTCTTTGGTGGAATATCACTTTCTCTTCTTTGGCTCTTTGGGACTAGGAGGCTTTTGCGCTTTCTGACCGCAATCGGCGTATTGGCTGTGGGTGTGGGGTTTATATTTGTCTCTTTGGAGGCGCAGTCCTCTCTACTGGCCCAGATGGAAGTGGCTACTGGCAGAGTAGCGTCCTTGTTGGAGGGCGAAGACGCTTCTTTTAACGAGCGAAAGGAGCTTCTTAGTGAATCGCTGGATTACCTTTCTCGCTACTGGTTATTGGGAAAGTTTATGTACGAAGTTACGGATGGCCCTGGCCCAGGCCTTTATGTCCACAATTGGCTTTCTTTTTGGTTGGAATATGGGGTAGGTCCGTTCATCTTGAGCTTAGCTCTTTTGTTTTACTTGCTCGTCCGGTCATGGCGTAGAAGAGCCGACGTGGAGGTGAGTCTTCTAATCTTTGCCTTGCTTGCGGTAGCCTTTGCCAGAGCATATGTATGGGTACATTTTTGGTTTATAGCAGCCTATGTGATTTACTCATTGGGCCGCTTGCCGGAGGAGGGGAGATGAGATGAAGATCGCGTACCTTGTTTATTGGACCAGTGCAACAGGGAGGGGTGTTGCGAAGAAGATCCTAGGTCAGATAGGAGCTTGGGAGGAGCATGGGCACAGCGTTGAACTAATCGTCCTGGCGAAAGAGAATGACAGACAAAGTGCCCCCCCTGAGTTGCTAAACAAAGGGACTTTTTTCTGGACTAAGGGGGTTGTGGATAGATTGGCCACGTGGTGGCGGCTTGATAGGTTTGTTCAGGCGGACCTTCTTTATTTTCGTTACGACCTCTATATGCCAGGGATGGAAAAGGTATTTAGGAAGGTGCCGACAGTAGTTGAGATAAATACGAATGATGTGCGTGAATTTTGTCTAAAGCCTAGCTTGAGGTGTTGGTACAACAGGCTTTTTAGATACCGCATCATGAAGCTGGCGGCGGGTTTTGTGGCTGTTACGGGTGAGTTGGGCGAGATGTTAAGCCCCTTTGGAAAGCCGGTTGCGGTCATCGCCAACGGTATAGATTTGCGGCAGTTTCCCATTCTTCCGCCAAATGAGTCGCCTGTTCCTTCCCTTGTCTTTCTTGGTACGCCTCACCAGCCATGGCATGGCTTGGATGTTATACGGAGGTTAGCAGATATCTTTCCATCTTGGCAGTTCCACATCGTGGGGTATGATAGGCAGCCGGGGTTTCCGGTTAACGTGTCGTTTCATGGATACCTATCGGAGGAGCAATATAGACCCATTCTGGCACAGATGGACGTGGCGCTGGGGACGCTTGCTTTAGAAAGAAAAGAAATGTGCGAGGGAGCGCCTCTAAAGGTTAGAGAATACCTTGCCTATGGCTTGCCCGCCATTATCGGCCACAAAGATACAGATTTCCCTGAAGGCGCTGATTTCTTGTTGCGGATTCAGAGTGTTGATATCTCTCAGAGCATTCCTCAAATTAAGGCTTTTGTGGAGCGCTGGAAGGGAAAGCGTGTGCCGAGAGAGCTGGTGGCTCATTTGGATTGGCGGGTGAAAGAGGGTAAGAGGTTGGAGTTTTTTACAAAGATTCTTACAAACGAGAAGGGTGAAAGTTATGCACCGAAGTGAGGGTATTCCCAAGAGAGTCCTTTATGTAATAACAGGATTGAACTGGGGTGGCGCAGAAGCCCAGGTGGTCGCCTTAGCCCAGGGTTTTAAGCGAAGAGGATGGGAAGTTGGTCTAGTTAGCTTACTGGAGGCTGTGGCCTATGTGGACACGCTAGAAAGGGAGGGGATTCCAGTTCACTCCTTGAGAATGCGCCGAGGGGTTCCCGACCCAAGGGGACTGGTGGCTCTTGCCCGTATTTATGGGACATTTAAACCCGCTGTTGTGCATAGCCACATGATTCACGCCAATCTCTTGGCGCGAGTGGCCCGATTGCTGGCTCCTGTGCCAGCTCTTATATCCACGGCTCATAGTACCATTGAGGTTGGGAGATCCTTTCGGACAGAAAGATCTACCCACTTGGCCTATAGGCTCACGGACTTCTTGGCCGATTTGACCACCATTGTTTCCCAGGAGGGCCTGCGGCGCTTTGTGGAAGGTAAGGCTGTGCGCCCAGATAAGGCCCTGTATGTTCCTAATGGCGTGGATGTGAGTATATATAGGCCCTCTAAGGAAGCGAGGGATAGGCTGAGGGCTGAGTTGGGGCTGGAGGAGACTTTTGCCTGGCTGGCCGTTGGCCGTTTGGAGGAGGCTAAGGACTACCCCACCCTCTTAAGGGCCTTCGCTGGGGTTGTTAAGGTTAAGCTAGAGGCCAGGCTGTTAATAGCGGGTGAGGGATCGTTGCGTGGAGAACTGGAGAAGCTTATCGGCGACCTTTTCCTTCAGGGGAATGTGCGCCTGTTGGGCTTGAGGAAGGACATTCCTGCGCTTATGAACGCCGCAGATGCCTTCGTGATGTCTTCTGCGTGGGAGGGGATGCCCATGGTGGTCCTCGAGGCGCAGGCCTCTGGTCTTCCCGTGGTGGCTACCCATGTGGGAGGTATATCTGAAGTGGTGGTGCCCGGGAAGACGGGGTATTTAGTTCCGCCTCGTGACCCCGATGCATTGGCCGACGCAATGAAGAAGCTAATGGCTTTACCTCCTGAAGAACGGATTAAAATGGGCTTAGAGGGGCGGGAGCAGGTGGTAGCCCGCTACTCGTTGGAAGCAATCCTTGATCTTTGGGAGGAGATTTATGAATCGCTCTTAAGGCCTCGAGGGGGTCCTGCAAGCGGGAAAGGGACCCGCATCTAAAGGGTAGAGCGGAGTTGTCATGAAAACTTTAGAAATGCACTCAACCACAGGCTCAGCAAGATCACAACTCCACCTGTGGATTGTGAACCCCTTTGCAGACAGTGTTATTGCCTTCAGGGGGCCGCTTTTGTCTTACTTGCGGGGAAAAGGATTTCATGTGGTTTGCCTGGCCCCCGACTGCCGGGCCAAAGTTGGACAAGCATTGGAAGCCCTCGGTGTGGAACCTCTTGACTATCCTCTTGACCGTACAGGGATAAATCCCCTGAATGACCTCAGAACGCTCTTTCACCTGTATCGCCTCATGCGCGAGGGAAGGCCAGATGCCGTGATTGCCTTCCAGCCCAAGCCCAATGTTTACGCTCTTCTTGCCGCCCGGCTTGCAAGCGTACCCGTTAGGGCGGCGGTGGTGGAGGGGCTGGGCTTTGCCTTCACCCCGGGGGAAGAGACCTTTAAAAAGCGCGTGGTCAGGGTGGTGCTCAAGGCCCTCTACAAGCTCAGTTTCGCCTTCGCCCACAAGGTGTTCTTCCTCAACCCGGACGACCTCAGGGAGTTTGTCGCCCAGGGCCTCGTGCGGCCGGAGAAGGCGGTTTTGCTTGGGGGTATTGGGGTACCTCTGGAGGAGTGGCCTCCCGCGCCTCCGCACCTGGAGCCCCTCACCTTTACCCTCATCGCCAGGCTCCTCAGGGAGAAGGGGGTGCGAGAGTTCGCCGAGGCGGCCCGCCGGGTAAAGGCTAGGCACCCCGGAGTGCGTTTTCTTCTCATCGGCCCCCTGGACAGTAACCCCGGCGCTATCCCCGAGGCGGAGGTGCGCTCATGGGTAGAGGAGGGCATCCTGGAATGGATTCCCTGGACGGAGGACGTCCGTCCCTACTTGAGGGAAACAAGCGTGTACGTGCTCCCCTCTTATAGGGAGGGGGTACCCCGCTCCACCCAGGAGGCCATGGCCATGGCCCGGCCTGTCATCACCACGGACGCGCCCGGGTGCCGGGAGACCGTCATCCCGGGGGTGAACGGCTTTCTGGTGCCTCCTAGGGATCCTGAGGCCCTGGCCCAGGCGATGATGAAGTTCCTGGAAGAGCCGCATTTGGTAGAGCGAATGGGAAAGGAGAGCCGAAGGCTGGCCGAGGAACGCTTTGACTCAGCTAAGGTTAACGCCCGGCTCCTCCAGGCGCTGGGCCTGTAAAATGCGAGGGATGGAGAGGCTGCGGCGCCTGGGGCGCTCATCCTGGTTGAAGCGGCTTTTGGATGTGGTGGGGGCTAGTGTGGCTCTCCTCATTTTTGGCCCCCTGATGCTTTATCTGGCTTTCCGGGTCCGGCAGGAACTGGGTAGCCCGGTTCTCTTCCGTCAGGTCCGGCCTGGCCTTGGGGGCAAGCCCTTTGTGATGTATAAGTTCCGTACCATGACGGAGGAAAGGGATGCGGAGGGCAGGCTCCTTCCTGATGAGAAGCGGCTTACGCCTTTCGGTCGCTTCCTGCGGGAGTACAGCTTGGACGAGCTGCCTGAGTTTTTCAACGTGCTTAGAGGGGAGATGAGCCTCGTTGGGCCGAGGCCATTGCTCATGGAGTACCTGGACCGCTACACACCCGAGCAGGCTCGGCGGCACGAGGTGAAGCCTGGTATCACCGGCTGGGCCCAGGTTCACGGGCGCAACGCCCTCACGTGGGAGGAGAAGTTCAAGTTAGACGTCTGGTATGTGGACAATTGGAGCGTTTGGCTAGATCTTAAAATCCTTCTCCTGACGCTCATCAAGGTACTGAAGCGGGAAGGCATTTCGGCGCCGGGCCACGCCACGATGCCGGAGTTTAGGGGACAGGTAAAGGGGGAGACACATGGGAACTGAGCTTTTGGTTTACGGAGCAGGAGGGTTTGCCCGCGAAGTCGCTTGGCTGGCCGAGGAGGCCGGGTATAAGGTTCTGGCCTTTGTGGATGATGACCCCTCCCGGTGGGGGAGGGTCCTTAATGGAATCCCTGTTATTTCCCTTGAAGAGGCGCAGGCCCAGCACCCTGGTGCCCTTATCACGGTGGCTGTAGGAAATCCGCTTACGCGCAAACGGCTTGTAGAAAAGGTGCAGGAGAGAGGTTTCGGCTTCGCCACGTTGGTCCACCCACAGGTCTCTATGTCGCGCTTTGTTGAAGTGGGGAGAGGCAGCGTTATTACCGTGGGGAACATTCTCACCGTTAATGTGCGTCTTGGGCAGCACGTCCACGTGAACCTGGATTGCACCATCGGTCATGACGCTGTTCTTGAGGATTATGCCACTTTAGCTCCGGGCGTTCACGTGTCGGGCTGGGTCTTTATCAAAGAAGGGGCGTATATCGGCACGGGCGCGGTCATAATCAACGGCACGGAGGACAAACCCTTGGAGATAGGGGCTTACGCAGTGGTGGGTGCGGGGGCGGTGGTTACTAAGGATGTGCCCCCGGGCGTGACGGTGGTGGGAGTGCCCGCCAAGCCTCTCTCCAAGTAGGGCTAGGGAGTGGAAAAAGTGGGTAGAATCTACCTTTCTCCACCCCATCTAAGCGGCCTAGAAGAGGCGTTCCTCAAGGAGGCTCTGGACTCAGGCTGGATCGCCCCTTTGGGCCCCCAGGTAGAGGCCTTTGAACGGGAGTTCGCTGAAGCGGTGGGCGTCCCGCACGCCCTGGCCGTGAGCTCGGGCACGGCGGCCATACACCTGGCGCTTCTGGCGGCGGGTGTGGAGCCCGGGGACGAGGTGGTAGTCTCCACCCTCACCTTCGCCGCCAGCGCCTTTCCGGTACTTTACATCGGTGCCCGCCCCATTTTTGTGGATAGCGAGCGGCGTTCCTGGAACATGGACCCCCACCTTCTCGCCGAGTTTCTGGAGAGGCGGGCTAAGGTGGGGCGGCTCCCCAAGGCGGTGATCCTAGTCCACCTTTATGGGCAGAGCGCCGACATAGACCCTATCCAGGAGCTTTGCGAGGCATATGGAGTTGCCTTAATAGAAGACGCCGCAGAGGCTTTGGGAAGCACTTATAAGGGTAGGAGTCCGGGCACATGGGGCGTTGCGGGGATTTACTCCTTCAACGGAAACAAGATCATCACCACCTCTGGGGGAGGCATGCTGGTTTCCTCAGATGCGGAGCTTATTGCCCATGCCCGAAAGCTGGCCACCCAGGCTCGGGAGCCTGTTCCTTGGTACGAGCACGCTGAGGTGGGTTACAACTACCGCCTTAGCAACCTTTTGGCGGCGGTGGGCCGCGCCCAGCTGAGGACCCTGGAGGATCGGGTCCGGGCGCGGCGGCGGATCTTTGAGCGGTACGTAGCGGGGCTTTCCGATCTGCCGGGCCTAACCTTTCAGCCCGAGGCCCCTTGGGGGCGGCACACCCGCTGGCTCACAGTCATCACCCTGGACCCCAAGGCGTTTGGTAGGACACCTGAGGAGGTCCGCCGGGCTCTAGAGGAACAGGGCATAGAGACGCGCCCCGTTTGGAAGCCCATGCACCTGCAACCTGTCTTTCGGGAGGCGGAAACTGTGGGAGGCGAGGTGGCGGAGGAGCTTTTCGCCAGGGGGCTGTGTCTTCCCTCCGGTTCCTCGCTAAGCATCGAGGACCAGGACCGGGTCATTGAGGCCATCCGGGCCCTGGTCCGGTAAAGGGAGGGCTTTCCGTCCCCGGGAGTAAACTGTAAGGCAGTTATGCGGACCCCGTTAAAGTTCGCCATAGACGTTTTCCTGTGGGCGCTAGCGGGCTTTCTGGCCTTTGGGCTTCGCCTCGAGGGCTGGCCAGCGCCTTACTGGAAAACCATCCTTTACTATCTGCTCCTTAGCCTTCCCGTCAAGTCCATTTTGGTCTGGGCCTACGGGCTTCACCTCCAGGCTTGGAGCCGCTTCGGATTCAGGGACCTTTGGCGGCTGGGCCAGGCGGTGGCCGTGGGAACACTCCTCCACTTTTTGGGAACCTTGCTTTTGGGCGAAACCCTGGGGATGCCCCGGAGCGTACCCCTTCTTGAGGGCGGTGTGGCCTTCTTGCTGATGGGCGTGGTCCGCTTTCTGGTGCGGCGCTACTGGGAGCGAACCCGGGCGAGTGGGGCGGAGGGCATCCGGGTGCTCATCGTAGGCGCGGGGGACGCCGGGAGCATGGTGGCCCGGGAACTCCTCCGCCACCCGGAAGCGGGTTTCTTACCCGTGGGTTTTTTGGACGACGACCCCAACAAGCGGGGTCAGACTCTGATGGGCCTCAAGGTTTGGGGGCCTTTAGATCAGCTTCCCGCCGCTGTGAGGGCCTTGGGCGCTGAAGAGGTGCTTATCGCTATGCCCTCCGCCCCAGGTTCCGTGGTGCGGAAGGTGGTGGAGCTGGCTAGGCAGGCGGGGGTCAGGTACCGAATTCTGCCCGCCCTCTATGAAGTAGTTTCCAATTCCAAAGAGATAACGGCCTCACAGATCCGGGAGGTGCGCCTGGAGGACCTCTTGCGCCGGGAGCCGGTAAAGCTGGACGTGGCCGCTATCGCTAGCTACCTCCAGGACCGGGTGGTCATGGTCACGGGGGCTGGGGGGTCTATAGGAAGCGAGATCGTGCGCCAGGTGGCCAGGTTTGCGCCAAAACAAGTTTTGCTGGTGGGAAAGGGCGAAAACAGCCTCTTCTTGCTGGAAGAGGAGCTGAAGGACCGCTTTCCCTCCTTGTTCTACAAAGTGCTGGTGGCGGACGTTAGGGACCGGGAGCGGATGGATTACCTCTTCCGCACCTATCAGCCGGAGGTGGTCTTCCACGCCGCCGCCCACAAGCACGTGCCCATGATGGAAGCCAACCCCGATGAGGCGGTCTTCAACAACGTGGTTGGAACGCGAAACGTGGTCCAGCTCTGCCTGGACTATGGGGTAGAGCGCCTGGTAAACATTTCCACCGATAAAGCGGTGAACCCCACTTCCGTCATGGGGGCCAGCAAGCGGGTGGCGGAGATGGTGGTAGCCTGGGGGGCTTCCCGGGCAGGGGTCCAACAGCACCTGGTCTCCGTGCGCTTTGGCAACGTTCTGGGGAGCCGGGGCAGTGTGGTGCCCATTTTCATGGAACAGATAAGGAACCGTAAGCCTGTCACCGTCACCCATCCAGAGGTTAAGCGGTACTTCATGACTATACCGGAGGCCGCTCAGCTGGTGCTTCAGGCTGGGGGACTCGGGGGTAAGGGGACGGTTTACGTGCTGGACATGGGCGAGCCCATACGCATTGTGGACCTGGCGCAGGACCTGATTCGCCTGGCTGGCCTGGAGCCCGAGCGGGACATCCCTATCATTTTCACCGGCCTTCGGCCTGGGGAGAAGCTTTTTGAGGAGCTGCTTACGGCCGAGGACGGGGTGGTGGACTCTCCGCATCCCAAGATCTTTGTGGCCAGAATCAACGGGGTTCCCGAGGACTTTGAGGACCTCCTGGAGGATCTGCTCCAGGCGGCCAGGAGCCGGGATGGGGCCCGCATCCGGGAGGCTTTCCGGAGGCTGGTTCCCACCTACAAGCCGTATGTCCCGGGGAAGACCATCGTGGCCTGATGGGCCTGTATAATCTGGGCGTTTATGGTGGAGACTCCCCAAGACGAGCTTTCCCTGCGGGACATCGTGGAGGTTTTGAGGCGGCACCGGGTGTACCTCTGGGCCTTTCCCCTGATCCTGGCCGCCTTGGCCCTTATCTACGGCTTCCTCATCGCCGAGCCCACCTACGCCTCCACGGCTACCCTCAGCGTGGCCCCGGTGCAGGTGCAGGCCCAGCTGGAGCAGAGAATCCAGGTGCAGCAGGCCACGCCCATCACCTTTGAGGGGCTAAAGGCCCTGGCCCTCTCCGAGGAGACGGTAGGGGAGGTGTGGGAGGCCCTGCGGAAAGAGGGCAAGCTCCCCACGCGCTGGCAAGACCGGGGAGGCCTGCGAGGGATTGAGCGGATGATGCGGGACCTCAAGGTCAAGGACATCTCCCCCAAGCTCCAGGCGGTAAACCCTAACCAGGTGCCCCCCATCGTGGCCAGCCTCACCGTTCAGGCCCCGGACCCCCAGGTGGCGGCCAAGGCGGCCAACCTCTGGGTGGAGGCGGTGAAGAGGCGGGTGAACGCCATTCCCCTTGCCCGCCTCGAGGCCAGCCTCAAGGCCCTGGAGGAGCAGGTGATCCCCGCCGAGAAGGCCTACCGGGAGGCCCAGGCCCGCTGGGAGGCCTTTAACAAGACCACCACCCTGCCCCAGGACAAGGCGGAGCTGGACGCCAAGACCCAGGAGAGGGTGGGCCTGGACACGGAGCTGGCGGGCCTGGAGCGGGACCTGGCGGCGGTCCAGGGGCGGATCCAGGCCACCCTGGCGGAGATGCGCCGGCAGGAGGCCATCGTGCCCATCGGGACGCCTCCCGAGCAGCTTGCCGTCATCAACCGGCGTCCAGCAGAAGCCCAGGCCACTTAGGCGAGGGAGACGGAGCGCGCCCGGCAGGCCTTCAGCCAGGCGGCTCAGGTTCTGGAGAAGTTTAAGGGGCGGGAGCAGATCCCCGTCTGGCAGGCGGAGCTTTCCGCCTATACCGAAGCCTACGCCTCGGCCCAGGCCAGGCTCATCGCCCTGCAGAAGGACCTGGCGCAGAAGCAGGCCCTCCTTCAGGACGCCGAGGCCCGCCTGGCGGAGTACAAGGCCCAGCTCCCCAATCTGTCTATTGAGAACCTGGTGGCTGGTCTGACGGTCAAGGAGGCGGAGGCCTTGGTGGCGGACCGGTTGAAGGAGGCCGATTCCAGGCTCAAGGCGGCCGAGGGGGCCTGGGCGGAGTTTCAGCGGAAGAGCCAGCTGGAGGTGTGGAAGCGGCAGCTGGGCGGGTACGCGGACCGGGTGGCCTCCATCCGCCAGCGGCTGGAGAGCCTGGCCACGGACCGGTTCCGGGTGGAGGCGGATTTGGGTGAGGCCCGGAGGCGGTTTGACCAGTACAAGGCCCAGCTTCCCAACCTGTCCATTGAGAACCTGGTGGCTGGGCTCACGGTGAAGGAGGCGGAGGCCTTGGTGGCGGACCGGTTGAAGGAGGCCGATTCCAGGCTCAAGGCGGCCGAGGGGGCCTGGGCGGAGTTTCAGCGGAAGAGCCAGTTGGAGGTGTGGAAGCGGCAGCTGGGCGGGTACGCGGACCGGGTGGCCTCCATCCGCCAGCGGCTGGAGAGCCTGGCCACGGAGAGGGCCATAAAGCAAACCCGCCTGGAGGAGGCGGAAAAGGAGCTGGCCAAGGAGCCCAGGCTGATCACCCTGGAGCGGGAGATCACCGCCGACCCGGCGGTGGCGGCCGCCATCGCCCAGGGGGGGAACCTGAGGGACCTCCTGGGCCTCAAGCTCAAGAACCAGGAGCTAAACCCCACCCACCTGAAGCTTCTCTCCACCGCCTTGGACCTCCGGGCGGACCTGGCGGCTTTGGACCGGGAGGAAAAAGCGCTTAAGGAAGAGGAGGCTAAGCTCGCTCCCTTGGTGCAGGACCTGCAGCGGCGGATTGCGGACGAGGAGGCCACGCGGGCGAGGTTGTTGACGGAGCTGGACACGGCGCGGGACATTTACAACGCGGTGTACCGGTACGCGGAGAGCCTGAAGAAGGTGGCCTCGAGGCCGGACGCGGCCTTGCGGGAGGTGAACCCCGATGTGCTGGCCTACCGGGACCGGATTGTGGACTTGGAGGCCAGGTTGGTGGCCCTGAAGGCGGAGGAGGAGGCGCTCAAGGAGGAGGAGAGGAAGCTTGCGCCCTTGGTGCAGGACCTGCAGCGGCGGATTGCGGACGAGGAGGCGTTGCGGGCGCGGCTTTTGACGGAGCTGGACACGGCGCGGGACATTTACAACGCGGTGTACCGGTACGCGGAGAGCCTGAAGAAGGTGGCCTCGAGGCCGGACGTGGTTTTGCGGGAGGTGAACCCGGACGTGCTGGCCTACCGTGACCGGGTGGTGGGCCTCAGGGCCGAGATCGCAGGCCTGAAGGCGGAAGAGGGAGCCCTGAAGCGGAGCCTCACCGAGCTGGACGGGCGCATCCGCGACCGCAAGGCCAAGATCGCTGCCCAGGAGCGGGAGAAGGAGGCCGTGACCCTGGAGTACGCCACCAAGAAGGCGGCCTACGAGGCCTTCCGTAGCCGCTACGACCAGATCGCCAGCCTCACCGCCCAGGACCTCACCTTTGACAACCCCAACCCCGAGTTCCAGCGCCTCCGGAGCGCCCTCATTGACGCCCAGGCGGAGGAGGCCCGGCTTTCTGCCAGGCGGGCCGCCCTCCTGGCCCGCATCAACCAGGTGGAGGCCCGCATCGGGCTCCTCAAGGACCGGGTGGCCAAGGCCCAGGTGGAGCAGGACACGGTGAACCAGGCCTTGGACCTGGCCAAAAACGCCTACCTGGCCCTGGCTCAAAAGCGCACGGACCTGCAGATCCAGATCGCCAGCAACCAGGAGGCCTGGGCCTCCATTCTGGCCCCCGCCTACCCCATTTACGAGAAGGTGGCCCCCAAGCGGGGCCTCCTCCTGGCCCTGGCCGTGGTCCTGGGTCTGATGCTGGGGGTGATGGCGGCCTTTGTGGCCGAGGCCCTGAGGCCCAAGGAGCCCGCTCCCCAGGTGGGCTAAGTTAGGGCCTTCTCGTAGACCTCCAGGTACCGCCCGGTGATGGCCTCGGGGTGGAAGCGCTCTATGGCGTAGGCCCGGGCCCGCCTGCGCATCTCGGGAAGATGGGGGCTTTGCAAAAGCTCCAGGACCGCCTCGGCCAGGCCTTCCAGGTCCCCGAGCTCCACGAGCCTCCCCACCTCCGGGGTGATGAGTTCCGGCACCCCGCCCACCGCCGTGGCCACCACGGGCACCCCCGAGGCCAGGGCCTCGAGGGCCGCCTGGCCGAAGGACTCCTCCTCCGAGGCCAGGAGAAAGAGGTCCGCCGCCCCCAGGACCTCCTCCGGGTGGCGGGTGGGGGGGTGAAAGGTGACCCAGGGGGCCACCCCCAGCTCCTCCGCCACCCGCCTGGCCTCGGCCTCCTCAGGGCCCTTGCCCAGGAGGAGGAGCCGGGCCTTGGCCCGCCTTCGGACCTTGGCGAAGGCCCGCACGAGGTCCGGCACCCGCTTGATGGGGCGGAAGTTGGAGGCGTGCAGGAGAAGCCACTCCCCTTCCTCGGCGTAAAGCCGCTTGCGCTCGGGCCTAGGGCGGAAGCGCTCCGGGTCCACGGCGTTGTGGATCACCACGGGCTTTACCCCGAAGGCCTTCTCCGCCTCCTTGGCCAGGGCCCGGCTGACGGCGGTGGTGGCTTTAGCGGCCAGGAGGGCCCTTCGGGTGGGCCCGTGGAAGGCGGGGTCCAGGCCCAAGACGGAGACGTCGGTGCCGTGGAGGGTGTGGACCAGGGGAAAGCCTTCGCCGAGGGCCAAATAGGCCGCCGCCGCGTGGGGGATGGCGTAGTGGGTGTGGACGAGGTCCAGCTCCAGGCGCTTGGCCTCCCTTTCCAGGGTGCCCGCCAGGGAGAGGGTGTAGAGGGGCCCCGGGAAGACGGGGTAGTAGGGCAGGTCCACGGGCACAAAGGCCACGGGGCTTTCTTGGGGAAGGCGGAAGGGCCGTTCTGTGGCGAAGAGGTAGACCCGGTGCCCCATCCGGGCGAGCCTTTCCGCCAGCTCCGTGGCCACGATGCCGCTTCCCCCAAGCCCGGGGTAGGCCACCAGGCCCAGCCTCAGCGAGGAAGGGCGCTCCGCCATGGCCCAAGCTTATCAGGGCCCCCCTTCCCCCAGGCCCTGGAGGAGGTCTTCGGCCTCTTCCATGTACCTGTCCCAGGGAATCAGGGCGAAGCCCTCCCCCTTGCGCGCGGCGTAGTAGGGGAAGTTTAGGGTCAGGGGGCTTCGGGTCTCCGGGTAGGCCCGCACCAGGGCGGGCGGGGGTTTGGGATGGGGGCGGGGCAGGAGTAAGCACCCCGCCGCGGCGAAAGCCGCGGCGGGGGCCCCAGTACGGGTACTTAGGAGGAGGGCCAGGCGGTAGGGGAGAAGGCCCATCAGTTCCTACGCACCTTTTTGTTGAGGAAGTCCAGGAGTAGGTAGCGGCCGATGTTGCCCGGGTGGGTCAGGTAGGCCTTGCCCCGGGTGATCTGGGAAAGCTTCTTGACGAAGGCCAGAAGCTCCGGCTCTCGGGCCAGCATGAAGGTGTGGATGGGGATTCCCTCCCGCCTGGCCAGGGTGGCCTCCTTGAGGGTCTCCGCCAGGATCAGGGGGTCCAGGCCCCAGGCGTTTTTGTAGATCTCCCCGCTGGGCAGGGTGATGGCCGAGGGCTTGCCGTCGGTGATGAGGATGATCTGCTTCATCTCCCCGCCCATCTTCTTGAGGAGGGTCCGGGCCAGCTCCAGCCCGGCCTTGGTGTTGGTGTGGTAGGGGCCCACCTGGGCCAGGGGGAGGCGGGATAGGGGGATCTCCTCCGCTTTGTCGTGGAAGAGGACGAAGCGCACCTGGTCCCCGGGAAACTGGGTGCGGATGAGGTGGGCCAGGGCCAGGGCCACCCGCTTGGCGGGGGTGAAGCGGTCCTCGCCGTAGAGGATCATGGAGTGGGAGCAGTCCAGGAGGACCACGGTGCTCATGCTGGCGGTGTACTCGGCCAGGTCTATGATGAGGTCGCCCTGGTCCAGGTTCTCCAGGCCCTTGGCCGCCGCCTTCTTCAGGGTCTCGGGGACGTTGAGCTCCAGGGGGTCCCCCCAGTCCCAGGCCTTGGTCTCGCCGGTCTTCTCCACCCCGGGGGCGTGGTGGGGGGTGGGGTGGAGGCCTGGGGGGTTGCGGCCCAGGGCCCCCAGGAGCTCCCGGAGGCTTTTCAGCCCCAGGAAGTCCGAGGCCTTTTCCGTGAGCTCCAGCCGGGCCTCCCCCGCCTCGCCCCGGTAGCCGCCCTGGGCGGGGTCTGTGGGGTCCTGGCCCGGGAAGCGCACGTAGCCCGCCTCCTCCAGCTTGCGGATCAGGTTCTGGATGGCCTGGTGGAGGCGGGTTTCCTCTTTGCGCTCGGCGAAGCGGGCTTCGCGGAGCCAGTCCTCGGGGACCAGCTCGTTCTGGAGGAGGGCCTGAAGGAGGGCATCGTAGAGGTCCTCCAGGGTGGGGGCGCGGTTGGGGTCGGGGTCGTAGCGCTGGAAGGGGTCGGAAAACCCCGAGTCCAGGAGGAAGTCTTCCAGGAGCGCTAAGACCTCCTCGGGAGAGAGGTCCTCGAGGCCCCCCTCGTAGCGGGTGTAGCGAATGGCCTTAGTTGCCATACCCCCTCGTCCTTTCCGCCGCCTGGTAGCTGGTCTCCCCCCGGGAGAGCTTCCTTCGGCCCACCAGGCCCTCGAGGACGAACTCCCCGGCGGAGACCAGCCGCTCAGGGCCCGTTCCCGCCAGCTCCCCGGCCGCCTCCAAAAGCCCCGGCACCTCCCCCATGGCCTCCAGGGCCGCCTTGGGGTCCTCGGGCAGGGTGAGGAGGTTGCCGGCCTCAAAGTGGGCCACGATGGGCTCGGTCCTCAGGCGGTAGCGGGGGAGGACCATGCCGAAGGCCCGCTGGATGAGGTCTTTGGCCACCTTCTCCGCCCCCTGGAGCTCCCCCTCGTACTCCAGTTCCAGCTTGCCGGTGATGGCGGGAAGGCCCATGTAGAGGTCCAGGGGCCGGGCCACGGGCCTTCCCCCCAGGAGGAGGGCCCGCCTCTCGGCGCTCGCCGCCACCAGCTCCAGGAGGCTTATGGCCAGGCGCTGGGAGACCCCCGCCGTCTGGTCCACCCGGCGGTCCTCCCGGGCGGCGAAGGCCACGGCCTCCACGGCGAGCCGGATCCACTCCGGCACCTCCACCCCCTCGGGGATGAAGGCTTCTTGGGCGCTGATCCGGGCCCCTTCCTCCAAGGAGCGGGGGTAGTGGGTGCGGATCTCGCTGCCGATGCGGTCCTTGAGGGGGGTGACGATCCGGCCCCGGGCGGTGTAGTCCTGGGGGTTGGCGGTGAAGACCAGCCACACGTCCAGGGGGAGGCGGATGGGGTAGCCCCGGATCTGGATGTCGCCCTCCTCGAGGATGTTGAAGAGGGCCACCTGGACCTTGGGGGCCAGGTCGGCCAGCTCGTTCACGGCGAAGATGCCCCGGTTGGCCCTGGGAAGGAGGCCGAAGTGGATGCTTTCCAGGTCGGCCAGGCCCGTGCCCCGGCGGGCGGCCTTGATGGGGTCCATGTCGCCCAGGAGGTCGGCCACGGTGGTGTCGGGGGTGGCCAGCTTCTCCACGTACCGCTCCTCCCGCCTCACCCAGACGATGGGGGCCTCGTCCCCGGCCTCCTCCAAAAGCCTCTTGCCCTCGGGGGAGATGGGGTTTAGGGGGTTGTCCCGAAGCTCCGTGGCCAGGGCGGGGATCTCCTCGTCCAGGAGGCCCGTGAGGCTACGGAGGATACGGCTTTTGGCCTGGCCCCGGGTGCCCAGGAGGATGAAGTTCTGCTTGGCCAGGATGGCCTGGACCAGGGCGGGGATCACCGTGTCCTCGTAGCCGTGGATGCCGGGGAAAAGGGGCTCTTTTCGCCTGAGCTTTTCCAAAAGGTTTTCCCGGGCCTCGTCCTTCACCGAGCGACGAAGCTTTTCCATGGGGTAGGTTCGCTTGAGCTCGCCTAGAGTCTTGGCCTTCACCCTTACCAGTCTAGGGGAAAGGCCAGGGAGGGATTGTGGTCCTGAGGCCATGGCTAACGTCTTTCTCATGGCTTTGGGATATGGTGCCCTTGTGGAGATCCACGGCACCACCATCCTGGCCGTGCGCAAAGGGGGGGTCACCGCCCTGGCCGGGGACGGGCAGATCACCTTCGGCCAGACGGTCCTCAAGCGGGCGGCCGTCAAGGTGAGGCGCCTCGAGGTGGGCGAAGGGGTCCTGGTGGGCTTCGCCGGGGGCGTGGCCGATGCCCTGGCCCTTTTGGAGCGCTTTGAGGAGAAGCTCAAGGAGGCCAAGGGCAACCTCCTCAAGGGGGCGGTGGAGACCGCCAAGCTCTGGCGCACCGACCGGGTGCTCCGCCACCTAGAGGCCATGATCGTGGCCGCCGACCGGGAAAACATGGTCCTCCTCTCGGGAAGCGGCGAGGTCATCGCCCCCGAGGAGCCCCTTTTGGCGGTGGGGAGCGGGGGACCCTACGCCCTGGCGGCGGCCAAGGCCCTTTTCCGCCACTCGGCCCTAAGCGCCAAGGAGATCGCCGAGGAGGCCCTCAAGATCGCCGCCGAGGTGGACCTCTACACCTCCGGCCAGGTCACCGTCCTCACCCTGGGAGAAGCATGAACCTGACGCCCGCCGAGATCGTCAAGGAGCTTTCCAAGCACATCGTGGGCCAGGAGGCCGCCAAGAAGGCGGTGGCCGTGGCCCTCAGGAACCGCTACCGCCGCAAAAAGCTCCCCCCTGAGGTGGCCCGGGAGATCACCCCCAAAAACATCCTCATGATCGGCCCCACGGGGGTGGGCAAGACGGAGATCGCCCGCCGCCTGGCCCGGCTGGCGGGGGCCCCCTTCGTCAAGGTGGAGGCCACCAAGTTCACCGAGGTGGGCTACGTGGGCCGGGACGTGGACGCCATCGTCCGCGACCTGGCCGAGGCCAGCTACCAGCTGGTGCTGGAGGAGATGAAGAAGAAGGTGGAGGAGAAGGCCCTGGCCTTCGCCGAGGAGGAGCTGGCCACCTTGCTTCGCGCCTCCATCGCCGACGTGCGCTCAGGCCGCCTGGACGGGCTTTCCGTGGAGGTCCAGGTGGAGGAGGAGGTGGGCCTGCCCTTCATGGGGGTCCTGGGAGGCGAGGCCTTCGGCGGCATGGGCGAGATGCTCAAGGGCCTCCTGCCCAAGCGCCCCGTGCGCCGGCGCATGACGGTGCGGGAGGCCAGGGAGGTCCTCAAGAACCAGCACGCCGAGCGGCTCATTGACAAGGAGGAGCTTAAGGAAGAGGCCAGGCGCCGGGCCCAGGAGGAGGGCATCGTCTTCATTGACGAGATAGACAAGGTGGCCCGCCGGGAGGGCACCGTGGGCCCGGACGTCTCGGGGGAGGGGGTGCAGCGGGACCTCCTGCCCATCGTGGAGGGCACGGTGGTCTCCACCCGGATCGGCCCCGTCTCCACGGAACACGTCCTCTTCATCGCCGCCGGGGCCTTCCACGTGGCCAAGCCCTCGGACCTGATCCCCGAGCTCCAGGGGCGCTTCCCCATCCGGGTGGAGCTCTCCCCGTTAGGCCCCGAGGAGTTCTACCGCATCCTGAAGGAGCCGGAGAACTCCCTGATCCGCCAGTACACGGAGCTCTTGCGGGCCGACGGCACCGAGCTCGTCTTTGAGGATGAAGCCCTTTGGGCCATCGCCCAGGCGGCCCACCGGGCCAACCAGGAGCTGGAGGACATTGGGGCCAGGCGGCTGGCCACGGTGCTGGAGCGGGTTCTGGAAGAGGTCAGCTTCCAGACCGAGCTGGGCCGGGTGGAGATCACCCGGGCCTACGTGGAGAAGCGGTTGGAGGCGGTCTTCGCCTCGCCGGACGTGACGCGGTTCGTGCTGTAGGAGGAAGGATATGCGCTGGATGCTTCTGACCTTAGGCTTGCTGGCAGTGCCCACCTTGGCCCAGACCCCGCCCCCTGCGGCGGCGCAGGTGCGGCAGGTACAGCAGGACCCCCTGAAGACCGGGGTCCAGCTCTACGCCCTGGGACGCTACGAGGCGGCCCTGAGCCTCTTTGAGCGGGCGGTGAAGGAGAACCCGGGGAACCCCGATGCCCTCTACTGGCTGGCCCGGGCCCAGCTGAAGATGGGCCTTTTGAACCCCGCCTTGGAGAACGCCAAGGGCCTGGTGGCTCGGAACCCCCGGTACATCGGGGGGTACATGGTCCTCTCCGAGGCCTACGTGGCCCTCTACCGGGCCGCGGAGGACAAGGAGAAGGGGAAGGCCTACCTGGAGCAGGCCCTTTCCGTGTTGCGGGATGCGGAAAGGATCAATCCTCGGTACGCCCCCATCTTTGCCCAGCGGGGCCTGGTTTACGCCTTCCTGGGGCAGATGGACAAGGCGGAGGAGGCCTTTAAGCGGGCCCTGGCCCTCGAGGACACCCCCGAGGTGCGCTCGGCCCTGGCGGAGGTCTACCTGGCCTCGGGCAAGCTGGACGAGGCTTTGGACCAGTACGCCAAGGCCGTGGCCCTGGCCCCCAAGAACCAGGACCTGAGGGTGCGTTACGCCTCCGCCCTTCTCCTGAAGGGTAGGCCCGAGGCGGCGGCGCAGGTTCTGGAGGAGGGGCACAAGCTGAAGCCCCTGGACGCCGAGGGCTGGTACACCCTGGGGCAAGCCTACCTCTCCCTGGGGCGGCACAAGGAGGCGGGCGTGGCCCTGGAGAACGCCGTGGCCCTGGCGCCCCTGCGCTTCCCCGCCGCCTACTACTACCTGGGCCAGGTCTATCTGGCCCTGGGGGACGCCGCCAAGGCCAAGAACCGCCTCACGGTGGCGGCGCGCCTCGAGCCCAAGAGGGCGGAGTACCGCTACCTCCTCTGCCTGGCCAACGAGAAGCTGGGGGACAAGGAGGGGGCCCGCTACCAGTGCCAGGAGGCCCTCAAGCTGAAGCCGGGCTACAAGGAAGCGGAGGAAGTGCTTAAGCGGCTTTAGGCCCTGGCCCTTTTGGGGGTTGCAAACGGTTTGTGCCCCCGGGGCTTCCCCTTGGCCCCAAGGTGGGCTATGGTGAAGGCCCATGTGGCGGTACCCGGGGGCTATCGCCTGTGTGCCCCCGGAGGGATCGTTCAGGAAGCCCCTAAGCCTTAGGCTCTTCCTTCTTCTCCTCCCCCTCCTGCAGGCCCTTCTTAAACTCCCGAGCCGACTGGGCGATGCCCCGGGCCAGCTCGGGGAGCTTCTTGGCGCCGAAGAGGAGCAGGATGATCAGGAGGATGAGGATGATTTCCATCGGTCCTAAGCGCATGGGGTCATGATACCACGCCTTGACCCCCTTTGGATGAGGTGCTATCGTGGCCTGTGGGTGGCCACGGCCCGGGGCGTAGCGCAGGCCGGTAGCGCACCTGCTTTGGGAGCAGGGGGTCGCCCGTTCAAATCGGGCCGCCCCGACCACGCGGGAGTAGCTCAGTTGGTAGAGCATCGGCCTTCCAAGCCGAGGGTCGCGGGTTCGAGTCCCGTCTCCCGCTCCACCAGGCCGGGGCTCAGCCCCGGCCCTTCGCTTGGGCCCGTAGCTCAGTGGACAGAGCAGCCGCCTTCTAAGCGGTAGGTCGGGGGTTCGAATCCCTCCGGGCCCGCCACGATGGGGACGCAATGCTTTCCCCTTCGGTAGCGAGAGGGGAAGGCCTTTTAACCTTCAGCGACCGATCCCTAAGCCCTCACGGCCCTGAAGGGGCTTCGCCTGGGTGGGGGGGTTACGAGGTGGCCCTCTCCGAGGCGGTGAAGGCCATGGCCTACCCGCCCATCCCCTTCCTGGACGGCTCCGTCCTCTGCTACGGGGTCTATCCTGCCAAGGAGGGGAGGGTAGCCCTGGCGGCCCTCGAGGCCCGCCTCTGGGCCCGCTTCTGCGAGAAGGTGGGCCTTTCCGAGCTCCTCCATGGGGCCTTCAGCCCGGCCCGGGAGGAGAACCCCGCCTACCGGAGGCTTCGCGCCCGCTTCCTGGAGGAGACCGCCGAGGCCTGGGAGGCCTGGGCCAGGGCCGGGGGGCTTCCCTTGCGGAGGGTGAGGGGCTAAGTGCCCCACCGCGGCTTTTGCCGCGGTGGGGTACTCAAAAACCCGGCCCCCAGAGGGGGCCGGGGAGCGCCTGCCCCTTAGTCAAACTTGTTCTGCTGCAGGAGGCTCGCCGTCTGCTGGATGGAGGGGATGGCCCCCGCCACCTTGCGCAGGTTGGCCCGGGTTCCCTTGTACCAGGGGATGGTGGTCTTGGGGTCGGTGTAGCCGGAAACCAGGGAGTTGCTGGTGCCCCGCCAGTGGTACATGACCAGGAAGAGCATCCCCGGCTTGACGGCGTCGGTGACGTAGACCAGGAAGGTGCCGTTCCCTTCCTCGTTGTAGACCTCTACCAGGTCCCCGGACTGTAGGCCCAGGCGCTTGGCGTCCTCGGGGTTGACCTCCACGTAGGGGAGGGGCAGGGCCATGGCCTTTTCGGGCAGGTGGCGGTCGTGGTAGGCGGTCTGCCAGATGGTCTGGGCCCGGCCGGTGGTCACCCAGAAGGGGTAGGCCTTGGCCTTATCCCCCTCCAGGTACTTGGCCACCTCGGCGGGGTAGCCCTCCCAGTCGTCGCTCCCGTACCACTTGAACTTGCCGTCCGGGGTGCCGAACTTGTGGGTGTAGCGGCGCAGGGTGCCCACCAGCTTCCCCGTCTTGGGGTCCCGGCGCACGGGGGTGCGGATGCCCTCTTGGCCCACCTCCTTGAGGAACTTGTAGGTGACCCCCTTGTAGTTCTCGGCCTCCAGCTTGGCCTCGTCCTCCTCAGAGACCCGGTTGTCGGAGAACTCCTCGGCCCCCGCCAGGAAGACGTCCTCGTCCGTCTTCCAGTTCTTGCCGAACTCAAACTTCTCCGCCTCCTTGGCCTTGCCCTCGGCCCGGTAGAGGTCGGCGATGCGGAGGCCCACCAGCTTGAAGATCTCCCAGTCGGGCTTGGCCTCGCCGGGCGGATCCATGAACTTCTCGTAGAGGCGGAGGAGGCGGCTGTTGCAGTTGATGGAGGTTTCGTTGGCCTCGCCCCATCCGGCTGCGGGGAGGATGAGGTGGGCGTCCCTGGCGGTCTCCGTCATGTAGATGTCCTGGACCACCAGGAAGAGGGCGTCGGGGTCGGAGTAGAGGATGTCCAGGATCTTCTGGGCCCGCTCCCGGATGGTGCCGGGTTCGCCCCCGGCCCCCAGGGCCTTGGTCAGCTTCTCCGTGCGTTCGTGGATGCGCTTGCGGAAGACCTGGTTGTTGGGGGTGGAGAGGTAGGGGTCGTTGGCGATGACCCAGTAGAACTTGCCCTTGCCCTCCACCAGGAACTTGTCCACGTTCACCGGAGGGCCGCCCCGGTAGATGGAGCCCGGGGTGGGGGCGGGCGGGCGCACGTACCCCTCCTGGTGGCCGCCCTGGCGGCCGCACCCGGTGCCAGCCCGGCCGATGTTGTGGGTGAGGACGGCGAGCTGGACGATGGCCGCCACCTGGTCGTAGTTCTTCATGTTCCAGATGATGCCCTTTTCGTAGATGGTGAGGGTGCGCCGCTTGAAGCCCCCGGCCTTGGGCTTGGCGATCCAGTCGGCGGCCCGCTCAATCTGGGCCCGGGGCACCCCGGTGATCCGCTCCGCCCAGGCCATGAACTCCCCGTAGGGCACGTCCAGCTTGAGGCTCTTCTTCTTGTACTCCTCAAAGAGCCCCATGTCCGTGCGGGCCTGGAGGTAGGCCATGTCGTAGTAGCCGCGCTCCCACACCACCCGGGCGATGGCGTTGGCCAGGATGTAGTCCGTGCCCAGGTTGGGCCGGATCAGCATGACCCGGTCCTTGGCCACGGCCTCGGCCACGGTGTAGGAGCTGGTCTTCCTGGGGTCAATGACGATGAGGCGGCCGGCCTCGGCGGGCTCCCCCTTCTCGTAGGCCTGCTGCTTCTCCGGGATGGTGGCCCCTTGGATGTTGGGGAGCATGTGCTCCACGTAGAAGACCGTGGCCGTCTCGTAGGAGTTGGCCCCCCAGAGGACGATGGTGTCGGCGAGGCGGGCGTCGGAGTAGTCGTAGTTCAACTCGTGGACGCCCCGCTCCCGGCTACCCCAGACCTCGGAGTTGTAGGCGGGGCGGTTGTGGATGGCGATGTGCTTGACGGAGAGGGCGGAGAAGAAGAGCTTGCCCGCCGCGTAGTTGTCCTCAAACCCCTGGCCCGAGCCCCCGTGGTCGTAGCACTTCACGGCGATGTTGTCGTCGTTGCCGTCCCGGTCCCGGATGCCCTTGATGAGGAGGCCCATAAGGGTGAGGGCGTCCTGCCAGGTGATGGCCTGGAACTGGTCCCCCACCCGCAGGAGGGGGTAGGTGAGGCGGTCCTGGGTGCCCCGGTCCAGGCTCCAGACGGTGAGGGCGTTGATGCCGCCGCGGATGGAGTAGTCGCCCCGGTTGATGGGGCTGTCCTTGGCGGGGACGATGACCACGTGGTACTGCCGGCCGTCCTTGCCCACGGTGACGGCGTGCATGGTCTCCGTGTAGCTCTGCCCGGCCAGGGGGGGCTGGGGCTGGCTGAGGTCCAGGCCGAAGGCGTTCTGGTTCGGCTTGGGGCCCCCCTGCTCGCCCACGGGCCAGACGTAGACCTTGTAGCCGCACCCGACGTTGCAGAACTGGCAGACCGTGTTGTAGACCTTGGCCGTCTTGGGCGGGATGGGAAGCTGGTCCCTCCTGGGAATGAGCGCCATAGGCACCTCCTACACGTTCTTCACGCGGCCCCAGATGAGGCCGGCCACGGCCACGGCGTAGATGTCCCCCTTCCCGTCAATGCGCAGGGGAATCTGGGGGAGCCAGGAGCTGGCCAGGCCCTGGTAGGTCTGGCCCGCCTTGGCGGGGTCAAACATGGAGTAGTGGCAGCGGCAGATGAAGCGGCCCTTCTCGTACTGGACGGGGCAGCCCATGTGGGTGCAGAGGGCGGAGAAGGCCACGATGTCCCGGTCCTTGCCCACTCCGCCGATGGCGGGGCGGCCCAGCTTGACCAGGATGGCCGGGGCGGAGGCGTCGGGGTAGTTGAAGGTGATGGGCCGGCCCGCCTTCACCTGGGAGAGGTTGGCCACCTTCACCGCCGGGTAGGTGAGGCTGGGGGCGTACCAGAGCTGGGCCTTGCCCCCGGCGGCGAAGAGGGCGGTGGCCGCCGCCGTGAGCTGAACGAAGCGCCTACGGGTCAGGGTTTGCGTCATACCCTTGTCCCTCCTTTCCAGTTTGAAGGTTATCAAACCAGGCCGAGGGTGTCAATAGTATGCAAGGCTTCCACATATACCCCATAAGGGTATGGATAGAAAGAGGCGATGGGAATGGCTTTTGGCCGGTGGGATATGGGACCCCCTGTGCCCACGCGCCCATGTTGGTGGGTCGGTTTGGTTATGGGGGCCCTTTCCGGCATAATGGTCCCCTGAAGCGGAAGGACCTCACCCAGGGCCGCCTCGAGGCCCACCCGGCCCGGGTGGCCATGGTGCGCCTTTTGGCCGAGCTTCCCGACGAGCACGCCCTGCGGGACCCCCGTTGCGGCACCGCCTACGGGGTCTGCTTCTGCCACCTCAAGGAGAGGACGGGGCTTTCCGCCCCCACGGTGAGCCACCACCTCCGCATCCTGGTTAGCAAAAGTGCACATTAGTGCACTCCGGCCCCCCACCAGGAGAAGGACCTGAGCCCACCTTCCACCCCTTCCACGATCCGTGCGTCAGCGAACCTAGGTTTAGGATGGGCTTGAGGGGCGAGAGGTCTCTCGGCACCTCGAGCCCGAGAAGGGGAAGGAAAAGGCCTACCCTCAGGACTCGCCAGGGATTGGCACCGGAGGGGTTCCTTCCGTTGGTAGACCCCTTCCGGCTCCCCGGCGAGCCCTGAAGGCTTGAGACGAGGGTCAGGGCGGCCTTGGCCTTCCCGATGTCCCGGGAAAGCTTCCGCCTGAGGTAGGGGTTTTTCTCCGCGCTCCTCAGGCTCTGAAGTTCCTGAAGGCGGTTTTCGTAGAACCCCTGGACGTGGGCGAGAAACGCGTTGTCCTTGAGGAGCGCCTTGTACCCCTTGGGAAGCTTCTCCTCAAACCCCAGGGCCCTTCTCCCGATCACGAGGGCGGCGGCCACGTCCTTGGAGAGATGGTGTTGCGGGGCGTACTTGAGCATTCCTATCGTGGAGGTGTCCTGGGGGTTCACCTCCAGGACCTCCACGCCCCGCTTTCGGGCGAGGGAGTGAATCTTCTCCAAGAGGGACCGGTAGGCGAAGCGGTGCTGCTTCCTACGGAACGACCGCCCGGAGCCGTCGCCCCTTCGGGACTTCCTGAGGTATTTGAGGCGCTCCGTGGCGATAGCGACCCCGTGTTCCTCGGCGACGGCCACCACCTGGTGGGCGACCTTCCAGAGCGCGAGCTCCTGGGCCCCCTTGTTGGGGGCGGAGTCCACTTCTTCTAGCGAAAGGGTCAGGTAGCGGACGAGGTTCCCGTCTGGAGAGACCACCGCCAGCGCCAGGTGGTAGGGGTCGCCGTTGGCGTCTATCCCCAGGACCCCGTTCGCCTTGGTGTGGACGGGAGGGGGAAGCCCCTCGCTCCAGGTGAAGAGGGCGTAGACCTTGCCGTCCTTGAGCCGGATGGTCACGTTGTAGGGGAGGGAGGCGTAGGCCCTCTGGAGCAGGGCCTTCAGATGAGGGTGGGAGGTCTTGACCAAGGCCTGGACGCGGCTACCGTTCCCCAGGTTCACCCGGAGCCAAAGAGCGCCGTCCCTGGACTCTAAGCGCAGGTTGGCGTTGCCCTTCTTGGCGGCGTCCCCCCGGGAGTAGAGGAGGCCTTGCCTCTTTTCCTTCCACTCCCGCTTGAGGGCTAGAAGCGCTTTACCTGACAGGTGTCCCCGTGTGAGTTGCTCAAAGAGCTTTCTGCCCCCGAAGACCACCTTTCGGGGGTCTTGGCCCAGCTCCCGGGCGGAGTCTAGGGTGGCCTGGGCCTTCTCTATGGCCCCATCGGCGTAGCGGGTGTTGAGGCCGAAGAGCCTGCAGAGGGGGCCGTCTTCCCGCTTGAGCTCTTTCCGATCCTGCCCTTCCAGGAGGCGCCGGTAGGCGAACCTCACCGCGCTGGAGAAGCGGCGCATCAGGTCCAGGACGGCCTGTTCGTCTTCCTTCTTGAGGAAGACCAGGCGGGCGTGGACGCCGAGGTAGAGCTTCGGGGCTTCGCCCTTGGGCATCCTTGGGTTCATTTTACCCCCTTTTGCCTCTTTCGCCGCCCTCCGTGAAGTCTTGCGCTTTTGGATGAACCGGGAACGAAAGAGAAAGAGCATGCGGATCTGTGGGCTGTTTTTCAGCTGTTTTCGCCTCCGCGAGGCGGGCCTGGTGGAGGGGGTGCGGGTGGGCCGCTGGACCTACTACCGCCTGCGCCCGGGGGCCCTGGAGGCCTTGGCCCAGGAGCTTCTTTCCCTCGCCCGGCAGGCGAGACGGGCTCTGGAGGAGGAGCAGGCGGTGTGATGCCACCCCATGCTGGGAACCCCGGCGGAAGGCTCCTGGGGAGCTTATACCACCCCATGCTGGCTTGCGCCAGCATGGGGACCCCGGCAAAAGTTTCCTGGGGAAGTTACCAGGCATGGTGGGCCGAAGGAACTAGTGGGCCCAAGGAAACGGGAAGCATGGGTACCCCCCCGGGGCAAGGGCCATGGGGGCCCCAAAAGGGCGCATCCCGGCCTTGGGGAAGGGGCCGCTTAAGGCCAGAGCGGGGTCGGGAGAGGCCTTGCCCGTGGTATCCTCACCCCGGGCCCGGCTGGGCCGTCCCATGTTGCGGCTGGAGAAGATCACCAAGCGCTTCGGTTCCGTGGTGGCCAACCGGGGGGTGAGCTTCGAGGTGGGCCGGGGAGAGGTCCTGGCCCTCCTTGGGGAGAATGGGGCGGGGAAGACCACCCTGGTCAGCGTCCTCTACGGCCTCTACGCCCCCGACGAGGGGCGGATCCTCTTGGAGGGCAAGGAGGTGCGCATCCCCTCGCCCCGGGCGGCCCAGCGCCTGGGCATCGCCCTGGTGCCCCAGCACCCCGAGCTCATAGAGGCCCACAGCGTGGCGGAGAACCTGGCCCTGGGCCTGGACCTGCCTCCCTTTTTCAGCCGCAGGGGCCTCCTTGGGCGCCTGCGGGGGCTTCTCTCCGATCACCCTCTGGGGGTGGACCTGGAGGCGCCCGTCCACCGCCTTTCCGCCGGGGAGAAGCAGCGGGTGGAGCTTCTGAGGGCCCTCCTCAACCGGCCCAGGGTCCTGATCCTGGACGAGCCCACCAGCGTCCTCACCCCCAAGGAGGCCGAGGACCTCTTCCAGGAGATCCGGCGGCTCAAGGCCATGGGCCTCGCCGTCATCTTCATCAGCCACAAGCTGGACGAGGTCCTGGCCATCGCCGACCGCATCGCCGTCCTTAGGGGCGGGGAAAAGGTGGGGGAGCTTAGGCGGGAAGAGGCCGACAAGGACACCCTCATCCGCCTCATGGTGGGCCGGAGCGTGGCCCCGCCCCCCAAGGCCCCCCCGCCCCGGGAGGAGGTGGTCTTGGAGGTGGAGGGGCTTACGGTGCCCCGGCACGGCTTCCCCGTCCAGGGGGTCTCCTTCGCCTTGAGGGCCGGGGAGGTCCTGGGTATCGCCGGGGTGGCGGGAAGCGGCCAGGCGGAGCTCCTCGAGGCCCTGGCGGGCTTAAGGCCCTACAGGGGCCAGGTCCGGTTCCTAGGGGCTCCCCTCCCCAAAGACCCCGCCCGCCTCTTCGCCCTTGGGGTGGCCCACGTGCCCGAGGAGCGGGCCATGGGGGTGGTGGGGGGGATGAGCGTGGCCGAGAACCTGGCCCTGCGCACCTATCCCCGCTACGCCCGAAGTGGGCTTCTGGACTACCGGGCCATGGAACGGGACGCCGAGGGCCTCATCGCCCGCTACCGCATCCAGACCCCTTCGCCCAGAACCCCGGTCCGCTTCCTCTCTGGCGGCAACGTGCAGAAGGTGATCCTGGCCCGGGAGCTCAAGGACGGCCCCAGGCTGGTGCTGGCCATGCACCCCACCTACGGCGTAGACGTGGGGGCGGCGGAGGAGGTGCACGCCAGGCTTCTGGACCTGGTGCGGGAAGGGGCGGCGATCCTCCTGGTGAGCGAAGACCTGGACGAGATCCTGGCCCTTTCCCACCGGGTGGCGGCCATGCACAGGGGGCGGCTGGTGGGGCCCGTTCCCCGGGAGGAGATGAGCCGCGAGCGCCTGGGGCGGATGATGACGGAGGGGCGGGCATGAGGCTGGAGCTGGACCCCAACCCCAGGCCGCAAAAGACCTTCCTGGCCTACGCCCTCTTCCTCCTCCTGGCCTTCCTTTTGCTGGGGGCCCTCTTCCTGGCCTACGGGGTCTCCCCCCTCAAGGCCTACGCCCTCCTCCTCTCCCCCCTCACCGACCCCCTGGGCCTGGCCGAGATCGCCCGGCGCACCATCCCCCTCCTCCTCATCGGGGCGGGGCTTTCCCTGGCCTTTAGGGTGGGGTTTTTCAACATCGGGGCCGAGGGCCAGCTCCTCCTGGGGGCGGTGGGGGCCGCCTACGCCGCCCTCTTCCTGCCCGTGGGGCCCTGGACCCTCCCCCTCATGTTCCTCCTGGGGGGCGGGCTTGGGGCCATCTGGGCTGGGCTTGCCGCCTGGCTCAGGGTGCGCTTTGGGGCCAGCGAGATCCTCACCACCCTGATGCAGAACTACCTGGCCTACTACCTGGTGGTCTACCTGGTGGCCGGGCCCTGGAAGGGGCAGATGGTCTTCGGCTTCCTTTACACGGACCGCTTTCCCCAGGAGGCCCAGCTTCCCCGGCTGGGGGAGACCCTGGTCCACTGGCCCACCCTCCTCCTGGGGGTGGCGGCGGCCATGATCCTCCACCTCCTCCTTTTCCGCACCCCTTTGGGCTTCGCCTTTCGGGTCCAGGGGGAAAACCCCTTGGCGGCCCGGTATCTGGGTCTGCCCGGGGGGAGGCTCCTTTTCCTTACCGCCCTCATCAGCGGCCTCCTTTCCGGCTTCGCCGGGGTGGGGGAGGTGGCGGGCATCCACCTGAGGCTTCTGGAGCCCGCCCAGATCTCCTTGGGTTACGGCTTCACCGCCATCCTGGCGGCCTGGCTGGCCCGGGGGAGGCCCCTTCTGGTCCTCCTCACGGCCCCCCTCCTGGGCCTGATCCTGGCCGGGGGGGATGCCCTGAAGCTTTCCCTTTCCATGCCCTTTAGGGTGGTGGACGTGGTGAGCGGGCTTTTGCTTCTGGCCCTGATCGGGGCCGAGGCCTTGAGCCGGCACCGGATCCTCTGGAGGCGCTGATGGAAGAAGCCCTGTTGCGCGCGGTGCTCTTTGGAACCCCCATCCTCCTGGCTTCCCTGGGGGCCCTCGTCTCGGAGCGGAGCGGGGTGGTGAACCTGGGCGTGGAGGGGATCATGGCCCTTTCCGCCCTGGCCGCCTTCGGCGTGGCCCTGGGGGCGGGCCCCTACCTGGGCCTTCTGGCGGGGGTGGGGACCGGGGTCCTAGGGGGGATCGTCTTGGGCCTCTTCGCCGTCACCTTGAGGGCCAACCAGTTCGTGGCCGGCCTGGCGGTGGCCGCTTTGGGCCTGGGGGCCTCGGGGCTTTTGGGGAAGCGGTACGAGGGCCTGCCCCTGGAGTGGACCCTTCCCGAGGGGGGCATGGCCCTTCTGGCCTTTTTTCTGGCCCTCTTTCTCCACCATCTCCTCTACCGGAGCCGCTTCGGCCTCTACCTTCGGAGCGTGGGGGAGAACCCCAAGGCGGCGGACCTCTTCGGGGTCAGCGTGGACGGGGTGCGCTACGGGGCCCTGGCCCTGGGGGGCGGGCTCATCGGCCTGGCCGGGGCCTACCTTTCCCTGGCCTACCGGCCCTCCTGGACCGACGGGATGACGGCGGGGTTAGGGTGGGTGGCCATCGCCTTGGTGATCCTGGCGGCCTGGGAGCCCATCAGGGCCGTCCTCGGGGCCTACCTTTTCGGCCTCCTTTTCTTCCTGCAGTTTCGGCTCCAGGGCAGTGTACCTATACCCAGCGAGGCCTTTGGCGCCATGCCCTACCTTTTGGTTATCCTGGTCCTGGCCCTCTCGGGCCGCGCCCGGGCGCCCAAGGCCCTGGGCGTGCCCTTTGAGCGGGGGAGGTGAGGCATGCGAAGACTCCTGGCGTTTTTGTTGGCGGCCCTGGGCCTTTCCCTGGCCCAGGGGGAGAAGCTGAAGGCCTGCTTTATCTATGTGGGGCCCATCGGGGACGCAGGCTGGACCTACGCCCACGATGTGGGCCGGAAGAAGGCCGAGGCCGCCTTGCCCTGGCTGGAGACCCGGTACGTGGAAAGCGTCCCGGAGGCCCAGGCCCTGCCCGTCATGGACCGCTTTGTGAAGGAGGGGTGCCAGGTCATCTTCGCCACCAGCTTCGGGTACGGGGAGGCGGTGCTGGAGGCGGCCAAGAAGTACCCTGAGGTCATCTTCGCCCACGCCACCGGCCTCAAGCGGGCCCCCAACGTGGCCACCTACATGGCGGACTTCTACCAGGTCTACTACCTGAACGGCCTGGCCGCCGGGGCCCTCACCAAGACGGGCAAGGTGGGGTACGTGGCCGCCTTCCCCATCCCCGAGGTGAAGCGGCACATCAACGCCTTCACCCTGGGGGTCAGGGCGGCGAACCCCAAGGCCCAGGTCCTGGTGCGCTGGATCAACGCCTGGTACGACCCGGCCAGGGCCCGGGAGGCCACCGAGGCCCTTCTCGCCCAGGGGGCCGACGTCTTCGCCTTCACCGAGGACACGCCCACCGTCATCCAGACCGCCGCCAGGAAGGGGGCCTACTCCTTCGGCCACTACACCCCCATGCTCAAGTTCGCCCCCGACCACGTGGTCTCCGGGCAGATCGTCCACTGGGAGGTCATCTACATGGACTTCCTGAAGAAGGTGAAGGAGGGCGTCTACACCGCCAAGAACCTGGAGAACGTGGACTACTTCTGGCTCCTCCAGCACGGGGCCGTGGAGATGGGGGCCGACTACGGGGTGCCCATCAACCCCAAGCATGTGTCCCTTCTGCAGAAGGCCCAGATGACCGTGGGGGGCAAGAAGGTGGCCGTCTACGACCGGATTATGGCCCTCCTCAAGGACATGTCTAGCCCCAAGCCCACCTTTGACCCCTTCACCGGGCCCATCAAGGACCGCAAGGGGGTGGTGCGGATCCCGGCGGGAAGGAAGGCCTCCCTCCAGGAGCTCCTCACCATGGAGTGGGCGGTGCCCGGCGTGGTGGGGGACTGGCCGGGGGAGCCCAAGTAGGCCGAGAGGCCAAAGGGGGCCGGGAAGGCCGGCCCCCTTGGTTTTTAAAGGCTTTTGAGGGCCTCTTCCAGGATCTCCAGGCCCAGGGCCGCCTCCTCCCGGGAGAGGACGAGGGGCGGGGCCAGGCGCAGGGCGGAGGGCCCCGCCGCCAGGGTGAGGAGCCCCTTCTCAAAGGCCCGCTTTTGCGCCTGATCCCGGAGGTCCGGGCGGGGCTCCTCGGGGCTTCCGAAATCCAGGCCGATCATGAGGCCCCGGCCCCGCACGTCCCCCAGGAAGGGAAAGCGCTTCTGCATCTCCCTTAGGCCGGCGAGGAGGAAGGCCCCCACCTCCCTGGCGTTTTCCATGAGGCCCCCCTCGAGGAGGTCCAGGGTGGCCTGGGCCGCCGCCGCCGCCACCGCCTGGCCGCCGAAGGTGGTGCCGTGGGCCCCGGGGCGCCAGCTCCCCAGCTCCTCGCGAAAGAGGACGGCGCTCAAGGGGTAGCCCGAGGCCAGGCCCTTGGCCAGGACGTAGACGTCGGCCTCCACCCCCTCGTGCTCTAGGGCCAGAAAGCGCCCGGTGCGCCCGGCCCCGGTCTGGACCTCGTCGGCCACCAGGAGGATGCCGTGCCGCTCCAGGAGGGCCTTGAGCTTTGGAAGGAAGCCGGCCGGGGGCAGGACGTAGCCCCCTTCCCCCTGGATGGGCTCCAGGAAGAAGGCGGCCACCTCCTCGGGGGGCAGGACGGTGGCGAAGAGGTGCTCCAGGTGGGCCAGAACCGCCTCCCCCACCTCCTCTGGGCTTGCGCCTAAGGGGGGGCGGAAGGGGTTGGGGAAGGGGACGTGGACCACCCCGGGAAGGAGGGGGGCGAAGCCCTTGCGGTAGGCGCTTTTGCTGGCGGTGAGGGAGAGGGCCCCCAGGCTTCTTCCGTGGAAGGCCCCGGTGAAGGCCAGGAGGTAGGGCCTTCCCGTGTGGTGGCGCACCAGCTTGATGGCGGCCTCAATCCCCTCGGTGCCGGAGTTGCCGAAGAAGACCCGGTACCCGCCGCCCACCTTGGCCACCAGGCGCTCGGCCAGGGAGAGGGTGGGCTCGTGGGTGAAGTCGGAGAAGCAGACGTGGGCGAAGCGCTCCGCCTGGGCCTTCACCGCCTCCAATACCCTGGGGTGGGCGTAGCCCGTGGTGTTGACGGCGATGCCCGCCATGAAGTCCAGGAAGACGTTGCCGTCCACGTCCTCCAGAAAGACCCCCTGGCCCCGGGCGGGGACAAAGGGGTAGGGGCGGACGTAGGAGGGGGAGAGGACCTTTTCCCCCCGGGCGAGGAGCTCCTGGGCCTTGGGGCCCGGCAGGGGCGTTTTCACCTCGGGTTTCATACGGGGCCAGTCTACCAAGGCCCAAAGCGCTTTCCCAGGCCAACTTTATGCACCCTTTTGCGGCTTTTTACCCTCGCTTCCCCTGTTCCTCGGCCCACCGGCCCCGGTAAGCTCCAAAGGAGCCTCCCGCCGGAGTGGGGCACTCGTACCCTTGTTTCCTTTCCTTCGGCCCCACTATGCCTGGTAACTTTCTCAGGAACCTTTTGCCGGAGCCCCGTGCTGGCGCAAGCCAGCATGGGGTAGTATTAACCCACATTCCGCACCCCCTTCACTCCAGCAGGTAATATCGCCCGGCCCCCAGGAGGCGCGCCGCGGTCTCGTGATGGGGAGCCAGGTTGAGGACGAACCACCTGCCCCCCAGCTCCACCA
>Ga0079998_112315_pt1 | contig 33772 bp, 37 predicted proteins | sample PerSpoBPS_BMetaG_FD_69201 | JGI IMG/M metagenome (GOLD analysis project Ga0079998, IMG submission 69201) | Thermal spring microbial communities from Yellowstone National Park, Wyoming, USA - Perpetual Spouter B (PS_B) MetaG (SPADES assembly)... | ecosystem: Environmental > Aquatic > Thermal... | reverse complement strand
TCTACCAAGAAAATGGTGACATTGTTTTTCCTTAGGATGTCGATTTGGCGGTAAACATGCCTCACCATAATTGGTGAAAGGCCTGCTGAGGGTTCATCCATGAGCAGAAATCTCGGCCTACTCATCATGGCACGTGCTATTTCTAACATTCTCTGAAGGCCACCGCTCAAAGACCCCGCCTTCAAGGCCAGTCTTTGCTTCAGGTCCGGAAACAGTTCCAAAACGTCCTCCAAGACATCGTCCAAAGCTTTTTTATCTCCCCTTATTCTCCATCCCCCAAGCATGAGGTTTTCCTTAACAGTCATCTGTGGGAAAACGCTTCTTCTTTGAAGCACGACGCTGATCCCGTGTTTAACTCGTTCTTCAGCAGACATGCCGTCAATCCGTACTCCGTCAAGAGTTATTGAACCTCTCTTAGGCCGGATTAGACCAGCTATGGTTTTAACAAGCGTCGACTTCCCGGCCCCGTTTGGTCCAATTACTGCGGTAACCATATTTTCTGGTACAAGAAGTGATACATTTTTGAGAATCTCTATGTCTCTCCGGTATTCAACTGTCAGGTTTTCTATTTTTAGCATACTAGACACCCAGATAGGCTTCAATAACCTCGGATGATTGCCTCACTTCATCCGGGTTACCAACCATTATAATGCGGCCAGCATTCATGAAAGCAAGTCTATCCACAACTCTCAATATTGAGGGGATGTCGTGGCTTACGATTATTATTGTTTTCTTTTCTGATTTAAGTCTGTTTAATATTTGAACAATGATTTCTTTTATTGTTGGATGAATGCCGGCGACCGGTTCGTCAAGAAGCAAAACTGAAGGCTCTGAAAGTAACATTCTTGCAATATCAACAAGCTTCTGCTGACCTCCAGAAATATTTCCAGCTAGCTCATGCATCAAATGACTGGGTAGTTTGACCATTTCTATAATTTGTTCAGCCTTGAGTTTCGCCTTCCTCCCACCTTTTTTCCAAACCGATTGTACAAGTACGTTTTCTAAGACTGTCATATTAGTGAAAACATTTGTTACCTGAAAAACTCGGCCAACACCCATCCTGCAGATTTTATGAGGCGGCAGCCCATCAACCCGCTTACCGAATATTTTTACAACACCCGATAATGGCCTGTAAAAACCATTTATTACGTTCAGCAAGGTTGTCTTGCCTGAGCCGTTGGGACCAATTATGCCTAGGCATTCACCATGTTCCACTTTAAGTGTGCATTGGTTCAGCGCTTTTACCCCGTCAAACTCAACCGTTACATCCACTACTTCGACAGCGTAGTTATCCACCTGACTCACCGAGATTATCTGCTAGGTTTGCGCCAGATACCATATTGATACATACGTTCTATGTTTTGCCTTATTACTTTTTCCTCATATTCCTTATGCTTCATCGGTATCCTATTCAGCCAAAGATTCTTCGGATAAAGCGGCCTCTCGTATATCAGCTGTATAATCTCAGTCCTCAGGTCTTTCATCCAGTTAGCCCAGAGTGAGCGTGAACGGAAATCACGTAGCGCTTCGATATCTATCACGCCCGCACAATATGAAGACCCTGCCCCATACTCAAGCTTGCCAACTATACGTCCTTTGTAATCGACTATCATGGATTTTCCTCCAAAGGTGTCTATGGGTACTGGCGAGTCTGTTGTTAGGTAATATGTTCCCGTGTTTGGTGCCACAATGTAGACGTTGTTGTCTAAAGCTCTGGCGCGGTTCTGGATCTCCCAGAACTCGTTCTGGGTATGTGGGTGTGGGTAGCTTGGACGATAAATTACCTCGGCCCCGTTCATCGCAAGGCCTCTGATGTATTCCGGGTATGAACCCTCATTGGCCAACGCACAGCCTAAAACACCTATATCGGTTTCTACGACAGGAAAGAAGGCTTGTAGGCTGCGGCCGTTAATCTTTATCCATTCATCGTATATGTCATGCGGACATATCGAGTGCTCGACAGGGAAAAGCGGTGAGTTTTTGTAGTGGCGCAGTATAATACGACCTTGCGGGTCTATTATGAAAGCGTTGTTGAAAAACCGGTTGGGAAACCTTTCGTCTTTTGCCTTTGCTTGCGCTATAAGGTAAGCCCTGTATTGCTTGGCTATGTCTGCTAGCCGGTCTGTCTCTTCTCCAGGTATGTCGATGGCTATGTTGACGGCGTACTCCACGTGGTCCATGTCGAAGATCTCGTCGGTGAAGCCTTGCAACGCTCCCTCGGGGATAGCTATCAGCTTTACTGGCAGGTCCAAGCTGCTAAGCCAAGAAGCTGCTGCAACAACATCGTGTATGTGGTTTATGTTTTTCAATATCTCGCTCCTTTTCCTAACACCCCATACGGTCGGAGATATGCCTACCGCAGTGTATGGCTCGATCGGCACGAGTGGTCAAACTATGGCAAACTTATAAAACTTACTACTAAAGACATAGACCACACTACATCGAATCATGAAATAAAGTTAAACGCTGAAACTAAGCCTACTCCATTTGCCTGAGACCGGTCGTCCCTCCATATGCGGTATACGTATAAGCCGGGTTATAACCCCCTTTCTCTCCTCTATTGCTAGTTCTACAACGCCTTCGAAGCAGTCCTGCACCAGCGACGTTATTTGGGGTGTGAAGGCTGTGGAGTTGTATGAGACCCAGAGGCTTACGCCTCCGAGACGTGCTTTGGCGGTAAGTGTTCTCAGCAGCTTTAACCCGGTATCTGGCCCGTACTCAACCATGATAGGTGTGATTGAGTCTATTACTACCCATTTTCTACCCGTTCGCAGCATTGTCAGGGCCTGTGAGAAGGTTATGTTGACCTCGTTAGGCTCAGCCTTGACCACGTAAGCCCCCTTTCCACCACCTGACCCGATGCTGCTGAAAACAGCGAGACGGCCCTCCTCGACACACCTCTCCACATCGCATCCAAACTTCGCCAAATGCTCACAAACATGGTCAGCCACATCGTCGAAGGAGAAGAAAGCCACTGAATCGCCTGCGGCGAGACGTGTTGCTGCGACCTTTGTCAAAACCGTGGTCCGCCCACTGCCCGGCGGACCTGAAACCACGACTATTGAAGGATGTCTAAAGCCTATCTCCTCGTCAATGACTTCGACACCTGTAAAGCTCGCAACCCCGGTCTCGACAGGTTTTACCTGTCTGAATCGCCACGTCCCCGCTACACCTGCAGCAGTCCCAGCAAGACCCATAACAGACTCGACAAAAAGATAGGTAGTGTAAACACTGAAGTTGAAAGTACCAGAGAGATACCTGCCTGTCACGTATAGATAGAGGGCTGCAACACCTGCAAAGACAATTCCATCTCCATAGAAAAGTGAGGCAGTAACTAGGCCTAGCCTCTGAGAAAACCTACCTAAAACACCATAGAAATATGAAATGAAAACGTAGAAGGCAAAACCAGCCACCATCAGGTGGTAGGACAGAAGCCCATAAGGCAAACCCGCTCCACCCGAAAAGACCGCTGTGACAACGACCGGTACCGCGACCACGGCAACAACAACCACGGGCACAGAATTTACACGGATATCAACCAACCTGTTCAAAGCATGCAGGCTGGCGGCCAGCGCCGAAGCCGCTAAAACTATCTGTGCAAGATACCCTAGATAAAGGTACTCAATCAAGTCGGAGACAACCCCGGCACTATAGGCGGCGGACACGAGCAGGTATGCGGAAAGCCCGGCATAGCCAGCCCACACAAACCGCTTAAGAGGGAACAACCTGTTCCCCGCCGCCGTCAAAACCCATAAGACACCCACCATGACCGCCACATGCGCGGCCACTGTGAAGGGTGTGGGCATCAGCTTAATTGGGGCAGCCCTACATATATGTTGCCCTTAGTGAACTCCATCACATATATATACGAGCCGCCATTTTTAAGACTATCAGCTAAAAAGGCCATACCATCAACCGCGTTAAAGCGCCAGGTTTAAAAGCACTGCGTACCCAATAAGCATATGTCGACCGGCAACCCCCTTCCAAAGGCCAAAGTAGCCGACATTATGACCACCGCCGACATCACCATCGAGGCCGGCCGAACCGTCCGGGAGGCAGCCATCCAGATGGATAGAACAGGATGCGGATGCCTCATAGTACTACAGGAGGCCCGAGTAGTGGGCATAGTTACCGAGAAAGACCTCGTCAGAAGGGCCCTTGCACTAAACACAGACCCCGCCAAGGTAAAAATATCTGAAATCATGTCATACCCAGTCATCGCCGTATCACCGGAGACCCATGCAGATGAGGCGCTAAAGATCATGGCCTCAAACGGGCTGCGCCGCCTCCCAGTCATACATAATGACAGGCTTGTAGGAGTTGTCACAATAGACCGCCTAGCCTACGCCCTAGCTGCACAGCAGCAAGCAACGGAGGAATGGCTCAAACTCATTTTAGAGGCCTCAAAACCACCGGAAAGCAGCTATATAGGGTAAAGTTGAAAACAGTTGAAATAACACTCATCCCATCAGCCATGCATGTACACCATACATGATGTCCACGTTCACGTCCACCCCTTCAGCCGTATGAAGGAGGAACACATCAGGTTTCTTATGTGGGACTCTGACTACGGCCAACACGGCCGTGAACTTGAGCGAACCCCGAATACCTGGTTAAGCTGATGGACCAACAAAACATAGGGTGTGCGGTAATCATCAACTATGTCTCCCCCGTCCTAGGCTTCACGACGGAGGTAAACCGCTTCGCCGCATCCTATGTCAAGGATTACAGGGACAGGCTTATACCTTTCGGAGGGGTTGACTTCAGCCAAGACCTGAAAGAGTTTGAAGGCGAGCTGGAGGAGATCTACTCTAGACTTGAGCTCGCAGGCATCAAGCTGCACCCATGCCACCAACTAGTCTACCCAAACCAGTACCTAGATGAGTACGGCTCCATGAAGCTCCCCCAGCTAGAGAAGCTTTACCAGTTCGCGTCAGACCACGGCCTCCCCATAACAGTCCACACAGGTACATCCATGTTCCCTGGAGCCCGCAACAAGTACGGCGACCCACTCTACCTTGACGACGTGCTGACGGACTTCCCAAAGCTGAGGCTTATAATGGCTCACGGAGGGAGACCGCTCTGGACCGACAGGGCCTTCTTCCTGCTCAGACGTTTCAAAAACCTCTACCTCGACATATCCAGCATACCGCCCCAGAGAATCCTACACTACTTCCCGCGGATAACAGAGATAGCTGACAGGGCGCTCTACGGAAGCGACTGGCCAAGCCCAGGCGTCAAGGGAATGCGCCCAAACGCCGAAGCAATACTCAAACTCGAAATACCGCAAGAAGCAAAACACAAAATAGTGGTAAAAAACTTCGAGCAACTCTTCAAAACCCTGTCTTGAACAGCTCGAGGAGGAAGCTGAAAAATGGGTTTACCGGTGAAGTCTACACCAACATAGCTGATCAACAATTTTAAAGATTACAAAACGAGTAGAACATACTCTAAACAAACTCCGCCAAGATGTCGTGGTCTATAAATGGCTTCTTCATTAAAGTTTTTAAAGCCATGAAGATATAAGTCTCTAGAGTTGGAGGACCTACGGCACTATTTGAATGAAATAAGGGAACACTATTCCGATGAGTTTTACGAGATAAGTGAAACAATCGATCCCGAATACGAGGCAACAGCTTGGTGGCGTGAGTTAATTAAATTCAACAATCCCATACTGTTTTTCAGGCATATCAGAGGTTACGACATGCACGTTGTAGCTAACGTTTTCGGAACACTTGAAAGAGTTGCGCGTATGATTGGGGCCAAACCTAGTAACATTTACGATGTGTGGATTGAGAAAACAAAGAATACTGTTAATCCAGTTATTGTGGATGATGGCCCGGTTAAGGAAAATATATACAGTGGTTCGAATGTGAATGTTTTCAAGCTACCTGTGCTTAAGTTTTTCAGAGAGGACGCGGGACGTTATATAACCTCAGGTATAGTGGTTGCAAATGACCCTGAAACGGGCCTGGTAAATCTAAGCTTTGCGAGAATGGTGGTGAAAGAGCCTAATAAGCTCGGGTTAAGCATTCACTCGCGTGGAAATTTATGGCATTACTATCAGAAAGCAGTGAGGAATGGGCTGCCTTGGTTGGATGCAGCGGTAGTTATAGGGTGCCATCCGACAATATATCTAGCGGCAGCAACAAGGAAAACCGATGAATACAAGTTAGCGGGAGCGCTTGCAGGCTCACCCGTGGACTTGGTAAGATGTGAAACAAAAGACATATACGTGCCCGCCCACTCCGAAATCGTTCTTGAGGGACGGATCCTTACAGGTGTTACAGAAGATGAAGGACCTTTTTCGGAATTTACTGGCTATGTTTCAGGTAGATCTACTAGAAATGTTATGCACGTAGACTGCATCACAAAACGGCATGATTCCATCTACCAAACCATAATACCCTCTAAATCCTCAGAACATCTCCTCCTCGGCGGCCTGCCTTTTCATGCCGCGGTTTATGCTAAGCTTAAAGAATCCATCCCACAAGTCTGTGGTGTTAACTTCCCTCTCTGGGGCACACATTTCGTAGCTGTAATCTCTGTCGACAAACACGGTAAAGAAGGAGTCCAAATCAGAGCAGCCCTGAGGCTTATCGGCGAGGACCCTTACGTAAAATATGTAATTGTAGTGGATAACGACGTCGATGTTTACGACGATTTTGAAGTTTTGTGGGCTGTTGCAACAAGGTCACAGCCTAACAAAAACATACATGTTATAGACGTCACCGACGGCAGTATGTTAGACCCGTCCCAAGAGAAGGCAGGACTCTCCAGCAGAGCTATAATAGATGCAACTAAACCGCCCCACATGGAGAACATAGCAGTACCTTCAATTCCTGAAAACATTATGGAAAAAATCAGAACAAGTATTAAAAAATCTTCAACAAAGCTATAATAAGCGGCAAATGAACCGAGACCCGATGACGACAAAACCCCTGGTTATCAGCTCTTACTGGTGGAAGTATGCCACCAGTAACGACTGGGTTTTAAAAGATATAAACTTAGAAATATCGGAGGGGGAGTTTATATTAATCACTGGACCAACCGGCGCCGGCAAAACAACGCTCTGCCTTTCCATGGCGGGATTAATACCACACCACTACAACGGCTACATAAAGGGAAAAGTATACCTTTTCGGCAGAGACGTATCCCAAATGTCGAGTCATGAAATAGCGAGGATTGTAGGGATTGTTTTTCAAGACCCAGAAAGCCAGTTTTTAACGATGTCTGTAGAGGATGAAATAGCATTCGCGTTGGAAAACTTGGCGCTTCCACGTGAAGAAATACGGGAAAGAATATATGAAGCCGCACGCCTTGTCAAGGTGGAAGACCTGTTGGAAAGAGCGCCTTACGAGCTTTCTGGTGGTCAAAAACAGCGTGTAGCAATAGCCTCAGCATTAGCCATGAAACCGAAAGTATTGATAATGGACGAGCCGACAGGACAGCTGGACCCAGTAGGAAAGAATGAAGTGGTTTCAGTATTGGAAAGGCTGAAAAAGGAAGGAATAACCATCGTGCTGGTAGAACACATAATTGAGGAAGTGGCTTTGTTTGCAGACCGTTTAGTTTTGATGAATGATGGGATGATAGTTTATAACGGTAATTTAAGAGAATTTTTTAAAGATGAAAAAAATGCAAGATCAGCCGGAGTACCTATACCCCAGGTCACAGAAATTTGGTACCGGCTTAAAGACATTGTCGACGCCTCAGACACACCCCCAATCACGCTTGAGGAATGCGAACAATTACTGAAAAGGGTTTTAGAGGTGAAGAAGATTGAGTAATGAATACGTTGTAGATGTGAGAAATGTTTCGCACGTTTATTCCAACAATATCGTTGCTCTTAATAATGTGAATTTAAAGATAAGACGTGGTGAGTTTTTGGCGATCATTGGTCATAACGGCTCAGGGAAGACTACTCTCGCCAAACACATAAACGGTCTTTTGAAACCTACGGCTGGCGAGGTAATTGTTCATGGAATGGACACCCGAAGGCACAGCGTCGCTGAAATAGCCCGCAAAGTAGGCTACGTTTTCCAGAATCCAGATCACCAAATATGTATGAAAACTGTATATGATGAGCTGGCATTTGGGCCACGTAACCTAGGATACCCAGAAGAAGAGGTAAGAAGAATCGTGGACGACATGCTTGCGTTATTCAATTTAGATAAGTATAGAGATGCCCATCCATTTCTTCTAAGTAAGGCTGACAGACTTAGGATAGCACTTTGTAGTGTTTTAACAATGAAGCCTGAAACGCTTATAGTTGACGAGCCAACAACCGGACAGGATATGCGCCAGTCATATGAAGTAATGGAAATACTTAAAAGACTAAACATTGAAGGAAAGACTGTTATATTCATTACACATAACATGCGACTAGTTGCGGAGTATGCGAAAAGGTCAGCTATAATGAATAATGGTAGAATACTTATGGATGGCCCGACTGCGGAAGTGTTTAACAACTTCGAGGCGCTGTCCCTAGCTCAGCTGAAACCTCCTCAGGTCACTATATTAGCCTCAAAGCTGGTTGATCGTTTTAAAGAATCGCGGGTTTTAAATGTCGATGATTTTTTGAGAATATTAAGATCCTTTTAACAATGGGTGTTTAATAACCTCATGTAATCGAGTTTACTTATCATATTTAAGCAGGTGTTTTCATCTTGGTCCCATCCACCTGCTGTATAGTTCATGTTTTACACCTAAAACGTCGAGTATTTTTCCAACAATGTGGTTAACTATGTCGTCTATTGTTTTTGGTTTGTGGTAGAAGCCGGGCATTGCGGGCAGAATTATTGCCCCAGCCTTCGCAGCTAACAGCATGTTTTTAATGTGAGGGATGGCCAGAGGTGTTTCACGAGGAACCAGCACTAAGGGTCTTTTCTCCTTAAGCGTTACTAATGCAGCCCTGATCAAAAGGTTTTCCTCATAACCATGTGCTATACCTGCTAAGGTCTTCATGCTGCAAGGCACTACAACCATCCCATCAGTTTGAAAAGAACCGCTTGAAATCGCCGCAGAAAGATCCATGTACCTATAGCTAATGGTTGCGAGAGATTCTACATAACCGACCTCATAATCCGTCTCAAGCACTATGGTCTCCCGCGCAGCAGGTGTTACTATGAGATGCGTCTCCACACCTATACTTTTCAGAATCTGCAAAAGACGGACGGCGTAGATGACCCCGCTGCAACCCGATACCCCAACAACCAGTCTCATGCCCTATTTTCATTAGCGCATTTAATAAAAGTCTACACGTAGAGTTCGAGGACTTGGTGTTAATGCATTTGAGTGAAGGAAGCACTTGTGTGTGATCTCTACGCGTTTATCGTGGTCTTAGCTTCAGGGCTCCTTCGAGTCGATGTAAGATACATAAAGTAAATATTTCAAAAAAGATAAATTTATGTTAAATCTGTTAATCTCACCATGGTTGCAACCGTCCTACATAACATAGGATGCCTAGTAAGTGGGGATTGGAACACTGGTGTTTTAAAAGCTGATGCTTTACGTATTGAAAACGGAGTCATTACCTCTATAGGCAGCTACGATGAAGTTATGAGAAAAGGCGCTGAAGTAATAGTTGATGTCAACGGCATGACTGTGACGCCTGGGCTGATAGACCCTCACACTCACCTGTCTTTTGGTGATTATGCGCCGATGCAGAACATGGTTGGGCTATTGACGGAGACATTGCTACAGGGAACTACGGCTATAGTTGATGAATGGCTACAGTTTGAGGGGCTGCCGTTGTTCTATGGTGCGGACGTTAAGGCAGTCAAGGCCACAGCTCTTTTATCTTTAAAGTCCTACCAAAACTTCAGGCCCGGCGGGGCAATGAAAGTACTAGCAGGCTCAATAATGCTGGTTAAGGGGCTTACCAAGGCAGACCTAGCAGAGTTGAAAGCCGAGGGGGTTTGGAGAGTTGGCCAGATAGGGGGCTCAACTAACATAACAGACCCTGAAGAAATAAAACAACTAGTAAGGTGGGCTCGAGAGCTTAACTTCTTTGTTTCAACAAACCTAGGCCCCGGTGTACTGCCTGAAAGCCTTAACATGACAGCTGAACTAGTCGCTGAGATACAGCCCGACAAGATAGCACACATAAACGGCGGGACAACAGCCCCTCCATGGGAAACCGTGAAAAACGCTATCGACAAAACTGGAGATTGCAAGCTCGAGATAATACCTTACGGGAATATGAAGATGGCCATAAAAGTTGTCGAATATCTCAGCAGTATAAACCAACTACACAGGCTCATTGTGGGAAGCGACACCCCCACCGGACAGGGATATTTGCCTGTCGCAATACATCGTGCAATTTTGTTTTTATCTTCGGTCTGCCATCTTCCAGCCGAAAAAGCAATAGCAGCGGCAACAGGAAACATAACAGATTGCTACCGTAAATACTATGATGGATTTAATTTCGGCAAGATAGAGGTGGGCATGGCGGGCGATCTTTTAGTTATGGATTCTCCTCCAGGAAGTGTTGGGAAAAATGCGTTAGAAAGCATTGAGGCTGGAGATATGCCCGGGATAGCGGCCGTTTTTGTTGACGGTAACCTAGTCGGTTTAAGAGGTAAAGATTCGAGGCCAACCAGAGGTAACATCCGACTTAACGGTAGGGACCTAAAAGTAGTATGCCCTGATGAGTATTTGTTCGATCCTCCGAGGTTTTTTTACCGCAGTACAGGACCTACGTACCTATTGTGAGCTGAGGTAAGCCATACTTTGTTAGTGATGGATCGAATAGTCCAAAGTATGCAGCGAGCATTATGAGTAAATGGGCTATTATGAAGGTCGTGAATGCGTAGTCTCTCGGCTTCATAGGTATTGTGTAGTAGTTGGTTTTTTTCCCGCGTAAAGAAAAGCCTCGCGAAGCTATTGCGTTACTCATTTCCTCTGTTCTCTTCAATGATACATATATCAAAGGTATACCGACGCGAACAAATTTGGCTAACCTAGATATTGGGTTCCCCTTCCTGAAATCTAAACCTCTCGAGCTTTGGGCATCTATTATTGTAAACAAGTCCACTGACACAACCGCTAGGTTTCGTAGAATTGAAGCCATAACAAAACTGACTGCGTAAGGCATCCTAAGCGTTCTTAAACCAACCGCTAAGTCTCTATGCTTTGTCGTGACCAGCCATAGAGCAGTCAAGTAGCTTACTGCAAAAAACTTTAACGCCACCAAAAACCAGTCAAGCAGGTTCTTAAGACCTACCACTAGGGGACCTAATGTTGCTAAAACAGGCCCTGTTCTGACTGGTGTGAAGAAACTATAGAAAATGAATGATATTAAAAGCATCCATGCTATGACAAATGTGTAAAGTCTTATGGCTTTAGCGGGGACTTTTGCAACGATAACCATAGTAACAACTATAGCTAGATTTATGATCGCAAGTATGTGACTAGGTGTTATCAAAATTGAGATACTCATTACTAAGACAAGGAGAAGCTTAACAGCTGGGTGAAGATTATAAAAAAAAGATCGGCGGGGGGTGTAGAGAATTAGGCCTTTAAGGATGTCACTGATTACGAATGCCATTCCCTAGACATAACCCTCGACATAAAGTGCTGTTTTCATCAGGTAGTCAGAGAATACCTTAAACAGGATTGTGGTTATGACTCCGACAACGACGACATTGCTGACGAACCATCCAAGCCAAGCAATCGGGAACACATCCCATGGGAATATTCCGAATGCAGCTAACGAGCCCGCGCCAATCGTCGCTCCCACAATTTGTGCTAATACAACGTTGAAAACTATGTGTCCTACCCAATCTTTTGAAGTTTTTAGCCTTGGGTCGAATTTACCAACCCTGAACGCTAGCATTGGAATGAATGCTTGGAAGAAGTCACCAACTGCAACCGCTGCGGCAACTGGTGCTGATGTTCCTGTCAAAATTATTCCTATAAATGGTCCTAGCCACCCACCTGCTATTGCGCCTACGATCCCAAACCAGACCCCGAAAGCCACTTGGAATGCCACGCCGGGGTAGAACGATGAGATTGGTGCCAGAAATGGGAAAACGATGCTGCCAAATGCACCAAGGACTGCCGTTATAGCTGCGGAGATTATGAACAACGAAACCAATGTCGCAGGGCTCTTTCTTCTAACAATGCGTTCCTCTGTCACGCAAAATTAGAAAAACTTCATGCTTATAAACTTTATGGTAAGAGAGAAACGATACCGTAAAATCTTTAAGCCATACAATGTATCTATTCCTATGAAGAGGTGGTTATCAACATCTCATGCAGATGAAACTAAACATGTGAAAGGATATGCACGGTTTATTGACGACATTAAGTTCCCCAACATGCTTTATGTTGGTTTTATCAGAAGCCCCCATCCCCATGCGTTGATTAAGAAAATCGACTATAATCATAATACGCTTGTTCTGACAGCTGAAGATCTTGACAGGTATGTAAAGCCACTAGAACTTAATTACTCTTTAGCACGCTCTCGTAAGATTGCTTTAAAGTATCTTGCTCATCAGAAAGTTAGGTATGTTGGTGAGCCTGTGGCGGCAGTGATTGCGTCCGATAATTACTCAGTTGTAGACGAGTGTGAAAAGGTATCAGTGGATTACGAAATTCTATCAGCTGTTCCGGACGTTGATAGAGCGTTAAGTGGCGAGAGCCTTCTTTATAATGAATGGGGAACGAACATATTAGCCGATCTTCATTTTAAACATGGTTCGGTTGAAAAGGCCTTTCAAGAGTCACCACTTGTAGTGGATGAAAGGATCGAAACTCATAGACAATCGGCAAGTCCAATGGAAACTCGTGGATGCATAGCCTACTATGATAGGGGTGAAGACGTTCTGAATGTCTGGGTTTCGAACCAGAACCCTCATGTGCACAGGGCTTTACTATCCCATATATTGGGTCTTCCAGAAAGCCGTGTTAGAGTTGTTGTGCCTGATGTGGGTGGGGGGTTTGGTCAGAAGGGACACCTATATCCTGAGGATGTTGTTGTAGCGGTTGCCTCAATGATCACAGGAAGACCTGTTAAATGGATTGAGACACGGCGCGAAAATCTAATTTCAGCAGCACATTCACGGCAACAAGTGTACTATGTAAAAATTGCGGCCAGAAAAGATGGTGTCTTAACAGCTCTTCAAGTAAAAACATTCTTGGATGTAGGTGCGGGTATTTTGTACCCGCATGACAGCGTAGAGCTTGCTCACGTGGTGATGGATATGCTGCCAGCCCCATACAGGTTGAAAAACTATGAGGTTAGAGCATACTGTGTCGTAACTAACAAGACTCCCGCTGGAGCGTACAGGGGTTTTGGACACCCTGAAGCAACCTTCGTACGTGAAAGAATCTTGGACATTGTTGCTGAAAAACTTGGATTAGAGCCTGAAGAAATAAGGTTGCGCAACCTTGTTACTGCGTCGGACCTACCTTATGTAACCCCAACGGGAATGCATATAGATAGCGGCGATCCTAAACAAACTTTCTTAAAGCTTGTCGAGTACACTAAGAAATGGAGTAATTCTGAGCAAAAGAAATATGTAGGTGTGGGTTATGCTGTCGGAGTAAAGGGTTCTGCTCCGTCGCTAATGAGCGTCACACATGAATGGGGTTCCAGTGAATCTGCTTCGGTGAAAATATTTCCCGACGGGAAAATCGTGGTTTATTCCGGCGTTGTTTCAATGGGTACGAGAATCAGATCGGCTCTTGCAAAACTGGCTGCCGGTGAGCTTGGGGTGGAGGTTGGTGATGTGGAAGTTGTCTTAGGTGACACTAATTCCACGCCGTTTAGTACGGGGCTATGGGGTAGCCGTGGGATCGTAATGGCCGGTGGTGCTGTAATTATGGCTGCAAAAAAGTTGCGAAAAAAGCTTGAGAAAGTCGCCGCACATATTTTAGAATGCAGAGAAGAAGACATAGTCGTAGATTCTGGCCGTTTCTATGTAAAAGATGACCCAGAAAAATATGTTACAATAGCCAGCATAGCATCAACTGTATATAACAAACCCTATTTGTTTCCGCCGGAGATCGACCTCTCGCTTGAGGAGTTTGCTGTCTACGATGTACCCAATATATCACGAAAACCAGACAGCGAGGGCAGGATAAATGCCGTTGCAGCGGTTTCAACAGCTGCCGCAAGTGCTGTAGTTGAGCTGGACGTTGAAACGGGCTTTGTGAGAGTGTTGGAGGTTATTTTCGTTGAAAATGGAGGTAATTACATCAATCCAAGGGATGTCGATGATCAGCTTTTAGGAGGAATCATGCAAGGGTTAGCAGGTGCATTATATGAGAACATTAAATACTCGGAAGATGGAACCCCTCTGACAACCACTTTCGCCGACTATCTTCTACCTACATCAGCCGAAGCGCCTGAAATAAAAATCGTCAAAATACCCTCGCCGTCGCCTTATACACCTCTTGGAGTCAAGGGTGTTGGTGAAACTGGTGTAATCCCCATCATGGCCGCTGTTGCCAACGCGGTATCTAACGCCCTAAAGAAGATCGGAAAAGGAAAACCTATTTTACACTCAAATATCGAACCTGAGAAGATATGGATGGCCATCAGAAATGGAAGTTGAGGTCCTTATCAGAGATGGTGTAGTTGTAGCATCGGCTGATGGACCCGTTTACTCCCCAGGATACGTTGCCGTTTCAGAGGGAAAAATCGTAGATGTAGGCCCGGGGAGTCCTAAAAACATGACAGCGCAGCAAATAGTTGACGCAAGAAATTGTATCATTATTCCAGGCCTGATATCGGCCCACGACCATATGTACGGAGTCTTGGCACACGGCATCCCAGTTAAGGTTGCAGTTCAAGATTTCTGGGACTTCCTCGACAAGTTCTGGTGGCCTTACGTCGAGGACAAACTCGATAAGAGACTCGTGGAGGCGGCTGTACGTTACGCAGCCGTGGAGAGATTGAAAACCGGTACTACAACGGTCAGCGACATACTTGAAGCACCTAACTCCCTCCCCGGCGTCCTAGATGTTGAAGCTAGGGCAGTTGCTGAAGCCGGTTTGAGGGCTTTTCTCTCTTTTGAGGCCACAGAGAGATGCGGGCTTGAAAATGGTTTACAGGGATTAAAGGAAAACATGGAGTTCATTAGAAGAAGAAACTTTAGGGACGGAATTGTAAAGGGGATGCACTGTATACATACGACCTTCACGTGCTCACCAGACTTTATACAGCAATGCCGACATGATGCAGATGAAACAGGCGCTGGGATCCAGATACATTTCGAAGAAGGAATTTATGAAACCCGTGTCTGCTTAGGCCGATACGGTAAATATCCTGCACAGTTGTATGAGGCGTTAGGGTTTTGGAAGGACGATGTGATCGCCTCTCAATGTGTTAAACCGACGGTTGATGAGCTTGAAATACTAGCTAGGCGAGGTGTGAAAGTTTCACACCAACCCCTGAGTAATGGCGAAGTAGGAGCGGGCATAGCACCCATACCAGAAATGGTTGAAAGAGGCATCCTCGTATGTCTCGGGACCGATGGATTCATAACGGATATGTTTGAAGTTATGAGAAACACATGGCTCATACATAAAGCGGCTAAAGAAAACGCATCAGTTTTATCGGCTAATCAAGTCTTTAAAATGGCCACCGAAAACGGCGCCACAGCCCTGAACATTAAGGCAGGGAAAATAGCGCCCGGCTATAAAGCAGACATCACAATTTTACGAAATAGGTTTCCCACACCGCTTACAGCCGAGAATGTTGTAACCCAGATTGTGGTCTACGCCACCGGAAACTGGGTGGACACAGTATTGGTTGACGGAAAACTGGTTGTATCAAAAGGTCAAATCCTCACAGTCGATGAAGATGTTGTTAGAGAGGAATGCATGAAGGCAGCTACTGAACTGTGGGGTGAGTCTGTTTGACAAAAAGAGAATTGAAAAGAGTTGGACTCTACTTCACTTCGCGAATTCCTCTCAGAGATGAACTTGTATACGCAAAAGTTGCTGAAATGCATGGTTTCACCAGCATCTGGCAGGGCGAGTCCCGAACAGAGCGGGATTCGACTATATCAGTGGCGGCTATCGCGGCGGTCACAGACCGAATCAAAGTAGGGACAGGTGTTCTCCACACATGGACACGCAATGTGGTAACTCTCGCAACAACCTTCACCACCTTGGACGAACTATCAGATGGGAGAGCATGTCTCGGAATTGGCGCACTGTGGGAACCGATGGCTTCGAAAATCGGGATTGAAAGACGTAAACCGGTGCTAGCAGTTTGGGAGTATGTGACGGTTTTACGGAAGCTTTTCGCGGGCGAGGAAGTAACTTACCAAGGCGAATTTGTAAAAGTAAACGGGGTCAGGCTTGAACGTAAGCCGAAAAACGTCCCCGTCTACGTTGGTGCAACAGGTTTCAAGATGATGGAGACGGCGGCACAAGTGGCCGACGGTGTGCTACTTAACTACCTTGTCTCGCCAGAATACAACAAGGAGGCTCTCAGGCATATTGAGAGAGGGGCGTCGCTCGCTGGACGGAGACTAGAAGATATAGACAGACCACAGTTGATAGCTGTCTCCTATTCACATGACTTGGAGAAAGCCTACACAAAAGCACGGCTGATGGTTACTGAATATCTTGCTATGGAGCCGCATATCGCTGCTGCATCAGGAGTAAACACAAAAGTCGTCGAGCGGGTGAGGACTATAACGGGCGGCTGGCCGACCACATATCAAAAACTGCTTGAGGCCTCAGTTGAGGTGCCTGACAACATTGTGGAAAACTTAATGGCCGTCGGCGACTTGGAAACATGCTACAGAAAGGTGACGGAATACTTGGAGGCAGGTTGTACCGAGCCCTTACTCTACGCCGTAACGGATGATGTACTTCCCCTCATACATTACTTCTCTCTCAGATGATTTTTAGCGGATCTATTCTAACATCAGTTTTATCGAGTAGCCTGTTAAAGTGTTTGTTTGCATTCTTTAAGACTTCTTCTTCGTCCATAGTAAGTGCCTTTTTGTTTCTTACGACGAATTTACCGTCTATCATAACATCCCTGACATCATCGCCTGACGCCGCATACACCAAGAGAGATAATGGATTAGATATTGGGTTAACAGAGGGGCGCTTTAATTCTACCACGACCATGTCGGCTTTTTTACCTGGCTCGATGCTGCCCAACATTTTCTGCCGACCAATAGCCCTTGCCCCATTTTTTGTAGCCATTTCCAGAACATCCCAAGCAGATATTACTGAGGGATTGCGTGTTCGACCTTTTTGCAGCAATGCGGCCAACTTCATCTCCCTAATTAAATCATAGCTGTCGTTGCTCGGCCCGCCGTCACATCCAAGACCCACATTCACACCCAACTTAAGCATGTCCGAAACAGGCGCTATTCCTGACCCCAGCTTCATGTTTGAAGAAGGACAATGTGAAACGGTTGTACCGGTTGACGCGAATTTACGCATGTCCTCCTCATCTAGCCAAACACAGTGTGCGTACACCCTCTTCTCACCCAGCATGTTAAATCTCTCCAAAAGCCCTGATGGAGTTGTTCCGTATACTTTCTGATAATATTCAACATCTTCCTTGACCTCTGCGATGTGATTGGTTATCCCGGTGTCGTATTCCTTAGCAATTGCAGCAGCCTCGTGAAAAAGCTCATCTGAAACAGCTCCAGGCGACCTGAGCCCGAGCCAAACATCTATCCTACCGTCACCTCTACCCTGCCAACGCCTATACATTTCCTTAAACTCTCTAATACACTCCTCCCCACTCTCCAAGAGACCCGGCGGTAAAATGCTCTCCTCCCCCGAGTATCCCTGCATATCCATTATCGATTTTGAAAGAACACCTCTTATGCCCGATCTCTCCACAAGCTCTGCAATCCCGTCAAAACCGTATCGTGAATGAAGGTGTATCTCAATAAATGCAGTAGTACCTGTTTTTAGCATCTCAAGTATGCAGAGGGCTGCGCTAGCACGGGCGTCCATTTGATCATATAGGGGCAGGAATTTCCAGACCCAGTCCCGTAGCCACGGTACCAGTGTTACATTATCTGGAACAACCCCTCTAATCAAAGCTTGAGCCAGATGAACATGTGTATCTATAAGTCCCGGAATGATGATACAGTTTTCGGTATCGATCACTTCCGCCCCTCTTGCTTCGGCTCTGAGAGCATCGTACTCCCCCACCATCTCTATCCGATCATCTTCAACAATCACCCCGCCGTTAGCTATAATCCTTCTACTTCCATCAACTGGGATGACGAATCCGCCTTTGAAGAAAAATCTACCCATATCATTTTGCGAAGATGCTTAATTTATAAGCATTAACTCTTTTAACCGCTGAACAGCTATTTAGGACTATGAAGTTAGGAATAGCGTTTGTTCCAGATTATGTGGACTTGTCAATGCTTCCAGAATTCGCCAAATCTGTCGAATCATGCGGTTTTCACTCGCTATGGATACCTGAACATTTTATGCACGGCGAAGTTTTTACACTGCTCGGTGCAGCCGCGGTATGTACAGAGAAGATATTGCTTGGAACTGGGATAGTATGTTTACCTGTACGCCACCCAGCGCTTACAGCTATGGCTGCGTCTACTCTTCACAAGATCTCCCGAGGCAGGGTTGTTCTTGGAATCGGACTAGGGGATGAATCGCTTATGCAGAATTCACTCGGCATAGATACTTCGAAACCATTAACACTCCTCCAAGAAGCTATTGCAGTTATAAAAACAGTCTTCAAAGGTTGTGGTGATTACAATGGAAAAATTTACAGGGCCATCGGATTAAGATGCCCACCCCTAGAAAATCCCCCTAGGGTCTTAATCGCTGCGGTGGGGCAGAAAGCATTAAGGCTTGCCGGGCAGTTCGCCGACGGTGTTATTTTGACCGCCTTTACCACAACAGAATACATTCAGCATGCTGTGAAAACAGTCCGTGAAGCATGTTTAGAACACGGCCGTGACCCTTCAGAACTCGAATACGCGGCGATGGTTGCAGCAGCCACAGAGTACCAAAGGCAAGAGTTAAAGAAGCTAGCTGCAACATTCCTATCACTCGCTCGAAGAGCTGAAACGGTGCTGACTAAGGAGCAGCTAGAGGGTCTAGATTTGCCTACGCTGAGAAGACTAATCGCTCTGGGCGAGCATAATAAGGTTTTGGAAATTTTGGACGATCGGATTGTTGAAGAGATAGCTGCAGTAGGAAATTTCAACTCCATTCGACTTAAATTGGAAAAGCTTACGGCTGCGGGAATAACATTTCCCATACTGTACCCCGTAGGAAATCCGCATTCATTCCTCACTCAAGATTTCACGAAAACCATTATCAAGCACTAGGGGTTGCAAGATGTTGTCGTCATCTTTGTTGTTCGAAAAACGCTTGATAATGAACGATCATCCAGATTAGACATAAAAATATATCCGCCTCCTATGATGTTATATGATTTATAACAGGCCATTCCTAATCAGGTAGTGTGGTTGAACGGAGCACCGACTGGATGAAGCAGGCAGTCAGAGACCTTGAGAACGCCAAACATGAGCTTGCAGGCGGATACTATGAGTGGAGCTGCTTCTTAGCTCAGCAGGCCGCCGAAAAAGCTGTCAAAGCAGTTTTCCAAAAGCTTGGGGCTGAGGCGTTCGGCCACTCCGTCACAGGCCTTCTTGAAAACCTACCCCAGGACATGAAGCCTCCAGAGGACCTGATGGACGCGGCAAAAGAACTTGACAAGGCATACATACCCACGAGATATCCAAACGCACATCCGCAGGGCGCCCCCTATGAATACTACACTAAAAAAGAGGCCGAGCGCCTAATAGAATATGCAGAAAAAATCATCAAGCACTGTGAAGGTCTACTATCCAAGATATCGGCGAGATGAGCTTATCCAATACCTCAAGCAGAAGGTCGGTCTCCTCGCCCAACAAATCCCGCTAAAGCTTGTCATGCTCTTCGGCTCATACGCCGAAGGACGCTACACAGCGGCCAGCGACATAGACCTCCTAGTAGTATACGAAGGCAGGAAAAGAGACGACATCTACAAAATAGTCTGGGACACAATAGCGCTCCCAAACCTCCAGCCACACATATACACAGCCGACGAATGGAACATGTTAAGGCCAAGGGCTTGGAAGGGCGTTGTCATCTATCAGTTGGGTGCTCCCTAGCTCTCTGACAGAATACATGACTGTTTTCACCCTCTGATATGTGTGAAAAGGCTTAAATGGTTAGCGGGCCATGGTGCCGTCGGTATGGCGGTAATACTCGAGTCAGCGAAGCTTGAAGCAAAGCGTAAGCTCGTAACAAAAACAAGGAGCATCTGCCCCGAATGCAACAGAATACTTGAGGCCGACGTAGTCGAGGAAGACGGAAAGATCAAGATCTACAAGACCTGCCCCAAGCACGGCGAGTTCGACGACCTATACTTCGGGGACGCCGACATGTACTACAGGTTCGCCAGATGGCTTCACGACGGCAAGGGGACAGGCAACCCAAACGTCGAAATGCCCCGATGCTCATGCCCAGCCAACTGCGGCCTCTGCAGCAGCCACCTCAGCCACACAGGGCTCTCAAACCTCGTCATAACAAACCGCTGCGACCTCCACTGCTGGTACTGCTTCTTCTACGCCGAAAAAGCCGGATACATCTACGAGCCCACACTCGAACAGATAAGGGAGATGGTCAAACAGCTCAAAGCAGAACGCCCGGTCCCCGGTAACTCAGTCCAGATAACAGGCGGCGAACCATGCCTCCGCGACGACCTCCCCGAAATAATCCGCATACTGAAGGAGGAAGGCGTAGACCACATCCAGCTAAACACAAACGGCATCCGCCTAGCCAACGACTTCGAATTCTTCAAACGCATCAAAGAAGCAGGAGTCAGCAACCTCTACATGAGCTTCGACGGCGTAACACCCCGGACAAACCCCAAAAACCACTGGGAAGTACCCAAAACACTTGAGAACGCGAGAAAACTCGGCGTAGGAGTAGTGCTTGTACCAACAGTCATAAAAACAGTCAACGACCACGAGCTTGGGGACATCATACGCTTCGGATTCCAAAACATCGACGTAGTCCGCGCAGTCAACTTCCAGCCCGTCAGCCTGACGGGCCGCATGCCCAAAAAAGAGCGTGAAAAATACCGCATAACAATCCCCGACTGCATAATAAGAATAGAGCAGCAGACAGACGGCCAAATCCCACGCGAAGCATGGTTCCCAGTCCCAGCCTGCACACCACTCACAAACTTCATCGAAGCAATAACACGCAGAACACAGTACGAGCTCAGCATACACTTCGCATGCGGAGCAGGAACATACGTCTTCAAAGACCGAGAAAAACTAGTACCCATCACAGAATTCGTCGACATAGAGGGACTCATCAAATACCTACAAGACAAAACCGAAGAAATAGAAGCCGGCAAAAACCGCTACTACGTAGCCCTCAAAGTACTCGCAAACATAGGAAAATACATAAACACCTCAAAACAGCCAACAGGACTCAACCTAAAACAAATGATCTACAACATCATCGTCAAACACGACTACCACAGCGTCGGCGACTGGCACAGAAAATCACTATTCCTGGGAATGATGCACTTCCAAGATCCCTATAATCATGACGAGGAGCGGTTGAGGCGGTGTGATATACACTATCTGACACCCGACATGAGGATCATACCGTTCTGCGCTTTCAATGTGTTGCCGCACTGGTACAGAGACCGCATCCAAGCAATGTATGGTATCCCGATCGAAGAATGGGAAAGAAGAACCGGTCGGAAGCTTAAGGATGACTTTTACAAGAGACAGCTCCCGACGAAGCAGGGCGGAGTTCCGATGGCATCCACAAAAACAGCAGGGTTCGGCGGCGTTCCAAAACAACTACCTGTTATTCAGGGCGGCTCTGGTGGCAAAGACACAGCTTCCTGCTGTTCATATTAAACTATAATTTCTTTTTCTTTTTTGCCTGTTCGTGACAAGTTTGTTAAGACTTCAGCACTAGCAGGATTTAATCTAATATTTCCAGCAATATTCATGCAATGCAATTTTTGATTAGGTAACTAATCCGGACATTTTTAGGTGGAGGTTTGCTCGAGGTGTTCTCGAAATAACGATCTTACCTCCCGATCTACCTCTATCAGTTACTCTTTCCAGCTCAACTAGCCCAAGCTCCTGGAGTTTCTTTACACGCCTCCATGCTGTAGGCTTTGCTACTTGTAACGCCTCTGCTAAAAATTTTAAAGTTAATTTTACGTTCGAAAGCGTCTTCAGTATCTCTATATCAAGCTCATCTAGCCGGACAGGAAGTAGATCAGGTGTTTCAAACTCGGTGAAGGTTTTACCATCCTCGGTCTCCATCTCAACCTTGATAGGTATGCCGCAGTAGATGGTGGCTACTAATGTCTCTACAATGAGTAGCCGCATCCCCCCGCTCAGGTTCAGTATAATCGGCCTCTCTGCCCACGACCTGAAGAGACCAGCAATCGAGGTAACGGCTGTGTAGAAATCATCAATATCAATATCATACCGGACAACACCCTGTCCGTTTACATACTTTTTGACGAAGTCATCGAGAGAAGCTAGAGCCTTATCACTTCTTTCATCGGGTCTATTGCTGGGGATTAAGACCGCAACCTTGTCACTCTCCCCAACACCCCACCTCAAAAGGGACCTAAAAGCAAATCTTTCTTCGAACCCGAAGGTGAATACAACTATCACTGGAATTTGTTTCATATTAGTGTATATAAAGGTTGAATTATTTCATTTTACTGAAACATTTCCTAATCCTATGCAAAAATGTTATATCTTTCTCGATACACAGCTTTCTTCATGGACCAAGGTGAGGAACCAACTAAGCTCTATAGAGATGTCGCAGTTCTACTTTCCGCTGCCTCTATCCTTACGGAGTCTCCGTCTTTGATAGATAGGATGGCTAACTGTTTAAACCAGGAACCCGCCGTCAGAGCCGTAAACGACGCACTTCGAATCATTGAAAGTGATCAAATGACAGGAAAGCCACGGCTTAGGTTAGAGAAAAACGAGGCCGGTAGGTATACATATGTTGTGGTTGAACGGGAACAGGGAGGCCCCGCTCGTATCTTTGGAAGAATACCGTCAGGGGAAACGGTGAGAAAGTTTATCGAAGCCATATATAGAGACATCACCACTGCTAGAAAAATAGGCACTCTGGCATCTGCCCTTGTAGTAGAATCCCAGCTACGTATTGAGAGGGGACAGGCTGAAAAAGAGGAAGAGGGTGGGTGAAATGTTCCTCAGCACATCCCTAAGACTATTAGTTAATGTCGAATCGCTAAACGCTGTTGAGACAGTAGGAAACATTTCACGCCATAGGGTGGTACCGATAGTTGTTCCAACCAACGAAGGCTACAGCATAAAATATGTACCAGCTGTTTCAGGCGAGTCTATTGCTCACGGGTTTCAGTCAGAGCTTGTAGAGGTTGCAAAACGTATGGGCCTACCGGTAGGTGTATACTCGCTTCGAAAGGAGTTCATAAAATTCTCAGAAGATGATTACCTGAAAGATGAAGACATTAAACCCCCATCCGACCATGAGGATATACGTCGTTTCGAGGTAGATGTTTTGCTCAAAGACATAGTTGCTGATGTGGGCGGATTTCTCTACGCAGGCAGTGTTCCCGTAAAACGCACATCCCGTTTGCAGGCAGGGTATTTACTGCCCGCTCTAGGTGAAGTTATGAATGCAACTGCGGTAGAGGCGCAGTTCCACGTCAGATATCTCTTCTCAAAACCCCAAAAAAGCGAAGAGGCCAGATTAGGGCAGGCCATCTACAACATAGAGGCAGCGTCGGCTCTATACACTATGACTTTAAACTTGGATGTAGCCGGTGTCGGGGTTCCTTCGACAGTCTTCGGGAAACAACATGAGGGTGAGAAGAAGCTCGCCGAGCAAGCTCCAAGACGTAGGACAGCTGCGGTCAAAGCGCTGGGAAGCCTGCTATCAAATATATCATTCGGTGCAAAACACTCCAGATATCTGCCCAACACCGAGCTAATGTCCTGCATCTTCACACTATCCGACATACCGTTTACGGTTACACCCGGCAATTACAAAGATTATATATTCAAAACAGGCGAGAGGATGAAAAAGTTTACAAGCATTTTCAGTAATAAAATAGATGCATGGGCTATTGCTAAAGAGAATGTGAACAAACACCTAGACATTCAGGAGAGCTCAACCGTTGAGGAAATAATAGCATCTATCCTAGATCAACTCAAGGCAAAGGGCTTGGCAGAATAACATTATGATGTCGCTGAGGGTTGAGCTTCAGTTTGCGTGGGGCTACTCCGTAAAGGCTAAAAAAGTTTCTAAAGCCCAGCATGCACACTGCCTACCACCACCCACTACACTAATCGGTGCAATATCGAAGGGATTAGCAAAGATACAAGGAAAGGGGGAAATACTTTTTACAGGTAAAAAGTCAGCATCACAAGCTGCTGCATACGCAACATTTTTCAAGGCAGCCTCAGCCTTTCTAATCTCCGACACCGGCGGATCACCGGGTATAGGCAAATATTGGGAGGACCCCGGACGCTATCAAATACTTCAGTTTCAGAAACCAACACGCCGCGGTTTACCGGAATACAGGTTTGGTCTAGTTCCAGCGGGGAAGGTATATTGTCCCTCAACGAAAATGATTGTTGGGTTTTTGGTGGATGAGGATGAAGCAAAGAAGGTGTTGGGGGCTGACTGGGATAAAACTCTGCTTAGTGCAGCCTATTCAACCACGCACATAGGCGCAAAAGAGTCTATCACTGCTGTGGAAGATGTCACATTCGGTGAGGCTGAGCTTATAAAAAATGGAGAGTTTGAGACCAGGTTTTATCTTCCAGCAGACGCGGTCGAAGTTTTATCAGTGGATACGTGCTCCTACGGTTTAGGAGGGACTTACGTCGAAAGCTTCTGGAAAATCGGCTATGAGTGGGGTGTTGAGCAGCAAACCGTCGACTACATAGTGCCCGGGTCCCGCGACCCGGTCACGAGCTGCAGGATGCATGTGAGGGTTGCCAGGAATATAAAATCCTACATGGTGGGTGAAGATGGCCTCACAATCTTTACCTGATGCATACCAAACTATCTGTGAACATCTTTCTGATATTATGAAGGACGGTCCCAGACCACTATTGACAAAGACTTTAGAAAAGATCGAGGACTCGGTTCAGAAAAATGAGAATGTGTTAATCTTTCTAGAAGCGCCAACCGGATACGGCAAAAGCACACTCTCCTTGGCCCTCTATGCAGCAATATGCAGTGGTAGAAATGAGCTCGCCTCAAGAATAATTCATGTACTCCCTATACGGTCAATTGGAACTGATATGAAGAATAGGATGGAGAGGTATGTTCAGAGGTTAAGTAACCGACTTCCCGTGAAAATATCCGATATTGGACTGCAGCAGATGCACTCACCTGGCAGTCCAATGTTACTCAAAAAGTTCGTCATCACTACACTCGACACATTTATCTCGTCATTCTACAAAATCCCCGCCTCAGAGATCAGCAAACTAGAAAAATACGGAACAGCGCATTTCGAGGTTCCGAGGGCCGCTATCTATACATCTCTTGTTGTTTTTGATGAGCTGCATCTATACATTGGCTCCAGGGCGCTGGCGGATGGACGGAGTAAAGCCCTCACCGCAGTAGTGGCGTGTATCAAATCGCTTCTTTCAGCCGGCGTCCCAGTAATAATATCAACAGCAACACTTCCAGCAGTTATCAAAAACACCCTTATAGCAGAGCTTGAGCTTGCGGGACTTTCAAACCTTGTAGTGGAGATAGTGCCAACAGCTGCTGACAGGACCTATATAAAACGCATAATAAATGTTGAAACCCTTTCAGAAGACCCCGTTGAAAAAATATGCGAGGTTGCTGGAGACAGCCGAACGCTGGTTATACTTAACACCGTTAGAAAAGCTGTCGAAATTTATGAGAAGATTAAGCATCGGCTGAACAACGTTTTTCTTCTCCACTCACGGCTTGTGGAGGGAGAGAGAAGAAATAGGTTGCGTTCAATCTCCGAAATGAAATCCCTTGTGTTGGTTGCCACTCAGGTAGTTGAGGCTGGTGTTGACTTCAGCTTCAGAACTCTTGTGACGGAAGCCGCTCCACCCGATTCAATACTGCAAAGAGTTGGACGCGTGGTGAGGTATGGTGAGGATGAGGGGTGGGTTTATGTTTTTCCACTGACAGAGGAAGGTGTCAGTGTCTACGATAGTGAAATTGTCAACAAAGTATACGAGAGGATTGAACAATCTACCGCCCTTGACCATACCCTGCTAGACATCTATGATAAGATAGCTGAAGAGAGGGGGGTAGATTTGCTTGATAAAAACTACCGCAACGTTCTCGAATACTTAGATTCTCACCCATCCTATTCCGTGGATTTTGCGATGAAGGTTTGGGAAGCTGTATGTGGTTTTGTCAGGGAGGGAGAACAAGTTACCGTTATACCAAGACAACGCGTTGAATCCGTTATGAAAGATAGGTCAAAGTTTTCGGAAAATGTCTTCTGCATTGACGACAAAATCTTTGAAAAGATAAATAATAAGGGGTTGGTAAAGCAAGCACTTGACGAAAAATTCAACATTATTCCCCTTCCCAAACTTAATTTCAATAAATGTCTAAGCCAGCAGATCTTCAAACACAACATACTTGCCTTCATTGTTGAGGAGTATAGCGAGGAGGTTGGTTTCGCAGGATGAGACCATATGCCTATACTAATCAGCCTCTCAGCCAGCATATCAAAGGAGTGGTCGAATGGTCAGGTCGCATGCTGGAGAAGTCAGGGTATACCAAGACGGGGGCCAGGAGACTGAAATATGCGGGAGTAAATTTGGAAAACCTTGATACATTAAATGAGGCGATACTGGCTGCTGCAATTTTCCACGATGTAGGAAAAGCGATAGAATACTATCAGAGCCAATTTAATGAGAAGGGAGAGTGCGTAAAACCAAAAAGGCCCGATGGTCGACCAACCTTTAGACTACACGAAGTGCTTTCAGCTGTTTACTTCGACCGTTTCGTTTCAAAACATTTGGACTGGCCAGCTGAGCTTAAGATTTTGGCAATACTAGCCGTCTTAAACCATATGCATGCGTTACGAGACTTTGGGAGAATTATAGACCTTTTTAACCCCGAAGAAAATATTGTGTCACAAGAAATCCGCAGGGTAATTTTTGGTGCAAGGATTGCTGCTGATGACTTAGACAGCCTAGCTGAAACCATAGCCGGCTATGGATTCATGTATGAAGACGTTAAAAAGGAACTGACCCCGCCTGTGACGAGGTATGATGTTATCAGTTTGGGCAAGAAGCTTCAAGAGTTTGAGTTTATCAAGTCTTCCAGACTATATGTCCTTCTTTTGCTGCCTGTATTAGTTGGTGATGTCTTGGATGCGTCGGAAAGCCGGCGTGATGAAGAAACTACAGCTAGCCGCCGTGCATTCATAGAGGAGCTGCGCATGTGCCTGAGGTGAGATGAACTATGAGTAAAAGGCTGGAGATACAACTTCCGCCTAAGTTTGCAGCAAATTGCTTGATGGGGCTACTTTACCACATGGAGCAGAACTACGAGCTTACATATTCGGGTGACAGGGTAGTGATTTCCGGGCCCGACCCATACAAGGGATTAGAGGACGTTTTAGATACGGCGCGGCAGATAATAGAAGATAAAAAGGAACATATGCCACGGCGTCTGCCGGCAAGCGGTAACGATAAGAAAGCATTGGCTGAGTTGATGCAACACTACAGTCTTGGAGCTGACGCAAATATTATTGATTTCGTAAAAGTTTTGAAAGCAAACCTCAGTATGGATGGCGATAAACAGTATAAGCTACCCTCACTATTGAAGCCGGAGTTCTATGAGTATAACAGGTTGCCCGGCTACGCGGGAGAGTCGTCTAGAATGATGCGTGAGCAGTTTCCAGCACTTAGTGTCAGTTTATCCTTGGTCGGCTATTTTGTCTGTAAGGTTGGGCGTGCTCAAGTAGATATTAATCGGTGGGTCTCGGTTGTTGTGACACCCGAGATTATGTCCACTAACAGACCATTTGCAATCGACCCAAATTACATGTTATCCAAATTTGTAACGCCTGTTAAGAACTTGTACGGATACTTGTCACAGCATAGATACAAATACAATATTGCAGGGCTGTTTCCCGAGCCTGCGTTACAGCTCTGGCTTGCCTCCCAAATGGGCGGTGCTAAGATAAACATATACGCCATAAACGAACCCGCTGGACAAAATCCAGCCACAATATATTCTTCGATGAAGATAGACCTCGAGCCAATACACAAAGCCTTGTCGAAATATGATTTTCTGAAAAACTATGCCGCAAAATCTAACTTGGTGAACCTCTTGGAGAAGGCGTTGAGGGCTACGGAGAAATCTAATGCGAAATCGATTAGTGTTAGGTTTGCTATATTGCTTTATGAGGTGTTTACTGGAGTTAAGCCCCCGCTGGAGTTTATATATGCAGCTAGCCGAGAATACATGACATGGTCCAAGTCACGGCCAGACAGAAATGACCCGCTTTATCAGGTCTCTCAATTGGCTGCAGAGCTAGCCAATTACATGTATCGCAGAGGGGCCATAGGGCTTTGATAGAAACATATGTTTTCAAGGCCGTTTCATCCACTAGCATAGGGCTTGGGACATATTCAGGTATTGTTGTCAGAGGAATTTTCTTCAAGATACTTAAGTGCTTTAACCCATCACTCGCGACGAAGGTCCATGAACAACGTACATTAAGCCCTTACAGCATCTCGCCGTTGGAGAACACGGAGCGGTCGCAGGTATTCTTCGACCATGTTCCCGGTGGTTTGGATTTCCAGTTCAGAATTGTGGCTTTCCAAAAAGATATCTCTGAAGCGGTTAAGCGTTTTGTTCTCAGCGGCGATATACCGAGGATAAACATACATGGAATCACGTTACCCGTCAACTCGGTCCATGTGAACTCCATCGAGCATGACTTCTCCGAGAAAGCAAGCAGCGAGAGTACACGTTTTATGGTGGAATTTAGGTCACCGACTTTCTTCAGGAATACGCAGAAGAGACAGGGACTACTCAGGTTAATGATCCCTAGCAGGTTTAGGAGGCCTGTGAGACCTGTTTACAGGTATGTTATTGTCCCTGATCCATATTATTTCTTCCGTGGGCTGGCACGGCTTTACAGACAGTTCTGTAACCCTCATTTCCGCTACAAAAGCTACTGCGAATGGCTTTTAGAAGGCGGAGTGGCCCTAGAGACCTACTACGACCTACGCGTGGTCAAAATCTGGACTAATAACAGAAGGTGGTGGAGGGGGTTCATTGGCCGCGCTGTTTTTGCAATACCCAAAGATCTCTATGACCTGAAAATGGCTAAGCTGACCCACATTCTTCTCGAGTTCGCCCGCTACAGCAACGCCGGCGGAAACAGGACTGCAGGGTTCGGTGTCGTGGACTACCACGCCATGAACGACGGGGTGCATGGGAGACATGACTTTGCTTCTGACGCTGTCTAACCTCTCAAAAATTCTAAGGTACATGCATAAAAACCGTCCAGAGGTTAGTGAAGAATTGCGGGGCTGGAGCTGGAGGCAGCCACCGCTCTTATTTCCTTACGAAAACATTAGACTTGCAATAAGTGAAACCTACGGTACTGTATGCCCGTCCGGAAGAGACATTTACCTTAGGCATGTTTTACGCATGAGAGCGAAGCCTACGAGGCAGCAGATCGAGGGCTATCTCATACACTTTCTGCTCAACAAATTCACGACCACACTCAAGCAGCTCATTACACGAGATCTGGCATCACCTGACGACCTCTACGGAATGCTGCTTTCCGAGAAGCCTTTGGTCTATCATGAATGGCGGAGCTATCTAGACTCCCAGGGGGTGGAGCTGGATGATGCTGAAAAAATGTTTGAACTGTATTTTAGGGAAGTATGGGTTCCGACCGCCCTGGAGGCCTGCTCGGAATATGCCAAAGCTGTGATGGCTAACCCTTATGCGACGCTGGAGACAGTCCTGGCAAAAATAATACCTGTGTTCTCAGAGTTCGAGGTAGACGGCACACAGCTAGGCTTCAGCGACATATGCAGGATAGACTACTTCACACCATTCGGTCTGATCGTGGAGGTTAAAACAACCTTTCCCCACGAGATGCATGGCCTTGCAGCTGCTGCCTATGCTATGGCTGTTGAAGCTAACTTTGAGATACCAGTGGACTATGCTCTCCTGCAATATGTGTGGCTGATGCGGAACGGCCGGCTACGTGTGGCACAGAGGCTTATGCCTCTGACGGATGCTTTGAGGATGCGGGCTGTTGAAGTCAGAGACCATAAGGCACGAATAATAGCTGAGGGTGTTGACCCAGCTCCTGAGGAGGTTTGCGGAAGTGAGTGCCCGTTCAGCCGGGTGATGAACAAGGTTGAGTGAGCTTGTGTTGGACAAGGCGGGATGTTACCTAGGTGTTAGTAAGGGTTTGTTTTACGTTAAGGCAGCTGATGGGTCGAAGTTTGAAGTGCCGCCTGTAAAGCTAGCCCACATATCAATCCGAAGCAGGGGTGTAGGCGTCTCAAGTGATGCCCTTGCGCTGGCCGCTAGATTTGGCATCGAGATAACAGTATATCGTTCAGGTAGACCTGTTAGCAAGGTAGTCAATGCGGTGAAAGGCGGAGGCGTTCTCACCAAGCAGGCACAGGTAGAGGCTTTACGGGATGGCAGGGGTTTGGCAATAGCAAAGGCCATTGTTGCTGCAAAGCTGCATAACCAGAGGCTGGTTGTTTACCAGAGGGCGCGCGAGTTGAGGGCTAAGGGGAAGGCTCTCGGTGTTGAGCTTGAGGGGTTTGCTGACGCAATCCATCGCACCATCTCATCTGTTGCTGAAGCAGATAACCTGGATAGTGTGAGGGCTTATGAGGCTCAAGGTGCTGTGAACTATTGGCGGGCTGTTTCACTCATACTTCCTAAGGAGCTTGGCTTTGTGGGAAGGACCGCGTGGTCACCCTCCGACCCCTTCAACAAAGCCCTGAACATCGGATATGGGGTTTTGAGATCACGTGTTTGGAGTGCCCTGTTGTCCGCCAACCTAGATCCCTATATTGGTTTTCTCCACCTGCCTCGGGGTAGGCATATGTGTCTCGTGAGCGACATCATGGAAGAGTTCAGGCCTGGGGTTGTTGACCGGCCTCTAATAGCTTTGGCACTTGATAAACCGCAGTCGTTGCTAGACGATAACTTTCTTGAGAGGTCTGTTGTTACCGCGGTTGGTCAGACGCTTCAAAGAGATGACCGCCGTTTTGAGAAGGCGATTTACGAGCAGGCCAGACGGCTGGCATCCTATCTACGTGGTGCTGTGCCGGAGTATGTTGGTTTTAAGCTGAGGTGGTAATATGTCAACTCCGCCCATCTTTATACTAGTCATATATGACATCTCAGATGATTCTAGAAGGAATGAAATGGCCGTTGCTTTGAAGAGGCTTGGACTGACGCGGGTGCAGAGAAGCGCGTTTATTGGGCCTTCTAGCTCCGCTCTCGTCAGTGATGTGAAGAATGTTTCTAGGAGAATTATCGATTTGGAGACAGATAACGTTCAGATCTATCCTCTTACCCAGGCTTCTTACAACATGCGTATTGTTATCGGCAGGGAGCTTTTCAGGGATGACGCTGCCGCTGGTGGGTATTTGGTGTGAGTGAAGATGAGGGCCTTCTTCCAGTGGTTGCTGTAAGACAGTTTTTCTTCTGCAGGCAGATACCCTACCTGAATCTTGTGCTACATGTCGTGGAGCCTGAAACTGATAGCATGGTCTACAGTAAAGATAGACATGAGCTTTTTAGGGCCCAGTATCTCCCACGCAGTATTCGGCCAAAAAAGGTGTACACAGGTGTCGATTTGAGGAGTGAGAGGCTGGGTCTGGTTGGTAGGCTTGACGCGTTAGTTGAGACTTATTTCGGCGAGCTTATCCCGTGCGAGTTCAAGCATTCTGCATTAAGACGTGGCAGGCCATTGCTTAAGGATGTGGTTCAGTTGACCGCCTACGCCATGCTCGTCGAGGATGTTTATGGATGTGTGGTTAAGCGGGGCGTGCTTTACTATGCAGAGGATGGCGAGAAACCTGAGATAAGGATACTGCAGTCTCACAGGTACATGGTTAAGATGGCTGTGAAACGTATACGTGAGATGATGGCGTCTGAGGAGGCGCCTGAGGAGAAAAACCTGAAGGAGTGTCCCAGCTGCTGGTATAGACGTATATGCTATACTTGAGACCTCCCTGATAAGTATAAATAGAACCTAGAAAAAATGTTTACCTGCAACTAGATCCCCGCAAAAGGGGTTGAAGAAGCGGAAATCAGACAAAACAGGCGCACTGATCTCGCAAGAGAGAATTGAAAGCACCACTATTTTGAGTGGAATTGAAGCAGACTGGGTTGCGGGAAGGTTCAGGGCCCATGTAGAGCCCAATACTCTTATGACGCCTGAGGGAGAGGCGCGTGAACACGCATTTGTCACAGATGCGAAGAGGCGGCTGAGGGCCCTTATCGACAGCCTGCAGTCAACGATAACAGGTGTCTGAGATGCGGGGATGCTTCGGGCTATGTGAAATCATCCACCCCCACCTGAACTCCGCGCGCTACAGCTCGGGTGGGGAGCCATACCGCTACTGCTACACATGTGAAAAGAGTTTCCCAGCCAAAAAAGGCTACTACACCACGGACAGCATCGGACGGGCCGAATGCCCCTGCTGCAAACAACTACTCAGATGCAACCGCCGAAGCCCGGATGAAAGAAAACCGAGTTAGCCCCCATTCACAGCTTTACTCAAGTTCAACCCCGAAAACATCTTTTATCCACTTGAGAAGGGCGTCCCCCAAGCTGTCAGGGCCATTTAACTCAAAATCTACGTCATATAATACCCAGCCGCATACATCCCATCTCTGCAACTCAAGCTTTAGCCACCACGATGAATCCCTTAAATGTATTAAAAACTTGTAGGTAAAGCCCCGCTGTGTGAAAAAGTCCTTAGCTAGAGCGATTGCTTTGTCAAGCTTCATTCTTTCCCACCCACGACTTTCTTGCAGCACTCCAGCTTCAGTCCCTCGACCTCGATTTCACGGCCACAGTAGGGGCATCTCACCCCCTTCAGCCGGTAGTTCAGGCTCCGGACGAATTGAAAAAGCAGGTTTTTTACTTCACTCATATTTTTTCACCACCAAAGCCAGCTTGTTCACCTCTGTGCTCTCCAGCTTCGGCTGCTTGAAGGCCTGCAGCTCCTCTAGCTTACGGAGGTTGTGGCCCAGGACTGTGAAGAACCCGGCGGGGTTGAGCTCGGCTGCTGGGAAAGTATGGGTCTTCACCTCGCCCGTGGAGTAGACGTAGAGCCAGACCTCGACAATGTCCAGCCCGATAGCTGACGCATAAACCAAGCCCTGATAGGCCGCGGAAGTCAGAAGCTCCTGCGGCTTTGAAAGCGGTCTCTGAACTTTGACCTCGACCACGCGGTCGTCGAGAACCTTGTCGGGGATGCCTTTCACAGTCCAGTCCCCTAGCCTAAGCTCTACTTCCTCCGTGTTGTCGGCCCCCAACATCTGGTGGATGACGCGGTTTTCATGAAGTATCTCTGAGGGGATGTATTCATCTGAGAAGAATTTCTCAGGGCCGAACGCCAGCTTTACGGCCTCGGTAGCCGAGATAATATGTTTCCCGAACTTCATGCCCTCACCCTCTCTATTTCCGGAGCCTCTACGCCGTAGCTTAGACACCATGCTGAAACAACGTCTCCCAACTCTTCACCTA
>Ga0079998_113794_pt1 | contig 33918 bp, 36 predicted proteins | sample PerSpoBPS_BMetaG_FD_69201 | JGI IMG/M metagenome (GOLD analysis project Ga0079998, IMG submission 69201) | Thermal spring microbial communities from Yellowstone National Park, Wyoming, USA - Perpetual Spouter B (PS_B) MetaG (SPADES assembly)... | ecosystem: Environmental > Aquatic > Thermal... | reverse complement strand
CCCGACGTCGGCTCCACCGTGTCGGTGGACGGCATCCCCAGGTTGTGGGGCGACGTGGACGGCGATGGGGATGTGGACGTCGTGGACGCCCTTAAGGTCTTGCGCCACGTGGCCGGGCTACCCGTGGGACGGCAGCCCGACACATCACCCATCGGGAGGGAGGTGCACGTCGCGCTGCCTCGGTAGCTCAGGAGCTGGCGAAACGGCTTGACAGGGGTTGATGGTGGAGCAGAGCGCTATCGCCAAGGGTAGCGCTCTGCTCCTTACTGAGTGGTAACACCATTACATCCTGAGCCTGGCACGACATCAATATTCAAGGCCGTCCCCATCTTACGTCCTCTAAGGCTTGACATGGTTGTCAGCATGCATAAAATGAAAGGGAAGCTTGCAGGTTAAGCGCTTGCTAGGGGGAGGGGCAAGCATGGATAAGGATATGCTCTACAAGCTTACGCACGACGAGGACTTGCCGCCATTGCGGTTGGACTGGCTGAGGCCTGAGGATCGGGCGCGCATCGAGGCCACGCGGCTGCGCCCTACTCGCAAGGGCCTGACCATCGAGCAGGTGGAGGCCCTCACGGAAACGGTGGACGTGAGCGACGACTATTCCGCCCGCCCCAAGGGGGCGCAGCGGCACCCAGCCGCCGCTCGCCACAACTGGTACTACCCAGTGCGACACGAGACATGGGCCGACAACGTGCGCCTGCTCTATGAGGAAGCTGTACAGCGGCAGTGGTCCTCGGCCACTGACATCCCATGGCACACCCTCAAGCCCTTGCCCGACGACATAGAGCGTGCCTGGTGCCAGTTCGCCACCTTCCTTACGGAGGTAGAGTTTATCGCCGGCGACACTCCAGGCCAGTGGTTGGAGCGCATTAACCCCGAGTGGTACGAGGTGAAGCTCTTCCTCCTGACTCAGATCATGGACGAGGCCCGGCACCTGGACGTGTTCCGCAAGCGGGCCCTGGCCAATGGCGGCGGCCTCATGCAGGAGAGCACGGGGGCCGGGCTGCGTATCATCCTGGAGTGCCAGGACTTCAGCGAGTTCTCGGCCATCATGCATGTCTTCGCCGAGGCCTTGGTGCAGACCCTCTTCCGCTCTGGCGAGGCTTTGGCCTACAGCGAGGCGGAGAAGACCATCTTCCGCCTCTGCGCCCAAGACGAGTCCCGCCACATCGCCTTCGGCGTCATGCACCTCAAGCACATCTTGGAGACGCAGCCCTGGCGGCGGGAGGAGATCCATTACTATCTGGACAAGATCGAGGGCCCCCTCTCGCTAGACATACAGTCGGGCCACTCGGCGGCCTCCCCCGTCTTCGACGAGGCCATCATGGTTCTGGCTGGTGGTGGCCGCAAGAACATCGACAAGGGGTTCGACTGGCTCATGCAGCTGCGGCGGCGCCAGGTCCACGAATATGTCCACCGGCTGGAGGTGGCTGGTCTGCCTGAGCGCCGATACCGCCTCAGCCCCGCCCTGCGGGCCTTCCTAGACAGCTGAGCCTCACTGGGCGGTGCGCCATGGGTGAGGAGCTGCAGATTCCGGAGGATCTTGCCCAGGTAGCCCATGAGAAGGGCTTCCCCCTGGATCTGGTGCGCCGTGCCCTGGCCCTGGGGTTCCCTCCATCCCTGATAGCCGCTCAGATTAGGGCAGGGGCGCAGCCCGAACAGGTGGCCGCCTACCTAGATGAGCAGGAGCGAGTGCGGGCAGGGGGCGAGGTGCACATACCGCCGGAGGTTCAGCAGCTGGCCCGCCAGCGTCGCTGGCCAGAGGAGCTCGTAAAAAGGGCCGTGCGCGCTGGCCTATCCATGCAGCAGGTGAAGGATTTTTTGGAGTCGGGACTGCGCGCCGACCAGATGGAGCGTGTGGTCATCCTGCGGGAGAGGGCCCGCGAGGCGGGAGGCCCTCCTGTCACCCTGGAGTGGATGAACGCCAGGACGGAATGGGGCATACGCGTCAGGCCCGGCAAGAAAGGGCTTACCTTGGGCTCCCTCAACGTGGGCTCCTACGGCGATATCCCCGACTACTGGCCGCGGCAGACGGAGATGCCCCGGGGGGCGGCACCCAACCCCCTCTCCCCATCCATGGGGTACAGCATCTATGAGAAGGCCGAGCTTTGGGCCGATCACGCTGCCGACCTCTATGAGGAGGCCATCCAGAGGCAGTGGAAGCCGGCTACCCACATCCCTTGGGACGACATCCCTCCCCTCCCTGAGCCGTTGGAGCAGGCCCTCTGTCAGCTATGCACTTATATGTGCCAGAACGCCATGGTCATATCCGACACCATAGGCAAGTGGCTCAAGGAGATGAGCTACGGCTACCACGAGGTGAAGGTTTATATGGCCACGGCGGGCTTCGACTATGCGCGTCACATGGACGTGTTTCGCAAGCGGGCCTACCTCAACGGCGTGGGGATGGGGCGCCAGAGCCCTGGCTACTACTTGCGGCCCATCAAGGACGCCCGCCGCTGGACCGAGGCCTCCACCATGATGTTCATCTTTAACACTTCTTTCCTCATGCATCTGTGCCAGGTGGGCTACTACACGGCCCGCAGCGAGGGCGATGCGCTTATCTTCGCGCTCACCATGCAGGACCTGGCCCGCCAGACGGCCTATGGGGTGGAGCACCTGCGCTACTTCCTGCTGCGTAAGCCCGAGTGCCGCCTAGAAGTGGACGGCTACCTGCAGAAGATAGAGGCCTTCTTCGCCTACGAGGACGATAAAGACCCCACCCTCCAGGAGGCCCTAGTGGTGCTTCTGGGTGGTGGCCTGGGGAGGGAGGAGCTGAAGCGGGGCTGGCAGCTGCTGCACCGCTTCCGCCGGCGCTGGATAGCTGACTACCTATGGCGGCTGGAGGCGGCGGGCATGCCCGAGAGGCGGCAATACCTCTTCTTCTACCTTAGGCAGTGGCTTCCCCAGCATCAAGAGGTCACCGTCACCACGGGAGGGACGTCATGACTCAGGAGGTCGCCCAGGCAAAGGCGGTGTTCCCATCTCTGGAGTGGTTCCAAATCCTGAAGGAGATGGTCAACCATGATGAGGGGTTCCGCCGCATAGGCACTTGCGACACCACTATGGGCATCAAGATCACCGACCGGCAGAAGTACTATCTGGTGACCTTCGAGGCCTTCGAGGTAGCCGACGTGCGGGAGGTATCGGAGGAGGAGGCAGAGGAGGCCGATTTCTGGCTGGAGGGCCCTTTTGCCCTGTGGCGAGAGATGCTGGAGAACATCAAAGCCCACGGGAAGGCCGACCACCAGCACACCCTCAATACCATCGACCTGGAGATGCCCGAGGGATTTGCCCGCTCCCATGATGGGCTGCGCCGGGACGCTTTTTACCGCTTCAACCAGTCCCTGCAGTACTTCTTTAACGCTTCCTCCCGCATCGATACGGTCTTCGAAGATTAAGGGTGGAGCAGGACCTGCATATGTAGGCGTGCCTCCACCTCCTGTAGCATTCGTTCAGCCAGGGCGGCGCCCACGGGCGAGAGGATGCGCTCCAGGAGAGGGCGGCGGGGCCGCACGGAGACTAGCTGTCTGGGGGTGCGACCCATCTCGCAGGCCATATCTAGAGCCATCTCCAGGTCGCCCAGGTCGTCCACAAGGCCCAGCTCCCGTGCTCGGCTGGCGGTAAAGAACTCGCCGGTGGCGTATCTGCGCACCTCCTCCAGGGGCAAGCGGCGGGCCTCCGCCACCCTTCTGATGAACCACTCGTAGTACTCATCACGGAGGGCGGCCAACTTCTCCACCTCCTCCGGGGTGGGCTCCCGCCAGGGTTGCATCATGTCCTTGTGCTCTCCCACGCGGCTGACGAACATGCGCACGCCGATCCTCTCCAGCAGCTCCCGCACCACTGGCCTGGCGATGATGACGCCGATGGACCCCACGAGGGCAGTGGGCGGGGCCACGATGCGGCGGGCGGCACAGGCTACCAGGTAGGCACCCGAGAGGGCCACATTGCTCACGTAGGCCACCACCGGCTTGCTCTGGGAGAGACGGCCCACGGCCCGGTGAAGCTGCTCAGCCAGGGTGGCCGAGCCCCCGGATGAGTCTATGTCCACCACTGCAGCCCGCACCCAGGGCTGTTGGGCCAGGGCGGTGATAGCCCGCGCTAGCTCTCCTACTCGGCCACTTTGGAGAAGGGGGCCGTGCACCTCCACCAGGGCCACCTTAGGGGGCTGCCAGGGCCATGGCTTGACCATCCAACGCATAGGCATCCCTCCATCGTATATGGGCTCCTTTTCGGGCCCAGGGCCTGCTGCTATCATATCGGTGGACTTGAAGGGAGGGAAGAGATGATCGGGCCCTTGGACGAGTTCTTAGTCCACCAGACGGAGAAGCCTATCGCCCAGGTGGCCTCCGACCACCAGGCTTGGCAGGACCGTTTCTACTTCAACATCCACGACTGGAATGGCAGGTTTGTAGCTATCACTGGCCTAGGTGCCTACCCCAACCGCCAGGCCATGGACGCCTACCTATTTGTGGTCTATGAGGGGCAACATTACTCCTGTTACCGCTTCCGCGCCATGGAGGGAGACCGCCATAACATGCAGGTGGAGGGGCTCTCCTTCCAGGTGGTGGAACCCATGAAAAGCTGGCGTCTGCAGCTCTCCGACCCCGAGAACGATATCGCCGCCTCCCTGGAGTTCCAGGCCCGGTGCCCGCCCTTCGCCTTCTCCCCCATCGAGTGGAGCAAGGATGGGCGCCTGGTGGTGCGCCAGTACCACTATACTCAGGCCGGGCGCTACCGTGGCCAGTTCCGGATCGGCCCGGTGACGTTATCAGAAGGGTTGGTGGGGATGCGCGACCGGTCTTGGGGCATCAGGGTGTTGCAGGACGTGGACGTGTGGATCTGGGTCTCCGCCCAGTTTCCCCAGTACTGCATCACTGCCTGGCTGTGGGAGACGCGGGCTGGCCAGGCAGTCCACTTCGATGGGGCCAAGGTGCCCGAGGAGGGCCCCATCACCAGGTTCTCGGGCATGGCACATGAGCTGGAGCTGTGGCCAGGGACGCGTAGGCCCCGCCGAGGCCTCTTCCGCTTGGCTTTGGAGGGGGGTGGGCACTGGGAGTTGGAGGCCCAGGAGCTGACATCCATCTTCATCGGTGGCCCAGGGCCCAGGTGGTCAGAGGACGACTCCAAGGCTCTGGCCCAGGCCGACCAGCAGGCCGTGGGGTTCGACCAGCTGTGCCGTTTTCGGCTCGGGGACGACGAGGGGTATGGCATCGTGGAGTTCTTCGTAGTGGGGGGGAGCGAGCGTTACGGCATCCCGCCCGTATCCTGGCCTGGCTGAGGGCCGAGGCCTTGCACCCCTCTCTGAATTAGGCTTAGCCACTCGCCCATGGTGAAAGCTGGCCCCGCCTCCTGGTCCAGGAGGCGCGACCAGTTCACGGAATAGGCATTACGGCGGCCCACCTTCTGCTTGGCGATAAGGCCAGCCTCCTCCAGATCGGCCACCAGGCGGTAGACAGCCCTCTCGGTGAGGCCCAGCCCTTGGGCCATCTGGCGCAGGGTGGCGTGGGGGTCACGGGCGATGTAGGCCAGCACGAGCCCGTGATTGCTCAGAAGGCGCCACCTTCGCCCCTCCGCCATCGTCCTCTCCTCACCGTCTCCCCTTGTGGAAAACCTTTCGAAAACTGGCCCTCATCCACAGGCCCATCCGCCTTTGGCACGGCTATGCTAGAATTGAATTTCCCGTTTGAAAAAGCTGCTTTGAGCTTTCAGGCAAAAATTTTCGTGTTTGGTTTTGCCTGAAAGGCAAAGCCTGAACTGAACTTCACAAGTTAGACGGGGAGGGGGAGGGGGAGATTACAAGGGAGGGCAGGTCTATGGACCAAGGGAGAGACGATGGGTGCCACCGGGCCAACGGCCCGAGCCAGGTGGAGTTCTGCCGTCTTTACGAGGCCTATTTCCCACGCCTCATGGCCTACGTCCTGAGTCGTCTTCCCCAGCGGGAGGTGGCCGAAGACATCGTGGCCGAGGCCTTCCTGCGGGCCTATCTGCACTGGGACAGCCTGCGGAACAAGGGGGCGGTGGAAAGCTGGCTCTTTAGCATCGCCCACAACCTGTTGGTGAGCTATGTGCGGGCGCAGGCCAGGACCTCGCGGTGGTGGGAGCAGGCGGAGAGGTTCGATGACTCGCCTGAGGAGGCAGCCTTGGACCAAGACGAGCGAAGGCGCATGTGGAAGGCCATGGCCTGCCTGCCCCAGCGATACCAGCAGGTGCTCTCCCTCAGGTTCGAGCTGGGCCTCTCCCACCGTCAGGTGGCGCAAGTGATGGGCGTCAGCGAGGGCAACGCCCGGGTCCTCCTCCTGCGGGCCTTGCGCCGACTGCGGGCTATAATGTCGCAGGGAGAAGCCATCAGGCACGGGGCCCGATGACCCCCTCCCGCCTTAGGGCTTCGATCTCCTCCCAGGTAAAGCCAAACTCCAGCAGCACCTCTTCTGTATGTTGGCCGAACTCAGGGGCGGGGCGGCGGATGGATGGGGGCGTCAGGCTCAGGTTGACCCCAGTGTTGACCATCTTAATCCGACCGTACTGGGGGTGATCCACCTCCACTATCATGTCGTTGGCTATGACCTGGGGGTCGTGCGGCAGGTCGGCGTACTCTTGCACCACCTCACAGAGAAGATCGTGCTGGCGGAAAAGCTCCACCCATTCCTGAGCTGACCTTTGCAGGAATAGCTCGTCCAGCTTCTGGATGAGCTGCATGAGCTCGGAGGCGTGAAAGCGGAGCCACTGGATATCCAGCACCTCTGGCTCCAGCAGGACGCCCGTGGCCTCCTGCATCACCCTGCGGAACACGGGCCAGTAGCGGCCCAGTTGGGCCATGGCCAGCTGGATCCAGCGCCCATCTCTACACCGGTAATGGTTCCAAAGGGGACTGGTGAGGCGACGGGAGATACGGGGAATAGGCTGGCCGCCATAGGTGCCCGTGAGGAGGAAGGTGTTGATGTTCCAAGCCTGCACAGCGAGGGCGGCTTGCAACAGGGAGCCGTCTACCATCTGGCCCTGACCGGTGCGCTCCCGGTGATAGAGGGCCACCATCACCCCCAGGGCCAGGAGAAAGGCCCCCACCTGGTCGGCCAGGCCGTTGACGGTGCGGCAAGGGGGGCCATCGGGCTCGCCGGTGATGCTCATGATGCCGCCTCGGGCCTGCACCAGGGGATCGAGGGCCGGCAGATGGGACTCGGGGCCCCGCAGCCCGAACCCAGAGGCGGAGGCATATATAAGGCGGGGGTTGAGGGGACGGAGACTATCGTAGTCCAGGCCCAGCCGCTGGGCCACCCCAGGGCGGAAGTTCTGGACTAGGACATCCACCCCACGCACCAGGCGCCGCAGCACCTCTCGCCCCTTCTCCTGCTGCAGGTCCACCACGATGCTCCGCTTGTTGCGGTTATGGGTCTCGAAGTAGGCGTTGGGGGCGTCGGGGCGGAGGGCGTACATCACCAGGGAGCGGCCAGGGTCGATGGCATTGGGGCCCTCCACCTTGATGACGTCCGCTCCGAAGTCAGCCAGGACGGCGGAGGCCATAGGCCCCTGCTGCCAGATGGTGAGGTCGAGCACCTTGATGCCTTCCAGTGCCAGCATCGTTTCCCACCCCCTTTATGGTCTGTGGGAAAGTTCCTTCAGCTTCCCCACCAGCGCCGGCAGGGCGACGCCCGCCGGGGCCCGGATGACCACATCGCACAGGTCGGTGAGGGCCGTCTCCATAGGGTTCACCTCGATGAGCTTCCCCCCCTGTCTTTTCACGTCCACAGGGAAGCCTGCAGCGGGGTAGACTACGCCCGAGGTGCCCACCAGGAGCATGCAATCACACATGGCCGTCTGGCGGATACATTCGTCCAGGGCATCGGGAGGTATGGGCTCCCCGAACATGACGGTGTCCGACTTTACTATGCCCCCACAGTGGGGGCAACGCGGCGGCATCTCCTTGATCTCGAATTCCTCTACCCACCAGCGGGTATGACACCTTATACATCGCAGCTTGCGGCGGTTGCCATGGATCTCCGTGATGTTGCGGCTCCCTGCCTCTTGGTGCAGGTTATCGATGTTCTGGGTGATGATGTGGTGGAGGAAACCCAGGTCTTCCATCTCCTTCAGGGCGTAGTGTCCGGGGTTAGGGCGCGCCTGGTCTAGGGCCTCTAGTAACTCCCGGTACACTGGGGAAGGGCGCATCTGCTCCTCCCACCAGCTCTTGGGGTCTTCCAGAAAGCGCTGGTAGCCCAACATGTCGGGCTCCCCATACTTGGTCCAGAGGCCTCCTGGGCCCCGGAAAGGGGGGATTCCTGACTCCACGGAGAGGCCTGCCCCCACCAGGGCTACCACGTGCCGTGATCGGAGGATGATGTGGGCGGCCTCCTCCACCCGTGCCTCTTGCTCCTGAGGCAAGGTCATGGCGCTCCTCCCGGGGTGGGTATCAAGGTGACGATGACGGTCCTCTCCCGTGGTCCATCGAACTCGGCCAAGAAGATGCCCTGCCAGCGGCCCAGGGCCAGGTCGGCTCCCTCCACAGGGACCCAGGCCCCCTGCCCTACTAGGCTGCTCTTGATGTGGGCGTCGGCGTTGCCCTCCAGGTGATGGTAGCGGCCGTTGCGGGGCACCAAGGCCGCCAGACGCTCTAGGATGTCCTGACATACCGAAGGGTCGGCGTTCTCGTTAATGATGATGCCGGCGGTGGTGTGAGGCACGAAGAGGTAGCAAAGGCCCTGAACGATGCCGCTTCTTCGCACCACCTCCCTCACCTCGGAGGTGATGTCCTCCAAGGATTCCCTGCCGCGTGTCTGCACCTTGATGTGAGCGCGCATGGTCGTCCTCAGGCTGCTCCCTCATTATATTAGGCGCCCGTCCTGACGTCAGCTCTGGCTTGACCTGACCCTCGGATAGGGATACGGTGCTGGGGGATGGACCGCACCCCATGCGTATTGAGCATCGCTGGCTCCGACCCCAGTGGGGGGGCAGGTATCCAGGCCGACCTCAAGACCTGTGCCGCGCTGCAAGTCTATGCGGCCACGGTGGTCACGGCCGTCACCGTTCAAGATACCGCGGGGGTCAGGGAAGTATTTCCCCTGCCCGCTGCCTTGGTGGCTGCTCAATTGGACGCCATTGCTCGTGACATGGCCTTGGCATCTGTCAAGACGGGCATGCTGGCCACGGCGGAGACAGTGGAGGTGGTGGCTGCCAAGGTGCGGGAACACTCCCTCCCCCACCTGGTGGTGGATCCCGTTATCTCCTCCCACGATGGCTTCCCTCTCCTCACGGATGACGGGATAGAGGCCCTGAGGCGTCTCCTCCTCCCCCTGGCCACAGTGGTCACCCCTAACCTGCCGGAGGCGGAGAGGCTGGTGGGTCACCCCCTGGGGGATCCGTCTGACATGCGGTTGGCAGCCAAGGAGATCCGGTCCCTTGGGCCAAAACTGGTGGTCGTGAAAGGTGGGCATGGCGAGGGGCCGTTGGCAGTGGACCTTGTCTATGACGGCCAAGCCTATCTGGAGCTCTCGGCCCCCCGGCTGCAGGGGGTGGCGGCCCATGGCACCGGCTGTACCTTCGCCACGGCCATCGCTGCCTTCCTGGCGCGGGGGATGGAGCCCCTGGAGGCTGTGCGCCAGGCCAAGGATTTCGTGGCCCAGGCCCTGGCCCATGCCTTCCCCGTGGGTCGGGGGCGGCGGCCTTTGCACCACTTCTGGGCCTGGTGGCGGGCTCCCCCGGAAAGGGCGAGTTGACATCCCTTGGGCAGGGGTATAAGCTGACGGTAGAGCCTGCCGGTGGACAGGCCCGATCGGGAGCTCGGGTGCCTGGGCTCTGCCCGGGCCGGCCGGGCTGAGAGGCCCCGACCGTAGCGGGGCGACCGTCGGAACCTGACCTGGGTAATGCCAGCGGAGGGAAGGGCACGGCAGGCCAAGCTGAAGCCCTCTTGGTACCGCCGTCCCCTCCCCCTGCAAAAGTCAGGTCCCCCGGCTAAGGCATCGGCCTTTGGAGGTGAGGCAAAGGTGGCACAGGCATTGGAGACCATAAGGGCCCCCATTCCCCCGGCGTTTCCCAACAGCCGCAAGGTGTACGTGGTAGGCTCGCGCCCTGATATACGCGTGCCCTTCCGTGAGGTGCTTCTGTCGCCCACCAAGACAGCGAGGGGCGAGGAGGAGAACCCCCCGCTGCGCCTTTACGACACCAGCGGCCCCTACTCCGACCCGGACGTGGAGAAGGACCTGGCACGGGGACTGCCTCCCATTCGTCTGGCCTGGATCCTAGAGCGGGGGGATGTGGAGGAGTATGAGGGCAGGTCTCTGGACCCTCGGGACGATGGTCTGCGACCGGGAGAGGAGCGCCGTTTCGGCCTGCCTCAGCGACGCCGGCCCCTGCGGGCCAAGGCGGGGCGGGCGGTGACGCAGATGCATTACGCCCGTCGTGGCATCGTCACCCCGGAGATGGAGTTTGTGGCCATAAGGGAGGGGGTAGACCCGGAGTTCGTGCGACAGGAGGTGGCCCGTGGCCGGGCCATCATCCCCGCCAACATCAACCACCCTGAGCTGGAGCCCATGATCATCGGCCGCAACTTCCTGGTGAAGGTCAACGCCAACATCGGCAATTCGGCTTTGGCCTCCTCGGTGGCCGAAGAGGTGGAGAAGATGATCTGGGCCATCCACTGGGGGGCGGACACGGTGATGGACCTCTCCACCGGCAAATACATCCACACCACCAGGGAGTGGATCCTTCGCAACTCCCCGGTGCCCGTGGGCACAGTGCCCATCTACCAGGCGCTAGAGAGGGTAGGCGGCAGGCCGGAGGACCTCTCCTGGGAGGTGTTCAGGGACGTCCTCATCGAGCAGGCCGAGCAAGGGGTGGACTACTGGACGATACACGCTGGCGTGCTCCTGCGCTACATTCCTCTAACGGCTAAGAGGGTGACGGGCATCGTCTCCCGTGGGGGATCCATCATGGCTGCCTGGTGCTTGGCCCATCACCAGGAGAACTTCCTCTACACCCACTTCCGCGAGATCTGCGAGATCGCCCGCACCTATGATGTCTCCCTCTCCTTGGGCGATGGTCTACGCCCTGGCTCCATCGCCGATGCTAACGACGAGGCCCAGCTGGCGGAGCTCCGCACCCTGGGGGAGCTGACCAAGATAGCCTGGGAATACGATGTGCAAGTGATGATCGAGGGCCCGGGCCACGTCCCTATGCACAAGGTGAGGGAGAACGTGGAGCTGCAGATGGAGTGGTGCCATGAGGCCCCCTTCTACACTCTGGGGCCCATCGTCACCGATATCGCCCCTGGCTACGACCACATCACATCGGCCATCGGGGCGGCCATGATCGCCATGTATGGCACGGCCATGCTGTGCTATGTGACCCCCAAAGAGCACCTGGGCCTGCCCAATAAGGAGGACGTCAAGCAGGGGGTCATCGCCTATCGCATCGCCGCCCACGCTGCCGACCTCGCCAAAGGTCACCCCATGGCCCAACGCTGGGACGATGCCCTCTCCAAGGCCCGCTTCGAGTTCCGGTGGGAGGACCAGTTCAACCTCTCCCTGGACCCAGAAACAGCTCGCGCTTACCACGACGAGACCCTGCCCGCTCCTGGGGCCAAGGTGGCCCACTTCTGCTCCATGTGCGGCCCCAAGTTCTGCGCCATGAAGATCACCCAGGAGGTGCAGGAATATGCCCGCCGACGCGGTATCCCCCTGGAGGAGGCCCTTCAGGAGGGCATGAAGGAGAAGGCGGAGGAGTTCCGGCGCGCTGGCTCCCGTCTCTATGTGGAGAGCGAGTAGGGAGATGAGGAGAGCGAGTAGGGAGATGAGGGGATGGAGGACTACCTAGAGATCGCTGGCAAGAAGTTCCGCTCCCGTCTCATTGTGGGCACGGGGCGGTTCCGGTCCATGGAGGAGATGGTGAAGGCCATCGAGGCCTCAGGGGCGGAGATGGTGACGGTGGCTATAAGGCGTCTCCCCCTGGATCGGCCAGGTGAGCCCAACCTCATGGACTACATCGATTGGAACAAGTATCAGATCTTGCCCAACACGGCCGGTTGCCGCACCGCTGAGGAGGCCATCTTTATCGCTCGCTTGGCGCGGGAGTTGACGGGCACCAACTGGATCAAGCTGGAGGTGGTGCCCGACCCCCGCTACCTCCTGCCCGACCCCATCGGGACACTGCGGGCGGCGGAGCAGCTAGTAGCGGAGGGGTTCGTGGTGCTGCCCTACATCCACGCCGACCCGGTGCTGGCCAAGCAGCTGGAGGAGGTGGGGTGTGCCACCGTCATGCCCCTGGGCTCGCCCATAGGCTCTGGGCGGGGCATCTTTACCCTGGAGGAGATCCAGATCATCGTCGAGAATGCCAAAGTGCCAGTGGTGGTGGATGCTGGCCTTGGGGCCCCATCCGACGCGTCCTTGGCCCTGGAGGTGGGGGCCGATGCTGTACTGGTGAACACGGCCATCGCCCAGGCCAAGGACCCAGTCCTCATGGCGGAGGCCTTTCGTCTGGGGGTGGAGGCGGGACGCAAGGCCTTCTTGGCGGGCCGCATCCCCAAGAAGGCCCTGGCGGAGGCCTCCAGCCCCATGGAGGGGGTGCCCAGGCCAGCCTCTTGAGGTGTTGACCTCCCTCCCTGGCCTTGGCACTCCGATGATGAGGTTCCTTCGTTCACCCTCATGTCGTGAGCGAGGGGGGTGAAGGGGTGAGAGCATCATCTTTGCCCCTTCCCTGCCTCATGTTGGTGACCGACCGCCACCTGTCCTCTCTGCCGTTGCCCCAGGCGGTGGCCCAGGCGACAGCAGGTGGGGTAGGGGTGGTGCAGCTCCGAGAGAGAGACCTCCCGGCTGGCCAGCTGCTGGCTTTGGCGCTGGAGCTGCGCCGGGCCATGGCAGACGAAGCCCTGTTGGTCATCAACGACCGGGTGGATGTGGCCCTGGCCTGCCATGCTCAAGGCGTCCACCTCCCCGAGGCGGGCCTGCCAGTGGCCGCTGCCCGCCGTCTGGTGGGGGAGAGGATGCTGGTGGGCCGGTCCGTCCATGGCTTGAAAGAGGCCCTGCGAGCACAAGAGGAGGGGGCGGACTACGTAGTGGTAGGGCCTATATATCCCACTCCTTCCCATCCCGGGGTGGCAGGGGCGGGGCCTCAACTTGTGCGGGACGTGGCCAGTGCCTTAAAGATACCTGTGCTGGCCATCGGTGGCATCGACGAAGGGCGGGTGACGGAGGTGGTGAGGGCAGGGGCGGCAGGTATAGCTGTCATATCTGCTATATTGGGTAGCGGGGACATGATAGCGGCGGCCCGGCGCCTGCGGGAGGCCTTGGAAAGGAGCTGGGCAGGGCTAAGGGCATGAAGGTCATCATCAATGGCGAGCAGATAGAGCTCCCGCGCCCCATGACCATCGCCGAATACGTGGCGGAGCTGCCGGCCGATGCCCGACATGTGGCCGTGGCCCGCAACGGGGAAGTGGTCCCTCGTCACCTGTGGGCCCAGGTCACCCTTCAGGAGGGGGACGTCCTAGAGGTGGTGCGCATGGTGGGCGGTGGCGCTGGGATGCCACACTGCACAAGCACAAGATGGGGGGCGACATCTTTTTGGCGGTAGAATGGTGTTAGATGTTCGAGCGGGGGGTGGAGAGCGATGCGCGGCTTGTTGGTCGGCTTCTTGATGGGGCTGGTGGTAGGACTGGCCTTGGGCCTCATGGTGGCGCCCAGCGCCGGGGCAGAGATGCGACAGCGCATCCGGGAACGGACGGCCCCTGCCCTGGAGAGAGTGCGCGAGAGGTTGCGGCGGCAGCAGGAGGCGGCCTAGCGCAGACGGGCCAGGAACCCGAACCCTTGACCCCACAGGCGCATAATATCGGCCAGGAAAGCCAACGGGTTGGCCTGCAGGGCTGGAGTCACGTGCCGGAAGATGGTCAGCTCAGAGTAGATGGCGTGGCGATCCATCGCCCGCAGCTCGTCCCGTAGCGCTCTGGACTGTGTATAAGGGACGAATGGGTCGTGCCGGTCGGCCACGATGAAGACGGGTGCCCTCACATTCTGTAGATGGGTACGGGGGGAGAGGATGTCCAGCACCCGCGCCAGCTCCGGCGGGGCCTGAGAGAGGGCCTGTAGGGCCAGCAAGGGGTCCTGGGCGTTCAGGACCTGGTAAATAAGGCTTGCCGTCAGCGAGACCTCGCCAAGGGGAAGGCGGCCCACTTCCAGGGCTATAGCCAATCTCTCGCGCTCCCTGGCGTCGGGAACATAGTACAGGAGGCTGCGCTGCAGCACCTGGCGGGCCCTAGGGGCGGGCTGCCACCTCTGCCATCCTTGGGCGGTGGGCATGGCCCCGGTGGCCACGGCAGCGATGAGCTCACGCACATCGTAATAACCGCCGAAGGACCCCACGCTGTGGACCAGCTGGCTTATTCTCGGGTCGGCGGCGGCGGCAAAGGCGATGCCCTGACCTATGGAAAACCCCAAGATGCCTATCCGATTGGACTCGACATAAGGCAAAGCCCGCAAATAAAGGAAGGAGGCCACCACCGCCTCTTTATCGTCGGGGTGCAGGACATCATGGGAGAGGTAGGGGAGGACTGGCAGCATCACCACGCGGCCCATACGGGCCACGGCTTGGGCCAGGCGCACCGCCTGGGGGTGATGACGGGCCTCAGGCGCTGCCCCCATGACCACCAGCAGGGCACCGTGAGGGCCACTTCCTGGCGGCCGGTAGACGTCTGCCTCCACGGTGAGGCCGTTGGGGGCGGCGAAGACCAACGTCTCCACCTGGGGCTGGGGGCCCTGCAGGCGGGCGAGGGGGGCGGGAAGCTCCGCCAGGATATGGGGGTAAAGCATCAGGGTGCGGACGGCCAGGCGCGAAGGCCCCCAAGCCCATAGGAAGGATGCTATGGACACGAACACCAGGCAGATGGCCACGGCGAGCCAATAGCGTCTCAGGAAGGCCTTCACCGTCCCTCCCCTGCCTGCTATTTTAGCGTCGGGTATGTCCACCATCTGGGACCATAGGTTGCGGGGGCTGTACGTCATCATCGACCACCAGGTGGCCGGTGGCCGGGACGAGGTGGCGTTGGCGCAGGCCGTCCTGAAAGGGGGGGCGAGCATCCTCCAGTGGCGCGACAAGACCCGCCCCAAGGGTCTGCAGTTGCCGGTGGCCGAGGCTATATCCCGCCTATGTCGGGAGGCAGGCGTCCCCTTCATCGTCAACGATCATCTGGACCTGGCCCTCGCCTGCGGGGCACAGGGAGTCCACCTGGGCCAGCACGATTTGCCAGTGGCGGTGGTTCGCCGTCTGGCCCCTAGGGATTTCATCGTAGGGTGCTCCACCAACAACGTGGCGGAGGCCTTGCGGGCGCAGCAGGAGGGAGCTGACTACGTATCGGTGGGGCGTCTCTTTCCCACGGCGTCCAAGGTCGATACCCGGCCCGCCACCTTGGACACGCTGCGAGCGGTGAAGGGGGCGGTGAGGGTGCCTGTATGTGCCATCGGCGGCATCGATGAGAGCAACGTGAGGTTGGTCCTTGAAGCGGGGGCGGACATGGTAGCCGTCATCGGAGCAGTCGTGTCCGCCCCTGACCCCCGGGAGGCCACCCTTCGGCTGGCCTTCCACTTCAGGAGGTGAAGAAGCGGGCGGGAGAGAAGGGCTCCAGGCCCGCAGCCTCTCCGCGCACCAGCCAGCGGGCCAGGGCCTGGCCGGTGATGGGGGCCAAGAGGACGCCATTGCGGAAGTGCCCGGTGGCCACCCACAGCCCCTCCCATCGGGGTAAAGGGCCGATCACGGGCAAACCATCGGGCGAACCCGGACGCAGGCCTGCCCAGGAGGAGGCCACCTCTGCCCTGGCCAGAAACGGGACCAGATGGCCAGCCATGCGACGTAGACGGCGGAGGCCTGCCCGTGTGGTATGGGGCCGGAACCCCACCCTCTCCACCGTAGCCCCGGCGTAGGTGAAGCCCCGTGTCTTGGGCACCAGGTACCCCTCTGGTCCCCAGATGATGTGGCGCACCACCAAACCACGGTAGGCCACCATCTGGCCCCGAACGGGAGGAGTATCGATGGGGATACCCACAGCCTTGAGAAGGCGCCCGCTCCAGGCGCCGGCTGCCACCATCACTGTGGCAGCCAGGAGCCGGCCCCGGGATGTGCGCACGCCCATCACCCGCCCTTTGCGGTGGAGGAGGCTTAAAGCCTCGGCCCCCACCTCGATGCTAGCACCCAGACGACGTGCCGCCTCGGCCAGAGCCTGGGTCATGGAGCTCGCCTCCACCTGCCCCTCCTGTGGTGAGAGGAGGGCCATGGTCACCTGGGGCGATAGCCGCGGCTCCAGGATGCGGGCCTCCTCCCCCCTTAGCAGCTCCACGCCCATGCCGAGGGAGGAGAGCCACAGATAGCGTGCCCTTAGCTGTTCATCATCGGCGGGAGAGAAAGATACCCGTAGGAGGCCACACTGCGAGTATCCCGTATCGATGCCTGTAAGCTCTTGTAACTCCTCCACCAAAACGGGGAACATGTTCAGGCTTTTCAAGGCTAAGTCCAGAAAGGGGCCAGGCCCATGGGCCTCGGCCAGGGGAGCCAGCATCCCTGCTGACGCCCCTGATGCCTCCCCCCCTATCTCCCCTCTTTCCAGGACGGTGGCTCGTACCCCCTCCTTAGCCAGGTAGTAGGCCAGGGCGCAGCCGATGATGCCACCACCAACGATGAGGACGTCAGGCCTTCTCATGGCTGCCGCCTCACCGGGCCATCTGTTCCACCAACCGACGGAAGGCGACGTGGGCCTTCCCCTTGAGGATGCCTCCGTGGCCGAAGCAGGCCACCTGAAATTCCAGGCCAGCTATGCGTCGTAGGGACTCCTTGGCCTGGTCCATATCCAGGGTGAACAGAGCAGGCGGAGGGCGGAGTCCCAGAACGTTGATGGCGGCATCCCCCACCAGCAGGACGCCCCCGTGCCGCTCCCACAGCAGGCATATGTGGCCTGGGGTGTGCCCAGGGGTGTGGACCACCCTCAGCCGGGCGGGAGATATCTCGTCCCCATCTTGGACCTCCCAGTCCACAGCTGCCTTAGGTGCTGTGGGCATCAGGCGGCTCAGGGCCTGCGCGGCGATGCGGGCAAGGCCCGTCAGCTGGGGGATGGAGGGCGCCTTCTCCCCCCGAATATATGGTGCGTCGGCCTGGTGAGCATAGACGGTGGCGCCTGTGGCATCGCGCAGCTCCTTAAGGGCGCCCATATGGTCAGGATGGTGGTGGGTAATGACGATGTGGCGCAAGGCTTCCTTGCCCCGTCCTAGGTCGCTCAGCGCCGAGAGGACGCGCTGGCCCCGTCCCGGCAACCCCGTGTCCACCAATGTCAGTTCCCCATCGGCCTCCACCAGGTAAGCGTGAACGTAGCCCATGGTGATCTGATAAAGCCCTGGCATGACCAGCGTGGCCATGGCGATACCTCCTTGCCGCCGGGCCTATAGCCATCCTCATCCCCCCTTGATAGAATAGCTGTCGAAATTTGAGGGTGTAAGGGTTATGCGCTGGGGAGTCACCATTCCGCTGGAGGGCATCCCCCTTTCTAAGCATGGGGAGATGCTGCGTCTGGCTGAGGAGATGGGCTACACAGACTTCTGGACGGTGGAGGTGGATGGCCTGGATGCCTTTGTGCCGGCCGCCGTGGCCGCCACAACCACCGAGAGAGCCCACATCGGCACGGCCATCGCCAACATCTATACCCGCGGGCCGGCCCTTTTGGCCATGAGTGCCGCTGCCGTGGCGGAGGCCGCACCGGGCCGCTTCATCTTGGGGCTGGGGGTGAGCACTCAGGTCATCGTGGAGCGTTGGAACGGCGGGAGGGTGGAGCAACCCTTGGCGCGCATGCGGGAGATGGTGCGTTTCCTGCGCTCCGTATGGGCGGGCGAGCGGGCCTCCAGCCAGCTCTTAGGAGTGCAGGGGTTTCGTCTCTCGCGACGCTTGGCCTCTCCCCCGCCCATCTTCGTGGCGGCCCTTAGGGAGGGCATGCTCCGCCTGGCGGGAGAGGTGGCTGATGGGGTCATCATCAATTGGCTTTCCCCCGATGATGTCCCCAGGGTAGTGGCCGTGGCCCGGGAGGGGGCAGCCAGGGCGGGCAAGGACCCCCAGTCTCTAGAGGTGGCCTGTCGCATCTTCGTATTGCCGCCTTTGCCCGATGGCGCCATCAGGGCCATCGGCCGGCGCTTGATGGCCGCTTACCTGACAGTCCCCGTATATGCCCAGTTCCATGCCTGGCTGGGGCGGGAGGAGGTCATCCGTCCCATGCTGCAGGCTTGGCAGGCTGGGGACAGGCAAGGGGCCCTGGAGCTCATACCCGATAGCCTCCTGGAGGAGCTGTTGGTCTTCGGGTCGCAACAGGAGTGTCTGGACAAGATCGAGGCCTATTGCCGCCAAGGCGTGACCATCCCCGTCCTCCTCCTGCTGGCCGTGGGGCAGACGCCCCAGGAGCAGGGGGAGATGGCCTTGCGCATGCTTAAGGAGCTGGCCAGGCCATAGGAGGGCTGCAGATGGACTTGCCAGGCAAGGTGGCCATCGTGACAGGAGGAGCCTCGGGCATCGGCAGGGCTACCGTTGTGGCCCTGGCCCGCCATGGGGCCAAGGTGGTGGTGGCCGACATCGACCGCTCTGGGGGAGAGGCGGTGGTGGAGGAGGTGCGGGCGATGGGGGGAGAGGCGGCCTTCGTGGCCACCGACGTCACATCCTGGGACGAGCTGGAGGCCATGTTCGCCTTCGCCGAGGCCACCTTCGGGGGTGTGGACATCTTGCACAACAACGCAGGAGTGGGCACGGGTCGACCCCGTTACCCTCAGGCCCCTCGCGAGCGGTGGGAACGCACCTTGGCCATCGACTTATGGGCGGTCATCGCTGCCACCCAGCTGGCGGTACCGGCCATGCGCCGCCGCGGGGGAGGCGTTATCGTCAACACCGCCTCCTTGGCTGGAGTCACCACCTATGTGCCGGACCCCATCTATGCGGCAGCCAAACATGGGGTGGTGGGCCTCACTCGTGCTCTGGCCCCCCTCAAGGACACCTATAACATCCGCGTCAACGCCATCTGCCCGGGGGTGGTGGACACGCCCCTGATATGGAAGGGGTTGGAGGGTCTTAGTCCTGAGGAGAGGGCACAGGCAGAGGAAGTTATCCGCCAGATGCCCAAGCTACGGCCGGAGGAGGTGGCGGAGGCTGTGTTGGAGATAATACGGGACGATTCCATGGCTGGGGAGGCGGTGGGCCTGCTGCCGGGTCGTCCCCCGCGCATTATCCCGCCCTCCATCACCCTGCGGGGCGACCCTGCCCAGAGGTTCTAGCCCCTGAGCTCGGGCATTTCGGAGTGATCGGCGATCTCCAGCCCGCGGCGGGCCAGCATTATGGCCGTGTCCCCCACCCGCTCAAAACCCTCGCCCACGGTGCCCCCTGCCAGGTAGCGGGCGTACATGTTCTCCAGGATGACGCTGAGCTTGAAGTGGGCCAGGACCACGTAAAAGTCCAGGTTGCGCAGGTCGCGACCGCTCTTCTCGGCATAGCGTTGGGCCACCTCGTGCCACTTGAGGAAACCCGGCAGGGCGGTGACAGCGCCTGCTGCCACCCGCAGGCTCTCCTCCTCCCGTTCCGCCCAATACATGCGCAGCATGCCCACGTCGGCCAGGGGGTCGCCTAAGGTGGCCATCTCCCAGTCCAGGATGGCAATGATGTGGCCGTCCCGGTCCACGATGGCGTTGTCCAGCCGGTAATCGCCGTGGACGATGGAGTGGTCGCTCTCGCTCATGGTGAAGCTGTTGAGGCGGCGACAAAGCTCGTCCAGCTCCGGCACGTCCCGGAAGCGGATACGTTGCCACTGCTCGGTGAAACGTCTTACTTGGCGGGCCAGATATCCCTGGGGGCGGCCGAAGTCAGCCAAGCCCACCTCGTTAGGGCGCAAGGCGTGCAGCTCCGCCAGGATGTCCACCAGCTCCTCCGCCATGCGCCGGCGTTGGGCTTCATCATAGCGACGGGCCACCTCCTGGGGGTCCACGGGGATGAACCCCTCCACGTACTCCATGATGTAGAAGGGGGCCCCTATCACCTCCGGGTCTTCGCAGAGGGCCAAGGGCCTGGGCACGGGCACCTTAGTGTCCTTGAGGGCCGATAAGACGCGGAACTCGCGCTTCATGTCGTGGGCTGTGGGTTGTACGTGAGACAAGGGAGGGCGTCGCAGCACCCAGGAACGTCCTCCATCGGTCACGCGGTAGGTGAGGTTGGAGCGGCCGTGCCCGATGAGCTGGGCCTCCAGGTCGTCTACCTCTGCCACATGGGCACGGAACCAGGGCAGTAGCCTTTCTATGACGATGCCTGGCACGTCCTTGCCCATTTTTCATCACCTGCCCTTCACGGCCGATACCCATTATAATAGCGGAGAAGCCAGGGATAGCTCATCCGCCTAGGAGGACGGATATGGCCATCGACTTCACCCTGCCCAAGGAGATCGAGGACATAAGGCAGTGGGTGCGCCGCTTCATGCAGAACGAGGTGGCGCCGGTGGAGGAGCAGCTGCGCAAGGAGCGGGCGCCGCGGGAGGCCTGGGTGCGGGCCATCAGGGACCTGCGGCAGAAGGCGCGGCAGATCGGCCTGTGGAACCCTCACCTGCCGCCTGAGTGGGGAGGCATGGGGTTGGGCCCCACGGCCATGGCCTTTGTGCACGCTGAGGCGGGCCGCACCGCCATCGGCCCCTTCGTCATGAACGCCCAGGCCCCTGACGAGGGCAACATGCACACCCTCCTCCACTGGGGGACGCCGGAACAGAAGGAGAAATACCTGCGTCCCTTGGCTGAGGGGCTATGCCGCTCCTGCTTCGCCATGACGGAACCAGAGGTGGCCGGGTCCGACCCGACCCTTATCCGTACGCGGGCTGTGGAGGAGGGCGACTACTGGGTCCTCAACGGTCACAAATGGTTCGCCTCTGGGGCCCGCGGCGCCAAGTTTGCCATCGTCATCGCTTGTACCGATCCCGATGCCGACCCTCCCCAGGCTCGCAATTCGGCCTTCATCGTCGACCTCCCCGCCGAGGGGTGGCATCTGGTGCGCACCATCGAGACCATGGCTGGCGAGGGGAATCACGGCGAGATCTGGCTCAACGATGTGCGAGTTCCCAAGGAGAACATGCTAGGGGGCCGGGGGCAGGGGCACCTACTGGGCCAGTACCGCCTGGGCCCCGCCCGCCTGGCCCACTGTATGCGCTGGATCGGGCAGGCGGAGGTGGCCCTGGAGATGATGGTAGATAGGGCCCTTAACCGCTTCGCCCATGGCTCCCTTCTGGCCGAAAAGCAGGCCATTCGTTGGATGATCGCCGAGTCGGCCATGGAGCTCTACATTGCCAAGCTCATGGTCCTGCACGCCGCCTACAAGATCGAGAACGGCCTCCCCTTCCGACAAGAGGTCTCTATGGCCAAAGTACACGTGGCCAACACCCTATGGCGGGTCCTGGACCGGGCCATCCAAGTCCACGGGGCCCTAGGCTACTCCACCGATCTGCCTTTGGAAAGGATGATGCGGGCCGCCCGCGCTGCCCGTCTGGTGGACGGGGCCGACGAGGTGCACATGGACTTCATCGCCCGCCACGTCATTGAGGCCTTCCAGGAGACGGGCAAGGTGAAGAGGGCTCTGGGCGACCTCATGTGATGGGATCCATACTCCCAATCTCTCCACTGACTATCTTCGCTGTTGACGGCGCCCATGAGTACTGTGTAAAAAGGTGTCATCGGTGCGGTGGCTGACCTGGTGAGGGATGATGGCCAAGAGAAGCCTTTCCCGCTGTGTGAAGCTGGACCTGGGCTGCGGTAAGAATAAGGTCCCCGGCGCCATCGGCGTGGATGTGGCCCCTGTGGAAGGGGTGGATGTGGTGGCCGATTTCAACTGGGGCCTCCCCTTCGCCGATAGCTCGGTAGACGAGGTGCATTGCTCGCACGTGTTGGAGCATGTGCCCCACTTCCTGGCTTTTATGGAGGAGATCTGGCGGGTGCTGCGCCCAGGGGGCCGGGCCTACATCCGTTTCCCCCACGCTTCCTCTAGCTTCCACACTTGGAAAGACCCCACCCACTACCGCCCCCTACTGGTGGCTACCTTCCACTATTTCGACACGGCCACTGAGGACGGCTACCTATACGGGTACTATAGCCGCGCCCGCTTCCGCATCGTCCGCTCCCGGCTGCGGTTCGTACTCGCCTCCGCACGGCGCTCAGGCAAGCTATCGCCGTTGCGCAGGCTGCTAGCGACCACGTTGGAGGCCTTGGCCAACCGTAGCCCTCGCGCCCAGTATCTGTGTGAAAGGTATTGGGGTCCCCTGGTAGGCATCGAGGAGGCGGAGGTGGTGCTGGAGGCCGTCAAGCCTGAAGCCGCCGCCTGAGGGCCCTAAGAGCGGGACGTAAGGCCCGCTTAAGGGATGGCGGCACGAGCCGGCTCCCCTTCTGCCACAGAAGCAGGGGGATGGACTCCCCCAACTCCCTGAGTTGACTATGGGCCTGCGCCAGCGCGCGTTCCCGATCCTCCAAGAGCTGGCGAATGTGTCCCGCTGCCTCTCGCAGGGAGCCCACCTCCTGTCGCAGCGCCGACACCTCCTCTCGAAGTCGTCCCACCTCCGCTTCGGCGGCCTCCTTGGCCCCTTGCAGCATCTGGATGGAGACATCGCGTCGTATGAGCTCCCGCAGGACAAAGTCACTGTAACGGGGTCCCAGCCCCACATGCGGTTGGGGATGGGGAAGGGGGCTATCGGAGGCCAGGGCCAGGAGGTAGAGGCAGTGGCTGGGCTGGGCCGGCTCCTCCTTGGTAACGGCCACAGATGGCGCAGGACCCTGTACGGGGAGAAGGCCCTTGGGGAGGGCGGCGCTGGCCAGCCAAAGGTCCTGGAGCCACAGCTCCGTCTCCCGGAACCGTTCCTGCAAGAGGGATATGAGCTCATCGGCAGTAAACTCCCTAAGGTGATAGGGGTTGCCGGGAGGATAGACACCCTTCTGAGGGGTGGAGAGGACCAGCAGGCCATCACGAGCTAGGACGCGGCGCACCTCGTCCAGAAAGGCCTCAGGGTGCTCCAGGTGCTCGATAGTCTCAAGAGACACCACCAGCTGGAAGCTTCCATCGGGGAAAGGGAGATGGTGGGCATCCCCTAAGACGAACATAGGGCCCGGGTAATGACGCCTGGCATAGGCGATGGCCCCGTGGTCGCGGTCGATGCCCACCACCAGCTGGGCGCCGGCCTGGGCCAAAAGGTGAGCGCCATAGCCGCTCCCGGTAGCCACGTCCAGAACCCGTCGTCCTGGGGCGAATTGGGCGCAGAACCGGTAGCGGAGGATGTGCTCCAGGTAAGATACCTGGCCCTGGTGGGCCTCGGGCACCATCCTCTCTTCCGGCGCGGGGGAACTCATGGCCTTTCACCGTTGATTGTGCACCTTTTCCGCCCGTAACGTAAGGGCCTGGCCCTCAAAGACGGTGGCGTATAATATCAGGAGTTAGATGACCTGGGGAGGGTGAGATGCGTGTGCTAGTGACTGGCGGTGCCGGCTACATCGGGTCCACTCTCGTCCCCATGCTTCTGGAGCGCGGCTACGATGTGCGGGTGGTGGACTCCGGCCTCTTCGGGGTAGAACATCTCCCCACGGAGGCGGAAGTAGTGCTAGGGGACGTGCTGGACTTCCAAGAGGAGTGGCTGGAGGGAGTGGAGGCGGTGATCCACTTGGCTGCCCTCTCAAACGACCCCATGGCCGACTTCAGCCCTCGCCTCAACTACCAGGTGAACGCGGCGGGGGCAGCCCTGGTGGCCCAGATGTGCCGACGCCGGGGCATCCAGCGGTTCGTCATGGGCTCCACCTGCTCCGTCTACGGGTTTACGGAGCAGGAAGTGGACGAGGAATGGGATGCCCGTCCATCTTATCCTTACGCCATATCCAAGCTCATGGCCGAGCGGGCCCTGCAGTGCCTGGAGGGCGATGGCTTCCATCCCATCATCCTGCGCAAGGGCACCGTCATCGGCTGGAGTCCGCGCATGCGCTACGACTTGGTAGCCAACACCATGGTGAAGACCGCCCTGACGGAGGGGCGCATAGTGGTGCGTAACCCCCGCCTATGGCGCCCCATCCTGGACGTGAGGGACGCCGCTGCTGCTTACATCTGTGCTCTCGAGGCGTCTGCGGAGGTGACAGGGGTCTTCAACGTGGCCCTGGGCAACTACACCGTGGCCCAGATCGCCCAAGAGGTGGCTGAGGTGCTGGCCGAGCGAGGCATCAGCGTGACCATCGAGCACCAGAACCTGCCCGATGTGCGCAACTACCGCGTATCCACCCGTAAGGCGCGGGAGGTGTTGGGGTTCCAGCCATCCATATCCCTTAAGGACTCGGTCCGGAACATGCTGGACAAGATACAGGCAGGTATCAACGCCGACTTTGAAAACCCCCGTTACTACAACATCGAGTGGTGGCGGCGGGTAGTTGAGGGGGGCTTACCTCACAAGGCCTAATAGTCGGGCCACGTGTCGGGCAATGGCCAGGGAGGCGGTGAACCCCGGCGATTCGATGCCCCCCAGGTGTACGTACCCCTGATGGTGCCAGATGAGGAAGTCCTTGGGGCCCTGTCCGGGGGGATGGAGCTTAGGTCGGTAGCCCACCTGCCCGGGGGCTAGGTCCTCCGCCTGCAGGTCGGGGAAGAACTGTCGCCCCCCTTCCAGGAACTGGGGGAGGGCTTCGGGACGGGAGCGGAAATCGAGGGGCGCGTCCTCGGGCAGCCATTGGGCATCGGGTCCTAGGTGGACGTTCCCCTCTACGTCTAAGGTGACGTGAAGGCCTAGGCCCGTGCGGTCCTGGTGAGGGAGGGGGTAGAGGAGGTGGCGCACCCTGGCGGCCACCTCTTTCCGCACCACGTCGAAATAGGCGCCGCGATTGATGAAGTGACGAAAGGGAGGGTTGTGGGGGCCGCCATCGGGCTCGTAGCCCAGCATGCTCCCGATGCGGTCAGCCTGCAGCCCAGCGCAGTTGACTACATAGCGCACCCCCAGCTCCTGATCCGCGCCATCGGGGCTGCGGTAGCGCACCAGCAAGCCCCCTCCATGGCGGCGGAGGCCTATCACCTCATGGCGGAAGGCCACAAAGGCGCCATGCGCGCGGGCCTCCTCCAAAAGGGAACGCATGAACGCCATCTGGTCCACTACTCCGGAGGTGGCGGAGAAGATGGCCCCCGCGGCCCGTAGGCCAGGCTGAAGGCGGGACACCTCCGCTGATGATAAGAGGTGAAGCTCGGGGACGCCGTTGGCCCGCGCTCCTTCTAAGAGCCTGTGCAGGGCTGGCAGCTCCTCTTCGTGCCAGGCGATGATAAGCTTCCCCAGGCGGCGGTAGGGCACCTTGTGCTCGTCTGCCCACTGGTAGAGGAGGCGGTTGCCCTCGATGCACAGGACGGTCTTCAGCCATCCGGGCGGGTAATATATACCAGCGTGTATGACCCCCGAGTTGTGGGAGCTATTCTCCATGCCAAAGGTGTGATGGCGCTCCAGGATGGCTACCGAGAGGCGAGGGGCCAGTTGGGCAGCTACCGCTAGCCCCACCACTCCCGCGCCGATGATGGCGACGTCGAGGTCCGCTGTGGGGCGCATGGTAAAGGCCTTCAACCTTTGCGGGGGGCTCTCCCCTCCACCTTAACATGTCCTGGCCTGGCCAGCAACGAACCCTCGTGCTATCCTTCGCTTTGGCCTCAGGGAATTGGCTATGGGCAAGGCATTGGAGAGCGGGGTCCCAGTTTATCCCACGCCGCGGGCCAAGAGGTGGATGGACGTTACTTTGGCCACTCTCGCCCTGGCCGTCCTATGGCCCATCTGGCTTCTGGCCTGCGTGCTAGTGCGCCTCGACTCCCCGGGCCCCATCCTCTTGCGCCAGAAGCGGGTGGGGAAGGACGGGCGCCTATTCCAGTTCTACAAGTTCCGCACCCTCGCTCGCGGAGAGGAGGACCTCCGCGTCCGTCTCCCCCAGGGGGACCTTTCGCAACAGCTGCTGAGTCCGCCGGGTCCTAATCCCTGGGCTGGGGCCATTGGCCGTGCCCTGCGGGCCACCACCGTGGATGAGTTGCCTCAGCTCCTGAACGTGATCAAGGGCGATATGAGCCTTGTGGGGCCGCGGCCAGATCTGCCGGAGATAGTATCTCGCTGGCCTCCCTATTACCTGGAGCGACATAAGGTGAAGCCGGGCATGACCGGTCTAGCACAAATCAATGGGCGCTCCGACCTCACCTATGAGGAAAAGATCAAGTATGACCTGGAATATGTGCGCTACCACCCCCTACGGCGAGACATAGAGATTTTGTGGCGGACCGTCTGGCTGGTGCTGAGCAAGCGTGGGGCCCGTTGAAGGCTGGCCGATGCTATGAAGGTCCTCTTTCTCACGCCTAGGTTCCCTTATCCCCCGCGGGGTGGAGGCCTGCAGAAGACGTGGGCCATGGTGGAGCTGCTGCGGCAACATGTGGACCTGTGGCTCTTCTGTTTTCATCAAGGCCAGCAGGACGAGCAGTGGGCTTCTGCCTGGGGCAAGAGGCTACGGATGCTTCCTCTCTCCCGAGGGCGTAACCCCTTGAGCTTCTTGGCCAGCTTGATCCACGGCCTACCCCTTAGCGTGTTCCGGAACCATTCCCAAGCCATGGCTCGTCTGGTGCGGGAGGCCATCGGGGAGGGGTTTGAGGCCGTAATAGCTGATCACCTATATATGGCTCATTATGTGCCGCCCGACTTTCCGGGGCGCCGCATTCTGCATCTGCACAACGTGGAGTCCCTGATGTGGGAGAGCCATGCCCGCCTCATGGGGGTAGTGGGGCCATTGATGCGGTGGGAGGCGGGGCGTCTGCGCCGACATGAGCTGGCTCTGTTTCCTCGCTTCCACCGCTTGTTAGTAGTGTGTGAGGAGGAGGGGAAGGCCGTAGAGTCCCTGGGGGTGCCAGGGGAACGGGTGATGGTGGTGCCCAACGTGGCACTCCCAGACCTGCTGCGTAGGCCTCCCTTGGCCCCCTCTCAAGGGATGACGGTAGCCTTCCTGGGCACCCTGAGCTGGCCTCCTAACGAGGCTGGCCTGCGATGGTTCATAAGCCAATGCTTTCCCATCCTGCGGCGTCTGTCCCCTGGGGTGCGGCTGGTGGTGGGAGGGCATAACCCACCCCCTTGGCTACGGCGGGCGGCCTGCCGTGGGGAAGTGGAGCTGCTGGCTCCCCTAGGCCAGGAGGACGAGGAGCGTATATATCAGCGGGCGCGGGCCCTGGTGGAGCCGGCCTGGGGCGGTGGTGGCACACGGGTCAAGGTGCTCAATGCCCTGGCGCGTGGTCTGCCGGTGGTGACTACGCCACGGGGCCTCCAGGGGCTGGACCTTAAGCCTGGCGTGCATGCGCTCGTGGCCCATAGTCCTCATGAGATGGCTGTGGCCCTCTCCCGCCTCATGGTGGACGATCAGCTGTGGCGACAGTTGTCGCAGGCGGGGCGGGAGGTGGTGGGCCGGCTATATGTGCCGGAGGTGGCTTTGCGTCCCCTGTTGGAGGCCCTTACGTGAGACGGGTCACCCTTTTGGGTGTTCGCATCGACCTTCCCACGCGGCGGGAGCTGTTCTCCTTGCTGCGACAGGCGCTACAGGGCCCTTCTCCAGGCCTTGTGGACATCACCACTGTCAACGCCGAATGCCTGGCCATCGCCCACGCTGAGCCTGCCTATCGGGAGGCGTTGAGCCGCTGCCGCCTCAACCTGGTGGATGGTGTGGGAGTGGCCTTGGCCTTGGGACTCAAGGGGATAACGCCGGTGGAGAGGGTCCCTGGCCGGGAGCTGGTGGAGGTGCTGGCGGCCTTATGTCGGGAGACAGGGGCGGGGCTCTTTCTGTTGGGCTCCAGGGAGCAGGCGGCTAGGGAGGCGGCGTTGCGCCTCATGGCCCGCCACCCTGGACTGGTGGTGGCCTGGCATTGTCCCCCCTTTTTACCAGGCCCCCAGATGCCGCCATCGGTGGAGCGAGCGGCCTTGGGGGCGTTGAGACACCACCGTCCCAAGGTGGTATGCGTGGCCTTGGGCATGCCCAAACAGGAGCTCTGGATTGGGCTCTACCGGCGCCGATTGTCCAGCCTGGGGGTGAGGATCGCCATAGGGGTGGGTGGGGCCTTGGATTACTTGGCGGGCGTGGTCCCTCTGCCGCCGGCGTGGGCCGCCCATTGGGGCCTGGAGTGGCTCCTGCGGCTTGTGCGACAGCCACGCAAGAGGTTGGGGCGGCAGGTGCGGCGTTTGCCCCTATTCATCGCACTCGTCCTGGAGGAGGCTTTGCATGCTCGACTTTCGGCCCTCGACAGGCCGCGTCGTCTCTGCTAACATCCCTTGCGGGAAGGGTCGGGGTGTAGCTCAGCCTGGATAGAGCGCACGGTTCGGGGCCGTGAGGTCGGCGGTTCAAATCCGCCCACCCCGACCATGCGGAGTCGGCATCGTCCTCACGCAACCTGTAGCCCTTTTTGTGGTGATGGGATGGGGGGGTGCCGGAGCGGCTGAACGGGGCGGTCTTGAAAACCGCTAGGGGCCTCGCGCCCCTCGTGGGTTCGAATCCCACCCCCTCCGCCAGGCACTTTTACAGACCAGCTCCCTATGGACCGCGAAACGTGCCGATGCTACGTGCGTGCTCGCTACCCCATGCTGAGGTCTGTTGGGTCGGAGGTAGAGTGAAGGCATCTGCCCCTTCAGACACCACGCTCACTCGGAGTTGGCGCCCGCGCATCTGGTCGCCCATGGTGAAGACCACCAGGGTCAGGAGGGCGATGCCAAGGATGGTCTCCGACGAGGATGCCTTCTCCACGGTCGGCCCCTGGGGACGCCATCTCCGGCCTTGCCAGGTAGAAGAAGTAACAGGCGGACAGGGTGTAGTGGGCACCATCAAGAAGCTAGCTCATCCTTCCGTGTCAAACATCCCAGGGGCCACAGGGGTGGCCGCTGGGATGTGGACGTAAGTTTTCCCGCACAGACGGGGCTAGGCCTAGGAAAGGATGTCTTTGGCCTCCATTCCCGTTGGCAATTGGTGCACCGGCGCGCTATAGGCGCCCATCGGCGTTGACAGGGTTGCAGGCCCAGGTCTAGCCTATCTATGGGCAGGGCCCGTAGCTCAAGGGCAGAGCGGCCGGCTCATAACCGGTTGGTTGGGGGTTCGAATCCCTCCGGGCCCACCAGGCGAGCGAAACCGAATCTGAGGCCCCCCACTCTGCGCCCCATAACTGAACGGTCAACTTGACGATGGGGCGCAAGTCACAGGCCGGCTGGCCGGCCCTGCTCCTGGGGTTCCGGCTGCACCTGGAGGCCCAGGGCAGGAGGCCCAAGACGATTTCCAACTACCTCCGGGACGTGGCCGCATTCGCCCGCTCCTGCCCCTCCCCCCCAGCTCAAGTCACGCCCCAGGACATCGCCGCCTATTTGGCAACAAGGAGGCAGCAGGTCTCGGCCAAGACGGTGCGGGAGCAGGTGTTGGCCATGCGTCGCTTCTTCCGGTGGCTCCTCTCCGAGGGGGAGTTGAAACGTGACCCCACCCAGGGGTTGCGGCTCCCCTCCTTCCGCACGCCGGTCATGCCCGCCTACACCCGCACCGAGGTGCAGAGGTTGCTCATGGCCTGCGACCGGCGCCGCCCCTTGGGCCTGCGGGATTACGCCATGGTGCTGGTGTTGTACGACACTGGCATGAGGGTCGGGGAGCTATGCTCCATGACCTGCGAGGGGTTGGACTGGGAAAGGGGGGTGGCCAGGGTGGTGGGCAAGACGGGCCCCAGGGAGGTGCCCCTGGGAAGGAACGCCCAGGAGGCCCTGCAGCGCTACATGAGGCGATGGGGCATCGAGGAGGGGCCAGTATGGCGAGGGGAGAGGGGGCGCCTGACGGAGGGCGGTGTCCTCCAGGCCATTAGGCGCCTCTGCTACCGGAGCGGGGTAGAGGCCAAAGGGGTGCATGCCTTCAGGAGGGCTGCGGCCATCGAGATGAAGCGGTCGGGCATGAACGACTCGGACATCCTGGAGGTGCTGGGCTGGCGCTCCATCACCATGCTGCGGCGTTACATTGCCCAGGAGGCCAAGACCCTCGCTTTCGAAGCCCACCGACAATGCTCACCAGGCGATAGACTGAGGTGGCCCTCGCTCCGTGCCCCCTAGGCTCAGAGCAAGGGGGCGACTACTGGCCCCAGAGCCGTAGCCACCTGGCCACCAGCTGCCGCTTGAAAACGACCCGCTCCAGCGCCGCCTGGCAATCTCGGGCAAAATGCCGGATGTCTTGGTAGCGCCAGGTGGGATGGATTTCGTTCCAGAGGGCCATGAGACGCTGCCAAGGAGGAAGCTCCAAGACAGGGTTCGCCCCTGACTCAGGGGCATGGCGGACCCTAACGTGGTCGGCCAAGAAGGCGACCAGGCCTGAGGCCTTCTCCCCTATGCCCTTGGTGATGCCCAGCTGGCGCTGAAGGCGCCGGTAGTCCTCCATCAACCTCCTGGCCGGCCACCACGGCTCCACTATCAGCTCGATGGTGGGCCGGGCGAAGAAGGGGGTGAGGTGGTTATTCAGACGCCAGCGAACGGGGGAGACCCAGGGAGGCGTGTCCACAAGGATGAACCAACTGGCCTGGGCTTCCTGCCAGTGATAGCGCCTGGCGAGCCGGGAGGCCAGCTCCCCCAGCCAGCCCAAGACGGACTGACTGGCCACACGCACCGCCTCCTCCCGGCCCTGACGGGGATAGCGGAGCCACCGCCACTCGATGTGCCCCCGCCATCGCCGGCACACCGGCCCCGTGAGCTCCACCACCAGCTCCCCGTCCTCCTCCCAGACCTGCCCCTCCGCCTCCCAGAGGGCGCAGGAGAGGTCCTTCAAGAGCTCCCACGGGGCCGTGGCCAGTACAGGCGACTCAATGAAGCGCAGCGCCTCTCCCTCCGAAAGCGTCCTGCCCCCCAATACCTCTCGCCGGTAGCGGACTACACTCGGTTCCGTCCGGGCCAGGGCAGCCAGGAAGCTGGCGAAAGCCGCTGCCCTCCTTGTGGTGCCCGAGGCCTCACCCTCGGCCAGGTCGCCCCCGGGGTGGCCCTCAGCCTCCATGCCCTGAGGGGAGGCTGTCCCCCTGCTGCCGGCCGCCGCCCCAGCCCTGTAAATCCGTTCGTATCGCCGATAGAGCTCGATGAGCTCGTCTAAGAGCCCATCCTCTACCAGCTCAGCCTCGGTGTAACCCACATAGTGGGCGAAGTCGCCTAGCTCGACCAGTAGCCGCCATAACGTCTCGTTGACAGGCCGGCGCAGACGGCTCTCCACCAGGTGGCGGAGATGGGCATGGGCCTTGCCACTTTGGGGTGCCATGCTAATGGCAAGTATAGCATAAAGGGTGCCATGAGGACGGTGAATCTCAGTCCAGAGGAAACCCGGGAATTGCAGCGCATAGCCGACCATCTACGGGTTCGTCCACGGGAGGCGCTGCGGAGAGTCATCCTCATCACTTGCGCAGCGCTTGAGGACGATGAAGAGGCCCACCGCCCTGCTCTTACGGGGGGCGAGGCGGCGGGCCCTGCAGAGCACCAGCCTCAGTTGGGAGGTGAGACCGATGCTCCGACGACACAATAATAAGGGCCCGAGCGCCACCTGGGGGAGGGGGGCCGGGCCTGGGGCGAGGCCTTGGAGAAGGCCTCGGCTCTATTTTAGCACACCCGCCGTCGCCCTCCAGGTCTATCGCCCCTCTCTCCGCCTCGGTCCCGGGCCGGAGGAGTTGCCCCGCCAGCTCTCGCTAGAGGAGGAGGTGAGGGCATGAACGAGAGGCCCCTCTCCCACATATTGACTCGCCTGGAGGCGCTGGGCTGCCGCCCCCGGGGACACAACGGCACGTGGCGGGCCCACTGCCCTGCTCACGACGACCGCCGCCCCTCCCTTTCGGTGACGGAGGCTGAGGATGGGAAGGTGCTACTTCTCTGCCGGGCAGGATGCAAGACAGAGGACGTCCTGGAGCGGCTAGGGCTGGCCTGGGTTGATTTGTTCCCCGATGGTCACCAGCCCCATAACGGCCACGACCGGCGGCAGCGGCGGCAGACGATTGACGCCCCCCTCTCTTGGTGGGCCGACCATTGCGGCTTGCCCCAGCACTTTCTGCATCGGCTGCCCATCGAGGCCGAGGGCGGCCACATCCGTTTCCGCTTTGGCAACCTGCCTACCGCCAAAGCCCGTGCGCCCGGCTCTAAGGGCTTCTGGCTGGTCCGTGACGCCGAGACGGGCGAATGGCGGCCCAAGGCGCCCGATGACGACGCCCAGATGCCGCCCTTCTGGCCCCTGCCGCCCGACCACATGCCCCCAGTCGCCGTGGTGACCGAGGGCGAAAGCGATGTCTGCGTTGCCCTCTATGCCATTGAGGCGCTGGGCCTGAGGGAGAAGGCCGCCGCCATCAGCATCACCCTGGGGTCGGGGCAACGGCCCACGCCTGAAGCCATCGATGCCCTCATCCGCCGGGGCTGCCGGGCGCTCTTGCTCGTTCCCGATGTTGACCAGGCAGGGCGGGACTTCGCCAGGCGCTGGGCCGAGGCAGCCCGCCAGAGGGGTCTCGCCGTGGCCGTCCTCGACTTGCTGGCCGAGGGGTTGGCCGACCCCCTCAGGGCCGAGAAGGACCTGAGGGATGGCTACCGCCGCCAGTCCGTCAGGGTGATGGCCGCTCTCAGGGGGGCCATCGAGGGGCTGGCTGGCCAGGCCGAGGCGCAGGCTCAGGCCGAGGCCCGGTCGTCCGGTTTCGTTCCTACTAATAGTATGTCCGTTGGAACGAAACCAAACCGAGAGGTCAAGGCGACCGACCTCCAGACCCGGGCCAGGGAAGAAGGGAGACCCCTCTGCTATCTACCCTTCCTTGGGCAGGAGGGCTTCATCATCAAGGGCTTCACCCACCTGTTAAGCGGTTATGCCAAGGTCGGGAAGACCGAGCTTCTGGCCCGAGTGGTGAGTGAATGGCAGGAGCCCACCCTGTGGCTCACCGAGGAGCCCCAGCTCGCCTGGGAAGCACGCCTTGCCCGCCTGCCGGACGCCTACCACCACCTGACCATCTACTTCGCCCTGGGCTGCCCCCGTCAAGAGCTCCTGGAGCGCATCGCCCAGGGCCAGGAGGCGGTGGTCATCATCGACACCACCAAGCTCCTGGGCATCGCCGACCCCGACCATGCGGGGGAGGTCACAGCTGTCCTCGCCCCTGTCATCGCCTCCTGTCGTGACGCAGGAAAGACTCTCATCCTGGTGCACCACGAGAGGAAGGGAGGAGGCCAGCATGGGGAGGGTATCGCCGGCTCCCACGCCTTCCTGGCGATGGTGGACATCGCCCTGGAGCTCCTGCGGGACGACAAGTCCTCCAAGCGCCGCATCATCCGAGGTTATGGACGTATCGTGACCGTGCCCGAACTCTGCTACGAGATGGCCGAAGATGGCACCCTAGTGCCCCTGGGTGACCCTGGGGCACTGGCGCTGGAACAGGTGAAGGAGCGGGTCCTCTCCCTCCTGACCGAGGAGTGGCAGTCACTCAAGGATATCATGAGCGCCATGGGTGAACCCCGCCCCAGCGAAGAGTGGGTGCGCCGTGCCCTCAATGCCCTGGTGGAGGAGGGTAAGGCGGAGCGTGACCCGCCCGTGGGCATAAAGGGGAACAAGCCCCACCGGTGGCGTCTGGCCGCTAGCCCGTTTCGTTTCGACGGACAGAGTATTAATCAAAACGAAACGGAACCGGTAGCTCAGGAGGAGGGGGGGCTGCCCGAGGAGGAGCGGGGCAGCTTTGTGCGCCAGGAGCCCCCGTTTCGTTTCGACGGACAGAGTATTAATCGAAACGAAACGGAACCGATAGGTCAGGCCTCCCCTGCACGGTTGTGTCAAGAAGTTTGTGTAGACCTCTGTGTCCGGGGGGCATAGCGCTCACAGAGCATCTCCTCCAGGGTCTCCTTGACCTGGTCAAAGCCCTTCAGCCGCCTCTCCT
>Ga0079998_112875_pt1 | contig 33922 bp, 37 predicted proteins | sample PerSpoBPS_BMetaG_FD_69201 | JGI IMG/M metagenome (GOLD analysis project Ga0079998, IMG submission 69201) | Thermal spring microbial communities from Yellowstone National Park, Wyoming, USA - Perpetual Spouter B (PS_B) MetaG (SPADES assembly)... | ecosystem: Environmental > Aquatic > Thermal... | reverse complement strand
ACGACGGTTTCGCCCAGGGAGACCCTGGCCATGCGGACGGCCTCCAGCGCGATGCCGCCCAGCGCCACGAAGGCGGCCGACTCGAAATCCACACCCTCGGGAATCTTCACGCAGAGGTTCACCGGGACCGAGACCACCTCGGCATGGCCCGCGTAGCCGCTGCCGGCGCAGGCCACCCGGTCGCCGACAGCGAAGCCCTGGACGCCTGGCCCCACGTCTATCACCACCCCGGCCGATGAGTAGCCCAGGGGCACAGGGGTATCCAGCCTCCCCATCGCCTGGCGCCAGGCCTCCAGGATGCCCTCGGCCTGAGCCTTGGCGATGACCTGGCGCACCAGGTCCGGCCGGACCATCGCCTTGCCCAGCAAGGACTTCCGGGCCAGTTCCAGCATGGATTTCTCCGTGCCCACGCTGACGAGAGAAGCCATGGTGCGGACCAGCACCTGCCCTGGCCGGGCACGGGCCGGCGTCGGCACATCAGTCAATTGAAGCGCACCAGTCTTGTAATTCTGAACAATTTGCTTCATGATTACCGACGAATGATCTCTTCTTCCCCCTGCCCCTTCCGAAACTCAACAACGACCAAACGACAAAACTTCTTGAGCGAAGGGAACTTTCTCAGGAGCCATTCATCCAGCCTGTCCAGACGCATGGCTTCAGTAAGCCCATCGCCGATAAACTTCCTGATCATGGAGAACAACTGGAACTCCCTCCAGCGATATTCGGCGAAGTTGCGCCCCATGGTATGGATGTCATGATAGGTTAGAGGATGCTCTGTACTTTTGTCCTTCACTAAGCCATGATGCACAATGAAAACCCTTTCCCTCGCCCAATTCAATAGAATATTTTCGCCAAGAGGCTCAATGAAAATGGCCAGGGCTCCGTTTTTCATCACACGCTGGAGGTGATATGTAGCTCTGCCAAGCTCCACATGGTGAAGGACAGAAATCCCCACGACAAGATCAAAGGATTGATCCGGATACTCCAAATCTTCGGCTATCATCTTCCGAAATATGCAGGCATGAGAGACACTATTGACTTCTGCTCTCAAGGAAGCTACCTCAACAAGCCTTCCCGAGACATCAAATCCCTCAACCTGTGCTCCCTGTTTGGCAAGATATACACCAAGCCATCCGCTTCCGCAACCATAGTCAAGCACCTTCTTGCCTTTGACAGATCCTATCCGTTCCATCATAAAGCGAAAGGCGTCCATGGAGCCCGCAAGGAAGCGCGCAGGATCCTTCACGATCAAATCTTCGGTGTTAAGGAGACGTTGAGCAACAGCGTCGTAGAATTCTTCTTCAGAAAATATTTTATATCGCATTATCAATTTATTTTATAGCTCAAAGAGTGTCTCGCAACAGTTGTAGTAATCTAACGGCCGATTTATCCCAAGAGAAATGCTGCGCACGTTCCTTGCCGGACTTTATCAGCTCAGAACGCTTGTCGGTATCTTTTAAAACATAGATAAGCTTTTCCGCCAAGTCTTCCGGATCTCCAAGCCTGTAATAACACGCCGCTTCCCCACAAATCTCACGAGCAACCGGGATATCCGAAGCGATCACCGGGATGCCACATGCCATTGCCTCTAACATGGGTAAGCCAAAAGTCTCTGTATAAGAAGGCATTATCAGCGCTAAAGCTCCTTGATACAATGCTGGCATCTCGCTTGGAGGAACCGGAGATACAAACGAAACACTCTCATTAATCTTTAGATCGTTCACTAATGAGATCAACCTCTGATAATATTGTGATTCCAATATTGGGCCAACAATCAACAGCTTTTTGGTGTATTGTTTCATGTTAGTTACGACAATCTTCCATGCTTTAATCAAAGTGATATAGTCCTTATAAAAATACACACCCCCAACCACCAAGACATAAGGTGATAAACCCCAAAATTGTTCGGCAGGTTTCTTTTCTCGTGGCTGAAAACGATCTGATACACCGTTATAAATCACATGGGATTTCTGAAGAGGCAATCGGAGTTTACGACTGATTGTTTGGCGGGACCACTCTGAAACAAAGAACACCTTATCAGCCCGCCAGGCGGATATCTTTGTTAACCACCTCAAAAGTTGTAGCCTTCTTCGGCCTAACCAATTGCTGGGGGATAAACCATAATAGGGACTGGAGTTCTGAATCCCTAACACCACCTTACATGGCGCAAAAATCGGAGCAATATCATAGGGAGCCAGGAGAACATCTGCTTTAATCTTATATAACCAAAGAGGTAAGACAACCTGTTGCCAAACCAATCGCCCTATAACACGGGCTTTTGGGGGTAGCATGATCCACACATGGTTACAGTTAGTAGGCGCCTTCAATTTAAGCTTAAGCATATCGGATCTCAGGAACAGCCAGAACGTGTCTTCCGGTGATGCCGCGCATAAGGCTGGCACCATCTCTCTTAGCCAGGTTATTCCTCCACCTATTACAGGTGCCGTGCCATCTATGGCGATGCGCATGGCTGATTTAGTCGTTTAAATAGGATGATCTCTGGGATTTCTCTACTATTTTAATGAGAAATTGATATACACGTTGCCCCTGAATATCCCAGTTTTTGAAATTTATGACATACTCCCGGCCACGTTGACCGATGATTTTCCGCTCCTCTTCGCTCAGAGAGCACACCTGTTCGATCAGGCGCGCCAACGCCTGAGGGGTCTCCTCGCGCAAAAGAAAGACCTTATCCCCGTATTCCTCCGCTACGTGAGCCGTAGCTGTGCTGATTACTGGTCGACCACTAGCCAGATATTCTAACAACTTAGATGGAAAATTGTATTTGTTTTCAGGAACATTGGAAGGACGTGGATTAATTAACACGGTCGCCCGGCGTAATAATGCGCGGTATTCATTGTCAGACAAAAATCCGACATATGCGATCCGATCATCTTGCGCTACGGCTGCCCGCACTTTCTCCTCCCACTCCCCGCGGCCACTAATGACTAGCCGATAATCCCCCTTAAGTAATTTAAAGGCGTCTAACAACAAATCTACACCTCCATATCGGTTAAGAGATCCTGTATAGACAATCAAACACTGATCTTCAACAATCTCGTCTGATTGATGCACATCTTCCCATCTGGATACGTCAATACCGCCTTCGAGGCACATCTCATGTATTCCTTTGCTTAAATCCATTAGTGCCTGCTTAGAAAGCGCAATAACTCCATCACATTTCTGAAGCAGAGATCTCTGCAGCCAATTGTTAGGTGAAATGTCTGCCAGGATAAGCACAACAGGAATTCCACGTAGCTTTCCGGCCCAAAGGACAGGTGCCAAATATGACACAAGAGGGTTGTAAACAAGAATAACATCATACGATTCTGTTTTGGTTTTAGAGAGAACAATTTTCGTAAAAGACAATAAGATGGACATCCGCTTAAGGAACGGTAAATTAAGAAAACCAGGAGCAAGGGCCTTAATCCGGTCGCATAGGACATAGCGGCGTGATGAAACACCAATCGGTCCGCGAGGAAAAGCCGGCACCGGTAATAAAGATATAAACTCAATATCTCTGACACCCGCCTTCAATAAACCATTTGCCAGACCTATTTGGAAGTTATTAGCAGCAGCCGAAAAGGCGGAAGATTTCACCCATAAATCTGGAGGAGAGGCCGTGCCAATAAACAATATACGGATTGTATTATCCGTTGACATGTTTACCTCTACTACTCTATGATAAATTTAACAATTGATCAAGAAAACGATTGACGACGGTCGATGTCTCAAAGCGTTCATAGGCGATCTCACGTGAGCGCATTCCCATGACTCGCAGGCCGTCACGGCCGACCGCAACGGCCTCGAGGACCGCTTTTCGCATTTCTTGAGGTTGGGTTGGATCAAAAAGCCAGCCGTTGCGTCCCGGCTCAATGGCCTCAGGCCAATTACCCACATTTATGGAAGCCAACACCGGAAGACCCGCCCACAAAGCCTCGATGATCACCAGAGGATTAGGATCGCGGAGAGAAGGAAGGATCACAAGATCCGATATGGCGAACAATTCGATCATCCTTTCCGTGTCTTGATAGCCAAGCATCTTCACCCTATCCGTTTGTTTTATCAGTTCTGCGATGTGATGGTATAGCGGTCCATCTCCAGCGATAAGAAGGCGAAGTCCTTTCGGCCAATCCTCACTAATAGCCTTAAGGAATCCTACAATATTCTTCTCAGGCGCAAGACGACTTGGCAATAAAGCCACGATCTCATTCTGGGGGATTTTGTATTTTTCCCTGATCTCTCTCGAGTAGACTCGAGTCTTTTCTACACGATCCCGATAAATTCCTTCGTCCACGACATTAGGCAACCAGATCTTTGGAAGTTGAACTTTCAGAGAAGAATCTGCCCATTCTTGGGCAATTTTTCCTGGTAACACCAACGCATCAGCCCTTGAAACAATCCAATTGCGTAGCCATGCCACCAAACCCGTGCGGTATTTCATTGAACGTTCATTGGCCTCCAGCCACCATAGCTTTAGACATTGGGGACCAGCCCACCTTGGACTGACGGCGAGAAGAGCCGTTGTGGGCATTGCCCAGGAACCACCGAGCATCAGCCAATTGGGCGGTCGGCGCCAGACATCGTAAAGGATAGTAGGGTTAATATGAAAGGGGATACCTCGCCAATAAGGATGCAATCCCCAGTGCACCTTGTGTGGAAACCCCCAGCGCGATGAGTCGAAACTCCAATAACGCCATGGCTCTGTTTCGGCCATAAACATGACCTCAAGTGATAGATCCTTGGATCGCATGATACGATATAAATGTTCAAAGAGATGTAGACGATAAGGACTAGGAACATTAGTAACAATTACTAGCCGATGACCATCTATAGAACTCATTTCAAAATCCTCCGGAGGATGAGGAAGCAGATGGGGTAGACGAAGCCCTGAAAGGTAGAAAGAAGCCTTTCATGCCGAACCATTTGCCTTTTTGAAGCTCATGCATCACACATGGTCTCGGACATACTGGGTTATGCTAACTCTCCACCGATGCCACGAAGCTGACTAAATCCGAACAAGGTCTGTGGGTCGATTCAGTGGGACTGAGATGTAACAAAAGAACCACCAGGATCAAGTAAGATAATCGCAAAAATGAACCAAACAAGTACTTTCCAGATCGAAACCATTCCATTTCAGGTCACTGAACATCTCATCGATCTGCATTCGACCACGATAGGCCCTCAAGGACTCCTTCTGGGAGGAAAGATGGGTGACCCGCAACCATGGGTTATCCTCGCCCTTTTCCCAATGGGCCAACCGGTTCGTTGGGTGCCCGTGCGTGCGAGTCAACGGCCCCTGGCCCAACCACCGACGCTGACCGGACTCCCGAATCCCATCCTCGAAGCCCCGCCCCTCGTCGCCGGAAAACTGAATCCGATGGCTGGCTTTCTACCGCAGGACATCCCGCCATCCTCCCAATTACCGGATGACCCCTACAGTGCCGAGCTCCCTATCGCCCATCCGCAGGATCGGGAAGCCTGAGGGAATCAACCGCCGGACATAGACCTGCAGAGCCCATTGTAGGATGTCCAAACTGTGGCCTCAGGGGATCTTGGACTACGTCCAGGCGATCGGAATAGCTCTTGTGTGGAAAGCCAGACTAACGACCCGCATAGGGCGATTGGGTCAGGTGGACAGAGCGACACAGATGGATCCCAACCACGAGCCAACTCACATCTCGCAGGGGAGTGATCCGTTCCTTAGGGCGAAGCCACATCACCTGCCTCAACAAGACAGAACGCAGACGATTGACCGACATCCCTATCCTCCTTGCGTGGAAGATAGATTTCAGATGGTGTCTATCTCACATAAGCCGGCTCCTAGTTAACCGTTCTTTACTTAAAAGTGTCAACTCTTCCCATCCAATGCTCAGAGATATATAATGTAGGGCAACAACATACAGTTATCCTACCTCAAACCAACGACGCAACAAGAGAGGGAAGATTATCTCGCCCGCTCAGCCCTCTTTAACGGCGGGTCAATAGGCAGTCTCCCCACATTTATAGATAATGGCACGGTATGGATTAATCGAAACACCAGGCAAGGGCCGAAGAGGGAGTTCAATCTTCCCCAATAAGAAGCAATGCTGTTCAAGATGGGTCTTAAATATCCGGGAGAGATCATTATAAAATCCCGCTAGTTCGGGATCAAGTGGTTTGTAGATGTAACTCGACAAATGATCAAGAGGTCCAGGCAGTATAATGTAATCAAAGTCCTGTAATGGGAGATGGGTGTTCCCATACATCTCCAAACTATATAAATTGGAACCTGAGGCTATTAAGCCGTACCATAACGTATAAGGTCCAAGCACCTCACTGCCAGGTGGAATGTATTTTCCTATCTCTTGGTTAAAACGAAAGACATCCCTGCCATCCCATTGAATTAAGGCGACAGCATATCTAGCAGGTAAACCGGTCAACAAGAGATTGACACCCACAAGGAATATCCAACTATAATATAATGCTCGAATAGTTTTCCTTCTAGAATGTTTTGTAATCTCCCAGAAACGAACCAGGAAGAAGGATCCAGCCATAGAAAACCATGGGGCAATATAGGGAAGAAACCACGGAACTTTCAATACTACCACGGCGAGAAAAACCATGTCCACCAGAACCAGGGTTAAGAACAATTTCTTGTGTGGTCTATCGATGCGATTTTGATCAAATATTATCAAATATAAACCTATCATAGCGCTTATAAACACAAATGGATAGCGATTATAGCCTTCAATATAACGATCATTGATCTCAGCAAATAGGGCCTGTATCGGCCCAAGGCGGTTCGTATGCTGACTCACGTGCCAGAAGAATTGTTTTATGAAAAGAGATGGATTATGAAGGATATAGATAAACCAAAACAACAAAACTATCGTAATAGCGAACCAAAATGATAGTAAATTCAGAAAACGACGGCCAACATAGTAATAATCTAAATAAATAGCTACTGACAAGCTGATAAACGTCATCACACCAAGGGGGTGAGCCAGTATGGCTAAGCCCATACAAAGTCCTGCAATCGCTAGCATCCTCATCGATCTTACGGATCCTTCGGTATATTGTCGGCGAATAACGTGCAACAAATACAGATATACGGCTATCAAGGCGAGCCCGATAGACAAAGTATCCATACGTCCATGGCGACTGTATTGGACGAAAATGGGGTCTAATGCGAGCAAGATTGCTCCTAAAATGGCTATTTTGATGTCGCGAAACATCTGCATGGATATCAGGAAAATCAGAACTACGCAAACACCATAGAAGAAAATCCCGACCATACGGGTTTGAATCATACCAAATCCAAAAAATTTATACACCAATGATAGCACCACAAAATAAAGAGGGGGTTGCCAAAATGTATAATCTTCCAGTTTCATGAAACCTTTAAATACTTTAGTTGCTAATTTTCCATGAAAAAGCAGCTCGTAAGCAGGGCTGGCATAACCTACTTCATCAAAAGTAACAGGTGGTGTCCGATCGAGAAACAGAGAATTAGCCAATAAAGAGATCACACCGATAATCAAAGCCAAATAATATGGTTTAAGACAATCTTTAGATTTCTTGAGAAAGGCCTCCGATTTAATAAACATTCTTCTTCCCGTCATTCTTCTTCCCACGTCGAGAGACTGTCACGGGAGCAGGTGGGAGAAAGCATCGTGGGCCAAGGCCTTCACCCCTTCGAGCGACCATCAGGCCGGCTCGGTGCCGGTGAAGACCCTCTAGGCCGCAATCACAAAGATATCCATATCATTTCATTTATACCTTATCTGATATACACTTTTGTATGAAATCCTAACAGGCCGAACACACCTATACCACTTCCGCAATCTATTCATTAACCAGTTACCTAAAGTCCCGAGAACAAACAGCTTGAGAGCGTTTACACTGGAGGGATCCACAGGGCCTCGTAAGGCTTTTAGAGCATATAAGCGAGTTCTCGCGGCATCTCCTATTTTATAAAAGTAAAATGCGGCATTAAGATTAACTTTCTTTTCAACATATGGATAGAATACTCGCAAATCTACTGGCAGATCCTCATATTTAAAAATTTTCTCCAAGATACGAAAATGGTCCTCCACTTCCGCCCGCTTTAGCATTGAAGACTTTGATTGGCTATGACGACGAAAACAGCTCCAAATTTGGCGAACATGATCTATTTTTCCTGTTTTGAAACGCAAACTAATACGTAACCAGTAGTCAAAATCCATCGAAAAGCTTAGATTTTCGTCAAGAAATCCGACGCATTTTAAAACCTCGGAGCGCATTAGAAAACCGGGTTGATTCACGGGATTCAGCCATGAGCGAATTACATCGCGAAGCTCAAAGTCCGGCAAGTGAATTTCGAACAACGTATTTGAGTTCTCATCAATTACTCGTTGATCGCAATACACAAGCAACGAGTCGCGATTCGCAACCAGATGACTGACCGCTTGCACAAGCGCATTAGGAAGAAGAATATCATCGGAGTTCAGCCAACTTAGAAATTCGCCGGTAGCTTTTCTCCAACCCTTATTAATTGCATCCGCCTGTCCCGTATCTGGCTCGCTCACCCAATAGGCCAGCCACGGCTCATACTTGCGGATGATGTCCACGCTGCCATCCGTCGAACCGCCGTCGATAATGATATACTCCAGATCCGGATACCCTTGCAGCAGCACCGAGCGAATGGTCTCCTCAATAAACTGACCCTGGTTATAAGAAGGAGTCACAATGCTCACCCGCGGCCAGGGACGGCCATCGGGCATCGTATCGGGAAGCGGCGGGCTTTCCTCCGTCCACGGCCACCCTATCTTGCCCGGCGGAGGCGGAGGAAGCTCTTTAAGAGTTGGACAACGCATGATACCCTCCCATCATACATTAGCAGGCCGGAAAGCTATCATTGTGCCTCTCAACAATCCCTTGATACCACTCTATATACTCACTCACCTGCCGGTCCAGATCAAACCGCTTTGTCAGGATCAATGCAGGAAATTGTCGTGGCCTCTCTAACTGACTCGCGATACCCCCATAAATGCAGTGGCTCATGCCCCTGAATGATCGGAGAGGGCAGAGAGCACCTCCCCCCTCTCGTTGCACCCTGAGGTCCAAGCAGAGCAACTATAGGCCGTTGCCCTCCATCCTAGATCATCGGAGAGGAAGAGCCGCGATCCTTCCCCCCGAACCACCGCCTTGGATGACATAAAGTTCACGGCGGAAGCCGCTCCTACGAAAGGCGGATTTTTGCAGAAAGGGCTTTCGCCCCGAACTTCTCACCCTCGATGATGCCGGGTCGCAGTGAGAGCCGCTTCGATAGCTCCGAACCTCCGGTTTTCGATGACGTAAAGGTCGCGGCTGAAGCCGCTCCTACAAAAATGGGCTTCTGTGGGAGGGGCTTTAGCCCCGAACATCCGTCTTCGATAACGCAAGGATTGCAGTGAAGGCTGCTCCGGCAACTCCGAGCCCCTGGTTCGCGATAACGCAAAGGGTCGCGGTGAAAGCTGCTCCTACAACTGGATGCCGAAATGAATTTCGGCTTACAACCGGAAGGACTCCGGCCTCGAACCTTCTGTCTTCAAGGCGACCGGAGATGGCGAGGAAAGTCGCGCCTCCCGCATCGATCTTTCTCCCCCCTCGTTGGGCCATCGGTTCACGCAGAGCCACGGCAGGCTGCCGATCGGCATCCCGATCTCCGATCATTGGAGGGGAAGAGCCATAGTATTAACTTGCTCCGGCATTCCCTCATCACGTAGTTTCCCAAGCCAGGCCAACTTTAGGAACATTCCATTCGGACGGAGCTGGATGAGTTTGATTTAAAGGCGGCCCTATATGTAGGATCGAATGATCCCCAAAACTTTTGACGAGTTACTTAGGTCCGCGCTTATATTGTGAATTTCCCTTTATCGGGAATATAAATAATCACAGGCGCACAACCTAATAATCCCCATCTGCGCGGCATCAAACGAAAGAGAAGAGAATTAAGAATTTTGAACACAAATTTAGGACATTGCGAGGCCAGAATTCTTATCGGCTTCCAGAGAAATTCTCTTTCTTTATCTAAAATTGATTCCGCCTCGCGAATATAGTCTTGTAAGTTTAATCGGGCGCGATTGCTCCCATGAACCCTGTAGCCTCCAATGAGTGCATTCACCGTATAAAGTTTGGCGTACCGGAAGAAGCGAACCCAAAGCTCAAGGTCTCCTGCAAACTTCAACGATTGGTCTATATATCCCCCCGCTTTATTCCAAAGAGAGCGATGCCAGAAAGTAGATTCTTGTTGAATCCACCGATAACCTCCTATAACATACAAGTATCGCGACCAACGAGGGAGAAGTCCAACTTTAATTGTTTTGCCTGTAGAATCTAATATAGTTGGTATACCAGTTACCCACCGAACCTCTGGAAATGTGGCAAATACTCCAGCGACTATAAATATGGCTCTCGGATGTAGCATATCATCTGAATTGAGCCATCCCATAATTTCACCTGTGGTTTTCTGGAAGCCTTTATTGAGCGCGTGGTATTGTCCTTGATCCGGCTCGCTCACCCAATAGGCCAGCCACGGCTCATACTTGCGGATGATGTCCACGCTGCCATCCGTCGAACCGCCGTCGATAATGATATACTCCAGATCCGGATACCCTTGCAGCAGCACCGAGCGAATGGTCTCCTCAATAAACTGACCCTGGTTATAAGAAGGAGTCACAATGCTCACCCGCGGCCAGGGACGGCCATCGGGCATCGTATCGGGAAGCGGCGGGCTTTCCTCCGTCCACGGCCACCCTATCTTGCCCGGCGGAGGCGGAGGAAGCTCTTTAAGAGTTGGACAACGCATGATACCCTCCCATCATACATTAGCAGGCCGGAAAGCTATCATTGTGCCTCTCAACAATCCCTTGATACCACTCTATATACTCACTCACCTGCCGGTCCAGATCAAACCGCTTTCGGGCCTCCTGGGCCGCGTTTTCGCCGAAGCGTTTCCGTAAGGCCTCGTCCGCCAGAAGCGCAACGACAGCGGCAGCCATCGCCTCGGCATCGCCTGGCCCCACCAAGAAACCGGTGACACCGTCCTCCACCTGCTCCGGGATCCCGCCCACCGCCGTGGCCACCACGGGCGTGCCGCAGGCCAGAGCCTCCAGCACCACGTTGGGGAAGGTGTCGGCGCGGGCGGCGTGGACGTAAACATCGGCCGCCTGGTAGTAGCGGGCGACCACTTTCGGATCTTTCTGATAGGGCACGAACTGCACGGTGGCCCGGCCGATATGTTCGGGCGGGGCGTCGTCCCCTAATGCCAGGAAGAGCACCGCCTGTCCACCCATCCGCTCGGCCACCCGGGCCACGGCCGCGCGCATCATCTCGAAGTCGCGCCAGAGGCTCCGCCGGATGCCGTTGGCCGCAAAGAGCAAGACCTTGGCGTCCGGAGGCAGGCCGAGGGCGGCTCGAACGGCCCTCCTGTCCTCGGCGGGGTGAAACACCGAAAGGTCAATGCCGTAGGGAATCACCCGGGCCTCCTGCACGGCCGGAGCAAGGATGGATTGCTCCACCTTGCGCATCAGCCACCGCGAGGGGGTGGCCACGTAGAGCCGGCTTTGGGCGTAGATATCCCGCTTGCGCCGCCAGTTGTAGGCAGTGGCGTCACGCTTGACGGCGGGATAAATGCTCAGGTCCGGGCACTGACCGCAACCGGTTTTCCAGCGCTCGCAATCAAAGGAGTGCGCGCAGTGGCCGCTCAGGAGCCAAGCGTCGTGAAGGGTGAGCACCACAGGAACCTGCCAGCTAAGCCAGGGGAGGGCGCGCAGATCAAAATAATCTCCGTGCAGGTTGTGGCAGTGAACGATGTCCGGGCGCTCCGGGAGAAGGTCAAGGAGCCGCCACGTGCCCGGAAAGTCAAAGTCCTCATGGCCCCGCAGGAGGGTCCACAACCGCCGTGGCCGGCCGATCCCCCTGGAGATCCACTGCTGCAGCCGCCCGGCTCCCTTCACCCGCCCGACGAAAGGGTTGAGCATCCGGCCCACACGCGCCCAGAACCGAGCCCAAGGCCCCCGGCAAGCGTCGTTGGGGATAACCAGCACGTGCTCATCGTCCGTTTGTTTGTATCCCACAGCCAGCCAAGCCGGGTAGCCACGCGCCCGATAAGCGCGGTGCAGGTTGTAGGCCACTTTCTCGGCTCCTCCCCTCCCGTCAGATGTGCTCACCTGCAGGATGCGAATTCGTTCTTTTTCCATAGGCTATTCCCGGAACCAGCGCGCCAACCGCCGGGCAAACTCTTCTCCCGTCCAGTTCCGCACCAAGAAGCGGGGCAATTGATACAGGTCCAACCCCCTGCCTGCGCTTACCGTGCCGGCGAAGTTGGAACAAGCGCCCTCGAAGCCGGCCTCCCGAACCAGGGCGACCGTCTCCGACGTGTAATCCGCGGGGGAACCGTAGGGGTAGGCGAAATGCACCACCGGACGCCCTAAAACTGCCTCCAGGGTGGCCTTACTCTCAGAGATCTCGCGGTGCTGCTCCTCCAAGGACAACGCCGAGAGGACGGGGTGACTGAGCGTATGGGAGCCCACCTCCACCAGCCTGTCCCGTGTCAGTTCCAAAAGCTCCGGCCGGGAAAGGGGGCGGTAATCCCACCGAGCCTTCCCGTCCACACCGGCCCACTCCCGCAGTCCGTCTAGCACCCGGCGACGCTCTGCATCCGGCAGGGGGCGCATCAGGCGGCACAGCTCCCGGTAGGCCCGATGGCGGGGTGTGGGATCTCCCTTCATCAGCACGTGCCAGCCCCGATGGCGTTCGAACTCCGCGGTCGTATACTCCGCCGCGTCCCCCAGGTCCCACTCGTAGACCCCGCCGTCAAGGTCCATGCGCAGGGTCCGCGGCACCCGCCCCGGATGGAGCAGTAGCCGTTCTACCTCGTCCCACCAGAACTCCAGCTCCTGCCCCACGTATCCGGCGGCGACGAAGACCGTGGCCGGGACCCCGCAGCGCTCCAGGATGGGACGGGCGTTCCAGAGGTTATCCGCATACCCGTCGTCGAAGGTCACGACCACGGCCCGTTTGGGGACGGTGCCCTCCAGAATCCCCCGTCGTAGCTCCTCCAGACTTAGCACCCGGTAGCGGCGCTGCAGGTGCTCCATGTGAGCGGAGAAGTTCTGAGGGGTGACGCAGAGCAGCTGGGGATCGACCGGGGCCTCGAAGACCCGATGATAGAGCAGGATCACGGCCTCCGCCTCCGAGCGCAGCGGGGCCGTGGCCCATCGCCATATTCGTCTGAGACGCCCGAGCCCCCGCACCCTCACGGGGTCACCTCCCGGGGCTTCACGGCCCGCACGGTGATGATGAGCTCGTAGTCCGGGTCGTGATAGTCCAGCTCCTCGCGGCGGAGCTCCTCGGCGGACAGCCCGTGGAGGAAGGCCACCGCCGCCAGCACGTTCCCGTATGCCCTTACCGTCACGTTCCCCGGCGGGAAGACCTCCTCGAAGAGCCTGCGAGCCGACAGGGTCGTGAAGCGCCAGTAATCGCCCCAGCGGTCCATGTCGTACCGGTTGATCTGGCTGATGCCGGGGAAGGTCGCCAGGAGCACCCCGCCGGGCTTGAGGATGCGGTGAAGATGCCGGATGGCCGCCCTCACATCGTAGATGACGTGCAACGTCTGCGTAAAAATGATGCAATCGAAGGTGTCTGACGGGATAGAATCTGCGCAAGTCAGGTCTGCCACGATGGTGGCTTTGGGGTTCCCTTCCTGCACGTGGAGCACGTCGGAGCGGGCCACTCGATCGCCGCCAAAGCGCCGGGTATACGTGTCGTCCCCGATTTCGAGCACATGGCCCCGGATATCCTCAGTATACTCGCCCAAGAAGTTTTCGATGTAGTAGCGATCAATGCATAACCCACGGTCAAAACCGAAAACGCGGCTGATGGGTTTGAGTCGGCGTAGATCGCCGAAGCGCACAGAGCCTACGGGTGGCCAGACAGTCAGCCATTGGAACTTTGCCCGCAGCCAGTGACGGGCGGGTGCGGGTAACAGAGCTTTCAAAGCCGCCTTCACGAGCTCACTCCACTCGCCGTGCATAAATGAGCAAGTAATACCTCGTGCTGGGCGTCAAGCGGAACGGCGGACGCACCGCTCCATTCGTCTCAGAATCGAAGTCGTTCACTAAGTACTCAAACCCCTGCTCATGGAGCAGTTCCAGGATTTTGTGCAATGTGCGCGGCAAACCGGGCAGGTGATGGTACTCAATGACCATCTCTCGCACCTTCCGTAGGCTATCCGCACTGTCTTCCAATACCTCCCACTCCGCGCCCTCGATGTTCATTTTCAAGAAGTCCACCGGCTCGGTGAGATAGTCCCGCAGACGAACGCATGGCACCTCATAGCGGGTCCAGCCTGCCGGGATGTCCGCGGGCCGGTGCTCGGCCAGGCAACTGCCGTACTTGCCGTCAGAGTAGAAGGTGAGCACACCCTCTCTGGTCGCGAGGGCCGCCTGCACCAACTGCACGTCCTTCAGGCCGTTGCGAGCCACATTCTCCTCAAGATAAGGAAAGATCGCTGGATCCGGCTCGAACCCGATAACTCTGGCCCGAGGGTAGATGTGTTTGAAGTATAGGATGGACATCCCAATGTTGCTGCCACAATCCAGGATGAGTGGGTCCGGCCGCTGGGCCTCGAAGTGATAGATACGATGGATGAAGATGTCTTTGTAGAGCGTGTAAAAGTTCGGCCCATCGTTGATGCGGACAGAATAGTTTAAGAAGGATACAATCGTACCCGGCTTTTGGTTCCAAGCTTTTCTCCGTATCCCAGCGAGATGCCAGCGTGTCTTCCATTCGGCTGCCCCACTCACGGCATGCCACAGAACCCGCCGCACGCCAGCGGGCAAGACCTTGCGGGAAATAAGGTCCCAACACGAAGCGAAAGCGGCCCTATTTTCTCGCATCTTACTGCATCCTTGGGAAAAGAAGACAATATTCGATGCGTTCAAATACATCTAGAATCCCGCCTCCAGTGGCATTGTATATTTTCACTTCACGCTGCTCCGCAAAGACTTTCAGTTTCTCGTATTGCTCCCAAAGAGTCCAATGATAATAAAAAAGCGTCTTCCAATCCTTAAGATAGTAACCCCAATAAATCGGTCCCTCTCGCTCAACTGGGCTATCTTCGGGTTTATAAAAATGTAGCGGAAGCCGCTCTGCATATCTGACTATCCAATCATGATCTAGACCAAGCAAATAAATTTCCTTAAATCCCATGTAAAGCGCTATTTGGAGAGCGATTACTGCTACATTATGTGAATCATAAATAGGTTTTGTAAGGTCGATACCCTTTCGAGGAAGGTCATCCCAACGCCAATCCCCTCGCGTTTGCCAGTAGTATACCTTGGTGTTTTGGAATAGGCCATGCTCCTGCACGAACTGATAGTCAGCAAGTTCAAGAAACAAGATGGAATTGTTGGCAACTTTTTCTAAATCATGGAACCATTGTAATCCTGCTTGATATGTAATATCCGGATGACTCAGTAATCCTCCTGTTACATAGTAAAGTGGCTGGATCTCGGCAAAATCCTTATGAAGGTAAAAAAAGTTTAGCGCAAAACAGATCTCATGCTTCAGAGGTTTTAAATCTTGTTTACTAATGGAAGGACCTGTTCCTAAGATAAAACATCGCTCCCCTGAATGACAGTTCTGGAACACTTTGTTACGCGCCAATATGGAGCGAAGCTCAGGATCCAGCATTCGTGTTCTTCGTAAATTCGATAATATAACCTTCTGAATATTAGGAGGAATCGTCCAGTCAGCTATCCTTTTCATAACTTGCTTCCAATCCATGGCTGTTTCCCCTCATCTTACAAAATCAACTCCCAACTTAAAGGAGTCCCTCGCTTAATGTCCCGGGCAGCCCTACGCCCTAAAACATCATTCAGGTGCCGAGGATGCAATCCATACCCTGGACGAATAGACCGTACATTTTCCTCCGTAAACATCTCTCCTGCTTTCATATCCTTCACTACAAACAATGATCGTCGAAACACCCGGCTCTTGGCCTCCTGCTCAGTAATCCCGTAATGCACCTTGCCCAGCGCCTTCTCTACAGTGCGAATCGCTTCCACCATTGCCTTGAATTCGTGCGGTTCGAGCGAGAAGGCGCTGTCTGGACCAGGGATGTCACGGGATAGCGTGAAGTGCTTCTCCACGATGCAGGCGCCTAACGCCACCGCTGCCACCGGCACGGCGATACCCAGGGTGTGGTCTGAGAGTCCCACCGGCACACCAAATGCTTCGGCCAAGTGAGGAATTGTCCGCAAGTTCATCTCCTCCGGTGGAGCAGGGTAGGCGCTGGTGCACTTGAGCAATGCAATTTGGGTCGCCCCGGCCCGGCGCGCAGCCTGCACGGCTTCTTCTATTTCACCCAATGTCGCCATCCCGGTGGAGATGATCAGCGGTTTGCCCGTGCGCGCCATCTTCTCTATGAGAGGGATATCCACAATCTCAAAAGATGCTACCTTGTGAACCGGAACCCCCATCTGTTCCAGGAAGTCAACGGCTGTGGGGTCAAAGGCTGTAGAGAAGAGGTCTATTCCGATTTCATCAGCAATCTCTTTCAGTTTGGGCTGCCACTCCCAGGGCATATAGGCTTCCTGATACAACTCATATAGCGTCTTTCCTTCCCATAAACTGCCCGCCGGGTGGCGAAACAAGGGAGAATCGGAGTCTATAGTGATTGTGTCTGGCGTATAGGTCTGGAGTTTGACGGCATCCGCTCCGGCTTCTTTTGCCGCTTGTATAAGGGCAACAGATTGCTCAAACGACTGATTATGGTTGGCAGACAGTTCGGCAACAATGTACGTTGGATGTCCGGGTCCGATCACGCGGCCATTAACGATGAGAGTCGATGTCATCTTCCCCTCCCAAGGACAACCTGTATGATTTGGGTAAGAGCATTGATGTGGAGACCAGCCTCGCAGTGGCATACCTCCAGTATATCGTTTCTGCACAGGTGGACAGCGACCATGCCAATGGAATTTGGTTCTGCAAAGTCCTTGAACGGATCGTTTCCCACATACACAGCCTCGACTGGCTGCACACCGAGCATGACCACAGCGCGCTGAAAGGCAGCAGAGCGCGGTTTCCAATACTCCTGACCCAGTTCGTCTGTATAGATCATGATGTCTACCAGGTCTTGGAGACCTAAAGAAGCTACCTTACGCTTCTGTACGACGTGCAGTCCATCGGTGATAATGCCAAGCCTAGCGCCGTATTCTCTCAGGGCCTGAAAAGTTGGCCGCACATCGGGATAGAGGGAGATCTCAGGTAAATGCGATCTATACATATTCACTAGCTCCGCCACAAGTTGGGAGCTATACAGACCATAGCGTTCCAGCACTTGATCAAAAACCCTTACCTCGCCCCTCTGTTGTCAGGACCGACATCATGGCTGAGAACGCCTCCTGCTTATCCACTCCGAATCTATCAGCAAGATGTGCAGCCACAGTCCGGAAGCCGCTAGTTACGAAGGTGCTCTCATCGTAGAGGGTGTCGTCCAGATCAAATAGCACCGCTTTGATGGAACCGTTCACTCTGCTTCAGCTCCTGCTCTCTAAGGAAAAGGTCCTCCGTATAACGGAGCATGTAGTATCTGTCCTCGAACTCGCCAATGCATGGTTTGACTTCTTTGCCCAGAATCAGGCGTATCAGCATACGTGGTGTAAAAGCTCCAGCAGCGAAGCTCAGGTGGGCGCCGCCCCCGTACCTGGGATTCACCTCTATGAACTTGACCCGCCCTTCGTGCCAGAAACATTGGATTGTGTTATGTCCAACAAGGCTCAAGGCCTGGGCCAGCTGTATGGCCTCTTGTATTATATCCCAGTTCTTGCATGTCCTCCCGATAAACGATTCGCCCCCAAAGACGGAGAGGCGTTCCCTGGGAACAACCGACAGAACCTGGCCAGAAAAGTCCGCGAACAGATCCACGGTGTATTCCGGGGCCTCTATGTATTCCTGGATAACCGGCTCCTTTAGACGTGGTAACAAGTTATCCAATTCCGATGCGGTCTCAACCCGGAAAGCCGACTTGCTTCCCTTGCCAAACCTCTCTTTTACAAAAACCGGAAACTTGGGGATGTCCCTGGATGTCTCGTATGTTTTAGGAACCAGGAACCCATGCTCAAGACAAAAGTTAATGAACAAGCGCTTGTCCTGGCAAATCCTAACCACTCCTTGTTCAGGGACCATGATAGTCACACCTATGTGCTCAAAGGACTCACGAAGCGCCGCAAAGAAGGGCAACTCCTCGTCCCGGGTGGGGATCAGGAGTCGAATATCGTGCTTTTGGCAAATGTCCTGCACGGCGCTCAGAAAATCCTGACCTAGCCCAGAAGGAACAACATACCCTTTATCCGCAAAGTACAGGGCGGCAGCATGAGGGCTCGCATCTATGGCGACAACCTGGCCCCCGCCCTCCTCCGCCAAAGCCCGCTGGAAGGCCTTCACTAAACTCACCTTGCGCGAGGCGCTCGTAATCAATACGTTCATCATTGTCCAGATGATGCAAGCCGCGCAAAAACGAGACAATTCCTGCCCAGACCGCTCTTAGCAAAGCACCTGTAAAGGTTCCTGCGTACTTCCACAGGCAAGGACAATTCAAAAGCCACGCGCTTCTTGTGACACTGGCTGCCAATCTCTGGATTGCCTACATAGATATCGCCAAAAAGCAGGAACATCTCCATAGGAAAATCGCCGAACATCTCCACTATTTCGAAGTTCAGTTGCTCCAGAAAACGCACTAGCGATTCGAAGTTAAAGTAGTTGATGTGATCCGGAATAGCAATCCACCAGGGTTCCAGACCCAATTTGTCGGCAGCGCACTCTTGTATTGCTGAGAAGTCGTTAGGAACTCTACAGACTAAGATGCTCTGCTTCTTCATAAGCAAGCGGATTCTTTCGAGAAGGCTTGCAGGATCAAGCACGTGCTCCAGCACGTTCAGGAATGTGACCGCATCAAATCGCCGCTTCTCCTGATCCAGGCACTGTTCCACAGAGTCATACACCAAGATCCCGAAAGAGCGGGCTATTTCTGCCGCATCTCTGGATGGTTCAATGCCTACCACATGCCAGCCTCCCTCCTGCATATATCGTCCGAAATAACCAGGACCACAGCCCACATCCAGTAGTAATCGTTCCTGGTTCCTGTTGTGGCTCATGTGCTGATCCAGAACATCCCGTATATCTCTCCACATAGTCTTCGACAGCCACAGCAGTTCCAACTGCGCCTCCTCGCCACCTTGCATCAGCCGTCGCAATTCAGGCGCACGGCCACCGGCTGCTAACAAATCGTAGTATTGCTCCCTATAGAAACGGTCCAGTTCCTCCGCCGTCGGTAGAGGATCCAGGCGGCGATAGCCCCATCTTGGATCTACGATAACCTTATACTGGCCTTTCATTACTTCCTCCTCTGTCTCTCGTAAGCGATGATCTGTTTGATTCCTTCCTCTATGGAGGTGCCTGGTAGCCACCCGGTTACCTGCTGAAACAACGACATATCGGCGCAACTAGCCTCTATTGGATCATCTGATCGGCGGTCTTGGACTTGGAGATTATCCAGTTCGGTTCGGAGTATAGTCACAACGTCATCTATGCTCCGGGCCACGCCTGACCCAAGGTTGATAACCCCCTGGGCTGTTTCTGATTCAGCTAGCCGCATGAGGCCCTGTGCTACATCATCCGCAAAGATGAAATCAAAGCGATTCTGTCTCCCCCACACCTCAATCGGTTCCTTTTGCAGGCCAGCACGAACCCAGCGCGAGATAACATCCCGAGAACCGCGACCATACACCCGGAAGATCCGCGCCAATACAATCCGGAATTTCCCCTCTGTCTTCCACAGAAAATCTAACTCCCTTTCCGTGAAGTATTTGGCCAAACCCACCAGATTTCGCGGCGCAATAGGATCTGTCTCCTTGAGGCGGTAAGGTTCGAGGACATTTAAATAGAGCTTCGGGTCGTAGACCAGATAACTCGAAGCAAAGACAAAAACCTTGAGCGATGGGCTTGGCACCAATGCCCTTAACAGCAGGTGAGACAACAGGACATTGTTCTTAAAACTCGTCATCCAGTAGCCAGGAGGTTCTTCAGTCCGCTCAAATGCTGCTGCCAAATGGAAGACGATCTCTGGATCAAAGACGCAAACATCTGTAGGCACTCCCTGGGTCAAGTCAGCTTGAATGTATTCTACACCCAAGGAGCCTAATGCACCGCGAGGAGCGATGTCTACACATAGCACTCTAGCCCCTTGAGAGACCAAGGCCCCAACGAGCACTCTGCCAATGACCCCTGCTGCCCCGGTTACGAGAACCCTTCTGCCCGTCCATTCCATGCCCATCTCTCTCTCACTCTCTCATGCTCATGGAACTGATTACGCGGTCGGGGCCAAGCCCGTCCACCAGAGATTGCCCTGCCTGACTCATGGCCAAACGTAGCTCCCTGCTGTAAGCCAGGCCGGTCAGCACTTCACAAATCCAGCCCGGCTCAACATAGTGATACCTTCCCAGATTTACCGAAATACCAGACTGGGTAGATCCCTGCAGAAGCACCTCTTCTTGCTCTGCCCGGCTCAGCCCGATGATCGGCACACCCATGAACGCTAATTCCCATATGACGCTCCCTCCTGCCGACACGGCCACATCGGCCCAGGCCATCAGTTCGGGCATGTTCGTCACGTTGCTTTCCAGCCGGATGGGGAAGCGCGAATCCTGAACAGCGGATTGCAGTTCTTCATAATGGGGGTTACTACCACCCACCACAACAATGGCCTCCAATCCATCCATATCCACTTGCTGCAATGCCTGAACCACCTTGAGGGTCACGTTGTCAGGGTCGCTGCCGCCCATGGTAACCAGCACCTTACGCGCCACCTCCGGTATCTCCCGCTTCCAGCCCTGCCACTTGAGAAACTCTCGTCGCAGGAGCACATAACGTGTCCCCAGCAACAGTCGGGTGTAAGGCTCCCTGTTTGGGTAAAGACCTTCATGGGCGTGGATATTCTGATTCAAGACCAAATCCGCAGAGTAATGCCCAGCATGTCCGTTATCATCAATAAATAGCAGACGTAGCCCGGAGTCTTTGATAATCCGCTGGTAATCAGCGCCAAAATGGTATCCGTCTACCACGACCCAATCGGCCCCAACCTGGTGTGCAAAATCTGCCGTCCGAATGGCGTCATCCGTGCTTCCCGGCTGGACCGGCAGGTGAATAACTTCCATTCCTTCCGATCGCAAGCGGGCCTCCAGCGCCGGTGTTTCCATTGCCATCAGGAAAACCACCCGGCCACCGGCATCCTGCCAGGCCTGGGCCAGGGCCAGACAGCGCATCAGGTGGCCCGTACCAATCCGAACGCTGGCATCGGCGCGAATAACTAAACGCGGTAAACCCTCTTGCATCATCGACGCTGCCATGGCTCCAGGATATAACTGCATCCTTGCTGCTGACCACACATATACCAGTTCAAGTAGATGAATTTCCTTCCAACTGGCCGGTAGCGTGTTCGAACCACAGGGTCATCTAGAAGTGAGAGATTGTCCTGAACAATGTATTCGGGGTTTTGTGATAAAATGTAGGAACGCATCTTGCCACGAATTACCTCACGTTCAGCTTCGGACCTTGCGAATGCCAAAGCTCGGTTCAGTTCCAGCAGCTGGGGATCAGTCAAGCTCCAGGTGTCAATGGTACGCAAACCACTGAAGTAAGGTATAGCCCCAGCATCGTAAAGTACTATAGTCGCATCAGGAGATGCGTGTTCCCGTAGCCAACGACCTAGTGCAATGTGACCTTGATCCAATCCGCTCGCCACATCTCGCGCTGCAATCCGATAGGGCAACACACCCCAATTCAGGTCAATGGCCCAGGCATGCCCCAAATCATTAAACCGTAAGGGAACAAGGAACACTATAGTGAGTAAACAACCTGCCATCCAAACAGGCTGGATACGTTCGATGTCGGCATGGAATGTAAAGGCTATCTCGAACAAAAGTAAGCTCATTAACGGTATTAGAGGCACGTAGAAACGATATGCATCATCCATCGAGATGTGGAAACCAAGAGAAAGTACATAAACCAAATATGCACTACACAAGCCCGCCAAGTACCAAATGGGGCTTTTTAGTTCTATCCGACGTAACATAGCAAGAATCAGCCCAGCTATAATAAATAGGACGATAAAGTAATAATTCCCATTGATTGCTAAGAAGCCCAACAGTCTCACCCCCCCGAGCAAAAGTGCCAAAATGTAAAGGTGCTTGTTTCGCAAGATATGTAGCTGGTAATAACTGTCCAAAGTAGACCACTTTCCACAATCCGTATAAAGCCAATAATACAAACCCACCCAAAATACCAATCACCCTAGCCCGACTCAATAGCTTCTTGTTATGGATAGATCCAATTATGAGCGTATGGCTCGTAGTAACAGCCCAAAACAATAAACCCTCAGGCCGTGTAAGTGTGGCCAACACCAAAGCCAAGTCTATTAGCAGTAGCTTCGCCCGATTGAGATGACCTCGCAAGAAAAGCAAGTAATTGATGATTCCAACGCATACGAAGAACACAAACAGGGTGGTTTCCATGCCACTTGGAGTCCAGATAATAAATGGCGAACTGGACGCTGTCAGGAGAGCAACTATAGCAGGCAACGGGTGTAGCTGAACCCTATCAGCCTCTAATAGCCGCCAAGCATACCAGGTTATTGCGGCGATTACAGCCAGGCCACACCCGGTGTTCAGAAGTTTCACAGCCCAGATGTCCTGAACTCCAACACGAAGCAGGGCGGCCTCAATAAGCACTAATAGCAGGTTGGTATACCCTTCGATCCTCGGTCCCCCTGGATTGAATACTAACCCATAACCTGCTGCCAGATTGCTAGCATAGCGCATAGAGATATAGCTGTCGTCTATCTTAAATGGGAATACATAAGCCACACCCAACAAGAAGACCAACGGGGCTACTCCCCAGTTGATCATGACGCTCAATAATCGCGGGTGGGCCGAAACCCGCTCTAAGGTCCCCAGAACCAGCATACAACCAATACCACCAACCACAAAACCAAATCCTATCGTTATCCCGCGGATCGGTTCAAAGTCTGTTTTGGGGATTATCAGAGGTAGCACTAGCAAAATTATGCCACTGATAAGAGTCAGCAAGCCGATTACTTTTCCTAATTTACCTGTGACGTTATCCGGTATTTGCATAACTAAATCCTCTTCTGCCTCACGCCTCGGTTGATCTCCAACCACTCCGGGTGCTCTTCCAGCACCTTGAGCACCTCGCGCCAGGAGAAGCGATCGTGACCAAAATAATCGTAAATCTGACGCACGAATGCGAGGTCTTCTTGAGTGTCCACCGTCCAGCGCATGGCGGAATAGTCCACCGGGCTGACAACATTATGAATGCGAAACCGATCGGGATTACGATAGATATAGGGAGTGACGTGCTCACGCCAGGCCGGATTGCGATCTTCACGCCAGGCCCGTTCCAGCACATCCATGCGCATCACTTCGGTATCCAGACCCCGCGGGAATGTGCGCCGGGGCCATGTGTTGCTGGCATAATCCACTTCCGGCTGACGTTCCAGAAACTCTTGCACTACCTGATCTATAACCTCTGGGTCTATCAGGGGACAATCCGAGGTGATGCGAACGATGAAATCGGCCTGATATTTCTTGGCTGCGCGGTAGTAGCGATCGAGAACATCCTCTTCACTTCCCCGAAACCAGGACCAACCACGGGCTTCACATAATTTGACAATCACATCATCCACCGTATTCGTTGTCGTCGCTATCACTACCTCCTGCAGAGTTTTCGCCCGGCAGGTGCGGTTAACGACGCGTGCCAACATTGGCTCGCCAGCCAAGTCTTGCAGCACTTTCCCCGGCAACCGAGTGCTGCCCATCCGGGCCTGAACGATAGCAACGGTCTTCATTCCTCTTCTCGACCGACAGATTTCTCAAGCAGCCACCAGTGTGTCCTATCGAAGCCGTCCTCGAGTCCCCAGTATCCGCTCCGAATGAGCGTCAGGTCGGGGAATTGACTGCGATAGTGTTGGAGAAAGTCCCGGTTCCACAGCAGGTTGTCGTGGCCTCGGTAGCAAGCGGCCGTCTCTTCTTGTGCAAAATACTCAATCGCCAAAATGTAGCGCTTGCTCACCCGATAGATCTCGCTTAAGGCTAATGGGAGATCTCCAAGTGGAATATGGATCAATACTCCGGCAGTAAACACCAGATCGAAATACCCATCCTTGAACGGCAAGTCAAAAGCATGACCGTACAGAACGCCCACCTTTATGCTGGACGCTCTGGCAAGCTCCAGGGCGTAGCGGTTGGGCTCAACACCAACTACCTCGCTCTCCTCTCCCAGAAGTTCGGCAAGGCAAACAAGATTGTGGCCTCGATTGCATCCAACTTCAAGCACACGCTTGATCGGCAATCCATCCAGCATCTGTCGAAACACACGTAGCCGAGTGCGCCAATCAATCACGTTGCGATCTGTGTAGTCTTTGCCGAACTCACCTTCTCAGATCCTCAACTGATCCATCATTTCCCTCCAAACTTGGTCGCTAAATAGTATATGCAGCAATGACTTTTCGAATAGCCTGGACAACATCATTGATGTCCTCATTAGTCATAGATGGAAAGATAGGTAGCGAAATGATTTCATTATAAGCTGCCTCTGCGACCGGGCATAGTCCCGGACCCGTGCCGAATCGTTTTCGATAGAAAGGATGTAAATGAACGGGGATATAGTGAACATTAACACCAATGCCTTCTGCCCGTAAAGCAGCAAAGATTTGTGCTCTTGTTGCCCGCAGTCTAGTTAAATCAAGCCGAACCACGTAAAGGTGATAAGCATGGGAGACCTCAGGACGAACACCCAACGGCCGAACGGCTGGAATCTCTGCGAAGGCAGCATGGTATCTCTGCGCGATCTCTTGCCTGCGCTTTACCCAAGCAGGAAGTTTTCGCAATTGACTTAATCCAAGCGCACACTGAATATCAGTTATACGATAATTGTAGCCCAAGTCTACCATCTCATAGAACCAGGACCCTTGTTGCTCGCGTTGGCGATAATCGGTGGTAATGCCGTGGTTGCGAAAGATGCGCATCCGCTGAGCCAATTGGGGATCATTCGTTGTAACCATTCCACCCTCACCAGTAGTAATGTGCTTCACCGGATGGAAGCTAAACACAGTCAGATGAGCCAGTGAACCGACAGGGCGTCCTTTATAGGTGCCGCCCAAGGCATGGCAGGCATCGGCCACCAACATCAAACCATATTTGTTAGCAATAGCCCATAGGGCATCATAGTCACAAGGCTGTCCAGCATAGTCCACAGCAATAATCGCTTTGGTGCGTGGCGTGATCTTGGTTTCAACCTGAATCGGGTCGAGCAGCAGGGTGTCAGGATCTACATCAGTAAAGACCGGCACACCGCCTTGATAGACAACACAATTTGCAGTGGCGACAAAAGTCATGGCTGGTACAATGACTTCATCTCCAGGTTTAATGCCAATTGCGTACATGGCCGCATGTAGCGCTGCTGTACCACTGCTTACCGCCACTGCCTCTCTCGCCCCAACGGTCTCTGCAAACACCTGTTCAAACTCGTCCACCTTGGGTCCGGTGGTCAGCCAATTGGAGCGCAGAACCGCAACAACAGCAGCAATGTCATCATCATCCAACCACTGGTGGCCATAGGGCAACATCGTCTTGCGAACAGGGGAACCGCCGTGAATCGCCAGATCACCCATTGAAGTCATAGCAGCTCCTTGACCAGCACCCGCAAATCATCTACTGACAGTTGCCATGGATTTGTATCGCTTGTGTAACGGAATCCGTCCGGTAATGGTCTTCCATGGGACCAGTTTCCAATAGACCACCATGGATGAGTGGGTAAAATCACGAACATATCGTCAAATTCCAGGGTGTGACGCGCCTCATCTTCAGATATCAAAACCTCGTGAAGTTTCTCCCCAGGGCGGATGCCGATATACTCTATTTCACAGCCAGGGGCAATGGCTTCTACGAGATCCATAATGTTCATACTGGGGATTTTAGGCACAAAAACCTCGCCGCCATGCATCTGTTCAATACAGCGTATCACAAAACGCACTGCCTGCTCTAACGTGATCCAAAAGCGTGTCATACGCGGGTCGGTAACGGTGACCCTACCACTCCTGCGCTGCTCGAGAAAGATTTGAATGACGCTCCCTCGGCTGCCCACGACGTTGCCATAACGCACGCAACTAAAGCGAGTGCCTGTGGCACCGGCGTAGGCATTGCTCTGCACAAAGAGCTTCTCGGCGCATAACTTTGTGGCGCCATATAAATTGATGGGATTTACAGCTTTATCTGTGCTCAGAGCTATCACTTTTTTCACTCCTGTGTCTAATGCGGCGTCAATCACATTCCTTGCGCCCATTACGTTGGTCATGATTGCCTCAATAGGGTTATACTCACACGCTGGCACCTGCTTCAAGGCTGCAGCGTGAACGACGATATCCACCCCTACAAAGGCGCGATGAAGGCGATCCTTATCGCGCACATCCCCAATGAAGTAACGTAAGCTGGGATGGTCAAATCCGCTCATACGCATTTGATGTTGTTTGAACTCATCACGGCTGAAGATAATGAGTTTTTTAGGATGGTATTCTTGAAGCATGATTTCGACAAACTTCTTGCCGAAGGAACCGGTACCGCCAGTGACGAGCACTACACTTTCTTGCCAATTCATAGCCTGTAACCTCGCGACCCGAATCCATCTACTGAGATGATTTGTCCATCGGGAAAATGCCATTCGTATGGAAGTATTATTGGCGCTGAATCCCAAGACAATATTTCGGCCAACTCCCCTTGAAATCCGTAATCTGACATCTTCCCGATCACGTTGAAGAAACCTACTTCTTGCGTTGGCGCCAACAAAGTGACCCCATCTTGTGCCCGCACACCTATACGTACTGTATAAGTCTGAGGCACCAAGGGTAGAGACTTGAATTTACAGGATAAAATCCCCTCTCCCTCCACATAGTCAGGACAATGACCGTCAAAGAGCATACTCGCTCCGAACAGAGGCCCATATTGACTAACTATGCCAATCCAAAAATATGGCCTGTTAAATCGGCGTGGAGCATGGTAATGAATTTCAATCACAAGCTCATCGCCAGGAGCAAACTCCATAGATGGCTCTCCTTTGCTATTCTTGAACACGACTTTTCTAATTTGAAGCTGGTCATCCGAAACCGAACCATGTGTTTGTACCTCGAAACCCTTTTCAAAAATTCTATTCAGATAACTAGCTACGACTCGTTCTGTATCTCCGTCCATAACAATTTGCCCCGAGTCAATCCATAATCCTCTTTTGCACAATCCCCTGATTGCCCCCATGTTATGGCTCACAAACAGCACCGTCCGCCCTTCCTTCGCCACTTCTCCCATCTTTCCTAAACACTTCTTCTGGAACGCGGCATCCCCTACCGCGAGCACTTCATCCACAAGCAAAATTTCCGGTTCCAGGTGCGCAGCTACCGCAAAGGCCAAACGCACATACATCCCACTGGAATAATATTTGACCGGTGTATCTAAGAATTTCTCAATCTCGGCGAAGGCAACAATTTCTTCAAACTTCTTGTCAATCTCGGCTTTCTTCATCCCCAGAATGATCCCGCTCAGGTAAATGTTCTCCCGGCCGGTCAGCTCAGGATGGAAGCCGGTGCCCACCTCCAGGAGCGAGCCCACCCGTCCGTGGATCTCAGCATAGCCTTCGGTCGGCTCGGTGACGCGAGAGAGGATTTTCAAGAGCGTCGTCTTCCCCGCCCCGTTGCGCCCGATAATGCCCACTACCTCCCCCCGTTTAACCTCGAAGGAGACATCCTTTAGGGCCCAAACATAACTATTAGACGGTGAGTTCTGGACCGCCGATCGTCGACCGCTCAGGAAAGCGCTTACCTCCCGGAACGGAGCATACATGGCAGCCGTCAACGTATCCCGCAAGGCTTTATAAGGCTCCCGCGGTCCGATGCGGTAAAGTTTGCTTAGATGCTCAACCCGGATGGCAATGTCGCCCATCTGCGTCCCCTCCGATTCAAGCCGGTCTATATCCGATCGGCCAGCGTTCGCTCCATGCGGCGGAAGTAGATTAGCCCGCTTATAAATAACAAGCTTGCCAACAGGCTGGAAACCAGCAACATCCTCGGATCCGGCGGAGCGGAGCCCAGCAGGGCCCAACGGAACCCTTCGATGACCCCCACCATCGGGTTTAACCCATATAGGGCCCGCCAGGACGGGGGAACGATGGTGCTGGGATAGACCACCGGCGTGGCGAAGAACCACAACTGGGTCAGGAACGGGAGCGTGTAACGCACATCCCGGTACTCCACATCTAAAGCGGAAAGCCACAAACTAACCCCCAGCGCCGTGATAATTGCTAACAGCAGGAATAATGGGATGAACAGGATAAACCAGGAAGGTGTAATCCCATAGAAAACCATCATCCCCAACAGGATCAAAAAGGCGATCCCAAAATCCAGCAGGCCGGCCAGCACCACTGCCGTGGGCACCAACAGCCGCGGGAAATACACCTTGGTGATCACCCGCTCGTTCACCACTAAACTGGTGCTGGCTTCCGTGAGCGCTTTGGCGAAGAACTGCCAGGGGAGCAGAGCGGAGTAGGCGAAGATCGGGTAGGGCAACCCCTCGGAGGGGATCTTCGCCAGCCGGCCGAAGATCAAGCTGAAGACCACCATAGCAAAGAAGGGTTGAATCACCGCCCAGGCGGCGCCGATGGCCGTTTGCTTGTAACGAACTTTGATGTCCCGCCAGATCAGAATGTAAAGAAGCTCCCGGTATTGCCACAGCTCCCGCAAGTTCAGCGCCACCAACCCTTTAGAAGGCCGGATGATGAAAACCGGGACGCTTTCATCCTGGCGGTGGTTAAAAACCCATCTCTCCAAAAGGCCCTTGACCCCAATCATATCGCGCCTCTGAAGCTTAAGGCTCAATGCCCTTTTCTCGCAGCGCCTTCACCTGTTGTTCGATCCAGGCATATGTCCGCTGGATGCCCTCCCTCAGGCTCACCTTCGCCTCCCATCCTAACGACTTGATGCGCGCCTTGCTGAAGTTGCGCGCCCGCACTCCCACCGGCCCCGGAACATATTTTACATGGATTCGCTTGCCCGACACTTCGATCACCGTCCTCACCAACTCGTCCACGGTTACGTACTCATCGCCTCCAATGTTCACCGGCCCTTCCAGGTCGGATTGCATCAACATATAGATACCTTCCACCATGTCGTCTATGTAGGTGTAGTTGCGGATCGCCGTCCCATCTCCCCACACCTCGATGGTTCCGCCGTCTTCCGCCATCGCCACCTTGCGGCAGATGGCTGCCGGGGCCTTCTCCCGCCCGCCCCTCCATGTGCCTTCCGGCCCGTAACAGTTCTCAAACCGAGCGATGCGCACCTTCATCCCGTAGCGCCTTCCGTAGGCCATGGCCACCCGCTCGGCGTAGAGCTTCTCCCAGCCGTACTCGTTATCCGGATTGGCGGGGATCGCATCCTCCTCGGACAGAGGCGGCTCGCCGGGTTCCATATCCCGGTAAACGCACACCGATGAGGAGAAGAAGTAGCGGGGCACGCCCATCTCGGCCGCGGTGTGGGTCATATGGATGTTGATCAGGGCATTGTTATGCAGCACCTCGCAATCGGCCACGGAGATGAAGCCCATGCCCCCCATGTCAGCAGCCAGCTGGTAAACCTCATCGAACGTGCTGCCATCCGGAAGGGTTAAGGCTTTACGGCAATTCTCGGGTTCCCGCAGGTCCAACAGCAGGAACTCATCGGCCGCTGTGGGTGAAAACTCAGGATACTTAATGTCCACCCCTCGCACCCAGTAGCCTTCGCGCTTCAGTTTCCTCACCAGGTGCGAGCCGATGAAGCCTCCAGCGCCGCAGACCAATGCTCTCTTCATGTCTAACCTCCGTTATTATGCAAGAATCGCAAATTGACCTAATGTGAATCAAAAAAGTTCATTTATCGAGCGAATTGGCCGATCGCCAACAGAAGGCTGATCACCGTCCCGATCACGGCCAGCGCGCCGATCAACCAGCGAGTCTGCACCACCATCTGATGATACATCCGATCCATCCGCTCCCCTATTCCGTCAAACCTCTCATTCATTTCCCTATAAAATCGATCAAAACGCTCGTTCATCTCCCCATACAATCGATCAAACCGTTCATTCATTTCCCTTCGGAGCTCCCGGACGTCGGCCTGGAGGGCGGCCACGTCCCGCTCCAGGACGTCGAGGCGGGACAGGATCTGCCGGAACTCGTCCCGGGAGACCGCCCGCTCCTCCAGAACGCCGGCCAGCCAAACCGCAAACGCCTCCGCCGCCTCGTCCCCCCAGGCCCGCCGCAAAACCTCCGGAACCTCCAGACGCCGCATCGCCATCCCAACCCCCTCCGCCTCTTTGATACGCCCCAAGCGCTTCCTTGCGTCATCTCGTTTTTAACGTGTTAAAGACAACCCGTTCTCTTTAATGGCTTTGATCGCGGAAATCATGGGCTCTGTTCATCGCATCGTTTGCACGATAACTTGAAGCTCATCAGGCTTCATCAACCCCCGGGCGGATGCGTTCAAAAACTCCACGCTGACCGGATCGCCATCCTCCCCATAGCTGATGATAATGCCCTTCGGCTCCTCGAATGCATCCACCGGCGGGGCATCCCGAAGCACAATCATGAGAACATCCGCCTCCGGATCGTAACGCACCCGCATCATTCGCCTCCCTGACGCCAGTATTTATCCACCTTGCTCGTCCAGTACACCGTAAGGATTTTGCGCCCTTCCGGGATTTCCAAAAAAGGAACGCGCAGCAATCCACCGTGAGCGCGGGATTGGGCCACTTGAACCCCATGCTCTCCGGGAACAATCTGCTCCGGCTGACTCACCACGCGTTCTACCTCCTCACGCGTGATTCCCTTTTTGACTTCCCATTGCCTTTGCCGATCTTCGGCATGATGCGTCCAGACAACCCTCACAATAAGAAGCTCTCCTAACCACAAAAAGTTCATTCATCGAGCGAATTGGCCGATGGCCAGCAGGAGGCTGATCACCGTCCCGATCGCGGCCAGCGCCCCGATCAACCAACGGGTTTGCACCACCATCTGATGATAGATCCGGTCAAAGCGCTCGTGCATTTCCCTCCGGAGCTCCCGGACATCGACTTTGAGGTCGGCCACGTCCCGCTCCAGGACGTCGAGGCGGGACAGGATCTGCCGGAACTCGTCCCGGGAGACCGCCCGCTCCTCCAGAACGCCGGCCAGCCAAACCGCAAACGCCTCCGCCGCCTCTTCCCCCCAGGCCCGCCGCAAAACCTCCGGAACCTCCAGGCGCCGCGCCGCCATCCCAACCCCCTCCGCCTCCTGGATACGCCCCAAGCTTCACCGGCCCGTCTCAGGGCCTCCTCTGACGGAAGAGCCTAAGCCCCCTCAGACTTTCCTTGCCCGCCCTAAGATCGCTTCTAAGATGATCCCCCGGTGGAATCCTCATTCCCGGAATCATCGGACAAATTGGCCGATGGCCAGCAGGAGGCTGATCACCGTCCCGATCACGGCCAGCGCGCCGATCAGCCACCGGGTCTGCACCACCATCTGATGATACATCCGATCCATCCGCTCCCCCATCCGGTCAAACCGCTCGTTCATCTCCCGATGCAATCGGTCGAATCGTTCGTCCACTCCCCCACGGAATCGGTCAAACCGCTTATCCGCTTCCTCACGCCATCGATCAAACATCTCATTGATTTCCCCGTGTAAGCGGTCAAATCGTCCGTTAATCTCCGTATACAATCGATCAAACCGTTCATTCATTTCCCTTCGGAGCTCCCGGACGTCGGCCTGGAGGGCGGCCACGTCCCGCTCCAGGACGTCGAGGCGGGACAGGATCTGCCGGAACTCGTCCCGGAAGACCGCCCGCTCCTCCAGGACGCCGGCCAGCCAAACCGCAAACGCCTCCGCCGCCTCTTCCCCCCAGGCCCGCCGCAAAACCTCCGGAACCTCCAGACGCCGCGCCGCCATCGCAAACCCCTCCGGCGAAGGCCTCCTTCATCCCACCCGCTCACGCGGGCTCCGCGCCCGCTCCCTCCTGATCCAGCTGCTCATCCAGACCTCGGGTATGCTCATGGATGATGAAGGATAGCCGCGCTGAGCTCCCCAAGCAGCTGGGCCACCTGCTCCTCTTGAAGGCCTGGGAGCTCCAGCTGGGCCAGCAGCTTTAAAACCCTTTGGCACTCCTCTCCCAGCTCCTCCAGGAGAATGGCTGTCCGAGGCTCAAGATACCTAATGCGGAGTTTCAAGGCCCATGTCCAATGATCAGAGAGGGGCAGAGGCCACCTCCCTCCCTTCGTTGCACCATAGGTTCAAGCAAGGCAACTGCCTGCCGTTGCCCTCCATCCCATCTCCTAACCCTCTGCCTTGGATGGCAAAAGGGTCGCGACGGAAGCCACCCCGACAAACCCGAACCTCCGGTTCTCGATGACGCAGAGGGTCGCGGCGAAAGCCGCTCCTACGAAAAGACGGTTTTTGTAGGAGGGGCTTTCGCCCCGAACTTTCCGTCCTCGATGGCGCAAGGGTCACGACGGAAGCCGCCTCGACAAACCCAAACCTCCGGTGCTCGATGACGCAAAGGGTCGCGGCGGAAGCCGCTCCTACAACCCCGAACCTCCGTCCTTCGATGACACAAAGTTCGCGGCTAAAGCCGCTCCTACAACAAATCCGGGGGTGCCGCTCGGAGAAGAAACGTCATCCGACCTCCGATACTTCCACTTTCACCCGATAGCCCAATCGGGAAAGGTAATCCTCACACTCCTCCCAAGTCAATGCGAATGGCTCCACATCCGCCAGGCCCAGGCGGCTGAGGATGTCCCGCAGGATTTCCTCATGCCCCTCCTCCCATTCTTCCTCCATCATCGCCCGCTCCGCCCAATCAACCAGCTCCTTCAAAGTGAGGCGATGCTGCAGGTAATCTGCCAACCGGATCGCTACTTCACGACGGGTGATCATCGCTCCGATTGTTAAGAAAGGCTCCGCCCTTCGAAGAGGAGTCCGCACCCCCCTCCGTTCGCTTCTCCCGATGATGGGGACCCTCCGGAGCAGCGGCTACAACGGAGGGCCGAATGGCACCGCCTTTCGAAGGCATCCGCCGATCCGCGCGGCGCCGTCTACCGCCACAGCCCGCGCACGATATATTTTACCAGGCCGGGCTGGGCGAAGAGCAACCGCCACGCCCCCGCCCCAAAGGCATCCCGGGGAACCTCCTCCAGGACCCGGGTCGCCCGCCGGCCCAGCTCGAAGAGCAACCGCTCGTAGTCCTCCCGCGTGAATCGGGAAAGGATCCGCCGCACGAGATAATGAGCCCCCAGCTCCGCTTGCAGGCGCCGGGCCATCCCCCACCCGTGCCCCAGCAGGGCGTGGGCCACCGCAACCCCGCCCCAGATCCCGGTCACCGTTCCCCCCACGGTGGTCACTTTCACCTGGCCGCCCGCATCCCCAATGGGGAAGATCACATGTCCATCCCGCGCCGCCCGCCAGGGGAGGTCCGGCCGGTAGGCGGCCGCCACCCCGCCCTGATAGGCCAGGGGCTCCAGCCTCAGGCGCTCCAGGAAGCGATCCAGCAGCGCCCGGATTGGGCGGCCGGGCTCCGTGGCCAGCCCCAGCACCCCCGTCCGGGGCGACTCCGGGATCAGCCAGTAAAAATACGGGGTGTCCTCCGGGACGAACCACACGGCCGCCCGCTCGGGATGAGCCCATCCCGGCAACCGGACCCGGGCTTGCAGGAGCAGAAGGACCGGCGGCCGGGGCAGCCCGAAGGCGGCCAGCACCCGGCTGCGGGCCCCGTCGGCGGCCAGGATCACCCGCCCCTCCT
>Ga0079998_120715_pt1 | contig 34023 bp, 30 predicted proteins | sample PerSpoBPS_BMetaG_FD_69201 | JGI IMG/M metagenome (GOLD analysis project Ga0079998, IMG submission 69201) | Thermal spring microbial communities from Yellowstone National Park, Wyoming, USA - Perpetual Spouter B (PS_B) MetaG (SPADES assembly)... | ecosystem: Environmental > Aquatic > Thermal... | reverse complement strand
TGGCGCTTGCTGACGTAGGCCGCTTCAGAGAGGCTATTGAGTATGTGCAGAGGGCGGCGAAGACGCTGTATGAGGCGGCAAAGGAGGCGTTCGAGCAGGTGAAGGTAACGGTTCAGCGCCTCGTTGAGCTGTTTGTGGAGGCTGTGACGCGGGTGTTGGCTTTGGTGGATAAGCACAAGGCGTATCTCTTCTTGATGGCGGCTGTGGCGGCTGGAGTAATTGCGCTGTCCGCCGCGTTGAACCTGTGGGGTCTTGTGGAGCTGGAGAAGCTGGCTTACGCCGCTTCTGCGCCGTTTGTGGCTGGGCTGGCGGATGCTGGCGGGAGGGCGGCTGAGAGGTTTAGGGCGCTGGGCGAGTGGTACGGGAGGTGGAGGGTGGATGAGAGGCTGATTGACGAAGTGTTGAGGACGCCTTCTGCCAAAGACAAGAGACCGTACGCGGCGTTTCTAGAGTTGTTCGAGACTAGGAGGAATCTGCCTCCGCCCCTCGTGGAGCTGAGGAGGGCGCTGGCGCGCATCAAAGGCGAGGCGGAGAGAGACGCTGCAGTGGTTGCGGCGCTTGTGCTCTACAAGGCGCTTGTGAAAAACGCCGGGGCTTATGGAGAGTGGGCCGAGCTGTTTGAATGGGGGAGGGGTCTGGTTAAGGAGCGTGAATTCACCGTAAAAGCCGAGGAGGTGAAGAGACTCCGCGAGACGCAGAGGAGGCTTGAGAAGGCCGCGGAACAGGTGAGGAAGGAGCTGAACACCGTGTTGACGCTGTACTCGCAGGTCGGCCTCTATAAAGAGCCCGACCTCGTCAACAAGCTCAGGTCACTCCTGGAGGTGGATGTAAAGAAGGCGGAGGGGCTGGCGGAGGCGAGAAGCGACGAGCTCTCTATGCTCAGAGACGCCGGCATGGGGACTAAGGCCTACGCCGCCCTGCTCTCCATAGCCAGAGGCGGGGTGTACGGACACGCAACAATATTGCTCGCCAGGAAGGGGGCTCTGGCCGACGTAGTGTTGTTAACACCGAGGGGCGCCTACAACAAGGCCAAGAGGGTCGCCAGAGGGCGCGGGGAGGCTGTGGACCCGTCCTATTCGCACAAAGAGGCCACAGGCTGGGAGGACAGGGCCGCCTCTGCGCTTCTGCGCTACCTCCTGGGCAGATCTGAGGGGGCGGATCTCAAGTTTAGACGCGCCGAGGGGAGATTCGAGGTGTTTAAGGCATACGGCGGAGTTGAGGCGCGTGTAGATGTGCTGATGGTGGAGGGACAGCCGCGCTCTAAGGCCGGCGAGGAGGAGTTGAGACGTTTCGTGGAGGAAGCGAGGAGGAAGGCGCCAGATCTCTCGGGGATTGACAAGGCACCGCAACTCGTGGAGTGGCACGCCACAGACGTGTCGTTCGACAAAAGGCAGATAGAGGCCACCACCGCCCATCTTTGGCAGGCGGCTTGGTACATCGCCCTCTTCGGCGAGCCGGAGTCGAGCAGGGGTGGGGCCAACGTCACAAAGGAGGGCATCAAGCTCAACGCCACTATGTACTGGCCTCGCGAGAGGGAGGACCAGGTCTTGAGGGAGAGCAGATGGCTGGAGTACCTGCTGGGCCGGCGCGTGGAGAGCTGGCGGGAGCTGGTAGACGCCGTAGACTGGAGCTGGGTCCTGGAGAGGGTCGAGGAGCTGACCGACGAGCTGAAGCCCTGGATAGGCCCCGAGAAGGTGAGCGACGCGGAGAGGGAGGGGTTGGTGAGGAGGATGTTGGGCGAGTTGGCGCTCCTCACCCACTTCGCCGAGACGAGGAGGGGGGTGGACGACGGCAGGTGGCGTGAGGAGAGGGCCAAGAGGCTGGCGGAAGCGGTGGAGGCGCTGAGCGGCGGGAGGATAAAGGGCGAGTACGCAGATAGACTGGCCAAGCTGATTATCTACTACACCGAGGGGCAAAAGAAATATGTAGAAAAGAGCATCGACAAGCTGGCGGGGGAGCTAGCCGGAGTCTCTAGGGAGGAGGTTTGGGGCATCGTCAAGTTCGTCCTAGGCGATATGTACTGCCTCGCGAGGGACTGCGCTAGGGATGAGGTGGTGAGGAAGTTCGTAGCCCCAGCCCTCGAGCTTATTATGCTGGACAAGGCGGTGGGGGGCGGATTTAACAAAGAAGAAGCTCTGCTTCGCTTCGGCGAGATGTACGTCACGGCGATTGCGGGTGACGGCACGGTAGGGCCGGATGTGGTTAAGCTGGTCGTCGGGGGTGAGCTTGGCGGAGGCGCCGCGCTTCTCCGCCTAGCCGCGTTGCATCTGCTCAACCAGCTTCTGCCTAAGGAGTTGGCCTTTAACGTGCGGGTATATGTGGAGAGGAACAGATATTACATAGCCGCAACCGGCGGAGACGCGGCGAGACTTAAGCGCCTCCTCGCCGTCTCTGCACCCTCGGCCGGCGGAAGGTATTTGAGCCCAAAGTTCGATGAGTTTGTGGAGGAGGCCCGGGTGGAGGTGCGGTTCGGCGGCGTAAGGCTGACTAAGAAAGGCCGCGTCGCCGCCGATTTGACCATTTCGGAGGGCGGCATCGCCGTCAAGTACAACGTCTATCTGCGGGACGACATCCTGCTCCAATTCCACTCGTCGGACCGGAGCCGCGTAGAGCTTGCGGCCCGCCTGCTGAGGCTTGTGGGCGTCGGCGCAGAAGTGAGGAAGGTGGGCAGCAGAGGCGTATGGCAAGTCTGGGCAACCACCAACAGGCTTGCGGCCGGGCGCAAAGAGCTTAGAGACGCCCTCGTCGAGATTGTTAGGGCGGCCATGGAGAGCGGCTGGGTGGACGCCGATAGGGCGGAGAGCTGGCTGGAGGAGCTGAAGAGAGGGCGTGTGTTGAGGGAGGGCTGGCCGAAGTACCACGTGGGGCTGTCCAATAGCGGCGCGCTTGAGGTCAGATATCGCTCCACCAACCCAGACAACATAGGGCGCCAAGCACAGTGGCTTAGGGACATGGGCCTCGTGGAGGGCGTCCACTTCACAGTCAAGATGCCGGAGGGCGGCAGGAGGGGCTACGTGAATATCCTTAGGGAGGGTTTGGCCTACGCCGCATGGCTATCTGTACACGGCGAGGGGGAACGGCAGAGACTAGCAGCTGAGTTTGTAGAGTATATACTCCAGAGGGCCGAGAATGAGGGCGGAGATGTTTACAGGAAGGCCTTGGAGGTGGTGGAGGAGGGGAGGGCTAGGGGTTCCCTGACGGTAAAGGGCTTGGAGAAGAAGGTCGAGGTGGGAGGCAGAGAGCATGTGGTGGAGGTAATAGACGGAGATGCCGAGCTTGAGGAGAGTTGGAGCGGCAAGACCTTGCTTAGGATTAGGATAACGGCGGAGGTGGACGGCGTGAGGAGCGACTACGTGATGACATACGGCAGATACGGCAGAGGCAACGCCGCCTTGGGCTTCGCCACGGCTAGAGCCGATGCTCCCGGCGGCATGGAGGCAGACGCGGAGAGGTTCTCCGCCGCAGTAAAGGCCCTGACGGGGAGGGAGCCGAAGGTGTACCGGAGGAGCGATGGCTCCATAATTGTAAAGTGCGACAGGGAGCACCTAGACGGCTTTAAGCGCTTCGCCGAGCTCGCAGACGCCATAGAGAGGTGGCTAGAGGAGACCGCTCGGCGAGCCTAACGCGCCGTCTCTCTATTCACCACCAGTATATATACCGGCTATATTAACTAAACGCATGGCCGTTGCCGTCGTGGCTGAAAGCCAGACCCCCGACGAGCCCACGCGCGACATATACTTCGAGGTCAAGAAGAGGGGGCTCCCAGTGCGGTATATACCAATACAGAGGCTTTCGGTTAAGATCACGGGGGGCGGGGCCGTGGTGGAGACCAGGAGAGGCCCCCTGGAGGCGTCTGTGGTGGTCATACGGGGCTTGGGCTACGTCATAGACTCCAACACGTTGATGAGGAGGGTCTCCGTGTTGAGGATCCTGGAGAGGGAGGGCAAGGTCGCGATAAATCCTGTCGACGCTCTGCTGAACTGCCGCAACAAGCTGGAGACCATATACCTCCTCGCTAAGGCCGGCCTGCCGGTGCCGCCAACCGTCGTCACAGAGGACCTATACCAGGGATACGTGGCTACCAAGGAGATGGGTAAGGTGGTTCTGAAGCCGATACAGGGCAGCAGGGGGTTTGGCGCGATGATGTTTGAAGACCCCGAACAAGCCTTCCAGGTCATGAGGACGCTACTAATTACGAGGAACCCCCTCTACATACAGAAATACATCGAGAAGCCCAACAGAGACATAAGGATCATCGTGGTCGACAGAAAGCCCATCGGTTGCATGTACAGAGTGTCGACAAGCTGGAAGACCAACATAGCCCAGGGCGCCACGGGCGTCCCCTGCAAAATCACACCGGAGCTTGAGGAGATAGCCGTCAAGGCTACTGAAACCCTCGGCCTCGTATACTCCGGCGTAGATATAGGCGAGGGCAGGGAGGGATACGTGGTGTTTGAAGTCAACGCCAGCCCAGACTGGCGCGGCTTCAAGCAGGCAACCGGCATAAACCCAGCCACTTATCTCGCCGACTACATACACCGCGTCGCGAAGATATAAAAACTCCGCCGAACCCCCCTACGTGACCAAGTGGGTGTTGAAATGTACGGCGTGCGGCGAGGAGCGGGAGTTCGAGGCAGGTTTCAACCTCGCCCTATTCGGCGGCAGGCTGTATCTGTACTGCCGCAGGTGCAAAACAAATAGAGAACACGTTATTCTGGGCTGCGCCGAGCCTGAGGACCTCTGCCCCACCTCCGGCGTAGATGTTATAGACTGAAAAAATTAGGGGTAACCCCTGAAGACCGCCTCCTTCAGAAGCCTCGCCAAGTGGGGGGCGCAACACTGCAACTTCTCCACCGCGGTGTCTACGTCGTCGTGTGGGGATATGCCGTATCTCTGGAACATGTAGGCGTGGGGGCCCATCACCGCCTGAAGCGTGGGCATGTATACTGTGTGCATCCACTTTAAAAAATGCTCCGTAGCGCCGAGCTCTAGCAGACCAGCCTCAGCTGGATTATGCTACTGGTTATTAGGTGGCTGAGGGCGTTTATGCTACCCAGCGTGTTTAGGATTTTGCCGAGCTCCTCGGCCTCGGACTCCTCCAGCTTGTCCAGGAGGCGCTTCGCCTCTAGGCGCTCCCTCTTCTTCTCCAGCTCCGCCTTGAGCTGGGCGAGGGACTGCCCCACTGAGGCAATGCTTTTCTCCATGTCTATACAAGCCGCCCTGAGCCTCTTCTCCCTTTCCTGGAGGCGCTTGACCTGTTCATTGTAGACGTCCATGCCTATTACGCCCTTGAGGAGGGCCTCCTCAAGCTTGTGGTAGGACTTATCCAGCTCGTTTCTAGACTTCTTAAGCTCCTCAATCATCCTCCCCACCTCCCTGACCTTCACCTCGAAGAACTTGGGCAGAGCCGCCACGTCGAGGTCAACGTACTCCCTCGTTATCCTGACCCTTATGTTGGAGGTGTCTAGGTAGTAGCTCTGCCCGTTGGCATCTTTTATCTCAACGGAGACGAGCTTCTTCCTCTTCACGTCAAACTCGCCCTTCTCCGCCACGCCGATTAACAACACCCCTCCGATGTACACCGGCTTGCCCCTCACCGTAGGCAACTTAGCCTCCTTCTTCTCCTGCCTCGCCACCGCCGAGAAAAACCTCCAAATCACGGCTCACCTACAGGCCGTATTAAAACCACATGGTTTAAGATACTTAATACCTGAAAATTTCCATGGACCTCGAGGAGCTGAGCCGCGAAATCCTTACATGCGCCAAATGCCCCCTCCACAGACACCGGAAAAACGCCGTGCCGGGGGAGGGCTCCATGAAGCTGGGGATTATGATAGTGGGGGAGGCGCCGGGGGCCTCTGAAGACGAGGCGGGGCGGCCCTTCGTCGGGGCCGCCGGACAGCTTCTCACGGAGGCCTTGGCGCGGCTAGGCGTCTCCAGGGGGGATGTGTACATAACCAACGTGGTGAAGTGCAGGCCGCCTAACAACAGAACGCCGACGCGGGAGGAGGTGGAGGCCTGCCTCCCCTACCTCCTCCGCCAAATTGCCTTGTTGAGGCCGAGGAGGATCATCGCATTGGGCCTCGTCGGCGCGCGGACCCTCCTCTCGCTTATGGGGAAGAGGGTGCAGAAGATGGGAGAGGTGAGGGGGAGGTGCTTCCGAGGCCGCATCGCGGGCGTTGAGGCGGAGGTTTGCACAACGTATCACCCCGCCGCCGTGTTGAGGAATCCTAAGCTTAGGGATGTGTTTGTCGGCGATTTGGCGGCGTTTGTCGGCGGCGGGTTGGAGCGGTATTTCTAAATTTATATTGGGGTTTCTACTCGTGGCTTTTAACTGCTTTAGGCGCGGTTGCGACGCGGCTGACCACCTGAAGGAGTTTGAGTACTGCAACAGCAATTTCGGCATCGACAGGGTCAGGAAGGCGCTGGTTGAGCTGTCTCCGGAGCACATGGCCGTGTTGCAGAGGATTAGGCTGAACTGGCTCAACACCAAGAACCCCGTGTATATGTTTCTGTCGGGAAGCGTCGTGGTGAACTGCGTCTGGGGGGACGAGACCTTGTGTAAGCACCTGGAGGCGATCAGGTCGGCGGGGGCCGCGGAGAGGGCGGGCGCCGCCTACTACCTCCCCTACACCCTGCTGTCTGACGAGGTGGTGGAGAACCTGCCCCTGCCGGAGGTGGCCGAGGAGGAGTATGAAATAAAGAAGTTCTACGTGGTTAGTCTGCGGGGGGTCGCCGGGGAGGCAGACGCGGTGGAGGCGTTGGCGAAGTTTTTCGAGGTTGCACCTGTGTTTTTGGGGCGTCGGGCCGTCAAGGTGGTGAGGCGTGTCCCACACATCATGCAGTTGGCCAACAGATACACAGACAGGATAGACATATTGCTGAAATTGGCAGACGGCTCCTTGACTGGGGTGGGCTATGTAGACGTGACCAAGACCTACCACCTGGGCTTCTCCATGGCTAAGAGCTTCCTCCTCTATGGGCTTGACCGCGTGGTGGTGCTACACCCCTACGTAGACCAGGGCTTCCACAGAGAGGTGGCGAATAGGCTTAAAAACAGGTGGGACATCTCCGAGGTGGGCTACGCCGCCTTGAATCCGATGGAGGAAGAGTTATATTTCTACAAACTGCCGAGGGTAAACCGCTACTTGAAGATGAGCATCTCCGCGCAGAAATACTCCTCTTTGATTAGGAGCTACATTGAGTCTCTATGATCGTCTCTCTCCGCGCCGTCACGGAGGATCTTCACTACGGTTACGTTGCCGCTAGGGAGGGGAGAAACGTTGAAATTTTGGCTACAGTCTCGTGGCATGGGTCCTTTCTACGCACCTCTCGTGTCGCGGTGCCCGTAGCTTGGAGCTGTGTATCTCCCTAGTCAAGGAGCGAGCATTAAAGAAGCTGGAAGAGGCAACCCAGCCGACGCTCGCGCATAGTCGATGCTGAGAAGCACCGCAAGCTACGCGTTCACCGGCCTGTCTCCTCCAGCCACCTCTCTATGTCATCTGCCAGCTCGGCGAAGCGCATGAAGCCTTCTAGATGCTTCCTGCCACATATCATCTTTATCTTGTTGCCCATGTGGTAGATCCACGGCTCCTCGCCCGTAAGGGCCTTTATCACGGCGGCAAACCTCTCGGCGTCTGCCTCTCTGCCTCCCGGCGCCTTGGCACTGGCGTAGGCGTGCCCCTCGGCCTTGTTTCTGACGTATCTGCCGAAAGCAATCTCATAATCGCATCGTACGCCGTCCACCTCTGCCGTTATCCTAATCTTCAACAACTTCTTGCCGCTTCTGCCCACATCAAACTTGGCGCTCCCGCCGAGGACGTTCACCATGTATCTCCTGCCCCCTACCTCTACTTCAGCCTCCCTTACGTCCGTAAGCCTCAAAGAGCCCCTCGACATACCCTCCTCTATGATCTTCTCGGCTTTCTTGCGCACGTTTTCCCCCGCCTCCTCCGCCCTCTGGAGTATGATCTTGACGAAGTCCGCCGCCAGACTCCTCTGCTCTTCATCCTTGCCGTATACGGAGAGCCGGGCGGCGCGCGCCAAGCCCTCTTTTAAGATCGAGACGTAGCCCTTCTCGCCGCCCTCCGGCGTCTTCACCGTGAAGTGGACGCCCCTCTTAAGGCCCATCTTCTCAAGCCTCTGCGCCTCCCGCTCTATGCTGTCGGGGTTGGTGGATTGGTATTTGACCTCAAGCGCGCCCTCTACCAGCCTCACGTGATAACTCGGCCAGCCCTCCCTCAGCACGCGGCCCTCCTCCAGCTTCTCCAGCCAGCGCTTCGCCTTCTCCTCGCCCACCGACTTGCGCGCTACCTTGACGATCTCGGCGAGGGCCTTTCTGAGCTCCTTGCGCCCAGCCGCAAGCTTGTCGGTGGTTGCCCAGACTTGCCATACGCCTCTGTTGCCCTCCTTTTTCACCTCTGCGCTGACGCCCGCAAGTCTCAGCAAGCGAGCCGCAAGCTCGGCGTGGCTCCGGTCCGTCGTGTGGAATTGAAGCACGATCGCTTTCTTAAGCAGATATACATTGTATTTGACGGCGACGCCGCCCTCCGAGAGGGTCAAATCGGCGGCTACGTTGCCGCCCTCAGTCAGCCTTATGCTGTCCTTGTCAAGCCGCACCTCAACCTTGGTCTCTTTCACGAATTCATTGAACTTTTCGCTTAAATACTCTCCACCAGCTGAGGGCGCGGAGACAGCGAGGAAGCGCATAAACATCGCCGCGTTCTCGCCTGTTGCGACTACGTCATGAACGCCCTCGTCCTCGTATGCCCATATGCCGAACTTCACTTTGTCTGAGAGAAGCTGGTTGAACAGGTGTAACGTGGCTAGGCGCAGAAGCGTAGCGCCTCCGCCCAGCTCCCCACCAACGGTCAGCCTAACTTCCCTCGGCCCCACGTGGCCGTCTCCCGCCACCGCAGTTGCATACATCTCGCCGAAGATGAGCAACGCCTTCTCCCTGTCGAACTCGCCCCTCAGCGCCTTGTCCAGCATGATAAGCTCTAGGGCTGGGGCGGCGATCTTCCTCACCACCTCATCCCTAGCGCAGTCCCTAACGAGACAATACATATCATTGAGAACAAAATCCACGATACCCCACATCTCCTCCCTAGAGACATTGACCTCTTTAGCTAGGTTTTCGATGCGCTTCTTCGCCCTTTCCGCACGGCTCTCGGCGTAGAGGATAATCAGTCTAGCCAGCGTTTCGGCGTGTTCGCCGGCTATCCTCCCGCCGCTAAGCGCCTCCACCGCCTTGGCCAGCCTCACAGCCCTCTCCGCGCGCCACCTGCCGTCGTCCACCCCCCTCCTCGCCTCGGCGAAGTGTGCGAGGAGAGCCAGCTCGCCCAGCATCCTCCTCGCAAGCTCCTCCCTCTCCTCGTCGCTTGCGTCCTTGCGGCCAATCCAAGGCTTCAATGTGCCGGCCAGCTCCTCAACCCTCTTCAAAACCCAGCTCCAGTCTATGGCGTCTACCAGCTCCCGCCAGCTCTTGACCGAGCGGCCAAGGAGAGGCTCCAGCTCCTCGCCCTCCTCGGCGATGATGCGGTCTAAGACCTCCCTACGCCAAAGCATAGTGACGATCAGCTTGATGCCCTCCTCAGTGACGCTGGCCACGCCTCCACCTGCCCTTCCCTCGCCGAAAAGGGCAAGGTACCATCTTAATTGCCACAGATAGGCAGTGCTACCCGCTATCTGTCTTCCGGTGAACGACACGTCTGTGTTCAACCACTCCAGCGTCTGCCGTATCTTCCTAATCCCCGAGAGGTCCGGCGCCGTTCTCTTCGCCTCCTCCACAGAACGTCTCAACTCCTCCTCGCTGATCTTAAAGCGGGCCACATCTCCAATCCACAACTCGCCGACGAAGACCTCGACGCCGCCGAAGGTCCTAAACACCTGGAATCCCCTCTCGACGCGTTTCTTCTCGCCGTCTTTCTTGACGTCTTTCTCGACGAGTCTAAACTTGAGACTCACCTCGCCAGCTCCGCTCAAGAGCCGCGGATCTATCTCGCCGTATCCGATCAAGAACCGCAGAAGCACAGAAGCGGCCCTGTCCCCCCAATCAGCCGCCTTCACATGCAACAGATCCACCGCCTCGCCGCGCCTCCCAGCGATCCCCCCAGCCTTCGCCTCCTTACGTGAGTAGGACGGGTCAACGGTCTCTCCGCGCATTTTAGCAATATTCCCGGCCTTCCAGTGCGTGGTCGCGGGCGTCAACAACACAACATCCACCAGAGCACCCTCCACCATAAGTAACATCGTTGCGTGGCCGTATATCCCGCCTCTCGCCACGGAGAGCAAGGCGGCGTAGACCTTAGTCCCCATATTGGCGTCAGAGTACTTGCTCAACTTGTCGCTCCTCGCCTCCGCCAGCTCCTCCGCCTTCTCTATGTCCACTTCCAGGTGTTGCTTGAGCTTGTTGAGGAGGTCGGGCCTCTCATTATAGAAGTCGCTCTGCGAGTACAACACCAACACCCTGTTCAGCTCCCTCCTCACATCCTCAGCCACCTCCTCCAGCCTCCTCTGGGCCCCGCGGAGCCTCTCGATATCGACAGCCGCCACAGTGAACTCCCCCCTCCCGACCAGACCCCTCGCCCATCTGTACAGCTCAGCCCACTCCCCATAAACCCACGCGTTTTTCGCAAGCGTCTTGTACAAAACAAGCGTTGCGATCACTGCGGCGTCTTTCTCCACCTCGTCTATCTTCGCCTTGTCTACGGCATCCTTCAGCGCCTTCCTCAGCTCCACAAGGGGCTTGGGCAGATTCTTCAATCCTGTCAACTTCGAAAACGGCCTCTCTCCATTCAGAGGGGCATTGATAATCTCGCTGATGACTTTCTCCTCCATCTTCCACCTCTCGTACCCCTCGGCCAACGCCCCAAACCTCTCCGCCGCCTTCCCGCCAGCATCCGCCAGTCCAGCTACAAACGGCGTTAGAGACGCGGCGTACGCCAGCTTCTCCAGCTCCACAAGACCCCACATGTTCAACGCCATGTTTAGCGCAACAGCCCCAGCCGCCGCGGCGGCCATGAGGAAGAGATACGCCTTATGCTCATCCACCCAAGCCAGCACCCGCGTCACCGCCTCCACAAACAGCTCAACAAGGCGCTGGACAGTCATCTTGACATGTTCAAATACATCCTTCGCCGCCTCATACAGCGCCTTCGCCGCCTTCTGCACGTACTGCACCGCCTCCTTAAACCGGCCCACCTCTGCCAACGCCACGGCGGAGGCGACGGAGGAGACAACGGCCTCGCTGTAGAGGTCGCTGTATACAGAATACAGCGCCGCGGCTGAGGCGGCTTCTCCGCATTTACGCCACATCTCCATGCGCCGGTTTAAAAACAGCTATACGCAAAGAAAACAACTGAGGCGGAAAAGTTGTTGCGGGAGTGGCCGGAGTTGCAAGCCTTCGGCGTGGAGTGGGTTAAGAAGTGGCTGGATCTCAGGGAGAGGTTAATCGAGATTGCCAAGACACTGCGTAAATTCCCGTGGATGGTTGAGGTGGTGAAGCAGAGGCAGATGAACATCCTCCACCCCTACATGATAGAGGCATATGCGGCGAGGGACGGCTCTGATGTGTGTCTCTCCCTCACCTCGTCGAAGGCGTACTGCGCCTAAAACGGCTCGGTGAGGGAGGTCAAGCTAGAGCTGGAATTTAAGCGATATGAGACATACGAGGAAAAGATTAGAGAGGTGTACCGCCCCAAAGGCCTGTTGGCGTTTACCACAGCGGCGAGAGAATACGTGAGAATACTATAGCCACTCTTTGGCGCCTTAAACTGTGCATACATAACAAACACTTGCCAAGACGGCTATTTAAGCCAACAAATACGCCGATTTAAACTCCTCGGCAATATTGCTTTTCAAAAAACTGGAGAACCCCTCCCTCAAAATATTTAACGCTAGAAAATTTCCATGCAAGATGAGCGTCTCCGCTCAGAAGCACTCTGCAATAAGGAACTACATAGAAATGCCATGAGGGCCTTCGAGAGGAGCTACTCCCTCCTGCTGGGGAGATCCGGCAGGAGGCTTGCTGTGTACGCCACCTCGTTGCTGATGGTCCTCGCGTTGGTGAAGACCTTGACGTATCCAACCGCCGTGTTGTACTACCTGGCGTTTGGGGGGCTTCTCTTCGCTACGTTGTTTGTGGTGGATCGGAGGGTGGTTAACCCCCGTAGGTCTTACTACGTGGCGGTGGTGTCCGCTCTGGTTATCGCCTTCTTTGACGTGGCGTTTCAGAAGCCGCCTCTCACCTTTGCGCTGGTCGGCGCCTTGACAACTGCCTTGGTGGCCATGGCGCTTAGGTGCAGAGGCTTCGCCTACCTATTGCCCATAATCCTGTCAGCCGCTACGTATTACGTCCTCGGGCAACTGCATCTGGCGCTACTTTCTGTTCTGTATGCGGTGGTTATGTACGGCCTCAAGCCGGCTATAAACAAAATGGCGGGGGGCCTAGACGCCATGTGCATGTTCTCCAGTTTTCTATATGCCGTATTTGCGGAAGACGACGTGATTGAGGACGCGTTTAGGGAGCTGGGCAAGGCGGAGAGGGTGCCGCTACACGTGTATGTAGTGGGCGGGCGCCACGTGGTGGTGGTTTCAGACTTCCACCCAGGCCCCTTTAGACACATAGGCGGGGGTCAGCTGGTGGATCTGCTTAACCGGGAGGTGGAGGCCTTGGGCTTCCGCTTCACCTTCCTCCATGGGGTCGGAAGCCACGAACGTGACCCCGTCGATAGGGGGTCTGTGTTGAAGATAGTAGAGGCTGTGAAGACGGCTGTGTTGTCTACGCTAGACGGGAAGCCGCCTGCCGGCGTCCAGCCCCGGGAGGCGGCTCTGGGCGACGTCAAGATTGCGGGGTTCAGCCTCGGCGCGGCGCCGCATCTCGCCGTGGTCAGCAGGTTGCGCTCGGCGTCGGACGACATCCCGACGTGGGTCGCCAGGAGGGTAGATGCAGGGGCCTACATACTTGTGGATGCTCAGAACAAGTTCGACGGGCCTGTGCGCTGGGGCGAGGAGGACGTGAAGGCGCTTTCGGAGGGGGTGGCGGCTCTACACGAGGCGCCTCTGTGCAGGTCCTTCTCGGTGGGCGTGGGGAAGGTAGACGCCGGGCACCTAGACCCGTTGGGGTTTGAGATAGGTCCGGCGGGCATCTCCGCAGTTGTTAACGAATGCGACGGCGTGAGGGGGTTGCTGGTGGTGTTTGACGGCAACAACCTAGACGCCGGGCTCTACGAGAAGGTAGTGAGCCGATACAAGGGGAGGGGGTTCCGCGTGGTGGAGGTGGCGACCACCGACACCCACAGAGCCACAGGAGTGGGGCTCGGCCGGGGCTATAGAATCGTGGGGGAGCGGATAGACCACGGCCGCATATTGGAAGCCGTTGACAGGGCCGTGGCGGAGGCCGAGAAAACGCTCGGCGCGCATCCCGTCTCCTACCGGCGGATGGAGGTAGATGCCGTGGTGCTGGGGGAGGAGGGGTTCCAGAGGATCCAGCACGCCGTGCGGATGTACAAGAAGATGGGGGGCCTCATAGCGGTTGCGGTGTTTCTGGCGCCTGTTTTGCTGGTTCTGCTTTTTGCATAAGGTTTATATATTAATACCGCTGGGCGGTTATGTCTCATAAATCCCCAACTTCGGAGGCGGTTCTGGAGTACCTCGAGTCCATGATAGAGCGGCTGGAGCAGTGGGTGAAGGAACAGGAGAGGCAGATAAGGGAGCTTGAGACGCATGGAGACGCCATGAAAGTCGCCGACCGGCTGGAGCTCCTCTACTCGGCCCAAGCCATGCTGGGCTACATAGCGAGGGTGTTGAAGGACTTCGAGTCGTGGCTCAGCAACCCTGTGGTGACATCGGTGATGCCCGAAGACATGCTTAGGCGCCTTGAGACCATGTTGCGGGAGGTCGCCATTAAGTTCATCCAGGTGGACGTAGCGCACACCTCTGAGTATAGAGACCTCCTAACTAAGTTCGCCAAGGAGGGCAAGGTGCCCAGCGTCTTGATGCTGTACATCCAGCAGAAGCCCCAGTTGCCCCCGAGGAGGAGAGGCGAAGAGGGCGAGACTCCCCGTTTCTTCTAAGGCGGCTTGTATATATCTAGGCGCACCTTGTAGACCCCCGGGGCGTAGTCCCTCACCACCCTCCTGTCTACGATTTGGCAGTCTGGACACAGCTTTTTCGCCACTTCCTCAGCATCTCTAAAGGGGTCCTCCTCCCGCCCCAGGTGGTAGAAGTGAACCACGCCGCCCCCCTCTAGGCAGTCAAAAGCCAGGGGGAGGTATCTGTAGGCGCCCAGCGGCAGGGTCATCAACACTCTATCGAATTTTTTCCTGAGAAGCGGAGCCACCGCAGCGACGTCTCCGTGTACAGCCACGGCGTTTCTTATCTTGTTCAGCTTGAGGTTCTCAACCATGTATTTGAAGCCCCAGGGGTTGAGCTCCACCGCCACTATCATCCTAGGCCTCGCCAGCTTTGCCATAGCGACCGCGTAGGGAGCTACGCCGGCGAAGAGGTACAGCACCCTCTCGCCCTCCCCCACCCTGCTGGCGACGTCTAGCCTGTCTGTCTGGTCCCGGGAGGAGAAGTACACCTTAGTTGGATCTACCTTGATGAGGTAGCCGTGTTCCTTGTGGAGAACCTCGGTGGGCCCCTCTATCAAGACCTCGAAGTTGTAAAGCCTGTAGTCGCCGCTGCGCGCGCCCAGCCTCCTCAGCACCGCCTTGACATGTTTATTCATGGCCGCGATCGCCCTCGCGATCTCGTGTTTATACGGCTCCAGCTCCGCCGGAATCTCCACAATGGCAACCGCGCCAGCTCTAGACCCCACTATCTCAAACGAGGAAGGCACCTTCTCCACCAGCCCCGGCGGTACCACCCCCTCAAGACGGCGCTTAAGCGCCACTGGAGGTGGTGATCGCATTTATAAAAATCTGCCCCTGACCCACTCCTCACGGCTCGGCTTGGTAAGTTCTCGTCATCGTGTGGCGTTTGTTGCTGAGGTTAAAATTATTGCCACCATTAAAAATATATATTTCATGCCCTCTCTTTTCCGTGTCTTCGAAGAAGAAGAAACCGGATGCTGAGGTGGCCCAAGCTACTGTGGAGGTGAACCCCGAGCTAGACGTAGAGGAGCTTGAGGGCATAGGCAGGGTCACGGGGGCGAAGCTGAAGGAGAAGGGGTACTACACCGTACGCGACGTCGCCTTCGCCTCGGCGAAGGAGCTGGCGGAGATCATCGGCAACGAGGAGCGTGCGGCGCAGATCATAGAGGCGGCGAGGAAGATGCTGGGGCTCCACTCCTTCATATCCGCGCTGGAGGTATACGAGAGGAGGAAGAAGATCAGGCGCATCTCAACCGGCGTGAGGGCCCTGGACGAGTTGCTGGGCGGCGGCATAGAGACCAGGGCCGTGACGGAGATAGCCGGCGAGTTCGGCTCCGGCAAGACCCAGCTGTGTCACCAACTCGCCGTGATGGTGCAACTCCCCGAGGAGCGGGGCGGGCTGGAGGCGAAGGCCATATACATAGATACAGAAAACACCTTCAGGCCGGAGCGCATTATGCAGATAGCCAGGGCGAGGGGCCTCGACCCGGATCAATCCCTTCACAACATATTCTACGCCAGGGCTTACAGCTCGGACCACCAGATGATTCTGGTGGAGCAGGCTAAGCAGATAATTAAGCAACACAACGTGGCGTTGCTAGTCGTGGACTCCGTGATTGCCCACTTCCGCTCTGAGTTCCCCGGGCGGGAGAACCTGGCGGAGAGGCAACAGAAGCTGAATAAACACGTGGCGGATCTCCTGAGGCTCGCCGATGCGTATGACGTCGCCGTCGTCATCACGAACCAAGTGATGGCGCAACCGGACGTCTTCTTTGGCAACCCGCTGAGGCCGGCTGGCGGCAACATCCTCGCCCACGGCGCCACCTACCGCGTATGGCTACGCAAAAGCAAGGAGAACATCCGCATCGCCAAGATCTTCGACTCGCCGTATCACCCCGAGGGCGAGGTCTCGTTCAGGATCACAGAGGAGGGGGTCGTCGATTAGCGGAGCATCAACATCAGCCAGTTGTATATCGGCAAGTACTTGAAGTTCGCAGTGGCGAAGTCCCAGAAGGACCTGTATTTTTCATACAGCGGGTGCGACGACAGCTGAGCAACCAGCCTCAGCGCCTCGGATGAGAGACCAGCCACGGCGAGACTCGCGGAGACGTCCACCGCGAAGGTCCTGACGACGGTGTAGATCAACGTCTCGCCTTCCACCACCTCCACGCGCGCCCTATCCAGGAGGAGGCTCGGATCCACCTTGGCCACTAGGGCGTCTGCCAGGCGGTTCAGCAGAGCCAGAGACAGCTCATACGCGAGCTCGTCTTGCTTAACCTCAGGCGGGATTGCCCAGACCTCCATCAGCTGGGGGTCCGTCAGGGCGTGTGCCACGGCTACCTCCCGCAACAACTTATATCTGTCCAGCGGTAGCGATACCTTAAGGGTATGGACGTCGCCAACCTCAAACCTCGTCTCATCTCCGCCAACGACGACGAGGTCTATCGGCGGAGGGCCCAGCGACTCCACGAGCTCCCTCACCCTACGCAACGTCTCTTCGTCGGTTTCGCCCAGCACCACGAGCTCCATGGGCACCCCTCTTTTAAAGCTTAAAAATGGATAGCCAAGACAGTAGTATGTCGGTCCCGCGGTTTGACGTGATTCTGACCGCCGACAGATCCATGATGTCTAACTACCACCGCAAGGAGTTTCTGGGGTTCGGCACGACGGGACCTATCTTTGTAGAGCTCCCCTTCGGCCTCTCGGAGAGGTTTCACTCTTTTCTTTTCGCCCCTAAGCTCAAGACAGACAGATGGGGCAGGCCTGTGGAGGCTCCCTACGGCATGAGGAAGATCGAGGCTAAGCTACTCGACGCGGGCATAAACGCCGCCGTGATAGACCCAGACCACGTGCACAAATACATCCCGCACGCCAAGGTGCTCATGTTAAGCCACCATGACTACTTCGGCCTCAACCCGCCGAGTAGCACCTGGGGCGTGATAGTCGGCAAGGAGCCCATGAACGCCCTATTCTTCCGGCGCTTCATGGAACGTGTAGCCCCCCTAGTCAGAGACGCCAAGGCCAAAAACGGGCTGAAGGTCATAGTTGGGGGTCCCGCGGCGTGGCAGTGGCTCTACTTCCCCGAGCTGGTGGAGAGGTGGGGCATAGACACCGTATTCGACGGAGAGGGAGAGAAACTCATTGTCGACATCGTGAGACGCGCTCTAGACGGCGAGCCGCTCCCGAGATATGTCTACGTCGGCGTGCAGGATGCGCCTAGTCTCGAGGAGATATCCACGATAAGGTACCCCAGCATCAACGGGCTTGTGGAGATAGGGAGGGGATGCCCACGCGGTTGCGCCTTCTGTTCCGTCACTTTGAGGGCTATGAGGTGGTACCCGCTGGAGAAGATTGAGCAGGAGCTCAGGGTAAACGCCGAGGCGGGCATAGTCGACGGGCTGTTGCATGCAGACGAGGTGCCGCTCTACGGCTCCACCGGCGTGGAGCCCAACCCGGAGAAGCTTATCGCGCTCCACAAACTAGCGAAGCGGTATTACAGAAGGATAAGCTGGAGCCACACCACTCTTGTGGCCGTGTACCACGGCGAGAGGAAGATGGGGAAGCTCTTCACCAAGCTGTCGGAGATAATACTAGACGAGCACCAGGTCTGGTGGGGGGCCCAGATAGGCCTCGAGACCGGTTCCGTGCGCCTCGCCCGCAAGATAATGCCCGGCAAGGCCGCCCCCTACAAGATTGAGCAGTGGCACGACATAGTAGTCGAAGCCGCGGCAATTATGCACGAGATCCGCCTGATTCCCGCTATTACAATCATCGTAGGCCTCCCCGACGAACAGCCGGAGGACGTGGTGGAGACAATTGAGCTGATCGAGAGGCTCAGGCCCCACAGGAGCTTGATCGTGCCGCTGTTTTACGTGCCCATGAGCCACGTGAGGAGCGAGAAGGCGGGCTGGCTGGACAAGGTAAACCTCTACCCTGAGCACGTAGATTTGTTGAAGGTCGTGGCTAGGCACTCCATATACTGGGCTAAGGACATAGTAAACAAGTTCTACTTCAAGGGGCCGCAGTATGCGCTGGTGAAGCTACTAGTGAACTACTTCATCGGCTACGTAGAGAAGCGGCTAAACAAGATAGAGGAGGATGTGGAGCGTTACAAAGAGACGCTTCGGCAAGCTAGGGCCGCCGCGAGGAAGGAGGTCCTCACCTTCGCCTCCTAACCCGTCAACCTCTTCTTGATCTCGCTCCTCAGGTCCACCTCAACACCCACCTTTGCGAGCCCCAGCACCTTCGCCAGGAGGCAGACAAGGCCGCACCGCCTGCAACAACTCAGCGCCACCTCTTCTCCGCATTCCACCTCGCCCCCGCCGCAGATAAGGCTGTCTATGTATCCCCACGCCTTTTCTAGCAGCGGCGCCCGCGCCGTCTTTTTCTCAAACGCCACGGAGTTCGCAATGCCGTATACGTCAGAAATGTACAACACGGACTTTATCTTCAGCCTAGACGCGAGCGACGTCATACACGGCAGAGACCTCGGCTCAAGCGTGCCGCCGCAGAGCTCCACGACTTTCCTAAACTCCTCCAGAGCCGCATCATCCGCCTCCACATACGCCAGAAGGCCACTTCTCCAGTCTATCAACGCCGCGCCTCGGTGCACGCCTCTAGAAGAAAGCCTATATAAATAGTAGATCAGCCGGCCCCCTTCTTTCACGACAGAACGTCTACGCTTTACACACGGCGCATAAGCCTTCAGAGAGCGGGACGCGATGAGCCAAAGGGCCGACGCAGTGGTGCCGCGTGGACAATCTTTATAGATAGGTTTCTTTCAAGAGGCCATGACAACGGAGCTGTGCTTCGCCTGCACGGATCAAGGCTACGCGAGGCCCGTCACGACTGTTAAGTGCACGGTCTGCAGGAAGGAGGCGAGCTGGAGAGATGTGGTGTCGCACTACATGGAGCACGGCAAGAAGAGCGGCAACGACGTGGTGTGTCCCATCTGCAACACTAAGGTCAAGAGCCAGGAATACAGACGCCACGTGAGGATGCATTTCGTGGCTAGGAGAGATACGTCCTATATATGCAGCGTCTGCGGCAGAGGCTTCATAACGCTGAGGTCGCTGCTCGTCCACATAATGAAGACACACGAGTAATGGATCTTGTCCAGTTTTTTCTTCTCATCTGGCCTCCCTACGTCGCCAACGGCTCCGCGGTTTTTGCAGGGCGGCTGAGGCGGCGCCACCCCCTCGACTTCGGCCGGCGCTTCAGAGACGGGAGGCGGATCTTCGGCGACGGCAAGACCTTCGAGGGGCTCGCCATAGGGATTGCCGCGGGGACGTTGCTGGGCTACGCCCCCAACCTGATACGCCCATACCTATCGCTGTTGGACGCGTTTATGTTGTCTCTCGCCGCGGTTCTTGGCGATCTTGCTGGCGCCTTTATTAAACGCCGTCTCTGCATGCCTAGGGGGTACCCGGCGTTTCCTCTCGACCAACTAGACTTCATACTCGCAGCCCTCCTAGTCTTCAGCCTCTACAAAGATATCCCCCCCGAATACGTAGCCCTGGCGGCTGTGCTGACCCCCATCATACACCGCGGCACGAACTACGCCGCGTATCTCCTAGGCCTCAAGAAGGAGCCGTGGTAAGTTTTTAAAAAGCTCCTATCTGCTTCTTATGCACATCGTTGTCGGCGACCGGTCTACAGTGGCGCTTTTCAAGCTGATGGGGTTCGAAGGGAAGACCATAGAGGACCCCTCGGAGGCGTTGGAGTACCTCAGGAAAAACCTCGAGACATACGATGTGATTTTCGTGACGTCTAAAATCGCCAAGGCCATCAGGAAGGACCTAGACGAAATTAGGATAAGGAACCCGCGGAAGCTGGTTGTAGAGGTGCCCAGCGTCGAGGAGGGCATGGAGCGCGAAGTCAACTACCTACAGATCGTCAGACAGGTCCTAGGCGGGTAGCCCAAGCTGTAACGCGGATAATTTATAAAGACCGCCAATAGACGGCAATATGTCACTTTTCGAAGACCTAATTAATTCGAAGATCAGAGAACTTGAGGAACTTAGGCAAAACCTCCCTGTAGACATCGAGAGCAAGATCAGGCGGGAGGTAGACGCCGCCCTCAGCAAGTTCTCGGCGCAGATAACCAATGTCGAGAGCGAGGTGACGCTTGAGAAGGAGCGTATACTCTACGACGCAGTTGTGGAGTCGCGGAGGAAGATAGCCGAGACGTATGAACAGCTTCTAAAGGATTTGATAGAGGCTGTATACAACGAGGTGGACAAGGCGAGGGGGACTGAGAGATACATAAAATTCCTGACATCGCTTATAGAAAACGCCGTTAACTATGTACAGAGCAGAGATGTAGTTATATACACATCTCCAAAAGACAGGGGTGTTGTAGAGACCGTAGCCAGGTCCCTCGGGCTCACCGGCATGGTGGCTGAAAAGGACATACGCGGCGGGGTAATCGTCGCCGCAAGAGACGGGAGCATCGCCGTCGACTATTCGCTGGAGACCCTTCTGGCGAATAAACTAGATGAATTACAGCACCTCCTCTACTTGGAGACGGTATGAGCGGTAAAATCGAACGAGGAGGTGCAGGCCTTAATTCTCCACCGCCTTCTGCTTCACATCGCCCATTTTCGCACCCATTAAGACGCCAATTTTGAAAGGGGGAGGGAGAAACATGGTTTTAGACGGTAGGTGAGGGGGTTTGGTAAAAAAGGTTGGGGGTGGTGCTTAGAGTATCTCTACGTATTCCTTCGCCGCCGCGGTGAATGCGAAGAGGCCTTTGGGGCGGTATACCTCTCTCAGCTTTCCCTCGTAGGGCTTGAGCCTGGCTCTCTCAAGCTCTAGCTTGACCTCTCTCACCTCGCCGCCCCTCGCGCAGAACGTCCTCGAGACGAGCTGGAGACACGCCTCGGAGCCGTCCTTCGCCACGTATGCATTTACCATGTAGGGATGGAGGATGCTCATCGGCCTCTGCCTTATCACCTCCACCATCCACGGGAATTTACGCATAACCTTTGCGATCTCAATTAACCTCTCCCTGAGATCCAGCCACTTCCTAACCCACTCCGTGCCAAACGCCTCCAGCTCAGGCCACTCCCGCAGAAGCTCCTCCACGGGGTCGATCTTAATGACCAAAGCCGGCTGGGGCGGCTCCCTCAACCTCTCCACCTCCCGCCTGTAGTCTCTTAGCACCTCCTCAACACACTCCTCCACAGCGCGGCAATACGGCTGATCCAGCTTCACCCCATTCACGACAACGCCACAGAAGACATCGTACTGATTAACCCCCACACCCACCCTCACATACTCATACCACACACCGACATCGTACTTCTCAGACAGCTCCCACAAGGCGTCAGCCACCTGTTGCCTAATACAGCCACCAGCCTCTTCATCCCTCCGCCTCCTCCACCTCTCCTTCGCCTCCCACCTCCTCCTATCCCGCGAATGCACCCACACACGGTACTTCACGCATACGCCTTTGCGACAGCCCTCTGCTGTCAGAAGCCCCTCGTATAGGCATCCGTCGTTAGTACACCACTCCCGCGGAGGCGGTTCGTACTCCACATACTGGAGGACACCCAGCTTCTGCGGCAGTTCAAAAACAGAGACCGTGGTTTTGATCTTTTTGGCCGCTGTCGTCATATCCACTCCTTCAAGGCTGTTAAGACCTCCTCCACAGCCTTCCTCTCGATTAGGTAGACTCCCTTCTTGTACCGCCTCGCTAGGCCTTTCTCCACAAGTCTCATCATGAGGCTGTGCACGGCCCTTCCACACCTCCTATCCACGCCGCATATATCGCGGGTACGCACCACGACTAGAAAGCCCCTCCCACCCTCCAAACGCCTCTGTATGTGCAAAAGCAGAGCCGGCAGATACTGCTTTATCTTCCAGATCTTCATATCCTCATCCTATCGGCGGCTTTCCTTATGCTAACCGTCGTCGTGCCAGCCGCCTCAGCCAGCGCCTTCAAGAGGCCCAGCCTCTTAAGCGACGCCAGCCATAAGGCGGCGGCCGCAGAAACCCACGGATTCTTACCAGCCAAAACGCGCCTATTCCTCTCCAGAATATCCACCGCGGCCTTGACTACAGGCGCCGGCAGGTTAACCCTAGCCGCCAGCGTCTTCACGTAATCCTCAATGCTCGGCCTTCTGCTCTGCTTCATCGCCTCCTTCAGCCTCCACGCCACCCTCCTCACCCGACGCTCCTCAGCCTTACTGCATTTGAGGAAGTCCTCCAGCGGCCTCGGCGCGCCGGCCGCCTTAGCCGCAGTCCACAACACAGCCACCGCCACCACCTCCGGCGGGAATCCGGCCACAGCGTCGAAATACCGCTTCACCAGCGCCTCAGCCTCCTCCATAACGTGTTGCGGCAGTCCGGCGCATTCCCTTATGCGCCTAATCTCGCCTCCGATTTTAGCCAGCCTCCTCTCGTAACCATGCAGAGTCTCTCTGTGGAACTTCGCCAGCCTACGCCACTGCACGCCATGCTCCGGCTTCACGGCCATGTCCGTCTTCACCACCAGCTTAAGCGGGGCCGTCCTAACCCGCTTCTCCTTTTCGAAAGTCCTCCACTCCGGCCCCACGTCTACAGCGAATTCAGACACCACTAGTCCACACTGCGCACACACCACCTCTCCCCTCTGTAGGTCGGTTACTAGTGGACCCCCACAGACCGGACACCCAGCCATGACTTGGAGAAAAACAGAGAGGCGGCGTTTAAGGCGAAGAGCCTAGCGACGGCTAAGGTGAAGGCTGGAGAAGGTGGCGGCGAAGGAGCCCGAGTTTGCCCATGTGCTGGCTGAGGTGGCCGGCGACGTGTTGAGCTCCTTTGGGCGGCTTATGGCGTCGCCCGACGCCGCTAGGCATGTGTACAACGCGCTGTTTTACCTCTTCGAGGGGTACCAGACGAGGGACGGCGAGGTGCTCTTTAAGATGATTGAACAGACGGTGAGAGAAGCCGTAAAGAAGGCGGAGGAGGCCGGCATCCCAGACGCGGAATACCGCATCAAGCAGTTTGTGCTTGAGGTTATCGACGTACTGGCTAGGGCTGGGGAGCGGTATAGGAGAGACGCGCTGAAGGGCATCTCCACGGTGGAGAAGGCGCTGAGGGCCACCGCCTTCGCCGGCTTCTCGGCGGCGGCGCTGTATTCGGTGTATCACGGCCTCTATTCTGAGGCTGTGGTTTCGTCGGTGGCCTCCGCCGTGGCGTTGGCGGAGGTTGGACAGTTCAGAGAGGCGGTGCAGTACGTCCAGAGGGCGGCGAAGGCGCTGTACGAGGCGGCGAGGGACGTCTTTGAGCATGTCAAGATAACTGTTCAGCGCCTCGTTGAGCTGTTTGTTAAAGCCGTTACGCAGGTGCTGGCTTGGGTGGATGAGCATAAGGCTTACCTCTTCTTGATGGCGGTCGTCTCGGCTGTGGTAATGGCGCTGTCCGCCGCGTTGAATCTGTGGGGTTTGGTGGAGTTGGAGAAGCTGGCCTACGCCGCCTCTGCGGCGCCGTTTTTCGCCGGGCTGGCGGAGACTGGCGGGAGGGCGGCCGAGAGGTTTGGGGCGGTGGCCAAGAGGTGGAAGGTGGAGGATGAAGAAGAAGAGAAGATAGAAAATATCATCAAGGAGATTATCAACGCCCCTCTGAGGGGCGAGACCTCTCAGAGTAGCAGGAGGCCGTATGGGGCGCTTTTTGAGCTGTCCAAGTCGGCGAATCTGCCCAAGCCTCTCGTGGAGTTGAGGGAAGTGCTGAAGGATGTCAAAGACGAGGTGGTGCAAGACGCCGCTGTGGTCGCGGCGCTTGTGCTCTACAAGACGCTTGTGAAAAACGCGTGGGTTTATGGGGAGTGGGCTGAGGTGTACAGATGGGCGAGGGGTCTGGTTGAGAAACAGGAATTCGTGGTGACGGTAGACATGATAAGAGAGCTTCGTGAGGCGCATAGGAGGCTTGAGGAGGTGGCGGAGCAGGTGAGGAGGGAGCTGAACAGCGTGTTGGCGCTGTACGCGTCGCACAGCCGCGACCTATACGAGAAGCTCAGACCCCACCTGGAGGTGGACGTAGAGAAGGCGGAGGGGCTGGCGGAGGCGAGAGTAAAAGAGTTGAGCAAGTACTCAGACGTTAATATGGGGGCAAAGGTCTACGCCGCCCTTCTTTCCATAGCGAGGGGCGGGATATACGGACATGCAGCGATGTTGCTTGTAGGAGAGGGGGCTCTGGCTGATATAGTAATGTCGGCGCCTGTGACCGCCTACAACAAGGCCAAGGAGATCGCCAGAGGGCGTGGCAAGGCTGTGGATCCGTCTTACTCGCGTAAGGAGGCAAAGACCGGAAAGATTGCTAGGGGGTACGGTGGGGCGGTGGATCCGTCCCGCTTGCGTGTGGAGGCGGCGGATTGGGAGGATAGGGCCGCTTCTACGCTTCTGCGGTTTTTGATTGAATACGGAGAGGCGGATCTCAAGTTTAGACGCGTCGTGAAGGACGGCGGAAAGGGATTCCAAGTGTTTAGGAGCTACGGCGGCGTCGAGACCTTCGTCGGCGAGCTGTGGATAGGGAAGGTGGCCCGCTTTAACGTCAGCAAGGAGGAGTTGAAGCGTTTTGTGGAGGAGGCGAAAAAACGTAAGCCAGACCTCTCGGGGATTAAGGAGATACGGCAGACGCTGGCGTGGCTTGCCACAGACGTGACGTTCAACAAAGAGTGGATAGAGGCCGCCACCGCCCATACTTGGCAGGCGGCTTGGTACGTCGCCCTCTTCGGCGAGCCAGAGTCGATCAGCGGCAGAGCCGACGTCACTGAGAAGGGCGTCAAACCCGACGTCACTATGCGCTGGCGTAGGGAGGTCTTAGACCGCATCATCGCCGAGGAGGGCAGGGAGCTGGAGCCCCTTCTCGGCTACCCGGTCAAGAGCTGGCGGGAGCTGGTAGACGCAATAGACTGGAGTTGGGTGTTGAAAAAGGTCGAGGAGCTGGCCGGCGCGTTGAAGCCTTGGATTGGCCGTGTGGATGCAAGCGATGCCGAGAGGGAGGGTCTGGCGAGGAAGATGCTTGGCGAGCTGGCGCTCCTCGTCCACTTCGCCGAGGCGAGGAGGGGCGTGGACGGCAACACGTGGAGGGAGGAGAGGGCCACGAGGCTGTCTAAGGTGGTGGCGGCGCTGAGCGGCGGGAAGATGGCCGGCGAATACGCCGAGAGGCTGGCCCGGGCGATCATCTACTACGCCGAGGGGTATAAGAAATATGCAGAGGGGCTCATCGAAAGCCTAGCTAGAGAGGCCGGCGTCTCTAAAGAGGAGGTTCAAGATATCGTCAACTTCGTCCTGAGCGATATGTACTGTCTCGCTAGGGACTGCGCGAGGGATGAGGTGGTTAGGAAGTTTGTGGAGCCCGCCCTTGAGCTTATCATGCTGGACAAGGCGCTGAACAAAAAGTTCAGCAGAGAGGAGGCGTTGCGCATCTTCGGCGAGATGTATGCAACTGCAGTGGCGGGAGACGGCCACGTGGGGCGTAGGCTGGTCGAGCTGACCGTCGGTGGGGAGCTGGGCGGAGGCGCCGCGCTTCTGCGCCTAGCCACGTTGTATCTGCTCAACAAGCTTCTCTCAGACGAGCTGAAGTTCGGCGTACAGACGTACATAAAGGAGGGCAGATATTACAACATAGCCGCCTACGGCGAAAATGCGGAGAGGCTTAAGCGCCTCCTCGCCGTATCTGCGCCCTCCTCCGGGGGAGGGTATTTAAGCCCCAAGTTTGACCAGTTCGTGGAAGCGGCGCGGGTGGAGGTGCGGGTCGACAACATAAGGCTTACCGAGAGCGGCTACGTCGCCGCCGATTTAATCATTTCGGAGGGAGACGTCGAGATCAAGTACAATGTATATCTGTGGGAGAAGATCTCGCTCGAATTCCTCTCGACGGACCGGAGCCGCATGGAGCTTGCGGCGCGCCTCCTCAAGCTGGCAAGCGTCAGCGCAGAGGTGAGGAAAAAGGGCGATAGAGACGTGTGGTACGTCAGAGTCACCACCGAAAAGCTTGCGGCTGGGCGCGAGGAGCTCAGAAAAGCCATCGCCGAGATCGTCAAGAAGGCTGTGGAGAATGGCTGGGTGGACGCTGGCAAGGCTGAGGGCTGGCTGAAAAAGCTGGAGGAGGGCCGCGTATTGAAGGGAGGCTGGCCCGAGTACTACGTGGGGCTAACGCGTAGCGGCGCGTTTGTGGTCAGATATCGCTCCACCAACTCCGGCAACATAGAGCGTGAAAAGCAACGGCTTGAGAACATGGGGCTTGAGGAGGGCAGACACTTCGCGGTGAAGAAGCCGGAGGAGGGCCGCGACGGCTATGTGTATATCCGTAGGGAGGGCCTTGAGCGCGCCGCCCGGCTCTCCGTATACGGCAAGGATGAACAGCAGAGGAGGTTGGCGGCTGAGTTTGTAGAGCACATACTCCGAAGGGCGGAGGAGGCGGGCGAAGATGTGTACAGAAAGGCCCTGGAGGTCGTGAAGGAAGGCAAAACGAGGCGTGCTCTGAGGCTGGAGGGCTTCGAGGGGATGGTCGGGCTGGGTGGCAAGACACACGTGGTAAAGGTAGTAGGCTGGAGTGCCAAGCTTGAGAAGAGTCAGAGCGGCAAGAAGTTGTTGAGGATTAGGATCACGGCTGAGGTGGACGACGTACAGCGCAACTACGAGATTACATACGGCAGATATGGGAAGGATAACGCGGCTGTGGGCTACGCCTACGCCAGGTCTGACGCGCCTGGGGGCAAGGAGGCAGACGCCAAGGGATTCGCCGCCCTCGTAAAGGCCCTTACAGGCAAGGAGCCGAGGATAATCGAGAGGAGCAACGGCACGATAAGGATGGAGTGCTACAGGGAGCACCTCGACGGCTTTATGCGCTACGCCGAACTCGCAGACGCCATAGAGAAGTGGCTGGAGGAGACGAAGCTGTGACCTCCGCTGGGTGCCGTACGAGAGACAGAAGGTGGAGGCGGCTATTGCGGAGGTCTTAGAGCTGGTAGGCTACCCAAAGGGCAGGTTTAGGATAGACGTATTGCCGTGGGCCCAGTGTATGTCTTGAAGCACGCCCTCCGCGTCGTTTTTGAGCCTGACGCCGAGGAGGCGCTCGTATAAGAGAAGCTTAATCCGTGGGTATAAGCTCTACAAACCTACGGGACGGCATGTTGTTGAGCTCCAGCAGGAGCTCGCGGATGGTGGCGTCTGGCTTCTCGGCGAGGATCTTCCGGGCGAGGTCTGTCTTCTCGGGACAGTAGACAGATACAATATCCTCGACCTCCTCCTCGGGGATTACGTCTGGTAGCTGCACTGTGATGTGTATGAGGAAGTTGCCCAGCGGGGGTATCCTCTCCACAATCTTCTCATAGACCTCAGGCAACATGGTGACTAAGAAAGAGGCGTTGGAGAGGTGCATGTTTCTAATCCGGTGCAGTATATACGCCACCTCGAAAAACTTGGGGTCCTCCGCGGAGGGCAGGAGCTCGTCTAGCACAATCACCGTCCGCGTGCCGGCCAGCTCAAGGGCCGTCCTCAAGGTCCACGCGGGGTCCCCCCTCGCGAGCGAAAGGAGGCCCTCGTAGCCGAACCTCCTGTATACCTCCACCACCCGGTTCTTGGCGTCTCTGCCGCCGTGTCTCGCCAACAGCCTCCACACGACTATCGCGACGACATTTGCCATATTTCTCTCCCCCACCTCGGTGAGGTCTACGTAGATGCAGTTCGTCCTGCGGCACACCTCATAGGCCACATGCGTCTTGCCCATGCCCGCCCTGCCGAGCAAAACAGCCATGGGAAACGCTGAGGTGAGCTTAACCAAGGAGTCCACCGCCCTAAGCCAGGTGTTGCCGCCTAGTTTAAAACCGTCGCCGGCCACTGGCCATCTGGGAATATTGCAACTCACAGGTATGTATACGCCTAAGCTAATTAACTCGGTGGGTGTACTAGTAGTGTATTACCTCAGCTATTGGACGCCTCTCTACTCTTTTTATAAAGCCGTACTTCTTAAGGCCTATCTGGACCTTGACGTCGCCGCCCTCCAGCAGGACGTAGGCCCCCCGCTTCGTCCGGAGGAGCTCGCCCAGCCTCTTCACAAACTCGTCTTCGCCTATGCCGAGCTCCTGCATCACAGCGTTTTTCACATCCACAAGCTTCGCGTAGCCGCTCGCCCCGGCGAGGCGGTCCACCGCCTTGTTGAGAACCTCCTCAAACCGCTCCGCCGTGACCTCCTGAGCCTTCTCGGGCCTCCTCTGGGACCCCGCGTACAGCCTCCCAACGACGAAGTAGAAGAAGCTCTCCATGTCCACGACGTAGCGGAACCCAGGCCCCACCTTGACCACCTCGGCCTTAAGCGCCGCGAGCAACTCGTCGGGGTTGACCCCCAGCCTCTCCGCGAACCTGTCGAAGTCGGACTTCCGCAGGGAGAACTTCACCTCGTCCACGCCTTAGCGGCGTCAGAGATATATAAGGGCGGGACTTAGTATACGTGTCGAGGGACTTCATAGATCTCGTAGACGGGGCCGTGAGGCTCAGGCTTGACGAGTTCATCGCACCCGTGGTGCGGCGCTCCGGGGGGAGCCTATTTGAGCTGGTGGTCGCGGTTGTTCTCAGCCAAAACACCTCAGACAAAAACGCCTTCAAGGCGTTTGAAAACCTGAAGAGGAGATTCGGCGAGATTACGCCGGAAGCCATCCGCGTACTTCCCGAGCAGGAGCTCGCCGAGTTGATTAGACCCGCAGGCATGCATAAACAGAGGTCTCGCCGCCTCAAGGCTCTTGCTGAGGCTTTCATGGCCAGCGAGATAACGCCGGCGAAGTTGATAAACATGGGGGCCGCGGAGGCCAGGAGGCTTCTCCTGGGTCTACCTGGCGTCGGGAAGAAGACGGCGGACGTGGTCCTTGTCAACGTTGGCCTCCCGGCGTTTCCAGTCGACACCCACATAACACGCATCGCCCGCCGCTGGGGAATCGGCAGGACTTACGATGAGATAAGCCGGTGGTTTATGGATAGGCTACCGCCGGAGCGGTACCTCGAATTCCACCTGAAGCTCATCCAGTTCGGCCGCGACGTGTGCACGGCCAGGAAGCCCAGATGCGCCATGTGCCCCGTCGGCCCGAGGTGCCCCTCGTATAGAGGCTAGTCAGCCGGCAGGTCACCGGTCATCTGGTCGCCGCCTGCATTGGCTCGTCATCTATATATATCAGAAGCGGGGGGTTTATATGCCAAAAGCGGTCATTATGCTTTCAGACAACGACCTTGCCCGCGCCTATCACGCCCTTGTGATTGCCCTGTCTGCGAAGGCCATGGGGTACGACGTTTACCTCTTCGCGACGGGGCTAGGCGCGTATGTCTTCAGCAAAAAGCCGAGGACCAGGCTCGTGGGGTTGCCCTTCCTGGCGTCTGTCTACGTAAGATGGAAGCTACGGGGGCTCGGGGCGAGGAGGCTGGAGGACCTCGCCAGGGAGTGCCTATCCACCGGCGTTAAGGTCTACGTAGACGAGCCAGTCACAAAAATGCTTGGGCTGGAGCCTCTGCCGGGCGTGGAGGTGGCGGGGTCGCTTACGTTTCTCGCCCTTGCAAAAGATGCCGAGCTTGTGCTGACTTTCTAATCACGATCTCGACGTGGCTGGGGCCTTCCTTGACGTCGACCACCTCAAGCCCTATATATCCGGCTGAGTTTTTCACGTCGTGTACTACATACCGCCAGCGGCTCACTATTTTAGCCTCCTCGCCGGGGCCCAGCTCAGCCGCCGCCTTAGCCAACACGGTGGCCAGCTCGGGGCAGGGTCCCCTGATCTCGTAGGTCTTCATGCGAGCTCAAGCGCCTTATCTGCGTGTTCATCCGCGGATTTCAGGCCTCTCAACACGTGGATTATTTCGCCGTTGTTGAGCACATACGTCACCCGCTCGGCGGTGCCCGTCGGCCTCAAGATCCCTAGCTGCGCGGCGAGCCTCCCCTCCTTGTCGCTCAGAAGCTTGAACCGGACCTTGTGCTTCTCGGCGAATTTCCTCAACGTCTCAACGCCGTCTGTAGACACGCCGAAGACCTCGTAGCCCTTCTCGCGGAACCTGGGGTAGAGCTCGTTGAAGCGTATAGTCTCCCTGGTGCACCCCTGCGTGAAAGCCTTTGGAAAGAAATAGACGACTGCCTTCGGCACACGAGCCGGCGACACCCTCCCCCCCGTGTGCGCCTCAAGCTCCACGTCTGGAAACTCCATGGAAGGGCCGAGTTGTGTATAAATAAAATTTCCCTAAGCCACTCCAGCCTCCCGAGGCTCACCGCTTCGTCTCCTCAAGCCACCTCGCTATGGTCTCTGCGAGTTCTGTATAGCGCATGAAACCGTCTAAGTGCTCCCTGCCGCATACGACCACTATGGTGCCGTCGCTCCTCTCAATTATCCTCGGCTCGTTGCCCGTAAGGGCCTTCACAAGCGCTGAGAGCATCTCGGCGTCTGCCTTCCTGCCTCCCGGCGCCTTGGCGCTGGCGGCGGCGTAGCCCAAGGTTGCGTTGAGTTTCCCATACCTGCCGTAGGTGATTGTGTAGTCGCCCTTTATGCCGTCCACCTCCGCCGTTATCCTGATCCTCAGCAACTTCTTGCCGCTTCTGCCCTCATCGAACTCGGCCCCTCCGTCGATTATTTTCACCACATGCTCCGTGGCCCCCACCTCGACTTTCCTCTCCAAGCCCTTTAGCGTCAGGAAGCCCCTCGCTTTGCCCTCCTCCACCACCTCCAAGGCCTTCCTATGCACATCTTCGCCTTCATCCCTAGCCCTCTGGAGTATGTACTCAACGAACTCAGTTGCAAGCCTCTGTTGTTCGCCGGAGCCGTGTAGGGAAAGCCAGGCGGCGCGCTCAAGACCATCTTTTAAGATCAAGACGTAGCCCCTCTTGTCGCCCTCCGGCATCTTGACTGAGAAGTGTCTGCCCTCCTCAAGCCCCATCTCCCTAAGCCTTTGCACCTCCCGCTCTATGCCGTCGGGGTTAGGTGAGCTGAATCTAACCACCAGCGCACCCTCTACCAGCCTCACGAGGTACTTCGGCCATCCCTCCCTCAGCGTGCGCCCCCTCTCCAGCTTCTCCAGCCAACCCTCAGCCTTGCTGGCGTCCACCCAGCCGTTTTTGACGGTCGTTTTGACGATCTCAGCAAGGGCGTCCCTAAGCTCCTTGTGGCCGGCCGCCAGCCTGTCGGTAGCGGCTTTGACGTACCAGTCGTCTTTGCCGCCTACCTTCTTCTTAACCTCTGCGCTGACGCCCGCAAGCTTGAGGAGACGTGCCGCAAGCTCTACGCGGCTCCGGTCCGTCGAGTGGAATTCGAGCACGATCTTGTTGCGCAAATATACGTTGTACTTGACAGCAATGCCGGCCTCCGATATGGTCAAGTCGGCGGCGACGCGACCGCTCTTGGTCCGCCTTACGTCGCCGGGCCGCACCTCCACCCGGGCCTCCTTCATAAACTCATTGAATTTTTCGCTTATATACCCTCCGCCGGCCGATGGCGCAGATACGGCGAGGAGACGCATAAACCTCGCCGCGTTCTCGCCGCTTGCGGCTATGATGTAATACCTGCCCTCGCCCATGTATATCCGCACGTTGAACTTAAGCTTGTCGGGCATAAGCTGGTTGAGCAGGTGCAACGCGGCTAGGCGCAGAAGCGCGGCTCCTCCGCCCAGCTCCCCACCGACGGCCAGCATAACATCATCTGGCCCCACGTGGCCGTCTCCTGCAACCGCCGTGGCGTACATCTCGCCGAAGATGAGCAACGCCTCTCCCCTGTCGAATCCGGCCCTCAGCGCCTTGTCTAGCATAATTAATTCCAGGACTGGTGCGACGAACTTCCTCACAACCGCATCCCTAGCGCAGTCCCTGGCGAGGCAGTACATGTCGCTTAGGACGAACTGGACGACGCCCCAGACCTCCTCCTTAGAAACGCCAGCCAGCTCTTCTGCCAGCTTGTCAATGCGCTTCTTCGCCCTTTCCTCACGTCTCTCGGCGTAGAGGATAATCAGCTTGGCCAGCCTCTCGGCGCATTCGCCGTCTATCCTCCCGCCGCTCAGCGCCTCCACCGCTTCCGCCAGCCTCTTGGCCCTCTCCTCGCGCCATTTATAGTCGTTCATGCCCCTCCTAGTCTCGGCGAAGTGGGCGAGGAGCTCCAGCTCGCCAAGCATCCTCCTCATCAGCCCCTCCCTCCCCACGTCGCTCATCTTCTTGCGGCCAATCCAGGGCTTCAACTCGTCGGCCAGCCCCCCAACTTTCTCTACGACCCAGCGCCAGTCTATGGCGTCTACCAGCTCCCGCCAGCTTTTGACCGGGCGGCCGAGTAGAGACTCCAGCCATCTGCTTTCCCTCAAGATCTGGCCCTCCCTCTCGCGGGGCCAGTACGCAGTGATGAGGAACTTGATACCGTTGCCTGTGACGCTGGCACTACCGCGGAACGACTTCGGCCCGCCGAGGAGGCCGAAGTACCACCTCAACTGCCAAGAATGAACGGTGGTGCCTACTATCTGCCCCCCGGATGTTGTCACGTCTGTGGCGCGCCACTCTAGATACTGCGGCGCCTTGTCCATCCCCGAGAGGTCTGGCGCCGTCTTCCTCGCCTCCTCCACGAGACGCCTCAGCTCCTCCTTGCTGACCTTGAAGTAAGCCACATCTCCTATCCACAGCTCGCCGACGGGGGCCTCGACGCCGCCGTAGGCTCTAAACACTTGGAATCCTCTCTCAACGCCCTTCACAACGCGTTTCTTCTCGTCGTCCCTCTTGGCGTCCTTCTCGACGCGTCTAAACTTGAGATCCACTTCGCCAGCTCCGCTCGAGAGCCGCGGATCCGCCTCGCCGTATCCAATCAAAAACCGCAGAAGCGCAGAGGCAGCCCTGTCATCCAAACCCGCCGCCTCCACACGCAAACGGGATGGGTCGATGGCCTCTCCGCGCTTCCTGACGATCTTCCAGGCCTTCTCGTAGGCGGTCCTGGGCGTCGACAGCACTAAATCTGCTAAAGCCCCCTCCACCATAAGCAACGTGGCAAGGTGTCCGTATATCCCGCCTCTCGCCGCGGAGAGAAGAGCGGCGTAGGCCCTAGTCCCCATATTGACGCTTCCGAATTCAGAAAGCTCTTTGTTCCTTGCCCTTGCCAGCTCCTCCGCCTTCTTGACGTCCACCTTAAGGTGTTTCTTGAGCTCGTTAAGGAGCTCGGCTTCTTTATAGAAGCCGCTTTGCGAGTATAGCGCCAATACGCTGTTCAGCTCTCTCCTCACCTCCTCCGCGGTCTCCTCAAGCCTCCTTTGCGTCTCGCGGAGCTTCTCAATATCGCCAGCTGTCACAGTGAATTCCTGCTTCTCAACCAGGCCCCTCGCCCATTCAAACAGCTCGGTCCACTCTCCATAAGCCCCGGCGTTTTTCACAAGCGCCTTGTAGAGCACAAGCGCCGCAACCACTGCAGCGTCTCTCTCCGCCTCGCCTTTGATGCGCGCCAGCGCCCTCCTCAGCTCCACGAGGGGCGGAGGCAGATTCCTCCTAGTCTCGAACAACTCTAGAAACGCCGCGTACGGTCTCTTGTCTTTGGCAGAAGGCGCCCTCAACACTTCGTCAATCAGCCTCTCATCCACCCTCCACCTCCCGTACCTCTCGCCCAGCGCCCTAAACCTCTCAGCCGCCCTCCCGCCAGCATCCGCCAGCCCGGCGAAAAACGGCGCAGAAGCGGCGTAAGCCAGCTTCTCCAGCTCCACAAGACCCCACAGGTTCAACGCGGCGGACAGCGCAATTACTCCGGCCGCCACAGCCGCCATCAAGAAGAGATACGCCTTGTGCTTATCCACCAAAGCCAACACCCGCGTCACAGCCTCCACAAACAGCTCAACGAGGCGCTGAACCGTTACCTTCACCTGCTCGAACGCCTCCTTTGCCGCCTCATACAGCGTCTTCGCCGCCCTCTGCACATACTCAATAGCCTCTCTGAAGCGGCCTACGTCAGCAAGCGCCA
>Ga0079998_111382_pt1 | contig 34267 bp, 32 predicted proteins | sample PerSpoBPS_BMetaG_FD_69201 | JGI IMG/M metagenome (GOLD analysis project Ga0079998, IMG submission 69201) | Thermal spring microbial communities from Yellowstone National Park, Wyoming, USA - Perpetual Spouter B (PS_B) MetaG (SPADES assembly)... | ecosystem: Environmental > Aquatic > Thermal... | reverse complement strand
AAAGCCGGCGCCCAGCCGCCCCTCCTCATCCCTCACCCACACGCCGTATTTACGCAGAAGCCCCGCCAGGCCAGGCGGCCCCCTGGCCAGGACAAAGTTGGTGCGGCTCGGCCATGTCCGCAAGCCGAGTCGGGGAAACTCCTCGGAGAGGTAGGACACCCCGTCCCTCACGACCTTCACCACCTCCTCCACGTAGTCCCTCTTATAAAGCGCCGCGCGGGCCGCCGCCAGCGACGGAAGCGACACCCTGAACCTAACCGTGTTGTAATGGATGTTGAAGCCGTCCCCTAACAAGACTGGGGAAACCCTCATGCCGGCTAGCAGAAACGCCTTAGACATGGTCCGCACCACCGCGAGGTTGGGCCAGCTCTCCACCAGCTGAGCAACGGTGACGCCTGAGAACTCGAAATAGGCTTCGTCTACGATAGTGGGCTTCCCCAGGGCGAGGACCTCCTCCACCTGCCGCGGGAAGAGGAGTAACTGGCCGGTGGGGTTATTCGGGTTGTCTATGTATACGGCGTCGGCCCCCTTGACGACCGCTAGAAGCTCCGCCAAGTCAAGCCTAAACTCATCCCCCCTCAGCGGCGTCTTCGCCAGCGAGACGCCTAAAAACTGCGCCTGGTCCTCCAGCAAGAAGTATGTGGGGCTCACAACGGCGAGGCTCCTCACCCCCCGCAGAACCCCCTCGAAGAAGTCGTCGGCGCCGGGGAACAGCCAGACGCGGCGTGGGGACACCCCGGCGTACTCCGCGTATAGGCTCCTCACCTCCTCATACAGTCCCGCCGGCTGATACCAGTTAGCCACCGCCAGCGCCTGCCTAGCCGCGTCGAGCACATGTTGCGGAGGTGGGATGGGCACCTCGTTTTGGTCAAGCTTAAGCACCCCCGCAGGCGGAGGAAGCACGACACCAAAGGAAAAACACCCTTAAAAAACAGATTCCCACCCCGAAGGGCGGGACTACCGGTTGCGAAAGAAAAGAAACGGCTTAAACAGCCAGTCGTTTATCGATTGCGCCGCTAAGCCCACAAAGGCTAAAGCCAAACAATTACACATCTCTCCAGGTGGCTATGCCGTCGGTCCCTATGTCCAATGACCCCGCGCCGGAGGTAGCCGCGTTGTAGTCGAGGGCAAGGCGGGGAGAAAGACCTCGGTAAAGAGATGACCGCTGAGGACGAACGGCGTAGACGATGTGATGAAATTTATGCAGAGGTCTCCAGCATGTCGGATGTGGAAGCGTCGGTTCTACGCCTAGGTCTGGTTTTCTTCTTAAGTTATATACGTGTCGTCATAAGCCAAGCGACTTAACGAAAAAGTAGCAGATCAACCGCCACTACCTTTTAATCACATAAAGGACGTAGTACTGGCGAGCCCCGGTCACAACGGCGGCACATCCCACCTGCGTCAAGTTGACGCCGCGTTGGGCGACGCACTGCGGCGCTTCAGGCCTTAACGCGTATGCGGCTACGGGGTCTGACAGATAGAGCCTAACGCCGTCCATCTCGGCGCGGCTTGTCACATTGCCGACGGCAGATGAAGTAGAGAAGCGGCTGACGCCGGACCCCCTAAAGCCGGTAAAAGACACGTTCACGTACAATACCCCGTCGCCGCCTACGTAAATAGTCGCGTTGTAGACGTATGCGTCTAGGGTGGGGAACTCAGTGGGCACGTAGAGCATGTAGGTGAAGTTCCGCACATAGCTAAACGACGCGGCCGTCAGCACGTCTCTCAACTGAGCCGCCACCAGATCCTGCGTCGACTTAGCCAGAGCCTCCACCTCGCGGTCAAGCGCAGACTGCGCAAGCATGTCTACGTAAAACGCCAGAAACACAGAGGCCGCAACGACGAAGGCGAAAAGGACGGCGGCCTCAAGTGACCTCATGTCAACGCAACCTCGACCTGCGTAGCCACCACCACGACGCTTTCGCCTAGGCGGTAGGCAGCGGCCCACAGCTGCTGCCCTCTATCATCGACAAGTCTTATCTGAAACACACCGCCTGGACAATCCATACGAAAACGATCGTCGCTGTACCCATCGACGACGCGTACCACCCGGTAGCTCAAAGAGGTTGAGCCCGAGACTCTGAGAGCGGTCACGTCAAACACGTACAACACAGTCGGCGTCCCGGAGATGTAGACGGGGCCTGTGTACAACACATAGCCGAGGCCCGTGGCGTTGAGACTAGCCAACGGCTGGCCCAGCGGCGCAAGAGTGACGTTCCTAACTCCCCTAAGCGGCTTTGCGCCTCCCGTTATATAGCTGGAGTTATACATGACGAAGAGGGAGTACACAGGCGGTAGCGAACGCCCCGTCGAGGTGCAGGTTATATCCATCGTGTAGCGCCGCACAGAGAAGACGCCGTAGACCAAATTAGGGAAGTAGTAGCTCCTAAACGTGCCAGGCATGCCGAAGTCCGACTCAAGCGAGTCAGCAAAAGACGTCATGAAGGTGAGCATCTGCCGAGCCTCCCACTGCGCCATAGAGGCGGAAGCCAGTTGCCAGATGTACGGCACCGCGGCGAAGACTATCAAAAGCGAGAAAGAAACCAAGACAACAAGCTCAAGCGACTGCATATCAATCCCTCACGTAGGGCTCAGGCCAGGCAAAAGGCCTAATACGCCACTCGAAACCAAACAGCGCAACCACGTACTGATACGCCACGTAAGGCCTATTTAAACTCACCGGCGCGTTCGGGTAGGAGCGGCGCCACATCCCCGTCTCGTCGAAGCTGGACGTCCACATGCGGTACAGCACAAACTGCCGCGAAAGTGATATGCTGGCGAAATACGGCGTACCGCCCTGCTTCTCCCATATATGCCTATCGAAGCAGAAGCCGTCAAAATGCCACCAATAAGGCGGCGAGGAGCCGGTGTAGTAAATCGCCACGTGGCTCTGGCCAACACTACATGAAATAGACGGCAAAGACGTGGCGTTGGCAAGGCCCCAGCTCCCTATAGAAGACGACGACGTGGGCCGCAAATCCACCGTAAACCCGTCGGGGAAGGTCGCAAGGTTGGCCCTTGCGCCTATGAACGCGGAGCTCGACGCAGTGCCGTAGTTGCCCGACCCAAAGGTCGCGTCTTTATTTTCGCTAGACGCCGAAGCCGGGCACAAGACGGCGAGCATTCCGCCGTAGTCGATGGAACCGGGAGGAGCATCTACCCTCACCCACACCCTAGGCAGGAGGGCGCCGGTGGGGCTTCTCTCTATGTAAAACGGCGCAGAACGCCATACACCGCCGGTATGTGGTCCATATATGTAAACCGCTCTTAAACTGCTAAGCACAGTGGCAGAAACGCCGTCTATGGCGAAGATGTAGTAATTTGTCGTTATGTTCGTTGGCGCCAGCAGGCGGTAGACGCCAAGCGGCTGGCAGGGCGTCGAGATCTGAGTTATGTACGGCACCTGCCATGTGGGCGAGTAGTACCTGAGGTCTGTCTGGGCCGGCGTTCTGAACTTGACAAGGCCTCCCGGCGGCACCACGAGGACTTGCCACCTTTCGCGACCGTTCGTGACGTTGTACAAGGCGCCGAAGTAGCCGGCGTAGCCCAGCGATCTGGGGTCCCAGCCGTCGTCGAAGGACTGGACGGCGCCCCAAGGCATGTAGAAAACCGCGACGCCGTCTCCGTAGTTCATTACGTAGTACGTGTAGGACCCGTCTGGGTTTCTAAGCGGCAAGTAGTAGACCCGAGGCCTTGCGTCGCTCACCGCGAGCTTTGCGATGATCGAGCCAGACACGGAGATCAGAATCGCAAAGGGCGCCCTCCGGGGCACTGTAAAAGTGACGTTGAAGCGGGCCCACCTGTCGCCGTAGTCGTAGAGAGTCCAGGTGGCGGTTATGTTCCTAGGCGAGTTCCCCAAGACGTAGTACACAAAGAACTGCGAAGACAAGGCGGCGCGGGGCTCGCTGTGGGTGACGTTTATCAAATACCACAAAGTCCTCTGGTGGACCTCCTCGCGGCAGTTGCCACGGGCCCTACAGCTGTCCACTATGACAGCCGAGGCGTTGAGCCACGTGGTGGCGTTGAGCCTCCTCACCAAGGCGCCCGGCATGTCTAGTGTGGCGTCTAGCCTAAGCCTCATCTCGCTACGCTCTAGCGCCACTAAGTCCTGCCGCACCGGCGCCACAAGCGGCGGCTTGTCGAGAGGCGCGAGGGAGACGGAGGGCTCGGGGTGGACCCACGGCCTAACGCGCACATATGCGTAATACGTAGCTTCAGTCCAGGCACTCGTTGTGCTACCTGGGTTGTCCACAATGGCGCTACCAAGAACTATGTAGAAGTTCTGCAACCACGAGACCCCGCTCCTCGTGGTGACCCCAAGCAACTTCATAGGCCTCCCAGAGGAGTTGTAGTGGTAGACGGACCACTGCGCCACGCCGGCTGGCGTAAGCGCAAAAGACAATAGATACCACTGCCTGTCGCTGTACACGACGTATCCAACGTCCCACGTGCGACCGTTCCATATGTTGCCCCCGCCTATCCTCCACCAGCTCCAGATGATGGCCGGGTTCACCACCTGTACTGCATACATGTTGGCGCAGATGGGGTGCGTGGTGGCTGGGTTTGAGGCGTATATATCAAGCCTCGTCGGTCTGATAAAGCCAACGTTCTCCGGCAACACAAGCGCCTCCACCTTGAACCCCACAGAGGGGTTGTTCCACGTATAGGCTGTGTAGACGTTGAAGCCGTATCTCACCGTCCCGGCAGAATATGTCGCATAGATCCTTACGCTGTTGGGAACAGCCGTGCCCTGGGGGACAACGGCCGAGGGAGCAACCCCCGAGGCGACCACGCCGCCGCTCGGCGGGTAGTAGCAGACTCCGTCTGTCCTCACCACAGCCCTCCCCCACGTCGCTATGTCATCTGCACTAAAGTAACTCGGAAAAACTTGCCTCGGGTTGCTTGTTGTGTAGGCAGAGGCTACGTCGAACACATACTCCGCGTATGAGCCCTGCCGTGTAATTATTACTTTGAACTGGGGCGGCTGGAGAGGCGCTGTGCTGTAGGTTATGAGCACCTCAGATACCCTCCCGCGCTGGAGGAAGGTGGGAGGCACTTTGAAGTGGAGGAGACACAGCGGGCACCTGTAGATCTCTGCGTACCAAGGCACAGACCGCAGATTGCTCTGGACAAGTGCCACTATTTCGCCGTCTGAACGGCCGCAGATCTGGCTTTGTGAGAGCACAGAGGAGTCAAATACGTACAGTGCAAGCCTCCCGTTGGGATTCCCCACCCGCAACATGTCTGACAATATGTCGTTGTAGCCGGCGCCGATGGACACTATGTCGCTGGTATGGCCTATGTACGTCAAGACGTACTCTACGTTGACGTCAACCGGCGACTGGACGACGAAACGCGCCGCCCGCGCGTTTAGAGGCACGAGCTTTATGGTCACCACCTCGGAGCCGCAGGGTATACTGACGCCGGTTGTCACCACTGCGAGGTTCCAGTTGCTGTACTCAGCGGCGAAGGGGTAGGGCCCCAACGTGCCGTTGAAGCCTCTAACTCTGTACCAGACGCCGCCAGAGGCGTTTACCTGCAGATACGACATGGCCGCGGACATCGAGGCGAGACCCGCCGAGGCCCTCCTCTGCGTCTCGTTGTAGTGGAGCCAGTAGGCGTCCCAAGGCCTCCCGTAGAGACCCACTTCGAGACTGCCCCTCGCAAGCGTGAAGCCGGTCTGCGAAGCCACGTACGACAAGTAGCCCCCCGCAACCTTGACGAGGTCAGGCCACGACCTTGAGATATAGCCATAAGACGGCTTTCCGAAAGCGACCGCGGGAGAGCTCTGGGCTGTGTAAAGCGCCATCATAACAACCACGACAGCCACCGTGAGGATAAGACCCGCCAAGACAAGCGCCTGGCCCCTCATGGCCTCCCCACGGCGATTACTATCCTCACGTCTGCGCCGCTGGGCAGAACCGCGTAGAACGTGGCGTTGAAGACGGCGGGCCCCCCGTAGCCCCGCGGCCTGGCGAAGCTGATGAGTTTATCAGAGGGCTGGAGGCAGGCCAGACACGGCGGCAGTAGCTTCCCCGGCAAAACCGTTACGTTGTAGAGGTACTGGGGGCCCAGAGACACCTCAAGCGCCATCTGGACGTAATTGCGCATGTTGGCGTCGCCGCATATAGCGCCCTCGAGGGCGTTGAGAAACTGGGGGTCGAGGACGAGGCGAGCCAGGTTGGTGTACAGCTGCTCCATCGCCTCCCTGTTGCTCTGAACCGCGACGGGGCCCTGGGGCGTCTGCGCGAAGAAGTAGGTCACGGCGCCCAGCATAACCACGACGATGAAGAGCTCCAACACCCACCTCATGGCCTCCTAAACAAAATCAAAGTCACGTTGTAGCTAGACGCCGACCCGTCCACAACCCTAGTCGCCACCGCCGAGTAAACCCCGGGGATCTCAGAGTAGCCCCACCTCAGCCACGTCCTGACGTCAACCCGCATGAGGGGCGGGAAAGGCATGAGCGGGATAATCACAAGGTCGGTGCCCCCGCTCGCGGCCGACGTCTCCACGGAGATTATGGCAAGCTTAGCCGCCGGCGGGATACTGTCTACGTAGCAGGCGGCACACCTGGCGTTGCCGGTGCAAGCCGAGCATTTATCCACCTTGACCTGGCCCTGGCCGACGCCTGGGTCCAGCGTCACGTCTGAGGCCACTCTGTATCTGGAGCCGCCCCAGTACAAATCTATATACCTGACGCCGAGCGCCGGGAGGTTCCCGGAGCCGCAGGACACAGTGGCGTCGTGGGCCATGTACAGCGTGGGCCCAGACTCGGTGGGCAACACAAACCCGTATACGAAGGGCCGGCTTCTGCCCGTCGTGTTGTAACAGACGGTAGACGGCCGCTCCAGCTTCTCGAAAATCACGGCGACGGTGCCCGTAACGGGGTTAGGCACCACGGTGGAGCCGTCGTCGCAGAGCAACTGCTGGTTCCACGGAACCACCAGACGGCCGTTCTGCGTGCTCTGGAGCCCGCTCTTGGCGCACAGCACCCCGCCAGGCTTGGCGTATAGGATCATGTAGGCGACCTGGCCGTCCACCGGCCTCCCGCCGTATGTGGTGAAGAGCCTGAGCTCAGCCCTGCCGTAGCTGTCTATGGGACACGTGGCGTTGATAAGCGGCGTCACGACGAGCCAGAGGTCGTAGGCCTTATACAGAGGCGTCACGCCGTCCGGCGCCACCGACCCGAAGAGAGACCGCATAACGGCGTCGTAGTCGAGAGAAAGCCGTTGCGGCCTCACGTACAGCCACCCCCTGCCCACCAGCGTGGCTTGGTTTGTGCCCACGGCGTTTGCCAAGGCGCCGCTCTCGATGGTGCAACTCTGGCCCTGCGGCTGGCTACCCGCCGCCAAGGCGTAAAGCGCCACCATCCTATCGTCTATGAGACCACCCCCCAGCCCAAGACCCAGCTCCTTCAGGGGGTTGTAGGGCCGGTGGTGGATCACCCTATCCAACACGCTCTGCGCCGCCGCCGAGAGGTCCGCCTGCATCTGTTGCTGGCCGGCAAAGCCGGAAGCCCAGTAAAAGACGTAGTAAGTACCCCCTACGAAAGCCAGCATGAGGACGATGGCCAAGACCAACTCGATAGACTCCAGCCCACGCACGAGACCCCTCGGGACTGAAAATAAATATTTTATGGTGCTCGCTCCAGGAGGCAACGCGCCCTCACTCGGCGACTTCAGCCATGAGGCGCTGGATGCGCCTCCTCCTCAAGAACCATATCAAGAAGACGGCGCCGGCCGCGGCGCCTCCAATCGCCACAAGCGGCAACGGATCTAGGCTCCACACCGCCTCGTAGGTGGCGGGGCCCGTCACCACGGGCATTACGGGGTAGCTGTACACCACGCCAGTGGCCGCGTCCCTCCACCCGGCGAAGGTCCAGCGGAGCGGCGGTGGGTCCCAGACGTCCATCGGCGTAGGCACTACGGCGGCTGTGCCGCCTTCGTCAACCCACATAGACGGCGGAACAGAGCCGTATCTCGACGTGAAGACCACCAAGTACTGCCGCTTGGTCTCATAGGTTATGTTAAGCGGTCTTCTAACAGTCAGCTCAACAGCCGGCGCGTTTAGCGTGGCGTTGGACACCCCGTTTATCACCCAGTTCTTAAACGCCGTCCTCACCCCCGCCTGCTCAGACAACACAGGCGGAATCACAACCCTGATCTTGGAGCCGGCGTCTGCCCAAGTTACATTGCCTACTGCGCCCTCCAACCTGGCGGGCGGCCACACATAGACGGCGTACTGCCGCCGGTAGACCGGCGTCAGCTTAATGGGGCCCCTCACCTCCGCCCTAACCACCGGCGACCTCTCGCCAGTCTCAGCCCACCCGGCGAAGACAAGCCGCGTCCCGTTGCCCAGGTCCACCACCTCCGGCGCCTTGAACTCTACCACGGAGCCCAGCTCCGCCCACACCGCGTCGCTTCCGTTTACCGTTGCGCCGACGCCGCCCACCGACACTCTATATGCCGGGACGTAAAACACAACGACGTTGACTGGATACACGTCAAACCTCGGCCTCATGCCCGCATCCACCACGTTGCCCTGTAGGTCATACACCACCACGTTCCGCAACTTAATCCCCACGTCTCCCTCGCTCACCACCTCGGGCGCAGACACCTCATAGACAGCCCTAACCTCCACAGGCCCCCCCACGTCCACGGCCACCACCGGGAACGGCCCCACCTGTCTGCCGTCTACAACCCACCCCACGAGCCGCGCCGCCGTCTGCCCCCCAGCCGCCTCTGCCAGCCTCGCCACCTTCTCGTCGCCCTGCACCACTGCCTGCACCGATATCTTAGGCATCGGCTCGGCTGAGAACCGCACCTGCCCAGACGCCCAGTCCGGCCCCTTCACGAGGTCAGCTGGCTGACGCGCCACCTTAAACTCCTTAATGTAGCGAAACACCAAAGGCTCGGCCAAGTCGCCGAAGATAGTAAGCGTGAAGTTTCGAAGCGGCCTGCACCTAAACTCCCCAGCGTATCTATAAAGAGGATATACCGACACCTGGCCGTACGGCACGTAGAGACTCCCGCTTCTACCCAGCTGGTAGATATAGGCAACGTCGCCGCTCCTCGCCGCGGCCTCAAGCGGGAGGCACTCGCCAGGCGCATCGACCATATACGGCGCCCTGGCGGTGTATAGAACCTGAAGCGAATCCCACATCTCAAAGACGGCGGTCTGCCCGTCGAAAGACAAGGCGACTGAGGTCACGGGCCTTACTTGTCTTAAAGCCTCGGCTAGGGTGAAGTTCCCAGTCACGTTGCCGCCCACAGCCCTCAGAAGAAGCAGAGTCGAGATGGGATCCGTCCTTATGACCGGCACGCCGTCTCTCAACACGTAGAAGTGCCCCGCCTGCGTGCCCACCGCCACAACTGAGCCGTTCCAAGAGGCCGCCACGGCGCTGGGCTTCGCCGGCAACGTGAAGCGCCACGCGAACCTGCCGTCTCTAATCGCGATTACGTCGCTCCCGGCGCCGACGAAGAGCCACCGGCCGTCTTGGCTCATCGCCGAGACGAGACGCGGCGTGTCTATGCCGTAGGTGGCAAGCAACGCGTCTAGGATCCAGATGCCGTAGGGATGCACATAGGCGTAGGGCCTCTCCCTCTTGACGAAGCAGAGGGCCACCGGCTCCCCGCGCGCGTCGACGTAGAGGCCGTATACGGCGCCGCCGCAGTTGGCGACTCTCGTCAGCTGCCAGTCGAAGCGGCCCGACCTAAACTCCTCTTCCGTGGGCAAGATGAAGCGGTATATGTCGCCGGTGGACGTCCCTACATATACAGTTCTGTTGACCACCGCAATGGCCGTGACGGGCGGGTCCAGCACGTTGACGCTTGGCGTCCTCCTCACGGCGCCTCGGGGGTCCAGGAGGAAGTTCCCCACGATCCTGCCGTCTCTCACTACATAAACTTCGCCGAAGATCGTGGCGGCAACTACATATTCGCAGTTTGTGCCGATGGCGGTCACATTGGCGCGCGGCCCCAGATTCACAGCCCAATGCGGATATCCATACGGAGCATGCAAAGACACAATAGTGGTCTTATACACTGAGGCAAGCACCAGAGGCGGAAGCGGAAGAGTAAAATTAAGCCGGACGAGCATCGTCTGCGGAAGCTGGACGCCGTATTGCCTCAGCGCATCCACAAGCTCAGGCTCAAGCGTAATGTAGGTGGGCATCGACATCTCGATGTTCGGCCTCCAGTCCCGCGTATCGTAGATGTAAGGCCTGTTGGCAACTGCCAGACACCTCCCTGCCCTGTCTGTGGCGATTAGGGGATACTTGGCATCTTGCGACCAAAGCGTCCTGCCGTCTAGACCCACCACGCTCACGGCCCCCGGCTGAGCCCAATAGAACGTGTCCAGAGACTCTGTAGGCAGAACGTAGGCAAGGGCAAAGGCGGCGAGGACGAGGACGAATAACAAACGCATAGACGCAAAAGCACAGACATATATATCTATTACGGTGTGGACGCCGACCCCCATCCAAGCGGCGCCAAACAGACAAAGACAGGTAACACGCCCAAGCCCACAGACGCGACCCTCAAACCGACGTAGACTTGAAGAGACGGATAAACGACACGGCCACTAGCACCAGCAACCGGAAAACGCCTCAAGAGGCAACGAAGCCGCCAAGGAGCGACACGCCGCTTCTCAACGCGGCGCAGATTACATCAAACGCCACGGCGCGCCGCTCGGCCTGCCCAGGGCGCCACGGGGATCCAGTGCTTAATCACAAGGTGCCCCCGGCCTATAAACCGCCGCCACCACCTCAGCCCCTTTTAGAGGAACTCCGTGTAGTGTGCATACCACGCCGCCTCGAAAAACAGCGCCGTCCACCCCGTAAGGGGGTTCTTGTGCCTGTGATAAGACATAAGCCACAGTTGTGATACAGAAACATCCCGTCTGTCTCCACCCCATGTGCCGCCACGAAAGCCAGAGACAAACCCACAAACACAGGAACAACGCTTCTCCTATCCCTAAGGAGCAGGCGCCCCAGAAAGCCCAAGGAAAAGGGTGTTGATCTTCGACGCAAACGCCAACCCCCCACAATACGCCAGAGAGCCAAGGCCTCCGGTGGAGGTACACCGCAAGCACAGAAAACAACGCAACAAATGCGGCGAAGGAGGAGCCAAGACAAGGCCCGCGGCGAGACCAAGCGCCACGAGGCGCCCGTCGAGACCCGGGCGCCAGACCACACCGCAACAACAGTGCCGAGAAAAAAAGGGAGACCACCACAACCCGATGAAGCATAGCAAGAGGCGGATGCTCGGGACTTATGATCAAGGCTGGCGGCATGCCCCCTACCTGCTCAAGGCCGGCCACCCGGCGCACTACCTCGTCGAGGTAAACAGCAGGAAGAACGCACGAGGAGAACAGAAATGCGAGGAGAGCCGGCGCCTATACAGCGCCGAGATGTAACCCAGAGCGACCTGCCGTCAGCCGCATGAAACAGATGAGATGTCCGGCACTGCTATGGGGTAAATCATGTAGCTACTGCCGCCGCCTGTGGTTATTATCAGCGCCGGCGAGGTGCCGGGGGTGAAGGGCTCTCCCAGCGAGCCCCGGACGCCGACGAGCCTCCCCACCGGCGCCACCAGAGACACCTCGACGCTCCGCCCAGACTTCACAGAGAGAACCCACCTCCCATAGAACTCGTGCGGCCCAGCGTTGTAGACACACAGAAGGAAGTCCCCATCGGCGTCTACATACGCCGAGATGGGATACACCTGGGTAAACTCTTGCTTAGACACAAGAAAAGTAGAGAAAAGCCACCACCCAACCCCCAAAGCCACCGCGACGATAACTCCAAGAAGAAAAGCCACCTCAAGAGAAGACATAGGAAAAAAGGGGTTTTACTTCACTGACTTCACTTACGGCTTAACCACCGCGTTGAACGGGAAGCTCTGCCCACCACTCAAAATCACCCTACCAGGCAACATCGTGCCAGGCGTTGCCCTGACGCCTACAGTAACCGTCACAGTCTGCTGATCACCTACGCGAATCGTTTGTGTGGCAGTGACAACTTCCCCGGCTATCTCAACGCTACTGATCTGTACGTCTACGGGGCCTGGGTTGACTAATACAAGTCTTAGCTGGCCTGTGCTACTGTACAACTCTGCTGAGACTACGTTTAGTCTTGGCTGGCCGCCGACAGAGGCTACGAATGTGGTGTATAGGTACCAGCCCACCGCCACTGCTATTATCAGCACTATTGCTACTATTATCGCGATCTCGAGGCTTGTCATTCCTTTTAGTTTGGTTGGCATAAGCGGGTTGACACCTCTCTTTAAATATTTTGTGGTGTCGCCGACGTACGGCAATGCACACTTCACAACTTTAATCCGGTTGCGCGGTTACAGTCCCCCCTCCAGAGGTGCGGCGTCTGCATCGCTAACGTTGTGCCTCAAGGCAACGTCCGCCCCCTCGGGGGTTCTTCACATTTTCTGCACAGCGGCGTTACATATTCACGGCGGCTTTGTACATATCTCCGCTGACCACCTCGCCGCATTCTGTAGCCTCCCCACCGCCTCGCTACGCAACGGCGTACGCCGCCTCCTCCCTATGCCAGCTTCCTCGGGGTTGTCCATCCATGGCAGTGGGCCCGGCGAGTCGGGTTCACGTAGATGCCGTGAAGGGGGCGCCCCGCGAATCGGCAACCTCTCTCAAGCCCTTCAGCCCACTCTAGAGACCTTCACGCAACATACAGCAATTCAGAGTCTCTGGAGGCTGATTTCCACGAGCTCTGCCGACCTCTCCGGACTTAGCCAACGTGTTGAACGGAGGGTCCCGGCGACTGCTCAAAACATCCCGCCTGCCAGCATCGCGCCGGGCGTTGCCTTGAGTCCTTCTGCCTAACCGACGCAGTTCGGTTGTCTGCGCGAATTGCCCGTTGGACGGAATGAATTGTTGCTGTCTCTTACTTCTGTACTTCGTTTTGTATTACAGTTAGCATATATGTAGCGCCGTGGCTACGGGCTGTATGTATTTTCTGCGTATTTTACGCAGTTGAGTATGTAGTTACGGCGTGGCGACGTTGTTGGCACGGTCCTGAGGTGGTCGTGGCGATGCGGCGTCCTGTGGGTAGTTGAGTCGTCGTGGTGGTTCTCTGCGTTTTCCACGGCGGCGGTTGGCTGTGGCGACGCTCTTCCGCAGAGGCCGCTGTCCTTAGGGTCTTCACGAGACTGGGGCGGCGAGGGGACTAGGGGGATCCGTCGGCGCGTGGATGGGCGACCGCCGCAAGCCTTCTAGCCGGAGGGGCCCGCGGAGGTAGGGGCCTTGCATCTGCCGGTGCGGCTCCCATTCGCCTCAAGCCGGAGGCGCATTAAAGCCGCGTCTAGCTGACCGCAAGACCCGCCCCACGCCAAAACGGAGCGTCTGAGGCGGGGGTGCTGGGTTGCGTCGTTGCTGCGGGTAGAGGCTTGTGCTAGAGTAGTTTCTTGAATCTCTCAACGAACTGCTCCGCGTCTTCTACGGCGTATTTCACATCTCCGGGCAACGTCCAGCCCGTAAAAGTCTTGGCGGGGACGTCGGCGTAGCTCCAGGCCTCCACTGTCTTCGCCGGCTGTTTCGCTGACGGGCAACCGCGGATTTCAGCTCTTTTCCTTTCTTGGCGGCATTGACTATCTGGGCGGCGGCCCAGGCCTTTTCGGAGGCTTGATGTAGTCGCCCCTCGCCAGCAACTCCTCGGCCTCCTTCAGAAGCCTCTTGGCTAGGTGGAACTCGGCGCGTTTCGGCGCCCTAGCGCCGCATTCAGCAACAACGACCTTGTCTACGGCGGCGTCTCTCCTCTCGGCCTCCTACCTGAGCCTCCGGTATAGCGTCGCCGTGCCGTAGATCTGCGTGGGTGAGCACGGCCGCTTTTTAAAAGGCTTACGGCATGGAGGCTGGGAAAGTTCTCCATCTGCCTCAGCCTGCGCCGCGCGGCGGCTCCGTAAGTCGGCACACCCGCTGGGGGTTTTCCGCATGTGGACTGCCGCGAAGACGCTGGGGATCTGCATATGTGCCCCGCGTATCGCTAAGTTTTTTACCATGGGCCGCCTATAAGCCGGTGAAGAAGATTAAGCTTGAGTTTGTTCCCGGCGTGGAGATGGAGTTTGTGGATAGGGACCGCGCTCTTGCGCAGGTGGTGGAGTGGGCGGGGAGGGGTACTAGGTTCCCCATCGTCGTATTCGGCCCGGAGGGCTGTGGGAAGACTGCCTTCCTGCGGCAGGCGGCGGCTGTGCTTAGGGATTTGGGCTACGACGTCTTCTACCTGCATCCGCTGGATAGGGTCTTCGCGGCTGAGGTGGACGACCTCGACGTCAAGTCTCTTTTTGTAGATTTGGTGAGGAAGACGCTGGAGGACGAGAAGTGGGGGCGTCTCGCCATGGCTGTCTTCGACTTGGTGAGGGAGATCCTTAAGAAGAGGAGGCGGAAGATCGCTGTCATCGCCGACGACGTCTTCCAGGCAATAGGGCTGGACAAAGCCGCGGCGTATGTGAAGGGTCTGCTAAACATGATAGAGCACCCCGTGTATAGGTATGAAAACATCGTGGTGTTGGTGGCAACTAGCGAAGGCGTGACGCGGGAGGAGATTGGGAGGCATTTCTGGGCTGAGTTGACGCCTATGTGGAATATGCCGAGGGAGGGCTTCCAGCAACTGTATGACAGGTTGCCGGGCCCCAAGCCGCTGTTTGAAGAGGTGTGGCGCTGGACCGGCGGAAGCCCGAGAATGTTGGGGAGGCTCTACGAAAGTGGGTGGGATGTTGTGGGTGTGGTTTTGCGTGTGGCGGAGGAGAAGAGGTTGACGGCGGAGTTTATCTCTGGGTGGAGGAGCTGGCTTGAGCTGGCGGTGGAGGACCCAGACGTTGTCGGTAAGGTTGAGTTTCCCCACGAGCTGAGGCAGGAGCTGGTGTGGAGAAACCTCGTTATTTACATATACAGGAGGAGCCCCGCTCTCTGGGTCGACCAGCCGCCTCCCGAGAGGGACTCGGAGCTCGGCATAGGCAGAAACGTAGCGTGGCAGACGCCGATACACAGAGAGGCGGTGAGAATGGCGTTGAGGGAGGCGGCGCCTTAGCCGCCGCGGCGTCCGCGCGGGGTTCTGTGCCATAAAGACTTTTAAGAGACGATCCCGCCACTCCCATGGTTGTAGAGCTTGTGGAGAGACCTCTTCCTAAGCCCTCTGACGAGGGTTATATCGAGGCTAGGCTTCTGGAGGCTTTGGGGGAGGCTCGGCTTGCGTTGGAGTATCTGGAGAGGGGCCTCACTCGAAACGCCGCGTGTAAGGCATTCCAGGCCTGGAAGGCCCTTCTGGCCGCCTTGTTGCGGCTGGAGCTTGAGAAACTGAAGGCTCTGGCCAAGACAGAGGAGGAGAGGAGGTGGCTGGAGTCTAAGGCCGTCCCCCGGGTCCCGACGACTAGGATGAAGGAGTTGGGTAGGCTTCTAGAGGAGGCGGGCCACTACGGCATCTCCGCCTGGACTGCCGTTGCGCTTGACCTCCACGACTACCAATACCACGGCCCGGACCCAGACATGGCGTTGTCTAAATACGCCACGCGCCAGTCAGCCGCCGCCGACGTCTTGCTACTCCTCAAAGAACTCGCCAGACGCGTCGAGGTGCTGAAAAGCCGCGTCAAGTGGGGCGAGGAGCTGGAAAAAGCGCTGGAGGAGGTGAAAAAGGCCTTGACACGTTGAGTCTCTAGATGGGCTGGGTCGTTTGGTCCGCTGTGGATGGGTAGTGGGTAGTGGCTGGTTTCGTGTGGTTCTAAACTCGTTTTGTGTCAATAAGCTTAATTACAAGAGCGTCCACTGAGGTGTGAGGAGGATTAAGCTTGAGCTGGCGCCCGGCGTGGAGATGGAGTTTGTGGATAGGGACCGCGCCCTTGCGCAGGTGGTGGAGTGGGCGGAGAGAGGCACCAGATTTCCTGTGGTGATTTTCGGCCCGGAGGGATGCGGCAAGACTGCCTTCCTCCGGCAAGGGGCCGCCATGCTTAGGGAGCTGGGCTACGACGCTATTTACGTCGATGCCGCACATCTGCACTTCATAGCTCATACAGACGTAACAGATGTCGTCAAGAGACTTATCGACGCCGCGACAGAAACTTCAGGCGTAGCCCAATTAAAACTAACCAACCTAACCATCGACATAGTTAAGGAGTTGCTCGATAGGTGGGGCAGGAGGAAGGTGGCGGTGCTCGTCGACGAGGCCTTCCAGGCCATAGGCGTCGACAAGGCCGGCCTGTACGTCAAAAACCTATTAAACATAATCGAGTACCCGCCGAAGAGCTATGAAAGAGTTGTCGCCGTCGCCGCCACCAGCGAGGGCTTGTCGAGGAGGGAGATCGGCAGGCATAGGTGGGGCCGCTTGATGATGATGTGGAACATGCCGAGGGAGGGCTTCAGACAGCTGTACGACAAGATACTGGGCTCCAAGCCGCCCTTCGAGGAGGTGTGGATGTGGACCGGCGGAAACCCAAGCGCCTTGGCCGTTCTCTACGAGAATAGGTGGAGGTGGGACGACGCCGTGAGGGCCTTCATCGAGCAGAGGGGGGTTGCGTACATCGTAAGGTCATTAACGCCTACGGAGAGGGCATGGCTTGAAGAGGCTGTGGGCGACCCCGATACGTTATTCGTTAGGGAGAGGATGGGTCTGCTGAACAAATTAGTGGAGATGAACATGGTGGCCGAGGTCATGGGCAGGTATGAATACCTATGGGTTGACGAGCCGCCGCCGGAGAGGGACCCCGAACTAGGCGTCGGGAGGAACGTCGCCTGGCAGACCCCCCTACATAGGGAAGCCGTAAGGAGAGCGCTCAGGGAGGCGTAGCCGCCTCTGTTGCTGTAACTGTGTCACATCTGCACCGCCTCTAAATTTTTAAAGAGGCAGTCAGCCGTTGTCGTGGTTGTTGAGCTTGTGGAGCGTCCTCTGCCTAGGCCGAGTGATGCGGCGTATGTGGAGGCAAGGCTTCTGGAGGCTTTGGCGGAGGCGAGGCTAGCGTTGGAGTTTCTGGAGAGGGGCCTTACGAGAAACGCCGCGTGTAAGGCATTCCAGGCGTGGAAGGCGCTTCTGGCCGCCCTCCTCCGGCTGGAGCTGGAGAAGCTCAGGGCAATTGTAAAGACAGAGGAGGAGAGGCGTTGGCTTGAGTCGAGGGCAGTGCCGCGGGTCCCCACTGCCAAGATGAAGGAGCTGTCTCGCCTGCTGAGGAATGTCGGCCACGAGGGCATTACTTTTGTGACCGACAAGGCGCTTGACCTCCACGACTATCAATACCACGGCCCGGATCCAGACGCAGTTTTGTCTAAATACACGACGAGGGAGTCAGCCGCCGCGGATGTAGTCGAGCTACTGCAGGAGCTCGTCAGGCGCGTTGAGGCGCTTAAAGGACGCGTTAGGTGGAGCGACGAGCTAGAAAAAGCGCTGGAGGAGGTGAGGAGGGCTTTAGAAAGCTTCTAGACGGGCGGTGCCGCTTGAACCGCTGTTGTTGAATAATGCTACGCGCGGTTCTGAGACCTAGGCGTTACGCCTCGTACAAAGCTTAATTACAAGAACACCCACCGAGACGTGAAGAGAATCAAACTTGAAATTGCTCCCGGCGTCAAGACGGAATTTGTGGATAGAGACCGCGCCCTTGCGCAGGTGGCGGAGTGGGCTGAAAAGAGCACAAGGTGGCCCGTCGTCATCTTCGGCCCCGAGGGCTGTGGGAAGACTGCTTTTTTGAGACAGTCCATGGTAATGCTGAGAGAGCTGGGGTACGACGTCTTCTACCTCCACCCCCTTGATCGGGTTTTTGCGGCTGAGGTGGATGATCCCGAGGTCAAGTCGCTTTTTGTAGATTTGGTGAGGAGGACTCTTGAGGATGAGAGGTGGGGCCGGCTGGCGCTGGCGGTGTTTGACCTCACGCGGGAGATTTTGAAGAAGCGGAGGCGGAAAATCGCCATAGTCGCCGACGACGTCTTTCAAGCCATCGGCCTTGATAAAGCCGCCGCCTACGTGAAAGGACTGCTGAACATGATAGAGCACCCTGTGTACAATTACGAAAGCATTGTGGTCTTAATTGCCACCAGCGAGGGGATTTCCAGAGAAGAAATCGGCAGACATAGGTGGGCTCATTTAAGACCCATGTGGAATATGCCGCGGGAGGGTCTTCAACAGCTGTATGACAGAATTCCGGGCGCTAAGCCTTCCTTTGAAGATGTCTGGAGGTGGACTGGCGGGAACCCTGAGATGTTGGTAAAGCTGTACAGGTCTGGGTGGGCTGTGGAGAGGGTTGTGGGGGACGTGTTGCGGGGGAAGAGGTTGACGGCGGAGTTTGTTAGGCGGTGGGGGAGGTGGCTTGAGGCGGCGGTGGAGGATCCGGAGGTGCTTTGGTCCGGCGACGTGCCGGAGGAGCTTATCAGAGAACTGGAGGCGAGGAACCTAATCGTATACAACATGTACGACAGAGACCCCTACTTCTGGGTAGACGCCCCGCCGCCCGAGAGGGATCCAGAACTCGGCATTGGGAAGAACGCCGCCTGGCAGACCCCCATACACAGAGAAGCCGTGAGGGGGGCGCTGAGGGAGGTGTAGGGCGTCTACTCTTGCCGCTTGGCTCCTGCGGAGTAAGAGGCCGTCGCGGCTTGAGCGCGCCGACGCTTGGCCTCTGGCTTATCAGAGCGCAGCTTGGCCGAAGTTTTATCTGCTCGCCGGGCGGGTAGGGCGCTTGTCGTCTCGAATGGGCGGGGAAGTGGGCGGCGGTGAGTGGGCTTGCTGAGGGCGTGAAGGCATTTAAATGGGATGGGTGAGTTGTGTGTGGTTGAGGCGTTGGATAGGCCTTTGCCCAGGCCCGCAGACGCGTCTTATGTTGAGGCTAGGCTTTTGGAAGCACTTGTAGAGGCCCACCTCGCCTTGAGGTTTCTGCGTGGGGGGCTTGTGCGAAACGCCGCCGGCAAGGCCTTCCAGGCCTGGAAGGCGCTTCTGGCCGCTCTGTTGCGGCTTGAGCTGAAGAGATTGAAGGCTATCGTGAGGACAGATGAAGAGAGACGTTGGCTGGAGTCTAAGGCGGTGCCTCGGGTCCCGACGACTAGGATGAAGGAGCTGTCCCGTCTGTTGAAGGAGGCTGGTCATGAAGCCATCACCGCCTGGACGGACAAGGCGCTTAATCTCCACGACTACCAATACCACGGCCCTGATCCAGACACAGCGCTGTCTAAATACACGACGAGGGAGACAGCCGCCGCAGACGTGGTGGAGCTTCTCCAGGAGCTCGTCAGGCGCGTTGAGGCGCTTAAAAAACGCATCAAGTGGGGCGAGGAGCTGGAGAAGGCGCTGGAGGAGGTGAAGAAGTCCTTGAGCCTCTAGACGGCGGGGTCGTTTAGTCCGCTGTGGAAGTGGCTGGTTTTGTGTGGCTCTGGAGTTTGTTTTGGTTGTACAAGCTTATTTACAAGAACGTCTGTTGAGGCGTGAGGAGGATTACGCTTGAGCCCGTCCCCGGCGTAGAGACGGAGTTCGTGGATAGAGACCGCGCCCTTGCGCAGGTGGTGGAGTGGGCGGAGAGGAGCACGGGGTTCCCCGTCGTCATATTCGGCCCGGAGGGTTGCGGCAAGACTGCCTTTCTGCGGCAGGCGGCGGCTATGCTTAGGGAGCTGGGATACGACGTGTTCTACCTCCACCCTCTTGACAGGGTTTTTGAGGCTGAGGTTTCGCCTCCCGACGTCAAGAAGGCCTTTCTGGAGTTTGTGGAGCGGGCTGTGGCTGAGGAGGCTGTGGGCCGCGTGGCGTGGGCTGTCTTTGACTTTGTGAGGAAGGTGTTGAAGACGCGGAAGACGAAGATCGCCATAGTCGCCGACGACGTCTTCCAGGCTATCGGCCTGGACAAAGCCGCCGCGTACGTGAAAGGGCTGTTGAACATGATCGAGCACCCGGTGTACAGCTACGAAAAAATAGTCGTCCTCGTCGCCACAAGCGAGGGCGTAACGCGGGTGGAGATTGGACGGCATTTCTGGGCCGAACTACGTCCTATGTGGAACATGCCGAGGGAGGGCTTCCAGCAACTGTACGAGAAACTGCCAGGACTGAAGCCGCCGTTTGACGACGTCTGGCGTTGGACCGGCGGCAACCCGAGGATGCTTAGGAGGCTTTACGAGTACGGGTGGGATGTGGAGAGTGTTGTGGGGGGCGTAGCGCTGGAAAAGAGGCTGTCTACGGAGCTCGTCTCTCGGTGGAGGAGGTGGCTTGAGGCGGCGGTGGAGGACCCCGAGGTGCTTTGGTCCGGCGGCGCGCCGGAGGAGCTGATAAGGGAGCTGGAGGTGAAGAACCTGATCGTATACAACATGTACGACAGAAGGCCCAGCTTCTGGATCGACCAGCCGCCCCCCGAGAGAAACCCCGAACTCGGCATTGGGAAGAACGTCGCCTGGCAGTCTCCCATACACAGGGAAGCCGTCAGGAGGGCGTTGAGGGAGGCATAGCCGCCTCTCTCAATAAGTTTTTAAAGAGTCGAGTGGCGATTGTCGTGGTTGTTGAGCTTGTGGAGAGGCCGCTTCCCAAGCCCTCCGACGGGGGCTATATCGAGGCTAGGCTTCTTGAGGCTTTGGCGGAGGCGAAGCTGGCGTTGGAGTTCCTGGAGAGAGGCCTCACCAGAAACGCCGCCGGCAAGGCCTTCCAGGCCTGGAAGGCACTTCTAGCCGCTCTGTTGCGGCTTGAGCTAGAGAAGCTCAAGGCCCTGGCGAGGACTGAAGAGGAGCGGAGGTGGCTTGAGTCGAAGGCCGACCCCCGGGTCCCCACCGCCAGGATGAAGTCTTTGTCTAGGCTTCTGGAGGAGGCGGGGCATGGCGGTATCTCGCTCTGGACCGACCGTGCTCTTGACCTGCACGACTTCCAGTACCACGGGCCTGACCCAAGCGGCGAGCTGTCTAAATACGCCGCGCGGGAGGACGCGGTGGCCGACATAAAGTCGGTGTTGCAGGAGCTAGCAAGACGGGTGGAGGCGCTGAAAAGCCGCGTCATGTGGAGCGACGAGCTTGAACGCGCACTGGAGGAGGTGAGGAGGGCTTTAGAAAGCTTCTAGAAGGGCGGGGTTGCCTGCGTCAACTGTTGATAAACATGGGAATGGCAACGGTTGCTTATACGCATCTAGATGTCTGAAGGATGTCGTGGCTCTCCGACGTCGTCACGGTTCTTGTACGCGTCTAGGCGCCTTGTGGGTCGCGTCGTGACGTGTTTTGTTTGCGGCATCTGATGTTGGGGTTGAGTTTTTATGTTTCCGAGGCACCAGTAGCTGTGGCGGTGGTGTCTATTCCTAAGGTGATTGTGGAAAAACTAGTTGAGAGAGGTATTGACGTGGAGACGTATGTCGTTGATATGTTGGCCAAGGCTGTGGGGTTGGATCCCGAGGCCGTGGCGGAGGCGCATCTGGAGCTTGCCGTCAAGTTTTTGGCGGAGGGGAAGGCGTTGGTGGATAGGGATCCGGTACAGGCCTCGGAGAAGTTGTATAAAGCGGCGGAGGAGGCTGTGAAGGCCTTAGCGATTCGTCTCAACCTTTCCGAGGTCTTGAAGCGGGTGGAGGAGCGGGGTAGGTGGACCGTGGCGGATCTCGAGAAGGCTGTGCTCAAGTCTTCGGAGAGGCTGGGCGGGTGGGTTAGGCAGTCGTGGGACGCCGCATGGGTCCTCCACGTGTGGGGCTTCCACGAAGCTAGGCTGGATGCGGAGGACGTAAAGGTCCGTGCGCCGGACGTTGAGAGACTCGTCGAAGGGGCCCGGAGGGTCTTAGAGGGCGGGCGCTCTGCCTGAGGCGGCTTGTCTTTCCGCGGTCCAGCTCAGTTACACGCGGCGGGTTGATGTGCCTGAGCCGCCACCGCAGACATGCGAAGTCCCTTCCTCATCTGGGCATCTTTCGGCGGTTCCTCAATGCGTCATATACTGGCTCCGCAAGAGGTGCGATTGACGTTTCAGCGGCGAGGCGGGCGGCGCGGGGCGCTTGGGCGATGGTTTATAAAACGGCTTTGGGTGAGTTATGTGGATTGTGTGGAGTTTTCTAGGTGGCTTGTGATGGCTAGGCGCACGCTGGAGTCTGCGAGACGCGACGCGGAGAGCGGCGATTTTAACTGGGCGTGTTTCAAGGCTCACCAAGCGGCTGAGTCCGCCGCCGAGGGTCTGCTGTATGGAGCAGGGAGACCGGCGAGGGGGCACTCGGTGTATAAGCTTCTGGAGGCGGCCAAGGAGTTGCTGTCTGTGCCTGAGGGGTTTCTGGAGCTCGGCAAGCTCCTCGACAAGTTCTACATCCCGACTAGATACGTCGACGCGTGGAGCGAGGGGGTGCCGTTTGAGTACTTTACGAGGGGCGACGCGGAGGCGGCGCTGGCCGCCGCCGAAAAGATTTTAGCGTTCGTGGAAGAGTTATGGAGGGCGTGTTTAGATTCCGGGAGGCGCTGAGGGCTAGGGCCTTGGCGCTGGCCAAGGCGGCGGCTGAGGCGCTTCCTGGTACGGTCTTCCTCGTGGGTTCCTTCGCCCGGGGCGACTTCTCCGAAGATAGTGATGTGGATCTTCTGGTGGTGGCGGAGTTTTCGGAGCCGCCCCACCGCCGTCTTTTAGACGCCGATATTCCGCCGGGCGTGGAGGTGATCGCATTAACGCCGCGGGAGGCATTGAGGGCCGTGGAGAGGTGCTACCCCATCGCCAGGGACGTGGCGCTGGGCGTTGTGCTTAGGGACGGCCTCGGCATCGCGGAGAGGCTTGTGGAGCTCGCCAGGCGTTGCAAATAAATTTTTATCCGGGGCCCGCGGAGGCTCTGTGGATGCTCTGGTTCTGCCTTCTCGCGTGGTGGAGCTTCTGAGGCGGGCCGCCGAGGAGGGCGGGGTCTCTCTAGAGGATTTCCTAATGGACGTGGCCACGGCCCGTCTGGATCCTCCGGAGAGGGCTAGGGCCTACGCCGAGGCGGCGCTGGAGCTTCTGCGGGAGGCTGAGGCGGAGGTCGCCAGGGGTGATCTGAGGCAGGCGTCGGAGAAGGTATGGGGCGCGGCGGCTCTCGCCGTTAAGGCCTTTGCCTATTGGCGCGACGGCGTGAGGCTGGCTTCCCACGGCGAGCTGTGGAGGTACGCGGAGAAGGTGGCGGAGGAGTTGGGGGAGTGGGTGCACGACGCGTGGGCCCACGCCAACGCCGTGCATGTGAACTTCTACGAGGGGTGGGCCTCCGGCGGGCAGGTGGCCGCGGCGTTGAATAGAGTGCGGCGGCTTGTGGGGGCGGTGGCTGGGCGGGTGCTGGGGGCGGGTAGTTTGTAATACTCTTAGCTCTTTTTTAAGTGGTGGTGGTGTTTGTGGCGTGTCTGTTGAGTTGGAGCTTGATCTTGTGAGGGATAAGGTTCGGGAGTTTATTCAGAGTAACGAGAAGGTTTCTGACGAGGTGATCAACATCATCATTCAGAGGAAGAGGTCTCTGGAGGTGGATTTCCACGATATTCTCTTGTTTGATAAGGGGTTGGCTGACCTCTTCGTGGAGAGGCCGAGGCTGATCCTGCCGGAGGCTGATAAGGTGGTGCAGGAGGTTGTGGAGGAGAAGGATCCGGAGACGGCGCGGGCGCTTCGGCGGTTTCACTTCAGGGTGCGGGGGTCGCCTCTGGTGGTTCCGCTTAGGAAGCTTAGGTCTGAGTACATCGGCAGGTTGGTGAGGATTGAGGGGATAGTCACGAGGCAGACCCCGCCTAAGCACTTCCTGCATAAGGCGCTTTACCGCTGCACGCAGTGTGGCTACGAGATTGAGCTGATGCAGGAGCTGGAGCGTCACGTGGAGCCTCCTGCGAAGTGTCCGCGGTGCGGCGCTTCGAAGAGCTTCACGTTGGTGACTGAGCTGAGCCAGTATATCGACTGGCAGAAGGTAATCGTGCAGGAGAGGCCTGAGGATCTGCCGCCCGGCCAGCTTCCGAGGAGCGTGGAGGTGGTTCTTCTCGACGACTTGGTGGACGCGGCGAAGCCCGGCGACATAGTTTCGCTTACCGGCGTCGTGGATTTGACGCTGAGCGAGCTCAGGAAGGGCAGGCCCCCCATTGTTACCTCCTACGTGCAGGGGGTGCACGTGGAGACGTCTAACAAGGAGTTTGTGGAGGAGATCACCAAGGAGGATGAGCAGAGGATCCTGGAGATCTCGCGGAGGCCCGACGTGAGGGAGCTCATCGTGCGGTCCATCGGCCCGTCTATCTACGGCTACGAGGAGATCAAGGAGGCGATCGCCTGCCTCCTCTTCGGCGGCAACGAAATGGTGTATCCCGACGGCGTCAGGGTGAGGGGGGATATAAACATCCTGCTGATAGGCGACCCGGGCACGGCGAAGTCCCAGTTGCTTAAGTTCGTGGCGAAGATAGCGCCGAGGGCCGTCTACACCACGGGCAAGGGCTCGTCGGCGGCGGGCCTCACTGCGGCTGTAGTCAGGGATAAGCTGACGGGGGAGTTCTACCTGGAGGCCGGCGCGTTGGTGCTTGCGGATAAGGGCGTCGCCGTCATTGACGAGATCGACAAGATGGACGCCAAGGACCGTGTGGCGCTTCACGAGGCCATGGAGCAAAACACCGTTTCTATAAGCAAGGCTGGCATCGTGGCGACCCTCAACGCGAGGGCGGCGGTGCTCGCCGCGGCCAACCCCGCCTTCGGCCGCTACCTGCCGAACCGCACCGTGGCGGAGAACATAGATCTGCCGGTGTCTCTGCTGAGCCGCTTCGACCTCATCTTCGTCATTAGGGACGAGCCGAGGGAGGATTTCGACTCCTCTGTGGCTGGGCACATCTTAGACCTCCACTCCGGCAAGGTGCCGGAGTCCTTCAGAGACGTGCTGAGGCCTGAGTTTCTCCGCAAGTATATAATGTACGCGAGGAGGTATATACGGCCGGTCTTGAGCGAGGAGGCTAAGGAGAGGATCAGGAGGTTCTACCTGGAGATGCGCCGGAAGTACCAGGGGCCGGGCACGGCCATCGCCATCACGGCGCGTCAGCTGGAGGCGCTTATACGCCTCACCGTCGCGGAGGCCAAGATGAGGCTCTCCCCGATAGCCACGGGGGAGGACGCGGAGAGGGCCATCAGGCTGTATCTAGCCTTCCTCAAGTCCGTCGGCATAGATGTGGAGTCCGGCGCCATAGACATCGACGCCATAATCACGGGGGTGCCCGCGTCGAGGAGGGAGGCGTACATAAAGGTGGTGGAGCTGTTGAAGAGGCTTGAGGAGGCGGAGAGGGGGCCCGTGAGGATCGAGGTTCTGAAGGCGGAGGCGGAGAGGGCCGGCATACCTGGCGCAGAGGTGCAGAGGATTGTGGACCTCCTGGTCCGCAACGGCGAGGCCTACATGCCGCGGCCGGGCTACATAAAGCGGGTTGTGTAGTTTTTATTCTGGTCCTGAACAGCCTCTGTGGATGTGGCTGAGCTTCCTCTTGACGCCAGGCTCGTTGCGGTGCTGAAGGAGAGGGGGGTTAGGCGGCTCTTCCCGCCCCAGGCCGAGGCCGTGAAGGCGGGCGTCTTCGACGGGAGGAGCGTGCTTCTCTGCACCGCCACGGCGTCTGGGAAGTCTCTGCTGGCCGAGGTTGCGGCGGTTAAGACGGCTTTGGAGGGGAGGATGGCGCTGTACGCGGTGCCCCTCAAGGCGCTCGCCCACGAGAAGCTCCTCCACTTCTCCTACTACGGCAAGCTGGCGAAGGTGGGCATCTCCACGGGGGATTTCGAGTCCGACGACAAGCGGTTGCATGAATACGACGTGGTTGTGGTGACCTACGAGAAGCTAGACAGCCTGCTGAGACATAGGCCGAGCTGGCTGGGGTCTGTTGGGCTGATCGTGGTGGACGAGATCCACTACCTGGGGGACCCCAGGAGGGGGCCCGTCCTCGAGTCCATAATCGCCAAGGTGAGGCACCTGGGCCTCCGGGCCCAGTTCATAGGGCTGAGCGCCACCGTGGGCAACGCGGCCGAGGTGGCGCAGTGGATGGGGGCTAGGCTCGTGGCGTCTAGCTGGAGGCCCGTGCCTCTGCGGGAGGGCGTGTACTTCGGCGGACGTATCCACTTCCCCGACGGGACGCGCCGGCCGGTTAGGGCAGGCGGCGACGCCGAGGTGGCCCTCGCCGTGGACGCGCTGGCCGACGGCGGGCAGGCGCTGGTGTTTACCAGCAGCAGATCCTCCACCGTGCGTCTCGCCGGGGCGATCGCCAAGGCTGTGGCCGCACATCCCGCGAGGCTCATCGACGTGGGGGAGGCGGGGGAGCTGGCGGAGGAGGTGTTGCGGGCGTCGTCTAGCAAGATCATAGGGAGGGAGCTGGCGGAGCTCGTGGCGAGGGGCGTCGCCTTCCACAACGCCGGGCTTGAGCTGGAGGTTAGGAGGCTTGTGGAGGAGGGGTTCAGGCGCGGTGTGATAAAAGTCGTGGTGTCCACAACCACGTTGGCCGCCGGCGTGAACCTCCCGGCGCGGCGCGTGGTCGTGGCGGAGTACGAGCGCTACGACCCGGTGGTGGGGAGGGAGGAGATCCCCGTGCTTGAGTATAAACAGATGGCGGGGCGGGCGGGGAGGCCCGGGCTCGACCCATTCGGCGAGGCGGTGATCGTCGCCCGTGGCAGAAACGAGGTGGGGTACCTCATGGAGAGGTACGTCTTGGGCCAGGTGGAAAACGTGAAGTCGCACATCCTGTCCGGCCCCAGCCTGAGGGCACATGCGCTGGGCGCAGTGGGCGGGGGATACGCCAAGTCCATAGACGAGTTGGCGGACTTCTTCTCCAACACCCTGGGCTTCCACCAGCTGAGGACCGGGCTTAAATCCGCCTTGCTCCGGTCCAAGGTGGAAGACGCCGTGGACCAGCTGGTGGAGTGGGGCTTCTTGGAGCGAGACGGCGATTACGTATACGCCACCGAGCTGGGTAGGCAGGTGGCTAGGCTGTATCTAGACCCGGAGACCGCCGCCAGGTACATAGCGCTTATTAAGTCGCTGAGGCGGGGCGCGACAGCGGCGTATCTATACATAGTGCTGACCGCGCCGGATTTCCCCAGGGTGAGGCGGGGCAGGGTGGATAAACACCTCGCCGAGGAGGTGCTGTCTGCCCTCGACGTGGAGGAAGACGAGGAGTTTGAAGACGTGGTTAAGACCGCGGCGATGCTGAAGGCGTGGATAGAGGAGGTGGATGAGGACGAGATATTTGAGCGGTTTGAGGTGGCGCCGGGCGATCTACGAGTTTACGTGGATCTCTTCGAGTGGCTGGGCAACGCGGCGGCGAAGCTGGCGGGGATCGTGGGACGTGGGGAGCACGGGAGGGGACTTGAGGTGGTCACGGCGAGGGTTGTACACGGCGTGAAGGAGGAGCTCCTGGAGCTGGTCACCGCGTTGAGGGGCGTGGGGAGGGTCAGGGCTAGGGTTCTGTATAACTTCGGCTTCCGGACCCTTAGAGACGTGGCGAGGGCGTCGGTGCGGGAGATCGCGTCTCTGCCGGGCTTCGGCGAGAAGCTGGCCGAGTCGGTGATAGAGCAGGCGCGGCAACTGGTCACCCGAGGGCAATGACGTTGTAGCGGCCGACGACCTTAAGCATGGTGGTGCGGCTCCTCAGCTCCTCCAGTGCGGGCTCCAGCCCCGGCCCCGTCTCCACCTCCACCAGGAAGAAGTAGTCCCAGGGGGATAGCTTAGTCGGTCTTGAGTATATCAGAGTCATGTTTATCCCCCTCTCTGCCAGGGGGGACAGCGCCTTGTAGAGCGCGCCGGCGACGTTGGGCACCGCGAATATCAAGGCGGCTCTGGCCCCCGAGGCGCCGCCCCTCCTCGACAGCACCGCGAACCTCGTGTAGCTCTCCCCGTCTTCCACGCCGCAGGTCTTTTCGTAGCGCTCAAGCGCCCTGGGCGACGCCAGCACCGCGCAGTCGGAGGGACATTTCTCGAACTCCTTCACGGCCTCGGAGGTGGAGGACGTGTAGACGACCTCGGCGCCCAGGGCCGCGAGCGCCCTCTTCGCCTGGGCGGCGGCGTGTGGATGCGTGTAGACGACCCGGGGGACCCCCCTCCTGGCGATGCAGAGGGTCACCCTCAGCTCGCCCATGGAGGCTATCCCGACGCCGTGTGTGGCTAAGGCGTCCACCGTCTCGCCAACAGGCCCTTCGAGGCTGTTGATAAACGGCACCACTCCGTAGTCGGCCGTGCCCCGGTCCACGGCTTTAAACACATCCGTGATGGTCCTGCTAGGGACGTGGACTCCGTGTGGGAACATGGCCACGGCGGCTTCCCACGTGAAGGAGCGTTCGGGGCCTAGGTAGGCCACGGCGGGTTTGTGCAGTCGGGATACCTCCGAGGCGATCACCGGCGCGAGGACGCCGTCAATGAGCGGCGGCGCGTTGTACCTAGCTCTCTCTCTTAAGAGCGCGTAGAGCTGTTCCTCCAGTTCGTAAACCCCTGCATTAATAAACGGGATAGTTCCGGTATATATGTGTTACTTGTCCACAAGAACACGTCTGACTGGGTCTCTGAGGCTTTGAGGGAGGCAGGCGCTGAGGTCGTGGAGGGGGCTGGGGACTGGGACGCCGTGCGTCTCGCCCACAGCGAAATTTTTGTAAAAGCCGTCTCCAGGCGCGAGGCTGACGTGTTGAGGGCTGTCGCCGTGGCCGACACCGCCTTGTCCAAGCGGCGGGCCGTGTTTTATGTGGGAGGCACCTCCATGGCTGGTCTACACACGCCGAGGGGTGGACAGGTGTTCAACGCAACGGTCTACATAGCGAAGAAGGTAGGCGCCTCCGTCTTGTCTATAGATAGACACTTCCCGCTGGGCACATGGGAGCTCCACCTCGAGCACAAGTTCCCGCTGTATGTGGTATACGGCGGGGCCGAGGGGCCGTCCCACAGACAAGTGGCGAGGCGGGGACACGGGGCCGTCGCCTTCCCTCTGCCTCCCGGCGCGGGGGACCGGAGTTTTGAACGAGTCTTGTCTTTTATAGACCGTACGTCTGAGGGGCCTCTCGCCGTCCAGCTAGGGTTCGACATACACAGAGACGACCCCACGGGGTACTTCTTCGCCTCCGAGCGTTTCTACTACCTCCTCGGCAGGTCGCTGGCGAGGCGGGAGTTCTACATCTCTCTGGAGTGCCCCTCCACCCCGGGTGTTTTCAAGAGGGCTCTGGCCAGCCTCATAGCGGGGGTCGCGGGCGGGGAGGCGCCGGTTGCAGAGCCTTACAGAGAGAGCGAGGCGGTGCAGAGGGAGGTGGAGCTTCTACTTAGGCGCGCTAGGCGGATACTCTAAACTCCTTATAGTCGCCTCGGTACTCGTCCTCCCTTACTGAGATCTCCCGTATTTTAACGGCAGGCGACGCCATGGGGATGAACTTCACAAGCCGCTCCACAGACTCGTCGGGGCCCTCCAAGACGGCGTAAAGCGTGTTGTCCGCGAGCCGGGCCTCGCCGCTGACCCCGTGTTTAGCCGCCTCGCTCTTCAAGATCCTCAGTAGGGGGACCCCGGGGAGGTTGATATCGCCTTTAACCGTCAAATATACCCGTTTCATAGGCGTAGACCCGTTTATGGTATTTAAGCGTCAGGTCGTCTCTTCCGTCGTCACACATCCCTCCATCGATCCCGTCATCACCAACAATAGACTTTTATTCACGGTATAAAACCTTACCGTGGAGGACGTAAATAGAAAAATCGAGGGGGCTGTCCGGGCGTTGGCGACGGAGGTTTTGACCAAGTTCGAGAGGAGGAAAAGAATAGACAACGTGCAGGAGCTGATAATCCTGGCCACGTATCTCAACATGAAGAAGATCGACGACCTCAGGGAGGAGGTAGACGGCATCATACGCGGCTTCCAGCGGCTCGACGCGTTACTCGACGTGGTCAAGGATCTCAAGGCCGCGTTGGAAAGGCTGGAGAAGGGCAGGTCAGACGAGGCCGCTGCGCTTCTGAAGGAGGTAAACGCCAAGCTTGACCAGGTGCTTGAGAAGCTGGGGGCGTTCTCCATCGAGGAGATCTAGGCGGATCGACCATCACCAGTTCAGTCCGGGTTCAACACAGCACCTCTCAGCTAAATCCGCCAAATCCAACAAGATCACAAATTTAAAACCTTCCCTCCCCTCCCCCCGTGGCTGAGGTTTTCAAGAAGTGCACCTCCTACGGCGACTTGGTGGCCGGCTCGCCGCACGAGAGGGAGTTCCTCCAGTGGCTCCTCGCCTTCCTCGACACGCCTTCAATATGGTTCCACCTATCCCCCGTGGAGGTTCTCCACTGGCAAGACGCGGGCACCAGGCTTGAGGTGGAGGGCGCGGCGCTCCCCGGCCTAGCCATGCCCTATTCACAGGCCGCGTCTGTGGAGGGGAGGCTTGTACCGGTAGACGGAGACGTGGAGGGCAACATAGCCGTCGCGGAGTTCCCCCCGGACGTAGACGACGCCAAATACGTGGTCATCGACGCGGCGCGCCGCGGCGCCGCCGCTGTGGTGTTCACAGGCAGGCCGCCCCGCCGGATTGTAGTCGCTGGGGAACACGGCTATAAATTCGACGCGGCGCCGACGCCGGTGCCTGCCGCCAGCTTCGAAGACGTCGGCTCATACGTGGGGAGGCGGGCAAGGCTTGAGGTAAACACCAAGTCGCGGGTCACCTACAGCTACAGCCTCGTAGCGTTTAACAGTTTTGAGAACACGCCTATGATATCAGCGCATTGGGACCACTGGCTCGTCGGCGCCACGGACAACTGCGCAGGCGTGGAGGCCGCCGTCCTTGCGTTTAGCGAGCTTGTGGCCGACGACGTCCCGGTGGCTCTCGGCTTGTTTACGGCGGAGGAGGGCGTGGCGCCGCACACGCCCTCATTCTACTGGGCGTGGGGGTCTCTAAATTACCTAAAGCGGTGGAGGCCCACCCTTCTGGTAAATATAGACGTCGTCGGCGTGGGGACCCCCAGGATCTACGCAACGCCCTATCTACACGAGGCGTTGAAGGGCTTGGGCCCTGTGGAGGCCCCCGAGGCGTACTTCGACAGCGTGCACTACGAGAGGTGGGGCCTCCCCTCCGTGACCATCTCCTCACTAAAAGACACTTGGAGCCTCTACCACAGCCCCCTCGACGCCCAGATAGAGGCCGCCAACGTGCTCTACGCCGCCGAGCTGGCCAAGCGAATTGCCAAGGTGAAGCCGCCGACGCCCTCCGTGAGGCTGGAGGACTACGGCCTTCCCCCTGCCGACGACCCCTACACGGCTTGGTCACTTGTGCACAACTACCTCGTCGTCTTCACGGACTTTAAACACTCAGATATCGTGTACACCGACGTGTTCAGGTTCTTGAAGAGGAGGGGGAGGGAGCACCGGAGGATAGACCTCCTCGGCGGCCCCACGCTGTGTGTGAACACATGCGGAGAGGCGTTTGAGACCTACCGCGACCTCTCTCTACTTAGGCTCTAGCCTCATGTGTTCCAGCGCGCGCCTGATGTAGGTGGAGGAAAGAACATGCCCATATCCATCTCTTACCGTGGATATAACCACCAGCTCCATGGGCCTGAGGCCCCTCTTGGCCCTCTCGTCGTTTATCTCGAGGGCGCGCGGTGCGGTTTCTATGCTGGCCACGATGGCCTCAAGCCGGGGGTCCGCCACCGCTGGTCCGTGGGGGTCGTTGATCTCGGCGTAGACAACGTCTTTGTCTGGCGCTATTAGGCTTAGCAAATTTCTTATGTTGGCAAGCCGCGCCGAGAAGGGCCTTACCCTGTACTGCTTATAGGTGGAGGCAAACGCGTCGCTGGTTAGGCCGATGAGGATCTTGTCGCCTATTAGAGTCGCCGTGGCCAAGAGCTTCACGTGACCTGCGTGTAGCGTGTCGAAAGTTCCCCCCAGCACCACGTATCTGAACCTCAGCTTCACGTGTATAGGTATTTTCGTATTTAAAAACCTCCAGTAGTACGTGGATTCGCTCAGGAGGCTTCTTCTTGAGAACCCGGCGGTGCTTGAGATGAGGTACCGGGAAAGGGAGGCAGTGTGCGAGCCCTCCTCGCCGCCTTTCGCAGTGCGGCTCGACGGGGTGGGTTTCGGCAAGAGGCTCAAAGATTTCGAGGCGCCCCGGAGCAAGCTGGCGCACACGGCGCTTGTGGAGACGGCGCGGAGGCTCGCAATGCAGTACGGGGCTGAGTTTGTCCACGTGGTAAGCGACGAGGTGAACTTGCTGTTTCTAGGATCCGCGCCGTATGGCGGGAGGACGTTTAAGATCATCAGCGTACTGGCCGCACACGCCTCGGCCGAGCTCACGGCGAAGCTCGGGCGCCCCCTCTACTTCGACGGGAGGGTGGTGAAGCTAAGCGACGCCTGCGACGCCGCGAGGTACGTGTTGTTCAGGGCCAGGGTGGGTCTGAACAACTACGTGATCCAGCTCGCCAGAGCCGCGGGGCTAGTGCATGAATACACCCCCCGCATCGAGGACCTACTCGCAAAGGTGGAGATCGGAGATTTCCAGCTCGCGTGGGGCACCTTCATGGATAAACGAAGCGGCTACGGGAAAAACGGCGATGTGTGCACCGCGCTGTCTGGGCTTTGCAACGTCTGCTAGTCGTACTTCTCGTCGAGGTACTTGACGAGGTACTCCGCGTTGTACGCCTCCCCAAAGCCCCTGGAGAGCAACTCCTTCGGCGGGTAGACGCTACCCCATCTGTGGATCTTCTCCCTCAGGTACTCCTTGACAGAGGCCAGGTTGCCCTCGGCGACTAGCTCGCGGATTTTCCCATGCTTATAATAGATCATCGCCGCAACCACGTTGCCGAGCGTGTAGGTGGGGAAGTAGCCTATGGAGCCGTGGGCCCAGTGTATGTCCTGGAGGACCCCCTCGGCGTCGTTTCTAGGCCTAACGCCGAGGAGACGGTCCATCTCGTTGTTCCAAAGCTCCGGCAGTTGCGAGGTCTTGACCTCGCCGGTGATCATGAGGCGTTCCAGCCTGTACCGGAGCAATATGTGGAGGTTGTAGGTCACCTCGTCCGCCTCGGTTCTAATGAGGCTGGGCCTAACCACGTTGAAGTAGTAGAAGAGGTCGTCGTCTGCGTACTTGGCCAGGAAGTCTAGGTGTTTCCTCAGGGTTGGCGATATCTTCGCCGCGAACTCGCGGCTCCTGCCCACGACGTTTTCCATGAAGCGGCTCTGGCTCTCGTGAATGCCTAGGGAGACCCCTGAGCCGACGGGCGTCATGGCCAGGGACTCGTCTATGTTTAGCTCGTAGAGGGCGTGGCCGTATTCGTGCAACGCCGAGAAGAGCGGCTCTCTGAAGTCAACCCCCCTGTACCGCACGGTTATCCTCACGTCAAAGGGCGTAGCGATCCCGACTGTGAACGGATGCGGAGACACGTCTACCCTGAACCTGGCCTTGGGATAGCCGACGAACTCCAAAACCTCCATAACCGCCGCCTCCACCTTCGCCTTGTCGTAAGGCACGTCTTCCAGCGGGTGTCTCCTAGGCCAGCCCCGCGACTCAAGCTTGTAGAGAAGCGACTTGATCCCCGGCTCCAGCACCGAGAAGACCGCCTCCACGTCTCTAGACGTAAGTCCCTCCTCGTAGAGGTCCAGCAAGGCGTCGTAGGGATGCTCCTCGTAGCCCAGCTTCTCGGCCACGATCCTGGTCAGCTCCACTATCCTCTCGAGATACGGCACGAAGAGGTCGAACCTCGCCTTCTCCTTGGCCCCCCGCCACGCCACAAAGGCCTCGGAGGTCACCTTCGCGAGCTCCTTAACCACCTCGGGGGGCACCCTCTGGTAGAACCTCAAGTCCCTCTTCAACACCCTTATAATCCCCCTCTCCACGTCTGTGAGGTCCCTCTCCTCCTCCGCCTTCTCTATAAGCTTCACGAACTTTTCGTCGAGCATAAACCGCTGGATAAGCTGCGCGATCTCCGCCCTAGCCACGGCGCGGCCCTTAATCCCCTCCTCCGGCATATACGTCTCGGAGTCCCACCCCATCACCGACCCCGCGTGACCAAGAGCCCAGACAACCCTGTAGTGCTCCAGTATCTGCTTTATGGTCTCAGAATTAATCATAGGTGGGAGAAGAAGCGACTATAAGAAACTTTCCTCGTACGTCCCGTACCGGCTGAAGGTCAGTTCCAGCTTTGTCTCCTTTACGGCGCCGTCCCGGGCGCAAAAGCCTTCAGTGGGTTTAGGGAAAGGCAAACCTCACACCCGTCCTTTGCCGCATACACCTCCACCATGTACGGGTGTAGGATGCTCATGGGCCTCTGCTTTATCACCTCCACCATCCACGTAAACCTCCGCATAACCTTAGCTATTTCAACCAGCCCCTAAGAACCAGCCACTTCTTCACCCAATCAACGCCGAAGGCGCTCAGCTCAAGCCACTCCCTCAACA
>Ga0079998_114813_pt1 | contig 34425 bp, 41 predicted proteins | sample PerSpoBPS_BMetaG_FD_69201 | JGI IMG/M metagenome (GOLD analysis project Ga0079998, IMG submission 69201) | Thermal spring microbial communities from Yellowstone National Park, Wyoming, USA - Perpetual Spouter B (PS_B) MetaG (SPADES assembly)... | ecosystem: Environmental > Aquatic > Thermal... | reverse complement strand
CTTGAGGAGACTATTCCAGAATACTGTCCACGTTTTCGAGGATCTAGATAAGGAGGATCTCGTGTCTAGGAGAAGGGCTGAGAAGGTTAGGAGAAAGAGTAATGCTAAAACACCATGGAGAAGCATCCATAGAAGAATGTCAGAGGTAGCTTTACAGCTCATGCGGATCCGAGGAACACCTCTAGAGAATGCCCCAAATACGGGTTTATTGTGGAGACCCAGGAGAGGCATGTCTTCGAATGCCCAAGATGTGGATTAAAAATGAGTAGGCATAAGGTAGCATCGATAAACATTAGAAGAAGATACCGGGGATCAGGAGGCTGGGTTTCCTCGCAACAATGATCCAGGGGAAGCGGTGAAGGAGGAGCTGTGGGTAGGGAACACCCCTAGCGGGTGGAGCTCAGTGATATGGATCCCGATGAAAGGGATCCTGAGGGCGGTGAAGCCAAGAGGAAAGGGCCTGATCAAAGATATCAAGCTCTATGAAGCCAGAACCCCATATCCAGAAACAGGGATTAAGAAGATTAATAATAGGGTTCTCCATAGCTATGAACTAGAGGAAACATGAAAACATGGCTAGGACCGGGTTCACCTGGATGGATAGAGGCTTATGACACTAAATAAAAGACCAAGCTTCGCCCTTTAGGGCGGTGTATTTAAGGCCTCCATTCCATATTCTATAGGGCCGGGGCTTTGGTGGGCAGATGTGCTGGTAAGAGGTCCAGCGAGGGATGCTGGGGCGTGCTCGTTAAAGACCTGACTCCTTGAAAGCCTTTAGAAAGCTGATAGAGAAGGGGAAGAAGGGCGATAGGAAGGCAACCAGGCTGAGGCTATTCCCAAACACAGGTTTGAGGAGGAGAAGCTCTTTGTATTGGTCAGCATGTGCTAGGCTATGGATTGAGCTCTGCAGCACTAAGCCCGTAAGCTAGGCTGCAGGATAAGGATAAAGAGGAATATTGAGAGCTATATGGTAACACATAATGGTGTAAAGCCATTAAACCCTCGCCAGGGGACTGACACCTGAGACCGGGCAATAGAAAACGCCCTTCAGGGTGGGGAGGGGTCATTTCTATGGCGTTGGACAACCAGACTTATAAGTTGCGGGGAATATATTTATTAGTGATGACGCCGCAGCCCTGAATGGTGAGGAGGGCTCGTGTTTCTGAAGATCCTAGTTATTATTCCTCATGATGTCTACTAGAACCCTCTTAATTACCTCCCTATTGACTCTTCTATCGAAAACTATTAAAACCCCCTTATAATTCCCGGATTTCTTTAGCTTTACACGATCTATGATAACCCTGCCTCTTATAAGATCGCTCTCACTCTTAGACGGAACTATATACTCTTTGAACTTTCTTGTGGAATACCTATAATACTCATCAAATTTATCTATAATTCTTATTGCATCTTCAATGTCGCTTGTAGAGTATCCCAGAGCCTCTGGTATCATCTCAAGCATCTTCCTTGCAATACTAGCCTCAAGCTCTATACATGGATAGCCCATACAGTCATCTATATTGCCTAGGGACAAATAGCTGTACCCCTATGTCCTCGGGGTTATCCAGTATGTTAGTGAAGCCCCGCCCCCCATAGATGCTTGGAGCTTCAGAGGTTTGTTAGGCCCGTACTGTATTATTATAACCGAGTCTGGATCTAGAACCTTGGCAACTTGTTTGATAAGATCTATGGAGTATTTAGCAGACACGTTCTCCAACCTTGATGAGAGAGATAGCAGACCCTTATCCCGGGTAAGGGATGCTTGGTACTCCTTATCTTCTCCCCTAGATATGAATCTCAGGTTATCACCGCTTAAGCGTATCTCTAGCTCATCCCCCACTATAGATGCGTCCTTTACAAGCGTCACTAGAGCCTCGCCACTCATCTGAGCTTCTACCTCAAGATCGAGCTGTATATCTCCCACAGGCTCAAAACCGACCTCTTTCACCTGCGCCGAGAACTCTCTCTCGGCACCTGTTTTCGTGTTTATAAGGACTATCTTTAGATCCCTTGCACCATCCTCATAGCTGATGGTGACCCTATCCCTCCTCGTAAGCCTCTTAAAAGATGCTAAGAGCTCGTCCTTATCAACAAGCAAAGAGGTCTCCTCGCTGAGCTGGTACTCCTCAAAAGCTATATTGGATATGGTTAGTATGCTCATTATAAGTCTATCAGGTGAGAGCCCCTTCACCTCAAGACCCTCAGATTTTACATATAGAGGAGCAGCATCTAGAGGAGCTAGGGCTGCCTTGAAGAGATTCTTAATAAATGTGCCCTCCCCATGGGATAGCCTAAACATATGCTCACCATATCTACTTATCACTTAGCTTCTAGGATTAAAAACTATTAATATATGGGTAGATGCTAGACGCTTGACCCCAGATGACATATGTAAACCCGAATAGATGAGGGGGCTAATGAATTATTCAAAGGAACCCTCGCCCTTCGGGCTGAACCCTTTTTCATGATAGTAGAAATCTTTCTATATTCTTTCATTATCAATTAATGGTTGGAGTGGAAGTTTAGGAACAAAGAGAGGTCTAGGAATAATGGCTAAGGGAAAGAAAAAGAGGGATAAGAAGTAGATGTGGGTTGTCGAGCCAGGAGATAGGATCTTTGCTAGTAGGACTGCTGTTCTGCCTTCAAAGAAGTATCTAGGAAGGAGTTCAGGGCGTTAGAGGAGATCCTTAATATATAGCAAGATGCTTGGAGATGTGCTTCCCCACGCATCTAGGAATATAATTGGGAATTACTATAGGCTTAAGAATGGGAAGTACCAAGAGCTAAGGAATATATATCCCAACATCCCACCCCACTACATACATGGCTTATGCCGGGATGCAGCTGAAAGGGTATCCTCTCTAGGGAGGAACAAGGCTAGACAATACTCAAGGGAGATCTTCAAAGAGGTCGTTAAGTACTTAAACCTAGGGAAAAGGATCTGAAGGATAAGAAACTTGTGAAACTTCTGTGGAGGAAATCCCGGAAAATAGCTCGGCATTAAGTAGACCTTGAGATGAGCTATGGAATACTAGTGCCGAGGATCAATGGTGTTGAGAATATTTTCTTCACAAGTGTCGCCATCAATACCCATAGGGGCTGGGTGCACATAGATCTAGAGCCTTCTAAGGAGTTCTACAAGCTACTGGCTAGAGGCTTTAAGCCAACATCCCACGCAAAGATCAAGCCTGATAGAAGGAATAGGAGAGCGATATTCCACCTATCCCTCAAAAAAGGTCGAGATCTATAGACCAGAGAATATTGTTAAGCCTGTCGATGTTAATCAGGCTTAACAATATTCTGAGGATTCTGTAGCAACTCGCTACGAGGCTTACTCAATAATCCTCGAGACAGACCTTGCTAGGACAACCCTGGGCTATAACTATAGAAAGGAGAGCATCCAGAGGAGAAATGGATTTAGTGGCAGAGAGGCTAGAAAGGCTATGAAAAAGCTTAAAGAGGGAAAAAGAAGAAGGACTATAGGATGAAGACAGCAAACCTAATAGCAAGGAAAGCCATGAGGATAAGAGGAGTAATAGTTATTAAGAGAATATCGGGAGACGATATAAGGGTTATGATCGCTAGGTATAGGAACAAGCAATTAAGGCACAGGATATATCAGAGTGCTTTGAAAGGAGAACTCAACACAATAATAGATAAGGCAAGGGAGTACAGAGTGCCGGTATTGATGATAGATCCCAGGAATATATCTAAGACATGCCCTATATACAATGCCTTGATAGAATATGGGGAGGATAGGATAGGTGTCTGTAGCAAAGGTGGTGAGAAGCGGCATAGAGAGGTAGTTGCCTTGATCAATATCTATCTTAAAGCCCTCGAAGCCCTTTATGAGGGCATTGCCCAGAAGGGCTTCGGGGTTCTAGGCATGGGAGCCCGGTGCTGCTGGGCTCCACAGCCACCCACGAACCCATAGAGATCCTAAGATCTCTTTGGGGGAGGTGGAAGTCCCCTAATGCCACAGGATCAAAACCCTGTGGATCAAGAAGCACAGTAATCTCGAAACAAATTATTATCAGTGATAATCAATGATCATCGAGGGACAAGCGGCTAGGAGGAGGTTAGATAGGTCGCCACGTTATTAGCTAGAGTTGCCTAGGAGTATATGGGGATAACATTTACTGAGGAGCTGAAAAGAGTTATTGGCAGGAGATTCGCTATAGTTGAACATGTTAAGGAGACTCTCTCTAGTGGCAAGGAATCTATTACTATAGATATCTTTAGAGTGATTCCGCTTAGCCCGGGCAATGTTGAGGGAGGCTTTAGAGAATTATATAGGGAGTTGATTCCAAGGGGCTATTATCCGCAACTCAGGCTTGTTGATGGTAGCTACTATCTCAGGCTCTATAACATTGGAAATGAGAGAGGTTTCAGAGCGATGACTGTGTTGCTATTAATGGTAGTTACGATAGTTACTGTTGGCATTACATCTTATATATGGTATCGATCAGATCTAGCTCTCTCAGAGAGGGGTAACATAGTGACGGAAGCCTATAGACTGGGGCCCCTATATATAGCGGTGCTCACGCTATCGATCTTAGGGCCTCTAGCTATACATGAAATGGGACATTATATAGCGTCGAGAATTCTCAGGGTTCCTGCCACCCCACCCTATTTCATACCAGGTGTCCCTGGCATAGGATTGGGCACTTTTGGAGCAGTTATACTCATGAGGTTTACCCCGGCAGTTTCCGATGACCTGGCTATAGTGGCCATCTCGGGACCTCTGGCAGGTTTCATAGCTATTATAGCTGTCACTCTATACGGTATATCTACATCATATATAGTTCCTAGGGAGATCCTCACTGTCGGCTTCGAAGAGATCCGTTTTACACCTCTACTATTTGCTATGATGGTCGATCAGATCGCCCTGCAAGGGAGTAATAACCTAGTGATACTAAACCCAGTTGCGTATGCCGGCTACTTCTTGATGCTCATACATTTTCTAAACCTCTTGCCAGTAGCACAGCTAGATGGTGGCCAGGTACTGAGATCCTTGGTGGGTTTAAGAATGCACACAGCCATAGGGGTGTTAACAACATTCTCAGTTGTGGTTGCATCGCTGATCCTAAGGATAGATATTCTATATACCATTGCATTCTTTCTGGTATTCATATTACTCCTAACAGGGTTGAGACCACATCCAGGGCCAGCCTATAGCGAGGCCAGGCCTGGGAGGGGAGCCGTGTTAGCATCTATTCTATGGATCCTGATGCTAGCCCTGACAATCCCCATCCCAGCGTGAGGGCTTTCAATATGAGTGAGAACATATGTAAGGGATGCATAGCAATAATAGCTGAGAAGCCTAGGGCTGCTGCCAAGATCGCGGGAGCCTTATCATATGGGAAGGCTAAGAAGCTGGTCATCCAGGGTGTCCCCCTCTGGGTTTTTAGTCAAAATGGCAGGGAATATGTAGTGATCCCATCAGCTGGACACCTATTCTCGATAGATACCGATAAGCCTGGCATCCCCGTATTTGAATACAAATGGGTGCCAAGGTACGAGGCTGAGAAAGGATATAGCCATTTGAAGCGATTCTACCATGTATTCTCGAAGATACTTCCAAAGGCTGTAGAGTATATAAATGCTTGCGACTACGATATAGAAGGATCTCTTATAGGTTATAAGATAGTGGAGAAGTGGGGCGATATTTCTAGAATGAAAAGAATGAAGTTCTCATCACTTGTAGAGGAGGAGCTGAGGAAGAGCTTCAAAAACCTAGAGCCTCCAGATCTACATATGGTCGAGGCAGGGTTAGCGAGGCACGAGATGGACTGGATATGGGGGATAAACATATCTAGGGCTCTTATGCAGCTCTTCAGGAAGATCTTCTCCAGTAACAGGGTTCTGAGTGCCGGCAGGGTCCAGACCCCAACACTATTCGAGGTGGTGAGAAACACTCTTGAGAGATCTACATTCGTGCCTAGACCCCTCTATAATGTAGAGGTATATGTGGATATAGCTGGTAATGAGTATAGGTTGGAACATGGGGAAGAACCTTTCAAGAGGAGATCTGACGCTATGGGATATGCTGAGAAGGTTAAGGGCGCTGGGTATGTATTAGTTATTAATGTAGATAAGCGGTTTACATCGTATCAACCTCCTCATCCATATAATCTCGGGGATATACAGAAAGACGCTTATTCAATCTACAGGATCTCTCCTGCTAGAACGCTCCAGATACTAGAAGATCTATATCTGGATTCCCTGATAAGCTATCCTAGAACAAATAGTCAGAGGCTGCCCTCTTCGATAGACCACAGGGGTATCATAGAAAAGATATCGAATATGCCTAGATACGGCTCTGCGGCTCTTAAGCTTCTTAGAAAAGATCGTTTGATCCCTAACAACGGACCTATGGAGGATCCCGCACACCCAGCAATATATCCAACAGGCGAGATACCTAGGAGGCTTAGTGATATACATGGAAAGGTATATGATCTCATTGTGAGGAGATACTTAGCGACCTTTATGGATCCCCTGATCGTAGAGTCTATAAGGATCGAGATAGACGCTTCTGGCAGGAGGTATCTCCTGCATGGTAGCAAGATCAATTACAAAGGGTGGCTCGAGATATACCCCTTTTATAAAATAGAGGAGAGGGAGATCCCGCGCCTCAAGATAGGGGATAGGCTGAGGATTTCTAGAGTAAAGATAGCGATATCCTATACAAGGCCAGAGCCCCCCTATAACAAGGCCACACTCTTGAAGTGGATGGAGAACGTTGGGATAGGTACAGAAGCTACTAGAGCCGAGATCATTGAGACACTATATAAGAGAGGCTATATAAAGGGGTCCGATGTAACTAGCCTCGGACTAATGGTATGCTCTGCTATAGAGAGATACTTCAGAGACATCTCAAGTGTAGAGCTAACAAGGCGCTTCGAAGAGATGTTGGAAAAGATCAGAAGAGGGGAGCTTAAAAGGGAGTACATAATTAAAGAGACTAAAAAGGTTGTGGGAGATGCTATAAAGAAATTCCTCATGAGCATAGAAAACCTGGGCTCTAATGAAATAAGACTCCTAGGGACAGGGCTAGGAGGATGCCCAATATGTAAAGACCCCTCAGACCCTGTTAGCAAGCACGGATTTTGCATGGTGCATGAGATAGCATATAGGAGACTTATAGAGACATATAATAGCTGGAAGGAGAACGGTATAAGCTGGAGGGAATATATAGAGAGAATTTCGAAGCTAAAGATCACAGGATCCAAGGTTAAAGAGCTGACCTCCTTCCTGCCCTAAAGGGGAGGCTTCCCTTTGGGCGGTTCATATGTTCCCCATCTATTCGGGTTTACATCTGTCATCTGGGGGCAGTAGGGGCAGTCAGAGATCCCCCTGATATCCCTAGGATTTTCAAAGCCCTCTTCCTTATGTTGAGCTTTCCAACAACGTCTCTATCTGCTTCGAAATTGCATTGTGGGCATCTAAGCCTTCTATATCCGTTCTCCTCTAGCTTTGAATCGCATTTTGGGCATTCTGAGGATGTCCCCCTAGGATCCACTATTGCTAGTGGTGATCCGCGCTTCATAGCCTGCTAGTCTATCCACTTCCCAAGCCTTGAATACCCCATTATTATGAGCCTCGTCCTGTGATCCTTGTTCTTGATCCTTCTCATGGTGTTTATCAGCCCAGTTAGATCCTCTCTAGCGACTGCATGTCCAAGCTTCTTAGCAAGCCTCACAATCTCCAAGGCTGATTTCCTAGCCCAGTCCTCAAGGATATCCCTAGCCTTCCTATGATGCGATCTAATCCTGTTCAGGATCCCTCTTCTCCTCCTCCATGCAGGATACCTTGGATAGGAGTATCTCTTCTGGAGGCTCTCTGCAAGGAGTTTCCATCTATGGGCTCTATTAATCTTGGTGTCTATCTCCTTGTTTATCTCGTGATCTCCATAGACTATCTTCCTCTCATTAATATCTACGGCTATAACATCCCTAGGCTGGTAGGGCTGTGGCTTGGGTATCCTCTTAGAGATCCACAGCATCATCTTCCCACCTCTATAGACTAGCCTTGCCTCTCCATTCTCATAGTCATTGTATCTCTTATCCCAGCCAATTATCCTCAGCCTTATCCCGCCTATGATCTCTACATATCCTTCTTTAACCCTTTATCCCGAGCCTTGATGCAGAAGCATAAATAGCTTCCTAACCCTCGGTCTCCTCCCTTTCTTAGGATTGTTCCTCCAGGCATTTGCATTTGCAAGAGCATCCCTATAGCAGTCAATGGCAACCCTGGATGGGAGGCCAAACCATTCTCTGAGCTCTCTATATAGAGCATTGTGAACCCTCCCACTACTCCTCATATTTAGCCTCAGGATCCTGTTTATAGCGTAGTTCAGGGCTGTATTGTATCTCTTGAGGAGCTCCACAGCCTCTGGCTCAGGACTAACCATCACTCCTATCGAGATGGTTAGCAACCCCCTCATCGCCAGATGCCATAGAGCCCCTCCAAAAACAAATACCTGGAAAGCTAATAAAACCATCCCCGCCCTAGGGGGCGAGGCTTCCAGTTGTAATAAACTACATTGCACGCTCCGACCCTGAGGTATGATTAGCCTTAGTAGCTGTTGAGCGGGCAACACTTAACTTGATAATCCTAGAGTAGGGGTATGTATGAATATTCAACGTAAAGATCGGTCTGCATCATGTTCAAAAACAATAGTTTAATTGCTATTTCCTCATGGCAGAGACTTAAACGTATTATATATATTGCTGGTGATTATTAGAAGATTTACATAGTATTTCGTGCTCGGCTTTTAGCCTTCTAAGGAATTAATATAGGGAGTTGATTGTACCAGAGCCCATTTGATTCTACATATAGATTAGAGGATGTTGTAGAGAGGTTAGGACTTATAAGGGCTGTGGGTCTCTACCGTATTATCGATCCGGATGGAAACGTAGTGGTAGAGAAGGAACCAGATATTCCGAGGGATCTTCTAATGGGCATGTATACATCTATGGTGAGAACTAGGATTCTAGATGCGTGGCTTTTAAAATTACAGAGAATGGGCAAAGTTGCTCTACATGCGCCAAACATAGGCGAGGAGGCTGTAGGTGTTGGTGCCGCTCTCTCACTTGATAAGGATGACTGGGTGTTTCCATACTACAGGAATATCGGGGTTTTTATTGCTAGGGGGGTCACCGAGGAGGAGATCCTTGACAGAAATATAGCCAACATAGCAGATCCATTTAAAGGAAAGGAGTTCACGATACTCGGCTCTAAGAGGCATAGAATAGCGCCCTCCACAGTTCCTGTAGGGAACCAGATCCCGCATGCCGTTGGTTTCGCGCTAGGAGCGTATATAGCTGGAGAGAAAATAGCTGTTCTAACTATTTTTGGTGATGGAGCAACCTCTAGGGGAGGATTCCATGTAGGGCTCAACTTTGCTGGCATATATAGGCTTCCAGTAGTGTTCATTATACAGAATAACCAGTGGGCAATATCGGTTCCAGCTAAGAAGCAGACAGGATCTATAACCTTCGCCATAAAGGGCGCTGCGTATAACATACCGGGGGTGAGGGTCGATGGAAATGATGTTCTAGCAGTCTATATAGCTTCTAGAGAAGCTGTTGCTAGGGCTAAAGGAGGGGAGGGCCCCACCCTTATTGAAGCAGTTACATATAGGATAGGTCCTCATACCACAGCAGACGATCCCACGAGATATAGATCTCTTGAGGAGGTTAAGGCTATGGAGAGGTATGAGCCCATATCTAGATTCGGGAAATATCTGGTCAATAGAGGGTATCTCTCGGAGCAGGAGCTGAAGGAGATCTATGATGATTGGAGCAAGAGGATCGAGGGGATCGTTAAGAGGTGCATAGATAAACCCCCTCTCAGAGAGGAAGTGATATTTGAGGATGTTTATTCCCATAGATTCTGGAATCTGGAGGGGCAGCTAGAGGAATTTAGAGAGTCACTAGAGCTTATGAAGAAACTAGGGATCAGGGTGGAGTAGATGGTCGTAATGAACATGGTTAAGGCCCTCAACCAAGCTCTTAGAGAGGAGATGAGAAGAGACCCAAGGGTAATAGTGCTGGGTGAGGATGTGGGTAAGAGGGGGGGTGTTTTCCTTGTCACCGAGGGGCTTTTAGAAGAGTTCGGAGAGAGGAGGGTTATCGATACACCTCTAACCGAAATGGGCATCGTTGGGATAGCTATCGGACTAGCTATGTACGGATTTAAACCAGTAGCTGAGATCCAGTTCATAGATTTCGTATACGAGGCTTTCGACCAGATAGTTTCGGAAGCGGCAAAGATGAGGGCAAAGACAGGCGGTATGTTCACAGCACCGATTGTGGTGAGGGCCCCCTGCTGCGGAGGTGTGAAAGGGGCTATGCATCATAGCCAGAGCCCTGAGGCCTATTTCATACACACGGCTGGTCTCATAACCATGATGCCCTCAAGACCCTACGATGCGAAGGGGATGCTGAAGTCTGCCATAAGATCTGAGGATCCGGTGATATTTCTAGAGCCGAAGTCTATCTATAGGACTATAAGGGAGGATGTACCTGTAGAGGACTATATAGTCCCTATTGGAAAGGGTAGAGTGGTTAAGGAAGGCTCGGACGTGACTATAGTAACATATGGCGCCATGGTCCATGTTTCGCTCGAGGCTGCGGATCTCGTGGAGAAAAAACACGGGTGGAGCGTAGAGGTCATCGATCTGAGGACGTTGTTCCCATTTGATAGAGACCTGATCCTAGAGAGTCTGGAGAAGAGCGGTAGGCTGATCATAGTTCATGAAGCGCCGAAGACCCTGGGTCTTGGGGCCGAGATAGCAGCCTACATCTCAGAGAACGCTATAGATCTTCTTAAAGGGCCCATAATAAGGGTCACCGGCTATGACGCCCCGTTCCCGCTGGCTTATGAGAAGCTATACATGCCCAATGTTGCCAGAATATATTTAGCTATTGAGAAAATAATGAGATATTAGGGAGCACCCATGGCGAGAACAGAGAAGATCAAGCTCCCAGATATAGGCGAGGGAATAGCTGAGGGAGAGATTATAAGGTGGCTAGTAAAGGAGGGCGATCCTGTGAAAAAGTTTCAGTCAATCGTTGAGATACTCACAGACAAGGCGAGTGTTGAGATACCATCACCATACTCGGGCAGGGTTATAAAGCTACTGGCTAGAGAGGGAGAGAGGGTCAGGGTGGGAACCCCCATAGCTGAGATAGAGGTTGAGGATCTAGGTCGGGCAGCTATACAAGAAGCTGTGGAAAAACCTGGAGAGAGGCATGAGATAAAGGCTGTGCCAGCCGTGCCCCAGGCAGAAAGCGTTGCTGAGGAGAGAAAACCCCGTGTGAGGGCCCCACCGAGAGTTAGGAAGCTTGCACAGGAGCTCGGTGTGGATCTAACCCTTGTTAGGGGTACGGGGCCCGGGGGAGTTGTGACTGAGGAGGATGTAAAGAGATTCTATGAAGAGAATATAGCTAAGACAAGAGCTCCCCAAGCTGTTGTTGAGCCTCAGCAGGTGGTTGTAGAGGATAGGGTTGAGAGGATCCAGCTCAGAGGTATAAAGAGGAGGATGGCTGAGAGAATGATAGAGGCTAAGTCGAAGATACCCCATGTATACCTAGCTGAGGAAGTGGATGTAACAGAGCTTGTCAGATTGAGGGAGAGTTTTAAGCAGTTGGCTGAGAGCAAGGGGGTGAAGCTAACATATCTACCGTTTATCATAAAGGCCGTTGTGAAGGCGCTTAAAGAGTATCCCCTTCTCAATTCATCCCTCGACATGAATAAGGGGGAGATAGTGGTTAAGAAGTACTATAACATCGGGGTCGCGGTGGATACAGAGCAGGGGCTTGTGGTTCCTAACATAAAGAATGCAGATGGGAAGGGGCTTTTCCAGATCGCTAGGGAGATAGAGGATCTGGCTAGAAAGGCTAGAGAGGGTAAGCTATCTCTGGAAGATATAAGGGATGGGACTTTTACAATCACTAATATAGGCTCTATAGGATCCACGATCGGGTTCCCCATAATCAACTACCCAGAATCCGCAATACTAGGGATCCACAGGATCGTTAAAAAGCCCTCCTATCACGAGGATAGACTAGAACCTAGATACTATATGAATATCTCGCTAAGCTTTGACCACAGGTTCATCGAAGGAGGATATGCAGCGAGATTCCTGGCGACTTTAAAGAACTATCTCGAGAACCCACTCCTATTCCTTGTGCAGGAGGAGGAGTTTAAGTAAATCTATATATAGGGAGGCCACGATCCTTGCTACAGAAATATGATCTCGTAGTGATAGGAGGAGGACCTGGAGGGTATCCAGCAGCTATAAGAGCTTCTCAGCTTGGTATGAGGGTTGCTCTGGTTGAGATGCACAAGTTAGGGGGTGAGTGCACTAACTATGGGTGTATCCCTACTAAAGCTTTGATCAAACAGGCAAATCTATTTAGTGCTGTGAAAACTGTAAGCTTTATTAGAGGGAATATAGAGCTATCTTTCGAGGAGTATATGGAATGGGTTAACAGCATTACGAGGAGAATCTCTGGAGGCGTTGAGATGCTTTTGAAGAGCTATGGTGTAGATCTATATAGGGGGATGGCTTCAATATCAGAGAGAGGATCTATATATGTCGAGAATATAGGGGAGCTTGGAGCTAACAAAATAATAATTGCGGCAGGGACAGAGCCGGCAGAGCTTCCAGGGATTGTGGTGGATGGCGATGTGATCCATAATAACAGGACTATATTGGGGCTAAAGAAGAAGCCCTCATCAATGCTGATAGTTGGAGGAGGCTATATCGGGGTTGAGTTTGCAAGTGTTTTTGCGAAGATCGGGGTTGATGTAGCTGTAGTAGAGGTTATGCAGAGTCTCCTACCGGGTATGGATCCTGATGTATCTAGAGCAGCTGAGAGGATCCTCAGGGATCTAGGGGTGAAGATATATACCGGAACCACCGTCAAATCGTTATCTGTGAGGGGGAGCGAAGCCTCTGTAGAGCTATCCGGTGGAAGCAATATGGCGGTTGAGAAGGTGCTCATAGCTGTGGGTAGAAGACCTAAGCTGGTTCCAGGGATTGAGAAGCTCGGCTTAGGGGTTGATGAAAAGGGGTATATAAGGGTTGATAGATCTATGAGGACATCTAACCCAAATATCTATGCGAGTGGCGACATTACTGGTCCACCGCTTCTAGCTCACAGGGCCTTCGCGCAGTCCCTAGTTGCTGCGGAGAACATAGCTGGGAAAAAAGCTATGTTCGATCCCAAGGTGATACCATCTGTGATATTCACAGACCCCGAGATAGCCTTCGTGGGTATGAGCGAGGAGGATGCTAAGAAGCAGGGTTATAGGGCGAGGAGTGTGAAGCTATCTATGGGCGGTATTGCTAAAGCCTTGATCGAGGGCTTAGAGGAGGGCTTCGCTAAGATAGTCTTCGATGAGGAGACTAAAGAGGTGCTTGGCTTCTATGTTGTGGCTCCCCATGCCTCTGAAATAATATCTGAGGCTGCTCTAGCAATTGAGATGGGGGCGACGCTCGAGGATCTAGCTCTGACGATACATCCGCATCCCACGATATCAGAGGTGCTGGAAGAGATCTCGGAGCTTGCTCTTGGCAGGCCTAAGCATTTCTTCGTTAGAAGGAGATCTGCTGGTTAGAATGAATCTATGTTCCTATCTTTATAGCATATCTACCTGGTTTCGTTATTCCTAACGATTTTGCTATCTGGGATCTCTCAGGATCTAGTACAATCACCATACCACTCCATTCCTCGCTAAAATCGTTGGAGCCGCATACAGGGCATGTCTGGGCATCCAGAGGCGCTAGAGCCTTGCAGCTCTTGCATGCCTTGAAAATGTTCTTCTTACCCCTTGGCCTGCTCATTTCTCGCTCCCTATCCACTCCAGTTTCCCCAGGTTGGGCTGTCTCATGGTCATGGCTATTCTGGGGAGCCCAGCCGCTTGGAAAGATATATTAGTTATTCTACCCCTTACCTTATCGCCTACGGTGACATGCTTCCTATTTTTATCACCAACTATAGCTTTCAGAGCGTCGTTATATTCTATATCATCCGAGTCCATGACCTGGGAGATATGTACAAATGCATCTAGTGGCCCTATGTTGACGAAGAGCCCTATATTCCTCACATCCTTAACCACTCCCTCTACAACCTCGTGGGCAATTGGAACGTAGCTGAGAAGCTTGAATCTGGCTTCCAGATATATAGATCCATCGCCCGGTAGAATAAACCCTGTATCGCTTACATTAACATCATACACCAGAATCACGATACCAAGATCCTTATTAAACTTAGCCTCATGCTTCTCCCTAAGATACTCCTCCGCAACAACCTCTACAGGCTCGCCGAACCTTGTTGGGGGGATCTTAACGTAATCAATAACCTCATAAACCCTATACAATGACCCTCTCCCCGTCTTAATGGGAGGGTTTTTCTATTGTCTGATCCCGGATGTTACCCAACCGGGCGGGGATTATTTGTCTCACACCATTATGAGTTATAACTGAAAGCCTCGTCCCTTTAGGGCTGGGTATGTTTGTATTTTTAAGCTTTCCAGTTATATTGTTTTTGGATTGGGGAGGTTCTGGCCACCCCAACTGCCCTCCAAATGACGGATGTAAGCCCGAATAGATGGGGGAAACAATGAACCACCTGAAAGGAATGACGATCAAGATGACGACCTGAAGGCGGGGAGAGGTCAGAGTTATTACGTAGCTTTCTGTCTTTCTAGTTAGTTTTATCCAGTGGCCCAGCTTGCGAGCTATGTTTAGTGCAGCGTTTATGTCTGCGTTTATCTTCTTCCTATTCTTTCTACACATGTATAGCCCTCTATATATCCTTCCGCTCTTATGTCTGATTCCGTATATTGAGTATCTCTGGCTTGTATATTCCTCAGGAGCTATATCAACGTCTATGCCGTATTCCATGAATATATCAGCGATCCAAAGTACTATCTTCCTAAACCACCATATATTCGTGTTATACTCATTGCCATTGTTTTGTGATAGCATATATGGATAGCCTATGTATAGCTTCCTAACACCCCTACTCCATAGTGTTTCTGCTAGGAATTTAATGGATGTTATGTATAGATGCCTGAACCTCTCATCCCTCCTATACATAGCCTCTAAATACTTCTCATGATGGTAGATCCATGTCGATATGCTAAGCCTCCTCAGCATATCTCTTATAGAACCAGACGGCTCCACACCAACCTCTATTAGCGCTAGTGCGAACCACCTACCATTAACGTATATGATCCCAAGCCTACCCTGCTTACCCTCCCACCTAATCCTGCCAACATATTTTATCCCGCGATCGAAGTCATCTAGGATAAGATATCCCTCGTTCTCACTGATGAGCTTAGCACGTGCTAAGCCGATATAGAAGAGCGTTTCCTCTTCGTATCTATGGGGGTTAGGGCTTTGGTAGGCAAAAGCGCTGGTAGGATGTCCTGCTGGGGGAAGCTCCGAGGCGTGCCCGCCAAAGCCTCCGACCTCCACTAAATAAAGTGATGAAAATCTTATGAAAAAATCATACCCCACCCTATAGAGCGAGGATTGCCCTCTATACAATATCATGACCACCCTGACAGCAAATGGGATCGAGATGCTCAACCTGAGACCCTAAATCACTAATAACAAATACTACCGAGCTTATATATCCCATATAGAGAGTCCAGGTTTTACGAGCCTGACAAAACGAATGACAAGCCTCGCCCCTTCTAGGGGTGGAGTATGTTTTTATAGAGTTTTCAACGCGTTATTTAGTGGAGGTCGGGTCTCGGTGGGCAAATATGCTGGCAGAATGCCCGGCGGGGGGATCCCCGAGGCGTGCCTACCAGAGACCCCGACCCCCTCCAAGCATTCAAAAAGCAGATAGAGAAGAGGAGGAAGAGCTGTAAGAGAGCAGTTAGGCTGAGGCTATTCCCAAACAGATATGAACAAGAAACGCTATTCGATATAGGATTGACATGTGCTAGGCTATGGAATGAGCTTAGCTATGAGAAGAGGCAGGCATTCTTCAGATATGAGCTTACAGTAAAGAGGAGGGATGAGATCAACAAGAGGTACTATCATAAGTATAGGGGGGTTCTTGTTGTTAATGCTGGTCAGGTTGTTAAAAAGAATGATGAAGCTTGGGACGCATTCTTCGAGCTCCTAAAGCTTAGGAAACAGGGTAGGCTACCACCGCATATCAGGAAGGTCTCTCCACCAGGCTATTGGAAGGATAGAGAGACTGGTGAGAAGAGTATACACATACTGATTAGGAATGATAGGCATCATCTAGAGCCTATTAGCGAGAACGAGGGATACATGGTACTTGAAGACTTCGATCTGAGGATAAGATATGTTGGCAGGATCAGGTGGGAGGGTAAGCAGGGTAGGCTTGGGATCATATACGTTAATGGTAGGTGGTTCGCACTAGTACCAATAGAGGTTGGTGTAGATCCGCCTAAATTAAGTCCAAAGGGCTATGTAAAGCCCATATACGATGATGAGGAGGAGAGGAAAAAGAAAAAGAGAAGGATCATAAATCCGAGGAGTATTAGACAGAGGGATCCCATAGGGGATAGGGAGGCTTTCATTGATATGGGGCTTAACAACCTATTCGCTATGGTAATCTGGATGGTTCTGCTATGCTCATTAAGGGAGGGTCCATCAAGTCTGAGTATTACTGGTGGAAGAAGGAGATAGCTACATACCAGTCTATAAGAGATGTGCTGAGGAGGCTTGGGGTGTCGACATGGATCTACTATCACGAGAAATACCTAGATGCCATTTACAAGAGGGATGAGAGGCTTAGGCATCTCTATATAACAGCAATTAGATTCCTAGCAGAAACACTATGGAGTAAGGGTGTTAGGAAGCTATACATAGGCTATCCATATATGCTCTCACAAAACAATAGAAATGAGTATAACACTAAAACATATGGAGGTTCAGGAAGATAGTTCTTTGGGTTGTTGATACATTCATGGAATACGGTATAGATGTTAAGATAGTCCCAGAGGACTATACTAGTCAGAGATGCTCAATATGTGGGGCGAAACACAAGAAGGGAAGGATCTACAGAGGTCTGTATATATGCAGGAAGACTAGGAGGAAGATCAATGCAGATATAAACGCTGCGCTGAACATGGCGAGAAGACTAGGACACAGGATAAGACTAACAAAGAAGATTGAGAGCTACTTGGTAACTCATAGTGGTGTAAAGCCATTAATCCCTCTCCAGGGGCTAACACTCGAGACCCCAGCATAGAAACCCCGCTCTTCTGAGCGGGAAGGGTGTCATATTAATATGGCAAGCTCTCTTTTAGAAGTAAGGAGCATTGACACACTTTCGCCTATCCCCCTGGGAGACGGGGTAGGGAAGGATCTTGTGGAAAGATATGAATAGTATGACTGCATCAAACATGTTTAGGGATCTAGATGCTCTCCTGTATGTACTGCGGTTCTACGGAGCTAGTTCATGATTTGCATACGGGATATGTGGTATGTAGCAGCTGTGGCTCTGTACTTGAGATTATATACGAGAGTGAATCCGAGGCTCTTAAAAGATATAGCCGAGCTGAGGGTAACGAGGACGGCAGAGTCCCTAGAAGAATCGATAAGAGACCACGACGCATCGGATATATGTATAAGATTTATAGAAGGGTTGTTGAAAATAGAAGACTTAGAAAAGGCGTTGTTGTGAGAGCTGATGCTATAGCAAGCCTAGCCGGCGGAGGTAAACTCTGTAGACTCTTCACCCATATGAATGATGGTGCTATTGAGAGTCTTCTTGACAGGAGTCCTATTCTTAGAAAGGTTCTGGATATAATGAGAGACTATCCAAGTCTCTATTCTAGAACTACTAGGGGGAAGATTGCTACTGCATATATAGCTGCGAAAGTGGCTTCAAAGGATCCGATCATGTATAGCCAAGTGTCAAAGTTCTTTGGGCTCAGCAAGGTTCATATCAGGAGGATCAAGAGTGCCGTAGAGAATACCAAGGACCTATTATCGAGGATCATGGTTATAGAGGATCTTTCTAGAGAGCTTTTAGAAGTTGATCGCGCGATTTCAGAGTATCTGAGGAGGATAGACAGGGATGCTCCACAAGCTCTTTAGAGGAAAGGGTTCCACTCACTCTAACGCAAACGGGATTTATAAAGTTTCTGTAGGAGATGAAGATCTTTATGTATCTGGTTTCGAGGTACTTGTAAAACTCGATGGTAAGAAGGGGAAGGAGGATCTTCAGGAATCCACTGAGAGAGCTATAAGGAACATGGTTTACATGCTAAGAGAGAAGATCTCGAGATCCTCACAGATCTATATCGTGACAAGGATCACTAAATATCTAGGTGGTACCATAATAATATGTATAGATAAGAAGCCTGAGTCAGGCTTAATATGTAAGCTAGCATCTTCCATGCTTGAGGCCATCTCTAACAGAGTTATCAGGACTAGAGAGCTATCTGAAAAGGAAGTTATAACAAGCCTCATGATTCACAAGAAATATGGAGGAGAACTCCTTTCCCTAAACACTTTCTATGCAGACGAGTTTTACCCCCATGCTGAGGATATCCCGCTTCCCAGGATCAACCAGGTGGGAGATGGCATCCTTGTTGGGGAGACCATAAGGTCCCGAATTAGACAGAAAATATATATACCGATTGAGAGTATTGTGAGGCACATAGCTATTTTCGGTTCCACAGGATCTGGTAAATCGACTACTGCAGCATCTCTAGCTATAAGATCTAGAAGAAAGGGTGTTAGAGTTGTAATACTCGATTGGCATGGTGAATATAGAGATCTTGTAGGAAAATATAGCGAGTATAGATATATAGCGATGAGCACCTCCTTCATAGCCTCGCTAATTAAGAGGCTAGCGAGTAGATACTCCTTACTGATCGAAATACTAGAGAGCGTTCTAGAGCTATCGCCTGCGCAGAGTCATCTCCTTTCCCTGGTACTCAGATCTATGAAGGACACCATAGCAGCTAAGGGGAATTTTTTTGAGGCGTTAGCAAGATATATAGAGAGTTATAAAGAAGATGCTAGATGGGTGTCTGAAACTAAGTTCTCGCTTTTAAGAAAGATCCAGCCATTTGTCGAGGAATCTTTTGAAAGCGGAGGGGCTATCGAGGTCAACGAGATCTTTTCCTCAGGCTTCGTTATAATGGATCTCTCTAGTATGGATAGGGAATCTATCAAAGCGCTCTCATCCCTCACAGTGCTGAAAATGCTAGAGATCCTCTCAAAGGAGAGTAAAGACTTTATGAGAGAAAAGAAGTTAGTCATAGTAGATGAGGCCCACCATGTATTCAGAAGAAGCGAGGGTAGCTCTGTTATAAGGGGTATGCTCTCGGAAACGAGGAAGTGGAATCTGGGGATTACCATTATATCGCAGTCGCCTAGCAGTCTAGGAGAAGATTCGCTTAAGAATACCAACACAAAGGTTATTCATAGCATTAAATCAGATATTGATAGGAAAATTGTTAGAGAATCCATAGTCATGCCAAGGGAAATAGAGGAGATGCTACCGGCACTTGAAATCGGTGAAGCTGTATTCGCGTCCCCAGCGTATGCATCAGCTATTCTGGTAAAGATCTATGCTCCCGGCTATATAGATCAGTAGCCCGCGTGCTAAAACAAATATTTTATTTTCCTAATATACATGATCACGAAAGGTGTCAATCAAAGATAACATCGAATCTTAAGGCCAATAGCTATTATTAACGCTAAAGGATTTAAGAGTTAATCGAAAATAAGATTTAGGGTCATGATCCAGTCTATAGATATCCGTGAAGGCTATTATCTAGAGCTTATTGATGGAAGTATCTGGGCTGTGAAGGGATGCTGCCACGAAAGAGGAAGGATTGCAGCGGTTCCACGTCTAGTAGGTGGGCGAAAGTGTAAAGAGTATAGAGAGGCTATTGAGATCGTTTCTAGAACATATAGATCCTATCTAGTGAGATCCCCCTTCACCGCAAGAGAGATCCCTATGGTACCTCTGAAAGATGTTAAGAGAATTATATCTCCCTCTATGAATCCTTCGTGCAGTGAGGATAAAAACACAGATCTATATAGGGTAGCTAGAGAGGTCATAGAGATACTGAGCATAGCTACAGGCTCTCCATGGCTAATAGTGGGGAGCCTCCTCTATTGTGCCTCTGACGAGGGATCGGATATAGATGTTATCACATATGATGCTGATCAGAAATATATAGACAAGGTCCTAGATCTAGTGAGGCAAGGGATCTTTAGAAGACCTACCTACATCGAGGCGGTTAAAGAAGCTCTGGAATCTAGTGAGGGTCTTGATTTAAGGCTAAGGATCTCTAAGATCCAAGAAGGTATGAGCACTCTATATTATAAGGGTAAGAGGGTAACTATACAAGCTATTAGATGCGATCCAGTTAAAATCTCTAAAATATGTTCCGAGAAGATATCCAGTAATAACTATACCGCTATCCTAAAGATCAAAGATCGTCACGACGGCCATACCTCTCCTTACTTCTACTCCGTAGAAGTTGTTAAGGTTCTCGAGGGGGTCCTTGCCGTTGGTGAGGAGCTATACGCTTACTCACATAGAGCAAGATATTCCTCGTTCGTGGGTGGAGATATGATCAAATGTAGCGGGATCATAGAGATAGGCTTTGATAGTAAATATATAAACTTGGATCTAGGCATATGCTCTGAAATACATTAGATCATTATAAAAATGTTTTACATGATACGTAATTATAAGATATATGTTTAGAGCTTTTTCGGAAACCATTAATATATTTTTATAGATAGGCTTATATAGAAGCCATCCAAATATGATTTGGTGGCTAGAGTGGCAGCCTACGGAATACCGGTTCTTATTCTGAAAGAAGGTACCCAGAGGACTGTTGGCAGACAGGCCCTCAGGAGCAATATTCTTGCAGCTAGAGCTCTTGGAGAGGTTCTCAAAACCAGCCTAGGGCCTAGAGGACTTGATAAGATGCTGGTAGATAGCTTTGGAGATGTAACTGTGACTAATGATGGAGCTACTATTGTAAAGGAAATGGAGATACAGCATCCAGCTGCGAAGCTTCTCGTTGAGACAGCAAAGGCTGTTGATGCTGAGGTAGGTGATGGAACCACGTCTGTTGTTGTTCTCGCAAGCTCTCTCCTAGAGAAGGCCGAAAGGCTCCTAGACCAGAATATACATCCTACAATAGTTATTGAGGGTTATAAAAAGGCTTTAGATCATGCACTCAGAGTACTGGACGAGATCGCTATAAAGGTTCCTATAGGTGATATAGAGACTCCTGAGGGATTTGCGAAGTCTAAGGAGGAGCTTAAAAAAGTTCTTAACTCTATCCTAGCTAGTAAGTATATAGCTACTCCAGACGTTATAGATAAGCTAATCGATATGACTGTAGAAGCAGCCCTAATAGCTACTGAGAGGAGAGGGGATAGATACGAGGTTGTGCTAGATAACGTGAAGATTGAAAAGAAAAAGGGAGGATCCCTGCTAGATTCCAGGTTAATAAGAGGCGTTGTACTCGATAAAGAAGTTGTTCATCCTGGGATGCCAAAGAGGGTTACTAATGCTAGGATAGCTCTTTTAGATGCCCCTCTCGAGATAGAGAAGCCCGAGATCACAGCCAAGATCAGCATAACATCTCCTGAGCAGATAAAGGCTTTCCTCGATGAGGAGGCTAAGATGTTAAAGGACATGGTAGATAAGATCGCTGCTGTTGGTGCTAATGTTGTGATCTGTCAGAAGGGTATTGATGATGTTGCTCAGCATTTCCTCGCTAAGAAGGGTATTCTGGCTGTTAGGAGGGTTAAGAGGAGTGATATGGAGAAGCTTGAGAGGGCTACTGGAGGCAGGATCGTGACTAGTATAAGGGATCTCACAGAGAAGGATCTAGGATATGCGGAGCTAGTAGAAGAGAGAAAGGTTGGCAACGATAAGATGGTATTTGTTGAAGGAGCTAAGAACCCGAAGGCTGTTACAATATTGCTTAGAGGAGCTAACGACATGATACTAGATGAGACCGAGAGAAGCCTAAACGATGGATTACATGCCGTGAGAAACATAATCAGGGAGCCGAAGATAGTGGCTGGTGGCGGCGCGGTTGAGGTAGAGCTTGCCCTGAGGCTTAGGAAGATCGCTGAGAGTGTTGGTGGGAAGGAGCAGCTTGCTTTCCAAGCCTTCGCAGATGCTGTAGAGGAGATCGCAGCCATATTGGCTAGCACAGCGGGCATGGATGTGCTGGATACTATAATGAATCTGAGAAAGGCCCATGCAGAGGGTAAGATATTAGCTGGCATTGATGTTCTAAATGCTAAGATCCTTGATGATATGAGTAAGATAAACGTAATAGACCCAGTGCTAGTTAAGAAGCAAGTGTTAAAGGCCGCTGTAGAGGCATCCACATCGCTCTTAAAGATAGACGATGTTATAGGAGCAGCTCCTAAGAAGGAGGAGAAGAAAGAGAAAGGTAAGGGAGGAGAGGGAGAAGAGATCACCAAAACCCCTGAGCTAGATTAGAAAACATTATATTTTTATAGCTAATCACGTATTAGATATTTAGGCTAATAGATAAGTATCGTTGTATCTATAACCTATTTTACATCTATTATAATTTTCATTATAATAATTATTAATTTTAATTTAGGGCTGAACTCCCACTATTTCTGTATTTCAGCATCAGCTAATGGTATGAGCTCCTCCTCACCATTGGGATATTTCCTCCGTATCACCATTGGAAGTATTTTTCTCCTGATCTCCTCCTTGGCTATTTCTATGGGATCTCCAATGCCTAGCTCCTCAATATCTATAAGGGGTGGGGCTCCCAAGGCTAGCTGAAGCGCTCTAGCAGCCACTACCCTAGCATATTCATATCTAGTAAGTCTCTTCCCTCTAGCCCTATATATAGGGATCATGGTCGTTGATGGCTCCACAAAGCTCAATATATTTCCCAGGGATTCATTATTTCTCAGAAGCCCTATATTTTTGAATTAATAGCAGATCGAAATCACAGGTCTATAAGATGCTTTGATCTTGAGCCTCTCTTCTAGATATTTTGAGAACTTCTTAGCATTTTCACCACTTCTATACGCGTCCACAATCACATATTTTGGTCTGGCCCTATCTATGTAGACTATAAGATCTTCAAAGTCCGAGTGGCCGCTGTAGGAGAAAACGTAGGTATTTCGATCTATCATTCTATATAGCTCCCTCTCCCACCCACTTAGATATAGCACTGTGTGCCTATGCTCACGACCTATTGTGATGCTGTTTTTCCTAGAAGAGGTATGCGTGAAATATATATACCAGCCTTGTTTGATAATCTCCTCAGCCTCCCTAGTGCCCTCCAAAAAGAGATCCCCGATTTTAGCGCCATACTTTTCGGCAACCTTTGATATCATGTACACCTTGTTCCCAGCAATATATGGAGCGGCGATCCCGCCCTTTCTAAGTACTTCCATTACTTCTTGCTGCTTACCGTAGTAGGCTTTTATGATTAGGGGACCCCTAGATATTAACTCACTAACGAAATCAGCTAATAGCTCGTCAATAATGTCTTTATATGGTCTAATATACTCTGGGGAGCCGTACGTTGCTTCGGTAATTACTATATCGCTCTCGCGTATCTCAGTCCCAGACCCTGGCTCTTTAAAATCCCCTGTATATACTACGGAGACACCTTCTCTAGATACATAATAAGTCTGGATCGAACCCAGAATATGTTTACTCCTGAGGAACTTAAGGATCCCATCTTCTAAATGAATCTCACCACCATAGTCAACTTTAAAGGCTTTGTTGCTAGGTATGCTTATACCAAGTATATCCATTATCTCGAATGTCGCTGGATGTGCAAAAATTCTGGGGCTGCTCCTTATAGACTCATCTATATCTACCATATGATCAGAGTGGGCATGTGTAATAATTCTTACTCTATGCGGCTCGTGCCCATCAACAGCTATCTTCTCACCGATTAGCACAGCTCCTCTACAACTGATATCGACGCTATGTATCTCCAAGACTCTAACCGCTTGTCCCCCGATGGTTGTTGATTATCGTTGATATACTTTGTTTGGGATTGCTGTGTTTTTTGATCCACGGGGTTTTTAGCCCTGTGGCATCGGGGGACTTCCACCTCCCCCACAGGGATACGGATATCCCTATGGGTTCATTGGTGGCTGTTGAGCCCAGCGGAAAGAGGCTCCCATCTAGACTTGAAACCCCAAAGCACTTCTGGGCAATGCCCTCATAAAGGGCTTCGGTCTCGGGAGCTCTAAGCATCATAGCATCCCGAGGTCTTCCAAGATCTAACAGAGATATCACCTCATCATCAATACAATTATGAACTGGATGCTTATAAGCTTAACCACTACCATGAAAAAGGATACAGCCCCCGAGCAGTTTGTTAGCTCTCCGCCCGACGCATCTACATCACAGATCAGGATCCCCATGCTTGGGATATCACAGTTCAGAGCCGGGTGGTCGTGGCTCTGATGGGTTCATCTGACTTCCTTTTCACCAATACTCAAACAGATCCTTAAAAATCTACATCCCCGCCTTAAAGAGGCGAGCTTTCAGATGTAAAGAGGCATTTATAGGTATAGGGCTACGCTCGAGACTAGGCAATAGAAAAGCCTGCCATCTAAGGCGAAGAGAAGATCTTGATGTAGCGATTAGGTATTTAAAGGAGCACATATCTCTTATTAATAGGCTGGTTATGTGAAACAGGTTGTGAGGGGAGAATCGAGAAGTGTGGCCATGTCTATGGTCCCCGATGCTGTATATAGATGGGCTTGTCCTAATTGTGGGTTATCATCGTCCAGTAGCCGTCTCTCTATAGGGATACCGTGTGAGAAGTGCATTGATCATCTAGATGTGCATAAGCTCCCTACAACGAGCTCTATCGAGGATCTCCATAGATGGGTCTACCATATTTTAAGAAGAACGGGTAGGCTGAAGAGCCCTTCTACTTGGTATGAATCGCTTGTTGAAATAGAGCATAGAGTTAATGAGTTTTCAGATTTATTTAGGTTATGTATTTCTAGAGACCCTTGGAGTCTTCAAAAGATGTGGGCCAAAAGGGTTATCATGGGATCTAGCTTTGCTTTAATAGCCCCCACGGGAGTCGGAAAAACCACATTTGGAATTATAATGGCTATATATCTAGCTTTAAAGAGAAAATGGAAAACACTGATCATAGTTCCCACAATACCGCTAGCAAATCAGCTGTATAGGAGAACGCAAGAATATATAGAAAAAGCATCTAAGGATCGAATCAGTGTTGAGGTTTATCACAGCAAGATTTCGAACCAAGAACGCAGAGAAATTATCGAGAGAATTTCTAGGGGGGACTTCGATATATTGATCACAACATCTGCATTCTTCAGAAACGAGGATAATATCTCATTGATTAAAGGTAAGATAAGCTTCTTCTTTATCGATGATGTAGATGCTATCCTTAAGGGTGGAAAAATACTGTATCACGTGTTAAGTGCTATGAATATAGAGAGGGACATCATTGATAAAGCCCTCTCTATAGTGGATCTCAAGACCAAGGCGGCTTTTAGGGAGGATAATAAGGAAATCTTAGCCAAAATTCATGATCTAAAAAAAGATATAGAGAAGGCTAGAAGAAAAGATCTCGTCCTAGTTATAAGCAGTGCTACTGGAAGAGCAAGGGGGAGAAGGATTAAGATCCTCAGAGAGATCTTCGGCTTTGAGATAGGCACTAGATATGATATAATAAGAAATGTAGATGATCTATACTACATAGCTAAAGATGGAGAGAACCTCATAGATATAGCTTCTAACTTAGTAAAGAAGCTCGGATCTGGGGGCATCATATATATACCCAAAGACCTCGGTATGGAATATGCTGATAAGCTATCAGAGATGCTATCCAATAGATCAGGTTTGCGTGTTGCGCCTCTAACGAGTAAGAAGGTAAAAACAATAGAGAGCTTCGCAAGGAAGGAGATCGATGTAGTAGTTGGTGTAGCTACATATTATGGCGTTGCTGTTAGAGGAATCGATCTCCCAGATGTCATTAGGTATGCTATTTTTCTTGAAACACCTAGACATAGAATAGCACTTGATATAAAGGAAATAGAGGTTCAAGATATACCGAGGATCCTCGAGCTAGTAGTAGATACCATAGGAGATAGTAGCAAGAGAGATGAGGTTATAACTGTGCTTAATAAGATATTGAGGATCGTTAGAAGAAGCTCCTCAACATATCTCAAGGAGGTTTTTGAAAGGGTTAAGAAGGGAGAGACTACTAGCTGGGCTGAGAAAGTTATCAAGGAAGCTATGGACGTGATTAACTCGGCAATATCGGAGCCGGATTTTCTCTCTAAGTTAGAGAAGAATCCCTATACTAGGGTTGAGAGGCTAGGTAATAAGATATATGTATATATTCCTGACTGGGCAACATATATTCAGGCAAGTGGAAGGACATCTAGGCTATATGTGGGCGGTATTTCAAAAGGGTTATCGATAATCATAGAAAGAGATCCAAGGCTATTGAGAGGGCTCGAGAAGAGACTCAAAATGATTTCTGAAGACATATCTCTAAAAAGTCTAGAGGATGCGGATCTTGAGAGGATCCTAAAGGAGATCGATCGTGACAGAGAGAATATTAGAAAAGCCAGAGAAGGAACCCTACATATATCGCTAGGAGAGCGTATAAAGGGGCTAACTAGAACCGTGCTTATAATTGTCGAGTCACCGAATAAGGCTAGAACAATAGCAAGCTTCTTCGGCAGACCGAGTGTTAAGGACCTCGGAGAGATCAAGGTTTATGAAGCATCACTAGGCGATCTGACATTCTTGATCACAGCAAGTGGTGGTCACCTCTATGATTTAGCTGTCGATGATCTAGATAATTATATATATCCAAATCAGAGATCCATGTTTGGGGTGATAGTAAAAAACGATAGATACATACCAATATATACCACGATCAAAAGATGTAGAAAATGTGGCAATCAGTTCACCAATGACTCATTGGAAGGCGAGCTCAGATGCCCCATATGCGGTTCCACCGAAATTAGGGATACTAGAAGCACTATAGAGGCTCTGAGAAAAGCTGCGCTAGAGGTTGATGAGATCTATATAGCCACAGACCCCGACACAGAGGGAGAAAAGATAGCCTTTGATCTATATGTCGCGTTAAAGCCCTATAATGATAAGATAAGGAGAATAGAGTTTCATGAGGTAACCAGGAGGGCTTTTATAAACGCGATCAGGAGCCCGAGAGAGATTGATCTAAACAGGGTTAGAGCTCAATTTGTTAGAAGAATCGAGGATAGATGGATAGGTTTCACGCTATCACAGAAGGTAACAGAACATCTAAAGGAGAGCGAGAATCTAGATCTTAAATATAGATTAAGCGCTGGAAGGGTCCAAACACCTGTCCTCGGCTGGGTTGTTACATCTACAAGAGAACATAAAAAGAAGAAGTTCTTCTTAGCAAGGCTCCAGGGAGGGGAGAGAGAGCCGCAGTACATTCTAGAGATACCCCTTAATAAGTTTGCTAGAGAGCCTGGTATAGGCGATAATATTATGATCAAGATAGAAGTTACTGAAAAAGGCTTGAAAGAGCTGAGCCCACCGCCGCCCTATACTACTGATGCCATGCTCGTTGATATATCACAATATCTAAAGATCCCAGCTCCGAAGGCCATGGCTATTGCCCAGGATCTCTTTGAGATGGGTCTTATAACATATCATAGAACAGATTCTACAAGGGTCTCGGATCACGGTATTGAGATTGCTAGATCATATCTAGCTGAAGTAGGAAAACAAGATCTGATGAGGGCTAGGAGGTGGGGAGAAGGAGGCGCTCATGAAGCGATAAGGCCGACGAGGCCTCTGGATCTTGATATGCTTGAGAGAATGATAGCTGAGGGGTTGATAGATATTAGGCTTACAAGGGATCATATGAGAGTATATGATCTAATCTTTAGAAGGTTCATAGCTAGCCAGTTCGCCCCAGCCAAGGCTGAGATGTGCACAGTGGTTTTCAAAGTGAGAGATAGCTCTGGCGATATAGCAAAGGTGTCATCTGAAGAGATCTGCGGTATTGTTGAGAAGGGGTTTTTAGAGTTCTATAGCCATCAATATAGGCTATTCCCCAATAGCCTCATAGGTAAGAGTATAGAATTTTCTGTGCATCAAGAGAACTTCAGAGGTGATAGGCTGTATATGCCCGGAGATCTTATAAGGATGATGAAGCAAGAAGGCATTGGAAGGCCCAGCACCTATGCCAAGATAGTCGATATAATCCTCAGAAGATATATCGTGAGGAGCTTCTTTAAGAAAACAGGATATCTAGTATCTAATAAATATGGTAGGAGGGTCTATAACTATCTATCTAGGGAATACAACGCCCTGGTGAATATAGATAGGACGAAGAAGCTGGAAGAGAAAATGGATCATGTTGAGAGAGGATCTATAGATTATATAGAGGTGCTTAACGAATTATATAATGAGCTCAAAAACTATGGACTCATAGAGAGTGGATAGGATGATTGGAACCGGCGAAGATAAAATGATAATAGCCGTCCCCCACATGAGAATAAGGTATAAAATGAAGAGAAAGAATCTAGAGCGTATATATGAAATCCTCTTAGCAGCTAAAGAGAAAAAGTCACGCCTGGTCATATTACCAACACTCTTCCACCTAGGACCTGTGTTAGATAGCATTGGAGAGATAGATCCCAGGAAGCATTTTAAAAGAAGCTATGCTGAGAAGATCCCTGGAGCCACCACAGAGATCCTCAGACACTACTCAGAAAAGATAGGGATTCCGATATTAGCGGGACCTATAATAGAGAGAGCCGGCCCTAGACTCTATAGCACATCGATCTTAATAATACCCGGTAAGGGCGTCGTTGCAAAATATAGGAAAATAGCTCTTAACCCGCTCGACTTGGGCTTAATATCATCTGGAAACGATCTAGGTGTTATAGATGTAGGCATCATGATAGGGGTCATGTGTGAAGAGGATCTCCTAGCACCTGAAATAGCACACGCATTGACCATAGCTGGGTCAGAGATAATAGTATCTTTCATGAGGCTGAATGAAGAGTTTAGAAACTATAGAAACCTATTGATCGCAAGATCCATAGAGAACTCCGTTCCAGTAATAGGTGTAGGCGGCATTATATCTTCTAATAGCCATGACTATTTCGAGGTTCCAACAATCATAGTGGATCCTAAGGAGGGTGTGAAGGAGGAGATGAAGGGTTTCGAGGAGACGATATTCTTCCTTCAGGTTGAGAAGCGCGGAATCCCGAAGAGGGATGTGAGAAGAGATATTGCTACGATTAAAAAAGTGTATCTATGGCTTAAGAGGAAGAAGCTCCTAGGAATGGAGGTTTAGTTTTCTAGCATTGAGATGACCCCTTCACCTGGTTAATCTCTATTATTTTCTCGTCATCTTTCTTCCTACTCCAAGTTAGGGCTACCTGTATATGGAGCGAATCATGTCAATATTAGATGACCTTCTCCCAACCCTGGAGGGCTCTAACTTTCCTGGCTTATCCTCCTACCTAATCCTACCAACTACCTTTCCTCAGATCGAAGTCGTCGAGAATCAGATATCTCTTCCCCATTAGTAAGCTCCAGATAATATCTATCGCTTCTTATCAATATATGTTTTTACTAGCCTCTCTATCTATCCGATAGCCCAATGAAGATCTTTCTAAATGAAATAAGGCACCTGCTTGTCTCCCGATGATCGTTGATTATCACTGATATTCTTTTGTTTTGGATTGCTTTGCTTCTTGATCCACAGGGTTTCTATGGCTTCCTTGTGGTCATCGGGGGACCTCCACCTCCCCCAAAGAGATCTATGGATATCTATGGGCTCGCCGGTGGCTATTGAGCCCAGCGGAATGGGGCTCCCATCTAGGTCTAGGCTTAAGAACCCGAAGCCCTTCTGGGCATTGCCTAAAAGGGCTTCGAGGGCTTTAAGATAAATATTGATCAATGCTATACCCCTCTATGCCATCTCTCGCCTCCTTTGCTACAAACGCCTATCCTATCCTCCCCATACTCTATAACTGCCTTGTGTATCGGGCAGATCTTAGATATGTTCCTGGGATCAACCATAAGCACCGGTACACCATATTCCCTTGCCTTATCTATTATCGCGTTGAGCTCACCCTTCAATGCACTCTGATATATCCTGTGCCTCAGCTGCCTATACCTATACCTAGCGATCATAACCCTTATATCTTCCCCCGAGATCCTCTCAATAACTATTACTCCTCTCATCCTCATGGCGTCTCTCACTACTAGGTGCTTTCTTCATCCTATAGTCCCTCTTCTTCTTTCCCTCTCTAAGCTTCTTCATAGTCTTCCTAGCCTCTCTGCTACCGGATCCATTTCTCCTCTGAATACTCTCCTTCCTATAGCTATAGCCCAGTGTCGTCTTGGCAAGATCTGTTTCTAGGATTATTGCAATGTCTCGTAGAGGGTTGCTACGGAGTTCTCATTAACATCAACAGTCTTAATATTCTCAGGCCTGTAGATCTCGACCTTCTTCTCTAGGGATAGGTGGAAAAGCACCCTCCTATTCTTCCTATCAAGCTTAATCTTTGCATGGAGTGTCAGCTTAAAACCCCTAGTTAGTAGCCATACGGATATTAATAGTAGCGATTGTGAAGAAAATGTTCTCAACACCATCTATACTGATCTTAGCGGTGTCTATTGGTTTCCATATGCGGTCATAAACTAGCCATAGGCTAACACTATTGATCCTAGGCACTAGTACCACCTTACTTATTTCAAGATCTACTTGATCCCAAGCTATTTCCCAAGATCTCCTCCATTGTAGTCTCACAAATTTCTTATTCTTCAGATCCTTTTTCCCTATGTTTAAGTACTTGACGATCTCATCCAAGATCTCCCAAGAGTATTGCCTAGCCTTGTTCCTCCATAGAGAGGAAACTATTTCAGCCGTATCCTGAGATACTCAATGGACATAGCGGGACGGAATATTAGGGTATATATTCCTTAGCTCTTAGCACTTCTCACTCCTCAGAATGCGATGATTCTCAATAATATTCCTAGATGCGTAGAATAGCACATCCCCAAGCATCTTGCTATATATGTTAAGGATCTCTTCTAGAGCTCTGAGCTCTCTCATAGATAACTGCTTTGATGTATAACAGCAGTCCTACTAACAAAGATCCTATCGCTTGGCTTGACAATCCAAATCCACTTCTTATTGCTCTTTTTCTTTCCCCTAGCCATTATCCCTAGACCTAGTTTGCCTCTAAACATCCACTCCAGCCATATTAATAATAAACAATATAAAACGTTCCTGTTATCGTGAAAAAAGACATAGCCCTCTTGTAGGTATTACCCTCCATCTCAAATGACGATTGAACTGGAGTATACTTCAAGGATACCCCTTAACTGTTTTGTTAACTTTGTTAACACATTAACACCTCTGCCAACTAGGAAACCCATATAGAGTATAAAAAGTAACATATCCCATCCTAAAAGACGAGGCTACCTCTAATCTAACGCTGTATCTACCTAAATGTTTTCCGCTAACCTTACTTGATTTATGTGAATCTGTGAATATGTATTTCCGCTAGCGGTTGGGCCTAGGCCTGGATTCGCTAGCTTCATCCACATCACATGGGCGCTTATGGAGCCCAACGCTGCGGGCCTCCTATCGGAGGATAGATATTTAATATCAATGTTTATAGCTCTCACTATATTCCTCTCAACAACCCTGTCATTAACATATGCTATCCTCAGCATTATCTTCACCACCTTAAACCTCTTAAACCTCCTTAAGCCCTTCGTTAGCCCTCACCGCGATGCAGAACACAAGAGGATTGTAACCGTCGATCCTCTTCTTTGGAAATGGATCCACGTTAGAGGATCCATTCTCCAATACCCTTACAATATGTTAGGCCTATCCTCGAGAAACTTTATCGGTTTAGCTATACTCCACTGGTGGATCCTGTGCCTAAGCCTCCCACCCTTATTCTCGAACATCCCCTCCTTATCATCACCACCGATATCACCTATAACAACTTTATTCTCTATTGCAAGCTCCTCTATGATGCTTGCAACTTTGTAGAACGTATTGCTTTCTATCACCTTCTCTAAGCTTCCTCAATTTCCTCCTAGCATCCCCCCACTAGCAGATCTTCGCCTTGAGATCCTCTCCCTCCTAACTGAATAAGCTATAACCATCCTTCCAAGGCTAGTCTCAACCCTGATAACCTCAATCAACATACCACCCCTGAATACTGCTATCGTAACATTATTCTCATAACCACTAGAGAAACAACGTTACTAGGATCATAGAGGATCTCGAATGATCTTGAGAATGCTAGGTAAGCAAGCCCCCTCCTGTCAGATACTAGTTTGTGCTCGCTAGCTAGACACTAGCTACTGTAAGGCATCTATGCAGCTGCTTATCATTCCTATACCTTAGCTCGATCCGCTCCATATGAGTTCTAATTTTATGCTCCATTCTCAAGCCCCGATCCTGGTTATCAGAGTAGATTATCTCATCTCTCCTAACCTCTGGTCGGTCTGTATATGTTCTACCCTTTTTCCTACGCTCTCTAAAGCCCTGGCCCTTCTAATAGCATCTCTATAGGATCCCTTAATAATCCTAGGAGGTGTCCAAGGATACTGATCCCTATATCTCTTGTAGAAGGCCCTGTACAATGTCTTTTGGGAAGCATTATGATCTAATGCATACTCAACCATCTCCTTAATCATGTTTTTAAGATGCCCTCTAGCGAGCTTATTAGTATAGCACTCCAGAATAACAACCTACGCAGAACCTTGGACAGATGCTCCAACCTCCTTGCATTTCCTACTATATATCCTTGATGCTAGTGATGTCACTACATCCACGAAGCAGTCTATAATTTATAAGTATTCATATTTATTTAAATCTATCATCAGCTGAGCAACTGCCTATAGGATAGTTTCTCAATAGCGTCTTTTATTAAACTATCCACTCCTTCTCTTTTTAGAGCACTTATCAGATATACTTTATTATAGCCCTTGCTCTTTAGCATTGCTAAGCAGCGCTCTATCTCTTCTTTAGTAGCTATGTCGATTTTATTTACCGCAACTAGTATTTTTTCTTTCTTAATGATCTTCTCAATGCTATCTAGAACCTTTAGCTGATGCTCTAGAGGATAGTAGACGCTGCGCCTAGGATCTATAAGGAATATAGCTACATCTGCTAAGTGCTTTATAGCTGATACTGCTTTGAGTTCTATCTCATTCATTTCATCTATAGGTCTATCTAAGATCCCTGGTGTATCTATTATGGATATCTTTCTACCTTCAAAATCTATGTGTCCCATTATAACTCTTTTTGTTGTAAATGGAAAGGGTGAGGTCTCTGGCTTAGCTGTAGAGACGCTGGATACTAGCGTTGATTTCCCTACCTGAGGCATCCCACAGATCACTATACCGACTGTATCTTCTGAGATACACGGGCTCTTCGAAATCTCATTGATAGCTCTACGCAGTATCTCGACATCCCTTAGACCTCTTCTTACGATGGAAAGTACCCTTCCAACATATTCTCTCACGAGTTTCTTGATTTCTGAAGGATTCTCTGAGGCGACTATCTTCTTTCTATATTCTTTATAAAGCTTCGTAATTATATGGACAGCCTTTTTACACTTATCTAGAAGCTCCTCGTATTTGCTCTCACTAGCAATTATAGCGACCTCCGCATAGAAGGGGTGCATAGAAGCAAGCTTAGGTAGCCCTGCACACAAACTAATAGATCTAGATAATATCGAGAATACCTTATCTAGTTTAGCTATATAAATAGCCCTCGCCCTTGTAACCCTATCTCCTCTTAGAGCAGAGCCTGGAAGGTTGCTCCTCCCCATATATGATCTCAGCACAGCCTGTCTGATATCCTCATACCCATTGATCCTCATACCCTTCAGGGCATTGCTTAAACACTCAGCCATATTGGCTCACCATGGGCTCAACCATTCGTAGCGGTCATACGGTTCGTGAATACATCACAGCTCAGCAACCCAGTTCCTATCATCCCTACTATAATATACTAAATACGGCATATAATTAATAAATATACTGCATCGAAACAGCCGCTTGTCTCCCGATGATCGTTGATTATCACTGATTTTCTTTTGTTTTGGATTGCTTTGCTTCTTGATCCACAGGGTTTCTATGGTTTCCCTGAGGTCGTCGATGATCTCCACCCCACAGAGATCTTGGGATCTCTATGGGCTCGCCGGTGGCTATTGAGCCCAGCGGAATGGGGCTCCCATCCAGGATTAGAACCCCGAAGCCCTTCTGGGCATTGCCTAAAAGGGCTTCGAGGGCTTTAAGATAAATATTGATCAATGCTATACCCCTCTATGCCATCTCTCGCCTCCTTTGCTACAAACGCCTATCCTATCCT
>Ga0079998_118231_pt1 | contig 34599 bp, 34 predicted proteins | sample PerSpoBPS_BMetaG_FD_69201 | JGI IMG/M metagenome (GOLD analysis project Ga0079998, IMG submission 69201) | Thermal spring microbial communities from Yellowstone National Park, Wyoming, USA - Perpetual Spouter B (PS_B) MetaG (SPADES assembly)... | ecosystem: Environmental > Aquatic > Thermal... | reverse complement strand
GATACACATATAAACAATTATTTAACAAAATATCGCATGGTTGTTGAAGTGAGGGCTGAGGAGTATCTGAGGCAGCCGTTGAAGGCTGTTGAGGTTGGTGAGAAGAGTATCTCCCAGCTTCTTGAGGAGATGCGTGAGACTGGTTTTCAGGGCCGTAACCTGGGTTTGGCTGTTGATGTTTGGGCTGAGGCGTTGAGGGCTGAAGATAACGTCATAATGCTCGGCTACGCCGGCTCGCTCAGCACCACGGGGCAGTGGAAGATTGTTAAATGGCTTGTGGAGAAAAGGTTTGTGGACGTCGTCGTTTCCACGGGAGCCAACATATCGGAGGACATTTTGGCCGCCATGGGGTTCAACTACTACATCGGGACACCCTACGTCGACGACGACAAACTACGCAAGGCCGGAATATACAGGTTCCACGACGTCTACGTGAGGGAGGCTGACTACATCAAGATGGAGGAGTTACTCGCCGAATTCATGATGACGCTAAACGGCGTAAAACCCCTCTCATCACCCGAATTCCTCCACCTGTTTGGGAGGTGGCTGGACAGCCGAGGGGTTGACAGCATTGTCGCATCAGCCTACAGGGCCGGAGTGCCTGTTTTCAGCCCCGCCATAGAGGACAGCGGCTACGGCGTCGCATATCTCGTAAACAAGCATAAGAGGCCAGATTTCACACTTGTTCTTGACCACTTTAAGGACTATGAACAGCTTGTCCGCATCAGGGGCATGCATAGGGACAGCACCGCTATTTTCATAGGAGGCGGCGTCCCGAAGGACTTCATACAGCTCTCAGCCGTCGCCGTCGACATACTTGAACGCGGTGACCCGTTCAAGACAAGGCCCCACAGGTATGCTATACAGATAACCACGGACAACCCTCACTGGGGCGGTCTCTCTGGGGCTACGCTTGAGGAGGGAAAGAGCTGGGGCAAGGAGACATCTGAAGGGTATGCTGTGCAGTGTTTCTGCGACGCGACGATAGCCCTGCCGCTCATCGTCCACGCACTCCATGAAAAAGTGAAGACACGGCGTAGAAAGCCGGACCTCAGCTGGGTGTTTAGCCAGCTGCCTCGGTAGCCGGGCCTGCAGACATCCCGCTGCCTAGGACTAGGATTATGACTATGTCGCCTACGTTTGTCCCTGTTGGGCCTGTGTAGATGAGGCCTCCGACTTTTTTGAAGAATGTGTGGGAGTCGTTGTTTTCGAGGTATTCTTCGGGGTTTAGGTTTTTCTCGGCTGCGTTTTGGAGTGTTCTGTCTGTTACTATGGCTCCGGCGGCGTCGGTTGGTCCGTCGACGCCGTCTGTCCCCATTGACGCGGCTGCAAACCCTTTCACGTCCCCGAGGTATGTGGCGAGAGCTAGGGCGAGCTCCTGGTTTCTGCCGCCTACACCGCCTCCCCTAACGGTTACAACTGTCTCCCCGCCTGCCACGACGGCTGCGGGGGGTTTGAGGGGTATCCCAGCCCTTCTAATGTCCCTGGCGATGGCTGAGAGGAGGAGGGCTGCTTCACGGGCTTCGCCGGAGAGCATGCTCGTCAACGCAAGTGTTTTAACGCCTTTTCTGCGGAGAGCTGATGCGGCTGCTTTTACGGCGTCGAGGCTGCCGCCCACAACTATGTTGCGTACGTTGCGGAAGCATGGGTCGCCGGGCTTCGGAGTCTCGGGGTAAGCCCCCCGCGCACCGGCCTCCAGATGTCTCACAACCCTCTCCGGCACTTCGGCTCTCCTCCTCGCTATTACCTTGAGTGCGTCGGCGTAGGTTGTGGGGTCAGGCGCTGTGGGGCCCGAGCCTATTACGTCGACTCTGTCGCCGACAACGTCTGAGAGTATTAGGGTGATGGCTCTGCAGCGGAGTTGTTTGGCGAGCCAGCCTCCCTTGATGGCGCTGAGATGTTTGCGGACTGTGTTAAGCTCCTCTATCGATGCGCCCGCCCTCATCAAGGCCGCGGAGGCTGCAGCCTTATCCTCCACGGCCAGCTCACCTGCTGGCATGACGCAGAGCGACGAAGCGCCGCCGGAGAGGAGGATAAACGCGAGGGACCTGGTTCCACAGCTCCGGGCGTATTCGAGGATTTTCTGGCCCGCCGTGTGGCTTGATGTGTCGGGTGTGGGGTGTGATGCGTGGATTGTTTCGAGGGGTTGGAGGCTTTGGGGTGGTTTGTAGCCGTGTGGCAGCACAGCGACCCCCCTAACGGGCCTGCCCTCAAGCAGTTTAAGCATCTTGGCCGCCATGGGGTATGAGGCCTTCCCCGCCGCGAGGACGACGAAGTCGTCGAACCCGCCGAGCTCAAGCATGTCACCGTCCACAAACAGCCTTCCCCCAGCCCTCCTGACATGGCGGCCCAGCAGGCGGCCCGGCTCAACCGCTTCTATTACACGGTCCAACACGTAAACAAGGTCATCTACGTCCTCCAGCCCCTCAACCCTGACCATACCGCAGAGAAGTTACCCGGGCTATTTTGAAAGTGTTAGGTCAGAGCTATCCTATGTACCCCTATAAACTCTGTTTTCGGTGTTGGCGGGCTCATTGTTTCTAGGTAGAGTTCTATTGCCTCCTTTATCCTCTCCATGAGTGTTTCGAGTGTGCGTGCCTGTGTGTGGCAGCCGGGGAGCTCTAGTACGGAGCCTACATAGTAGCCGTCCTCGTCAAGCTCGATTATAACCGTGAAACGCCTATCCATATCGCCCTACGTAAGAATGTTAATGAAGACAATTTAAATATAATGGCCAAATCAACTTCAAAGAAAAGTCCTATTACTCGATAAATTAAATTTCAAACATATATATGTTTATTTCTCTTCTATATAAAAATTCTTGTCTTTGAGCTCTAGGCCAAAAATATCTTACAAGTGAAGTTCAAATTTTTGACAATAGTCCAATAAATAGTTCAAAAAAATGGGAGGGGTCAATTTAATAAAAAATTTTGGCCCACGTCTCGGAGCGGTAGAAGATTTTTATACAACCTAGTTATTAAAATTTTTTGGGATGCTGGGTCCAGTTAAGGTGGAGAAGCTGATAAAGACCTTGAGGCGTTTGGGTTTTGAACCCATACGGCAAAGAGGTTCCCACATTTTCTTTAAACATAGCGATGGCCGTGTTACCGTCGTACCATTTCATAAGGGTGAGGAGATAGGGCGCGGTCTGTTAAGAAAGATTGCGTTACAGATTAACATGGAGCCAGAAGAATTGTATAAAACAATCATAGAAGACGAATGAAAGCTGAAGGTCTGTAATCGGTGTTACTCAACCTGCAGTATCCCTATTTTGTCTGGGTTTGTTTGGAGGCGGAAGAAGTATCTGCCGGGTTCTTTGAACTTTATCTGTGCTTTCTGGCCTGGCTTGACTGTGAGTGTTTTAATGCGTCCCGGCTCTTCAGGGGTGTAGATCTCCACTGTGTGGGTTGTTCTGTTTTTGTTGATGAAGGTGGCTTTCCCGTTTTTCTGCAGTCTTCCAACGCTTGGTTTAAAGTATTCGCTGAGTATGTCTGATGGCTGTGCTCCGGGCTGTTGTTCGCCCGCTCCTTCGAGGATGGTTATTTTCAGTCTTCCACGCGTTGTGGCGACTATTGGGGGTAGTAGGAGCAGGGGTATGAAGGGGAAGAGAATATACCACCACGGGACTGTGTCCGGGGGCTGGACGGCCTTGGTCGTCGTCAGATATGTTGTCATGTTGCGCAACACCGTTGTCTGGAGGGTTGCGTAGACTGTGGGTGTCGTGGTCGCGGTGACAACGCTTCGCACAGTCGTAGTGTCAGTTAAGGTCGTAACGTAGGGTATAGTGGTCACGGAGGTCACTGTCTCAACCCTCGTAACAGTGCCCTCCACAACCCTTGTGGTGTAAACCGTTGAGAAAACGTACTCGGTCTGGACCACGGTGGCTACGGCTGTCTGGGTGGATGTGGTGAACCATGTAACAGTGGTTGTCGGGGTGGAGGTAACGGTCCTCGTAGTTGTAGAGGTAGCTGTTGAAGTTGATGTCTCGGTAGTTGTCGAGGTTAATGTAGAGGTAACAGTTGACGTGGTTATGTACCGGGCTGTAGCGGGTGACATGCATAAAACGCCATAAAATCCGTTCTGCTTGATGCCAGTGTATGCGTCCTGATCAAACAGGGGATTCAGCGAATTTTCTCGATCAAAGTTTTCCTCCAGTATGGGGGTTTCTTCACCTATGATTATGTTTGAAGTTGTGCTTCTTACCGGATTGGGTGTTGCGGTTGGGTTGAGGGGTTCGTATTCTAGGTAGTAGTTCTCAGCGTATCCGGTTATGTATGCACAGTCACGGTAGACGTTTACGGCATAAGCGGCTGAGTTTACTCTGGCGCCGCCGGTGTATGCGTCGTTTTCTCGGCTGACTATTTTGAGGAAGTAAAACGGGTTGCCGTCAGTTTTATTTGCGACAACCACAAACCCGTCATTGCCATAATCGTGCCCTATTCCGCCAACTATGAACACCTGTGTGTCAGAAACATCCAAATCCCATGCCAATGGGGGTCCTTGGTAGGGGTTGTTAGCGTCTCTGTGAGTTGGTGTGAAACCCATAATATTTGGTTCCGTAAAAACCAGGTTAAACCCGCTGTCCAGCTTAAACAAAACCGGGCCCGCAGAGCCGGATGAGATCGAAAAACCCGAAGCCGCGACGTAGATGTAGCCGTCTGAATCCACAGCGATATGAGGATAGGATACCGATAAAGACAGACTATCGCCGAGAATTGTATGATTAGTAGCCCCAAGGGTATCCTTGTCAATTTTGATTAAAAATATTCCCTCTGGACCTGCTTCCCAAACGTCTCCAACAATATACACAGCGTCATCAGTGACTGCCATATCGGATGCAGAAACCCTAGAATAGCCTGCAACATAGTACCACAGATTTCCAATAATGTTCAGATACTGGTCTAGACGGTACAAGAAAATAGTGCCCCTAAATGGATCTGAGTCAGGGCGGTTTGTGGGGCTGACAAGCAGATATATGTCGCCGTCGCTGTCAAATTTAACCACCGCCCATGGAGAGACGCCTGAAGATTGAAATCCGCCGATTTCAACAATTCCCGTAAACTGACAGAGTTTCGTATAAACCGCTATAAAAAATGTGATGAACTGGCCGGCTTTCGTATCAACCGCATACCATCCTGCTACAGCCACGTGGGTGCTGTTAATATCTAACGATGTCGCACCCCATCTATCAGGAGAAACGTCGAATACTAGTGCTCGCTGGCATATGACGGAAGTATGATCACGGGGCACTATGAGCAGAGTAGGGCCGTATCTAGCTTTGCCTTCAAAGTACTGTCCTGCGATGTATATGTTTTGCTCGTCAACCGCTATATCAAGACCGGACTCGTTTATTCCCTCTTTATTTTCCCACCCCCTTAACACACCAAAGTACGGAATTCCGGACGAAGCACTGGAATACCCCAAAAAGAGCAGTAGAGGCGACAGTGCCAGCCAGGCAACCAACATGGCTGCTGCGGGCTTCATGCTTGTTTTTAGGGTTACATTATTGTTTATATTTTTTTGGGGCTGTGTGGCGGAGCCTGCTGCAAGCGGTATCACTTATATATGTGCCCTTGTATTGGCGGTGTGTGGAGTTTTTCTCGCCGGAGTTCTGGAGCGGGCTGGCGGGCTACGGCTACGCAGGGGTCTTCGCCGCAAGCCTTCTAGGCAGCCTCATCCCCTTCGTCTCCGGCCCCTACATCCCACCGATAATCCTAGCCGTAATGGCGGGACGCCTCGACCCGTTTCCAACAGCGCTTGCAAGCGCCCTCGGCGCAGCCCTGGCCAAAGCAGTGCTGTTCAAGTTCTTCAAGGGCGGACGGGTTCTGCTGGGTGAGGATTCGCGTAAAAGGATTGAGCCGTTGGAGAAGCTTGTCGCAAGACATGGCTGGCTAGCCGTCGTAGCAGCCGCCGCAACACCCCTACCCGACGACATAATCTTCCTACTCCTCGCCGTCTCCAACTACAGCAGCAAACTCTTCATCCCAACAGTTTTCGCAGGAAAACTCCTCATAACAACAGCCGTCGCATACCTCTCACTCTACTGGTACGGCCTCACATGCTACATCATCGAATGCGTAGTCGGCGAAGTCAACATAACACACACAATCGCCGTCGCAGCAGCCACAGCAGCCGCAGCCCTCGCAGCAGCCTACACACTAACACGCCTAGACTGGACCAAACTACTAAACAGAATAGGGGTAAAGACCTAGGCCTTCACCGGACGCGGCCCAACAGGCGGCATCTCCCTCTTATGCATGCTTCCTTTAAACCGTGCTACAACCGCTTCCACAACCCGCCTGTCCGCCCCAAGCCCCACAACTGTGTCGGCTGACATGTTCTTGTCATAAAGTGCGTAGAGTATTGGGTCGAGGGTGTCGTAGTCTGCTGGGAGCTCGTCGACGGCTCTGTGGCCTGGGTAGAGCTGTGGGCTGCTGGGTTTGAAGGCTATGCTGTCTGGGAGGCCGAGGTGTTTCCCCAGCATGCGTAGCTGTGTCTTGTAGATGTTTCCGACGGGTAGGAAGTCCACACCCCCGTCCCCGTACTTGGTGTAGTAGCCGAGGAGTATTTCGCTTCTGTCCCCCGTGCCCACAACGAGGAGGTTCCTGAGGTTTGCGTAGAAGTATAGGATGGACATCCTGATGCGTGCTCTGAGGTTGGCGTAGGGTATGCGTGTTGCGTCAGAGGGCCCTACACCCAAGACCGCTGCGTAGCCGTCGACAACACCCTTTATCGGGGCGTAGACCGTCTCGATGCCGAGGTTTTTGGCCAGTGTCTCCGCGTCCTGAACATCCTGGGTTGGAGTGAACTCCGCGGGCATCACAAGGCCTAGAACCCTATCAGGTGAAAGGGCCCTTACGCACAGGGTCGCCACAACAGATGAGTCAACCCCTCCGCTGAGACCCAGCACAACCCCCCTAACACCGGCCCCGTCAACCTTCTCGGCTATGAAGGCCTCCACAGCCTCAGCCGTCCTACCCCAGTCAACCCCAAGCAACTCCCTCCTAAACTCCTCCAGCACGAAAAAGCTCCAAAATCCCCTTATTTAAAAACTCAGTAAACAAATAAAAACGTCGTAACACATCTCTCTACATGGCTAGGGCCGTCTTCACCCTTTTGCTGGCCGCGTTAATCTTCATACCTTACGCGCTCGGCGAAGGTTTCTCATCCTTCACGGACGACGGCAGGCTTAAGATAACACTGTATTATCCGGCCGAGGTGAAGTCGGGAACATGTTTCACGCTTGTTTTCCAGACAACGTTTCTCGGCAGCGTCACAGTTGACAGGCTTCGTCTGACGGTCACATATGTAAGCGGCTCAGGCAGCACAACACTCCTAACAGACACGCCTGTCTCCACGCTGACAGGCTTCGTCGCAGGAAACGTAATCTCAAAAACGTACAGCATATGTCTTCCGTCGACGGTCTCGGGGGACCCGGTTGTTAGTGCAACGGTCTACGCGAACTACACCCGTGAAACCCTCTTCCAGCCGCTCACCCACAGCTGGCACCTCTCCATAGTAAGAAGCCGGACCTACGACGAAGTAGCATCAAGCCTAGCACAGGCGGAGAGCCTCATCAACAGCCTCCGACAGACGATAGAGGGGCTGAGAAACGAGATAAACACTCTCAAAGCCCAGCTCGAAAGAGCCCTCCGCGAAAACACAGCCCTCTCAACGAGGCTGGAGGAGGCGGGGAGGGAGATTGAAAGGATTGGGGCGAGGTATGCGAACCTCTCGGCGGAGTACCGGGCGTTGAATGAGAGATACATAGCCGTTGTCGGCGACCTCCGCAGCCTCCAGTCACTCCACCAATCGCTCCAGCAGGAACACGCAGCTCTCTCGGATAACTACAGGCAGCTCCTCGACGACTACCGGAGGCTCACAAACGACTACACAGCCCTCCAAGCCCGCTACACACAGCTCCAAAGCCTCTACGAAAACCTGTCGGCGAGACATGATGACGCGAGGCGGCAGATAGGGCTCCTACAGTCGCAGCTAGAGGAAACACGTGCATCCCTCCAAAACCTCCAACAGCAGTACAGCCTGCTCAGCGGAGAAAACAGCCTACACCGAAACATAGCCTACGCACAAGGCCTCGCACTCGCCGGTGTCGCCTCAGCACTGGCAACCGTAGCAGCTACCCGTAGGGGCAGGAAAACCGCTTATCGGACAGCACCAGCTCTCCCGCCGCCCCCTCCACCGCCGCCGGAGGAGACCGGGAAGACCGGCAGCTAGTTTAGTAGCGCGGCATGCTTGGGTCTATGCGCTCAGCCCACGCATCAATCCCGCCCGCAAGGTTCCTGACACGCCTGAAGCCGAGGTCTCTGAGCAGCTTGACAGCCATACTGCTCCGCGCGCCTGTGTGGCAGTAGGCAACTATCTCATCCGTCAGGCTGAGCTCGTTAACCCTTTCAGGAAGCTTTGAAAGCGGTATAAGGACCGCGTTGTCGAGGTGGCATATCTCATACTCAACCTCCTCCCTCACGTCGAGGAGGAAAACCTTCTCACCGCTCGACAGCTTCCTATACAGCTCCTCGGGGGTTATGTGCATGCTCGGCTCTCCCGCAGACGGCGTCACGCCGCAGAAGGCCTCGTAGTCGATAAGCTCCCTGATGGTCGGGTTGGGGCCGCAGACCTTGCAGTTCGGGTCCTTCCTCAGCTTCAGCTCCGTGAACGACATGTGCAGGCCGTCGAAGAGAAGCAGCCTACCTATCAACGGCTGGCCAATTCCAAGGATTAGCTTGAGCGTCTCCATAGCCTGCAACGCACCGACCACGCCCGGGAGAACGCCCAGCACACCCCCTTCAGCGCAGCTTGGGACAAGTCCCGGTGGCGGCGGCTCTGGGTAGAGGCATCTGTAGCAGGGGCCTCTGCGGGCGTCAAAGACGGACACCTGGCCGTCGAACCTGAAGATGCTTCCATATACGTTGGGCTTGCCGAGTAGGACGCAGGCGTCGTTAACGAGATATCTTGTCGGGAAGTTATCAGTCCCATCAACAATAACATCGTAGTCCTTCATTATCTCTAGAGCGTTTTCACTAGTTAGCCTTGTCTCATATGTTTCGACCTCGATGTGGGGGTTCATGGCCGTCAGCCTTTCCTTCGCGGCCTCGAGCTTGGGGCGTTTAACATCCTTGGTTGTGTAGAGTATTTGGCGCTGGAGGTTGCTTTCGTCCACTCTGTCAAAGTCAACCAAGCCTATGTGCCCCACGCCGGCCGCGGCCAGGTAGAGCGAAATAGGTGAGCCCAAACCCCCCGCACCGACAACCAAAACCCTCGCGGCCTTAAGCTTCCTCTGCCCAGCCATCCCAACCTCCGGTATGATAAGATGCCTGCCGTAACGCCTAATCTCCTCATAGGAAAGCGGTACTTCCTGCATAACTTTTTTAACCAAGTTAGACCCGTCTCACAGCAACTAGATCGATGTATTTATCTTTTCTAGCACTCCACGCTAACAACCAGATTCAATAACCATTAAGCCAGGATAGTCACGAATAGTGAAACTTTATAAACTGGGAAAAATCCTCGAAAGACGAGAAATGAAAAACATGAGAATATCGAGAAGAAAAGCTTTGAGCACAACCGCAAAAGTTGCCACCGCCGCTGCTTTGACCGGCATAATAGGTGGGATTGCAGGTTATTTCGCGGGCACCACAGGAGCAGCTCCTAGTAGGGAAACAGTAACCCAAACTGTCAGGGAAACAGTTACCCAAACAGTCGGGGGCGCAGGTGCACAAACAGTAACACAAACAGTAACACAAACGGTGACACAAACTGTAACAGCTGCTACGCCTACAGCGGTGAGGCCAGAGCTCTCCATTACATTCGCTTCCCCCGAATGGCTTCCAGGCAGGTTGACGGGCCTAATTGCTGAAGGTTTCACAGCATGGTCGAAAGCTAATATCGGTAAGGCGGTACAGGTAAAAATGGACCTCATACCGTGGGACGCGATCTTCGACCGCTTATCGACAACCCTAGCCGCGAAATCAAAAGAGCCTAGCTTACTAATCTCAGACAGCCAGTGGCTCGGTCAGTTTTATGTAGGCGGGCATATAAGGAGATTAAACGACATAATCGAGCAAGACCCAGAACTACAGCAGCTCCTAAACAGATTCGACGAATCACTCATATACTTCTATATGACCTTCCCGCAGGGAAACAAGAATAACATTGTTGGCTTTGCACACGAGGGTGACGTCCTACTCTTTGCCTACCGCGAAGACTTGTTCACACACCCAGCTGAAAGAGAAAACTTTAAGGCCAAATACGGCTACGACCTGCCTCAAAAATACGAAGACTGGTATCCGGCCCAACTAGACTGGTACCAGATAAGGGATATAGCTGAATACTTCACGCGAAAGGCTGGCGACGAACTTGCTGGACGCAGACTTGAACAAGACTTTTACGGCATAGCGTTACATATGTCAAAAGCATACGACTCCATAGCATGCCCATTCGGAACCCTTCTATACGTGCACGGTGAGTATTGGTGGGACCCCGAGACAGGTCAAGTTGACGGATATATAAACAGTCCCAGAGCCAAACAAGCCCTGGACTTCTACAAGTCTTTGATTAAATATTCACCACCAAACGCATTAGAAATCTGGTTCGACGAAGCAAACTCTGTGATGCAGGCTGGGCGTGTGGCCATGATCTATAACTGGGCGGGCTTTCTCCCAAGCTTGTTCGACCCGACAGCATCCAAGGTATACAACGTAGTTAAAGTCGTACCGCCGCCGGGACACAAAGGTGCAGACGGCATTTTCCGCAGATATTCCAACATAGGCGGCCAGCCTATGTGCATCAACGCCTACAGCGACCATGCTCAAGAAGCTCTTGCATTCATAAAATACTGGTTCCTTCCAGAAAACCAGAAGAGGTGGGCCGAGGGAGGCGGAGGCGTATGTCTAAAAGACATCGTCCAAACCAGTTGGTTCAGAAATCTGACGCCCTACAACCGCGCCTACGCGGACTCGATAGCCTTCCAAGTCGACTTCTGGAACGTGCCCTTCTTCTTCGAAATGCTGACAGCTGTACAAGAGGAAATCCACAGCGCGTTAGCCGGAACCACTGACACAGCTGTAGCATTGGATAACCTTGCTCGTAGACACCGCGAAATAATAGAACGAGAAAATTACCCTGCCGCCTTCCAGAAATACGGAAAACCCGCGAAAAACGTTGCCGAACTAATTAGGCGCGGTCTACCAATAGGCTAGCAAAAAAGTTAAAATAGAAAAACCCAATCTTTTTCTTACCTTGAACGTAGGAACAAATTATAATAGGATTTTCCCAATTCTTTTAATAGTACCAGCAGTAGCATTGGTGCTTTTCCTGGTTGTATTTCCTTTAATATGGGCTCTAGGTCTAAGCTTCCACTCTTATAACGCGTTAAGAGGAGAGCCCCCAGTTTTTACTGGATTGACAAACTATGAACGTCTATTAAACAGTGTAGATATATGGAGAAGATTTGTGACTACAGGGCAATTCGTATTTCTCAGCGTGTTTTTGGAATTCCTTGTTGGATTCGGACTTGCGTTTCTTTTTTACTCAAGGTTTAAAGGTAGGCGGATCGCAATCACACTTGTGACTACACCTTTACTTGTCGCGCCAGTTGCCGTAGGAATTTTCCACCGGTATCTCTTTGATGCAACGTTTGGGATTTACACTTATTTTACTAATCTATTAACCGGCTCTGAAATAAAATATTTAACCAATTACCCAATGCTAGCTGTTGTCTTAATGGATGTATGGCAATGGTCTCCCTTCATGATGCTTTTCATTCTTGCAGGTTTGGAGGCAGTCCCTAAACACTTGACGGAGTCAGCAATGATAGATAGATTATCATTAATCAGGAGGTTTCGGTTTGTAATCTGGCCCACGATAAGGCCGTTAGTAGCGCTTGCTTTACTGTTCAGAACAATGGACGCGTTTAGAACCTTTGATACCATCTTTACCCTGACAGGCGGTGGACCCGGGGTATCAACCGAGGTTTTATCTATAACAATATACCGCATAGCCTTTCAATTTTTCAGAACGGGTGAAGCAGCAGCACTCGCCTTTATATTCCTAGTCGTTATAATTTTATTAACTAATATCTACCTAAGACTCGCACAGAGGGAGAGATAAATGCAAAACAACGCACCGAAACGAAAGATTATTAAAAAAATCAAGAAAATAGCCGTATATGCTCTGGTTATAGTAGTTGTCACTTACTTTATATTCCCAATTTTTTGGCTCATTGGCACGTCTTTAAAAACACGAGCACAAGCATTCTCAACACCCCCGCTCTTTGTTTGGGAACCTACTCTGAGGAATTATATTGACATATTTTTGAAAAGGCAGACGGAAATAGAAGCCATAACAGGTAAAGAGCTGGAGCTTGCTACAGGGGCTGAAACATTCTTCTTCAACAGCTTTTTAGTCACCTCTACAAGCATATTGATCTCTACCCTAATAGGAACGTTGGCCGCATACAGTTTCTCAAGATACAAGCCAACTGGTACCAACACACTTATGTTTTTCATTCTTTCCACAAGAATGCTGCCCGCAATAGTTGTTGCTATTCCAATCTACTTTTTCTATCGGTACATAGGCCTTTACAACACGTATATAGGACTTATTCTGCTGTACGTCATGTTTAATCTTCCGTTCGCAGTTTGGATGATGAAAAGCTTTTTCGACGAAATCCCCAAAGATATTGAGCAGGCTGCTTTTGTTGATGGAGCTAAACCGTTTAAGGTTTTTTATAAAATAGCGTTACCCCAAGTATATCTTGGGCTCGGAGCTACAATAGGTTTTCTGATTATAAACGTTTGGAATGAATTTCTATTTGCCCTACTGTTGACGGAGAGAGCTACTCGAACAGTACCAGTCATGATAGCGGGAACGCGAGGCGAGGTTGGAATAAACTGGGGCCTGATAGCTGCGATAGAGACTATTTACATTCTTCCAGCACTTATTTTGATTTTCTTACTGCAAAAATACCTTCTACGGGGAATGACGTTCGGCACTGTTAGAGGTGTCAAATAATGACGCATGTAAAAATAAAGAATTTAAAAAAATCTTACAACGGGCGTCTGGTTCTGAAAAATTTGTCGTTGGAGATATCGTCAGGTTCTATTGTGGCGCTTCTTGGGCCGACCGGTGCGGGCAAAACCACGCTTCTAAAGTGCATTGCGGGAGTAGAACAGCCCGATGATGGCGAAATATACTTCGACAACGTAAATGTTACCTATACGCCCCCATGGGACAGAAACGTAGCATTGTTTTTCCAAACTTACGCACTATATCCTCACATGAGCGTCTACGATAACATAGCTTTTCCGTTAAGACAGGCAGGGGTTAATGTCGACGAAATCGATAAAATGGTAAAATTTGTTGCTATGAAACTAAGAATAACGCATTTACTCGATCGTAAAGAGCCCTCCACCCTCAGTGGCGGTGAGATGCAACGCGTGGCTCTCGCTCGCACTTTGGTGAGAAAACCGCGTCTATTCCTGTTAGATGAGCCAATATCGAACCTGGACGCTAAGTTGCGCGAGGAGGCTAGAACAGAATTTAAACGAATTCATAGAGAGTTTAAGCAAACGATAATCTACGCCACACCTGATTTCGTCGAAGCCTTCGCTGTGGCGGAAAAGATCGCTGTCATGAAAGATGGAGAAATAATACAGTATGATGAACCAATAAATCTAATTAGAAAGCCGGTGAACCGGTTTGTCGCAACTTTCGTCGGCTCCCCGCCAATAAACATAGTGGAGGGTAACTTAGTTCACACAAACGATAAAATAATCTTCAAGTCAGATGCCTTTGAAATTCCATTACATAAAGGCAAACAATTTGAAACGCTTCCAGATAAAGCTGAGATGGCTTTTAGAGCGCAAAGCGTGCTTATAAACCCAGTCCAGCCAGATCACGCCATCAACGGAAAAGTCCTAGCGTCAGAGTTCTTGGGGCACGAAACAATATTGACTTTGTTGGTTGGAAATTCAAAAATAAAGGCAGTAGTGAAAGGGAAATCGAAATTTACCATTGGTGACCAGGTTTCCTTTAGCATAGATACCAATGGAGTCTTGTTTATAGATCCTAGGGATGGAAAGGTGATTTTAGTATGAGGGCAATAGAGATTGTTGAACGTGTAGCCTTGATTTTGGCATTTGTGGGTGTGTTGTTGATATTTCAGCCTTTTACACACCAGTTACTGCTGTATGGATTTTTGTTAGTGGGGTTAGGGGGGTTCATCTATGTGTATACGACGTACCTTCCTAGAAATCCTATTTCTAGGATTACTGTAAAGACCATTGTCCGCTGGATTATAACACTTGTAGGTGTTGTCGTTTTCTTTGTGGTTTTATCTATAAATTTAGCTCCGTTGCTGGTGTAGCAGTATGGTAAAAGTCGTAATTGAAAAAGTCACAAAACAATTTAAAAAACTACGTGCACTGGATGAGGTATCACTTGAGATAGAAAATGGGTCTTTCTTTTGTTTGCTTGGTCCAAGTGGCTCTGGTAAAACCACTCTCATGCGTATAATTGCGGGGCTTGAGACACCAACGAGCGGAAGGGTCTATTTTGATGGTGAGGATGTTACCGATCTTTCACCCGTTGAAAGAAATGTTGCGATGGTTTTCCAATTTCCTTCAATATATCCGTCTTTAAACGTTTACCAAAACATAGCCCTGCCCATTAAGAGAGAGGTTCGAAGCAAGGACGAGGAAAAGGAAAGGGTTGAATGGGCGGCTGAACTGCTTCAGATCAAAGAGCACCTATATAAGCGCGCTAGTCAAATCGACTTTGGTATTCTTCAACGTGTCTCAATAGCTAAAGCGATTGTAAGAAAAGCGAATGTGTATATTTTTGACGAGCCGCTCAGCAACCTAGATACCAAGATGAGGGAATCATTAAGGGCGGAGCTGCAAAACATCCACAAGGAAGCAGGTGGAACCTATATCTACGTTACTCACGACCAATCAGAAGCCATGGCCATAGCAGATAGGATTGGGTTGCTGCTGGATGGAAAACTACAACAGGTTGGGTCGCCGGAGGAAATTTATTACAAACCAGCCAGCAGATTTGTTGCATATTTTATAGGATCACCCACAATTAACTTTATAACCTCATCATACCGATTTGAGGATGGTAAACTTTACCTATCTGTGGGCGAACAATACGTAGTCGCTAGTGAAGTTCTAAAAAATGTTGTGTTAAACCACTTCAAACCCGGTGAAGAATTTGAAATAGCTATAAGGCCGCAGGACATTTCTTTATCAATTCATCCACGCAGTAATTCTGTGCTATGTGAAGTAACCAGTATAGAGTCTCTGGGGACGTCGATTATTGGAGAACTTAAGGTGGGGATGGCTTCATTCAGGGCGTTGTTTGAGCCAGACCTATCTATTAAGGAGGGCGACAAAGTATATGCCGTTCTTGACCCTGACAGAATACACGTCATAGACACACGTACGGAACGAGTTCTTGTTTAGTGATGTTAGTTGGTTCAATATGGGGTTCCTCCGTGGTGGCGAATGTTTTGTGAGAGAAGGGAGAAATGGGAAGCGGAAGATTTCGACGAGATTCTTGCGGAGTTGGAGAAAAAACCTCTGAACAGGCAGTTGTTGAGTCCTGTAGTTTCAGGATATTTGGCGGGTTTATTGGATGCCGGAGGGGAATTTGGCTATATCACGCTTAGAAATAACGAGCATGTCTATTATGTCCCCTACATTGGTTTCCATTCATCTCGAGAAGTTCTAGACTTTGTTCTTCGACAAGTAGGCGATGGCATAATTTATGGAAATGAGCTAAGACACCCTTGTTTGTATGTTACGGGATTACGTGCAGTCATACTTTTCAGGGTTATAGGCCCTTATCTACGAGGTGTCAAAAAAAGAGTATCCGAACTTATTTCTGATTTCGGCTATAAACTTACAAAAACTACCCCAACGGCTTTATTTAAAACGGCTGGGTTGGAGACAAAGAGAAAAAGCATTTTTTTAAATGGCCAAAAAGTTACTAAGATCGTTGCGGTTTGTTAGTCGACTTTGTATACAGTTAATTTTAACCCGTCTGGCCCTGCTGTTCCCTCAGCGAATCCAACTGTCCAGTTTAGATATGCGTGTTGGGTTATGTTTGTTTGGAAGAATACGAACGCCCTAACTTTGTACCCGCCGGTTTTTAGGGGTATCGCGTACCCTCTCCTCAAACCGCTTATAACGCCTGCCCCAGTCTTAATTGTTTCATGCACATGAACATAAACGGCATCGCCGTCGGGTGTTTTAAATAAGGAGCCGTAGTCAATTCCTTCATAGCTTCCCGATATTTCGCCTTCGACACGACCCTCTAGATAGTAGTTTGCTCTGTTGGTGTTGCCGCCTATTTCATCTGTACGTGTTATTTTGGCCTCAATACGGTACAATGGTGTGAAATTCATGAATGTCTCCCTCCTCACCGACCAACCTCGTATGAATACTCAGCTAGGTAGTTTAAGCTTTCACCGGGATTTAGGAACACGAGTTTTGTTGAGGGGGACATGATGGACACTGCTTCCTTAAGTTTTTCTTTGTCCAGCTTCTGTCTTGGGAATGTGTCGTAGTGACATGGTATTGCAATTTTAGGCTTCAGTATTTTGCACGCGTATGCGAATTCTCTTATACCCATGTTGTACTGCCCCCCTGCAGTCATAATGCATATTTCAGGGCTGTAAAGCTCCTGGATTACATGCATCTCCATCATAACACCTGTATCCCCTGACACGTAAATTACAGGGCCATCTTCGGGTGCTATTACATAGCCCACAGCTGAATCAGCGTATCGGACTTTGTTTTTTACATAGTCGTAATGCATAATGCTGCTGGAGTGAAACGCAGGAACCATTGTGTATCTGACGCCTCGTATAGTTGCACTCCCGCCGACGTTTAATGAATACATCCAATGTTTTCTGCCCGAGGCAGGGTCTGGTTCAGAGTCGTAGGGTATGCCGTATAGGTCAGCGTACATTCCTACCTCTGGTGTGCATATTAGACAGGCCCCAGTTTTCTTTACTATTTCGATGGCGTGGCCAATGTGGTCTATGTGTCCGTGAGTTACGAGGACGACTGTAGCATCGTTTACATCCTCCAGCCCGACCTTCGCTACAGGATTTGTCCATCCGCCCTCAATAGTAGGAGAGCTAAGCCATGGGTCAACGTAGATCTTTTCCGACCTCCAATCAATGCGGAAAGATGCGTGGCCTATGTAGGTTATTTTAACGCTCGACATGGTGACAGAAAAGTGTTAAAATAGTATTTAAAATTTTGGCCTTCTCCTCGTATCGGTCCTAGCTTACATATTTGCCCCACGAAGATATTAATGAGGTAGATTACACTTATCTAGGTGTGTTTTTCTTTTTCTCTGCAAGTGCCTTGAGAATTTTTTCAGGTGTTATTGGGAGCTCCGTTATTTGCACCCCGATTGCGTTAAAGACAGCGTTAGCTATAGCTGGTGCAATACTGTTAACCACCATTTCTCCAACGCCTTTAATTCCAAAAACATTCGTAGATGTCGGGTTTTCAATAATCTTGTAATTAATTCTGGGGATATCTCCAGCTGTTGGCAGAACGTACTCTTGAAAGCTAGTTGTCTGATATTCAAGAGACGGATATCGCGGATACACAGTTTCGGTTAAAGCTGCCCCAAGCCCCATCACTAATCCCCCTATTATTTGCCCTTCGACAAAGTTTCTGTTGACTACTCGACCCACTTCGTAAACGGTATATACATCTGTCACAGTTAGCATGCCTGTTTCGGTATCTATCTCAACATCTACTATTGTGCACCCATGAGCCATCGTGGAATGCGGGTCAGCCTCTCCCGTATCAGGGTCCACTGGGCTTTTTGGCTTTACATAGAGTCCTTTTCCTACTACCGGGGTATTGTAGACAAACTGCGCCTTGTTAACTACCTCTTGGACTGTTACAAACTTGTCAGGCACCCCTTTTACATAGACCTTGCTCTCTCTGATTTCTAGGTCAGATGGTGTTGTTTCCAGAATTTTTGACGCTACATCTAAAATAATCTTCTTGATTTCTTGAGAAGCAGCAAATATCGCGTTACTCATTCTATGCGTCGTCCTGCTTGCAAACGTACCCGTGTCATGTGGAGCAGCCTCAGTGTCACCAAACTTTACTTCTATTTGTTCCGGGTCGATGCCTATCGCCTCAGCTGCTACCTGAGCCAGCGCAGTTCTAAGCCCCTGCCCTAACTCAACACTAGCAACACTCACCACAAATTTACCGTCAGGCTGTGCGAAAATCACGACTTGGCTAGGGTCTCCACCCAGGTTCATACCGGTTGGATAGTTGATTGCAGCAATACCCCTTCCCCGTATCTTAGCCATTTTCTCACCCCTGTGAACTCATTGACAGCAGGTGTGCAGGCAAGTTAATTCCGGCCAATGCCGCCGCTTCTTTCATTGTCTCGATGATGTAGGCGTCATCGATAAGTTTTCCCGAAGCGGATATTTGGTTATTTCGATACGCGTTTTTGAATCTGAATTCGAACGGGTCCATCCCTATCGTCTTTGCGTTTTTCTCCATTTGAAGCTCTACTGCAAACGATACCTCAAAAACTCCGTATCCCCTCATAGCGCTTGAGGGCTGTCTATTGGTGAACACGCAGTATCCACGGTACTCTACATTAGGAATGTGGTATGGCCCAGAAAGATTGAAGCACGCCTTGATCACACCATAAGGTGATGTCCGGCTGTATGCTCCCGCGTCATGCAGAAGCCTAGCTTTTCTACCAAGAATAAGGCCGTCCCCGCTGATCGCATCCTGTATCTCTATTTTCACCGCCGGGCGTGTTGTTGAAACCGTAAACTCTTCCTCCCGCGTCCATCTCCATTTAACGGGTTTTTTCACAGTCATCGCGGCAACCGCAACCATCATCTCAAACTCAGGATCCACTTTACCCCCGAATCCGCCTCCAACTGCGGGTGAAACAACCCTAATTTTTGAAGGCGGCATATTTAGTATTGTTGCAACATTATCTCTGACAAAGTATGGTGCCTGTGTGGCTGTGTATATCGTCAGCTTTCCATCGGCCTCTGGTTTAACTACGCATACGTGGGGCTCGATAGGGGCGTGCTCTATAGGTGGTACTAGGTAACTACCCTCTACTATATGTCTCGCCTTTTTAAACGCTTCATCAACGTTTCCCCGTTTTATGAGAAAATATGGTCTCCCCTGGCCCCCGGGAGTTGTTGCACCATCCATTCCCGACCCGAATGTAAATGTGTTCGAGTTCCATGGTTTTATTTTAGGTGAAGATGGTTTTAACGCCTCCTCCATATCTAAGACAGGCGGAAGCTCCTCGATTTCCACGTTGACGAGCTGTGTAGCTTTTAGGGCCGTCTCCTCATCTCTCGCCACGACCAAGCAGATTACCTCACCCTTGTAGTTAACCTCCTTGTCGGGCAAGACCGGTTCGTCAGGAGGCCCTATTCCTACGACAGCCATGTTTACATGTAGGTTGTTAGGTACATCCTTTGCGGTAATAATTTTCACTACACCTGGTAGTCGCTCAGCATCCTTTGTGTCTATCTTTTTTATCACACCTCGGGGAACAGGGCTTCTGACCGCTTTAATCCACAACATTCCTGGAAACGATATGTCGTCGATGTATTGTGTAGTGCCAGTCACATGTCCATAAAGTTGGACGTTCACAAGCGGTTTTCCCAAAACACTAAACTGCGCCACTTTATCTCACCTCACAAGAGTCTTTATAGCCCTCACAATAGGCACGTATCCAGTGCATCTGCAGAGATTTCCGGACAAGGCGTCGAATATTTCCTCGTCACTGGGCTTTGAGGACTTGTCAAGCAACGCCTTAGCAGTCAAGATCATGCCTGGCATGCAGTACCCGCATTGGGCGGCATTATTTTCAATAAATGCGCGCTGTATAGGTGTCAGCTCCCCATCCTGTGCTAATCCAGCTAAGGTTACTACCTCTTTACCGTCCACATAACCGGCCAAAGTTAGACATGAATAACGTGGCTTACCATTCACCAACACCATGCACGCCCCGCAGGCACCCTGTCCACATCCAAAATGAACTGATTGTGTACCTAAATGGTCCTTTAGGACGTTGAAAAGCGTTTGATACGGTTTGGCTTCAACTTCAACAAAAGCCCCGTCAAGCTTAAACCTAATTTTCACCACACATCACCTTCCATTAAGACCTGCAAGTTTATATAAAATTTTTCTCACCAACACTTGGGCCACCTTTGATTTGTATTCAGCTGAGTAGAACCCGTCATCACTAGGTTGAATACCGTCTGTAACTCTAGCAACAGCATCATCAATTATGGCCTCCGTTAGCAGTTTGCCCTTCAACATTTTTTCGGCAACAGTCGCTCGGTAAGGATGCGTTGTTAGGCCGCCAACACTTATCGCCAGTCTTGCAACTTTTCCGTCAGATAGATCCATTCCGACTGCTGCAGAGCAAATAGTTGGTCCGCTATAGGCGTATGGTGTGAGCTTAAGGAAGGCCGATAGTTTAGGTACCTTACTGATCCTTATAGCGTATAAGATCTCATCTCTCCGCATATTATAGGTTAAAGATCCCTTGTAAAACTTGTTTAGAGGTACAATACGTTTTCCGCCGGTTCTGACGAGTAGTAGGTCGGCATCTAGAGCTAGCAATGCGGTTGCGAGATCTCCTGCTGGTGCGGGGGAAAAAATGTTTCCACCTATAGTAGCCATCTCCTTTAAAGCTAATCCATGAATGCCTCTAGCAGCCTGCACTAGTGCGGTTGGAAGGTTTTTGATGCTTAAGAGATTAGAGATGGTGGTTGTAGCCCCTATTTCAACACCTGCTCTGGTAATCTTCACGTAGTTTAACGGCAGGTTTTCCAGGGATAAGATGGCCTTTGGCCTCAAACCAAATCTGGTGATAAGCTGTGTTGCAATCGTGCCTCCTGCAACAACAAGTGCTTCATCCCCGTATTTCTTTTTTAAATCAACAGCTTGTTTCACCTTATTAAATCTGTAATATTCACCGACTTCTTCCATGATTACTTCGTTGTGCGTAATCTTTCACACTATATAAACTTTAACCATGCGGGTTGAAACATTACAACATCTGAGGACAAACGTCTAAGTTCTAACGTGTTTATATTATGCTGTTAACTAAAACATGTGAAAAGAATGAAGATCGTAAGAGTCAAGCTAGGCCCTGAGCAAAGACTCGGCGTCCTTGAAAACCATAAAGTTACTCTTTTACCTGATCGGAAATTGGGCTCAGGTAAAGGGTTTCTATTGCTAATAAGGCAGGCTCAGAAAAAACAAATGAGTCCCGTGACATACGTCAAACAAATTATCGATAGACTCAAGAACCCCAAGACTATAAACTATGATGACATGTTCTCAGGCCGCAGTAAATACAGGCTTTTAATACCTATCATCCCCCCCGAGGTATGGGGGGCAGGTGTTACATATTATAGAAGTAAACAAGCTCGGGAATACGAGACAAGCGCAAAAGGTATTTACGACATGGTATACAATGCCGAAAGACCGGAAATATTCTTCAAGGCTACTCCCTCTAGATGTGTAGGTCCCGAAGAGATCGCCTACATTAGAGGTGATAGCAATTGGTCAGTGCCTGAACCCGAGTTGGGGATAGTTTTGGGGCCAGGCCTCGAGGTAGCGGGCTTTACAATAGGAAATGATTTGTCAGCAAGAGATATTGAAGGAGAAAACCCTCTATACCTACCACAGGCTAAAATTTACCGGGGAAGCTGTTCTATAGGGCCTGCAATTGTTCCAGCTGAAAGTATCGGAGACCCGAATAATCTACAGATTGAAATGCGGATATATCGTGAAAAGAACTTGATATTTAAAGGCTCTACGAACACTTCAAACATGAAGAGAGGAATAGATGAGCTTGTAGGGTTTCTTAAAAATTATAATATTATACCACCAGGCACAGTTTTGTTAACGGGAACAGGAATAGTGCCTCCAGACGACTTCAGTCTAAGGGATAACGACACGGTAGAAATAGAAATCGAAAAGATAGGCGTTCTCAGAAATGTCATAAAAGTACTCAAAAGCTGAGATACACGGTTTTTATTTTTGTATAAAAATCTAACGCGGCTTCGCCTTGTTCCTTAAACATTTCGTTACTTGATTTTTTGAATCCCCCGAAAGGAACATGGATTTCAAGCCCAGTGGTTGGCTTGTTAACCTTAACAACGCCGGCCTGAACGTTTTTGATGAATTCAAACGCCTTGCGTATATCACTGGTATAAATCGAGGCAGTGAGTCCATACTCTGTTTTGTTGGCAATTTCTATTGCCTCGTCAAAACTGGATGCACGCATTAAAGCTAGGACCGGCCCGAAAATCTCTTCTTGTGCAATACGCATATCAGGTGTGACTTCTGAGAAAACCGTCGGCTCTATAAAATAACCACGAATATAATCCTCTGATGTTAGTCTCTTACCTCCGTATAGAAGTTTAGCCCCCTCAGAAATCCCGATGTTTACATATTGCAAAATTTTATTCATTTCATTTTCGCCTACAACAGGCCCCATCTCTACGCCGTCCTGCAATCCATTCCCGACCTTGATTCTCCTTATTCTTTCAATTAGTTTTCTTGTAAACTCATCATATACCTTATCATGGACAATGGCTCTGCTTGTCGCAGTGCAGGCTTGACCAGACAATCCAAACGCGGCTCTAATAATCATTGCCACCGCACGGTCTATGTCGGCGTCGTCAAGAACGATGGCTGGATTTTTCCCTCCTAGTTCAAGCTGAACTCGGGTATTTTTCTTAGCGTTTGCTTTTTGCGCTATTCTTTCACCCACTTCATAGGATCCGGTGAATGATACACCTGATACTCGTTTGTTTTCCACCATCTCATCACCTATCTCTGCACCGCTTCCCGTAACGAGGTTTAAAACCCCTGGGGGTAGGCCGGCTTTCTGTAATGCTTCAACGATTTTGTATGCTATGAGCGGGGTATAGCTGGCTGGTTTGAACACTACGGCATTGCCGCAAACTAGGGCAGGAGCAATCTTCCAGGACGGTATTGCGATGGGGAAATTCCAGGGGGTGATTATCGATATTACTCCGAGTGGTTCACGTAACGTGAAGAGGTATGTGTTTTGTTCTGTTGATTCTGTGAATTCTCCGCGTAGCCTATAACCCATGATTCCGTAAAACCTAAAAATAGATATGGCTCTGGAAACTTCGGCCCTGCTTTCGTTAAGTGTTTTGCCCTCCTCACGTGTTAAGATTTTCGCCAATTCATCGAATTCTGCCTCCATGAGATTTGCCGCCTTAACGAGTATTCTACCTCTCTCAGGTGAAGGAACTGCTGCCCACCCTCTTTGAGCCTCTTCCGCTAGTTCAATAGCCCTAGATGCCTCTTCCCTACCAAGCTTAGGAAATTCTGCAATTATATCGTTAACGTCTGCAGGATTTATGTCCCTGATAGTTTGGCCGTTCTTAGGGTAGACTGGTTCACCTCCAATGATGCAGGGAACAACTTTCCCCAACATAATCACCACCCTAATACCTTGCGTGGTAAAAAATTTTTCGTAGCAACATGTTCAGTCCTCTAATGACAGTCGACCTCTTTCTTTTAATTTCATGAAAATATGTAGTGTTTCATTTAATCCTTCCTCAATTGATGTTTTTTCAATATGTCCTATCTCATTTCTGAAAGCGGAATCGTCAAGATTAACCGCTATCGGCAATGGATTAGGATCATAGCTTACTAAATTTTTACTTCCAGGCACCATATTATGAATTAGATCAACAATTGTCTCAACACCTACTATATCGCCTCTTATATTATAGACTCGTGCTCCTCTGACTTTAGCCAGAGATGCCAACACAAACGCTTCGGCCACGTCAGCTGCATACTGTAAGTCAACTTGTCCGCCAAACCGTATTTTGAATGGACGTCCTAACACTGCTGCTTTCAAAGCACGGGTAATGTCGGCTGTAACCCCCACATCTCTTCCAAAACCATACACGGTGTGTGGCCTTAGACCGATGCTAGGTATGTTGTTTTCTACCCAGTAGGCATTCGCTGTCAGCTCATTACAAACTTTAAAAGCACCATAATGTGTCGTCGGTTTCAATATAACGTCTTCATTTACAGGGCCAGATCCATAAAGCGTTTGCGGACCATAAACCGCTACAGAACTTGCATATACTATTTTTACATCGGTTTTTAATTTCTTGACCGCCTCAAACAGTCGCAGAAAACCAACGACGTTAACCATCGCGCCCTTCACAGGATTTTCCCTGCAATTAGGTATTTGGAGTGCAGCAAGATGAATTACTGTCTTTATGTCGTATTTTTCAAATATTTTTTCGAATGCATCTGGTTGAGTTATGTCAGCCGCCACAAAGGGTATGGACTCAGGGTTATCAACGAGCATCTCGAGTCTCGAGTAGTCGGGTTTTATATCGGTTAAGACCATATCAAAGCCACGTTTTTTTAAACTTCTGACAACCCAGGAACCAATAAACCCCGTGGCTCCGGTTATAAGATAGGTCATGAAAACTCAAGCTATTGATGGTATTTATATATGTTTGCGTCTATTTCTTCCTCTGAGGGCAGACATTCTTCATCACCCCTTACAGTCACTACCAGACTCCCAGCAATAACTGCCCTTTTCAAAGATTCTTCCAGACTACGGCCTTTTAGACGAGAAGTAATGAATGTTCCCGCAAACGCGTCACCAGCACCTATAGGGTCCTCCACATAAACCTCCAACGCCTGTACCGAAACTTTTTCTCGGCGATTAGCCGCTATAGCTCCTTTTCGACCCATTTTCAGCACCACTGTTTCAACTCCAAATTTCAAAAAACCATCGATCATCTGGTCAACATCCTGTACATTTAAAAGGATTGCCGCATCGCGTGGGTCTGTAAAAAGTATGTCCACTTTCTCAATTATAGGTGTTAGTACTCGTGCAGCGTTATCGATGGAGCCCCAAAGCACAGGTCTAATATTTGTGTCGAAAGATACTATCAAATTATTGGAAATAGAGATTTCGAGCGCTTTCCTTGTTGCCTCCAAGGCGGTTTCACTAAGTGCAGGGGTTATGCCTGTTGTGTGGAATAATTTTGCAGCTCCTAAATAATCTGGATCAACATCTGATGGAGAGATTCTGCTTCCAGCTGAACCTTTTCTATAGTAAAACATTTTACTTTCAGATGGTATTGGAAAACCGCGTTGTACGAAGTAGATCCCTGTCGGGGCTTCAGTGTCAACACGAATCTGAGATGTGTCCACTCCTTCTCCTCTTACCCAATTAAGTATGCATTTACCAAACTCATCGTCACCTACCCGAGTTATAAGCCCTGAGGAGAGTCCCTGTCTCCTGACACAAACTGCAACAGTGGTTTCAGCGCCTGCTACATGTCGTTCAAACAGAGTGACATGTCTTAGTGGGCCTCGTGTAACTGCGTTAAGCTGGATAAGCGACTCTCCTAGTGTAACAACATCAGGCGACATGGACAGCCGCTATTTCCTGCTCAGTGGGGAGAAGTTTTTCGAGACTTCGCATCTCATCCTCTGTGAGTTCCCTAGTTGGCTTGATAGGCTTACCAACATCGACTCCCCTCAGTTTTAATGCGTATCTGTTTGACGCTGTATCAGGTCCTATCCTTTTCAAAATTGCACGAATAGTATTTAGACGTTGCTGTAGTTTAAGGGCCTCATGTATTCTACCTGCTTTCACATGTTCAAAAATCCCTTTTGCAAGCTCAGGATAGATTGTAGCGAGCGAACTGATATGAACATCATACCCTATTATAAAACTGTACGCAAGAAGATGGTCGCCTCCAGCCCCTAAAAATCTACTGCCCTTAAACCTGTTTAAAATCTGTAGAAGATAATCGGGGTCGCCACTACTGTCTTTCAACCCTACCTCGGGTTTTACTGTTTCTAGAATTTTATGTAGACTTTCAATTGGTATTTGGTAGCCCTGTCGCCCGGGATTGTTGTAAACCAACACGGGGATGCTCGAAACATCCACGATGGATTGATAAAAAGAGATCAACGATTCTACATCATACCTATAGTAGAAGGGCGCAATAGCTGAGACTGCGCTGGCGCCTATTCTCGAGGCATGTTTCGCAAGATATTTTACGGTATCCAAATCGGCAGCCCCAACGTGAACTATAACAATGCCACGTGAGCCAACGTATTCGACAGCAGCCTCCGCAACTTCACATCTAGTCTCTCTACCAAGTTTTACCCCCTCCCCCATGGTGCCTAGCACGAAAAATCCCCTAATGCCTCGTTTTAGCTGAAAGTCTATTAACTCTGCCATTTTTTCACGGTAATCGCGAGAGGGTGTAATAAGTGCTGAAACCACTCCTTTATAGCTAAGCAGTTCCATTAACAACATCGTTTTTGCTGGGGTATTAAAGGTTTAGCTTGTAGAAGAATTAATTACCCGCCGTTCATTTGATGGCTTACCTTGAAAGAGAGCCATGTTAAAAAGAAGCTGCTCAAAGGAGGTTTCTGTCTAGGCATCTTTTCAAACATTCCAAGTCCGTCTATCTCTGAGATAGCGGGATATGCTGGCTTCGACTTTATAATAATCGATATGGAGCACGGTATCATGGATTTTGAAAGTGTTGAAAACATGGTGAGAGCAGCTGATGCTGTAGGGATTTCCTCGATAATCAGGGTTCCAGAGGCGCGGGAAAGTTATATTTTGAGAGCTGTGGAAACGGGCGCTCAAGGGGTTCAAGTACCACATGTAGAGGATAGACAGACCGCGGAGCTTGTCGTTGATTCAGTGAAGTATGCTCCCCTAGGCAACAGAGGAGTATCACCCTATACTCGGGCCGCTAACTATTCAAGCCTGTCCCCTACGGAACACTTTAAAAAATCTAACGAGGAAACACTAGTAGTGCTTCAAATAGAGGGCCGGGAGGGTGTTGAAAACATCGAGTCAATAGTTACCGTGGAGGGTGTTGATGTTTTATTCGCAGGACCATACGATCTTTCACAATCTTTCGGAGTGACGGGTGACTTAGATAATCCGTTGGTTAGAAGAAGCATGGACAAGTTGATAGAAACATGTAAGAGATATGGGAAATGGCCGGGGACATTCGCCCCGAACATAGAGAGAGCGAGAAGTTGGATTTCAGCTGGGATGAAATATCTTGCATACTCTGTGGACACAGGGATTCTATACGAGTCGCTACGTCATATTGTCGAGTCGGTTAAATCGAAAAAATCTGATTAAGAGTTAGAAAGACAGCAAAAAATACAACACCTCTGGCTGTTCTCATCCATGGGTTTGCGTGTCGGGGTACTACAAGTCTTGAGCCAGTTAGAATACCGCTTCCTCTATTTTCCGCTAATAACAGCCATCACAAAAACAACACAAAGATATTTCTAAGCTTCAATAAATACATCTACAGTGAAGTGGTAAGACGAGATACGCAATCGAGATAGACTTGCCTATAGTCGGCCTCGATGGCCTAAGCCCACATGACCATCTGAGTCTGTGTGGCAGGGGGCCCGGTAAAATGTACAATGGTTTTGTATAGTGAAGAATTGCTAAAAAGGCATGAGGAAGTTTATTACCGGATGCCGCACAGTTAAATAAAACAACACCTCTAAGTGTTTTCGATTGTGAGCAAAGTTGTTCGTGGTTCAAGAAGTTTTGACCCGGCTAGAACTGCTCTCATAGCTGCCACTGCGACGGCGACGGTTCTCGGGTTGGCTGGGACGTTTCTCGGCGTACTCCGTCTCCTCTCCTACGGTAGAGCCGTCATTTTTCAGAGCATCTACCTAGTCCACCCCGACCTACAGCTCTTCGGCTTTGTCGCAATCTTCATCATGGGCGTCAGCTACGGGCTTGTCCCGCGTTTCAAAAACAAGCCAGCACCACCGCTACCGTTTTTTCTCCTCTTGGTATCGCTAGTTTTCGTCGGTAACTTGTTGAGACTAACGGGTCTCGGAGCTGTTGTGGGAGATATCATTGTACTCATCGGCTTCATAGGCTACACTGCCTTAACCATTGTTATTCTTGGAAGGCCGCGCGGCTTTTTCTGGGTCTCCGACGTCTTCATAAGCCTGTCACCCATTCTCCTCACGGTAACGTCGGCTGCGAGGCTTTTCCTACAACAACCATGGCAGGACATGCGGTTTGTCGAGCTCGCTCTCCTAGGTTTTCCGACAGCCATGATCGTGGGTGTGGCTATGAGGACTGTGAGGTTTAGGCTTGGGGCAAACTACCACAGGGGGTTTGCGGTTGTATGTCTGTTTTCGTATCTTGCAGCGTTACTTCTTCTACCGTTTCAGCAGCGCTACTTGCAGGATATTCGGAGAGCCATATTTCTATCCTCCGGAATTTTCTTTCTAGCGTCCGTAGACATAGCGAAACCCCTCAAAAACGGCTTCAAGGAAACAGAGATGAACCAGAGAGACAGAATCAGACACAGATACTTTACGACATATTTTACCACTGCAGCCGCCTGGTTTGCAGCGGCCCTTACACTGGCACTCCTGCAGGGTGTGTGGCCATTCTTCAGAGACGGCTTCATACACAGCATGGCCGTCGGCTTCATAGCAAACACAATCATGGCCTACGCCCCAATCCTGATGCCCGCGCTGATGAGCGGCAGGGCCGCAGTAAGAGGCCTCAGCTACGCACCACACATACTCATCAACTCCGGAAACCTCTGGAGGATTGGTGCATCCATGTTTTCCAAACTGCACGACGCATACCTCTCTGGACTGCCAATCCTAGCAGGCGCAATATACTTCCTAGTAATGGTTCACAGACTGCGGTGAAAAATTCTAACGTTTCATCCTCACGATAATTGTCTTATCCCTCACATCCAATACGGTCTCAAATCTGTTTATAGCCCTTCTCCCGGCGAGGGCCCCCTCATCCATGTAAGACGGGTGACCTGGAACGTTTTTAAGCATGGGTAGTTGCGTGGCCCCATGACGCAGTTTATCAGGGCTGAGGTTGCGCTTGCCTTGGTGGCGTTTCTATGTCTGGGTTTGACGGATTTTCTTAGGAAGAAGGGGTCGGTTGAGGGTGCTCACCCCCTCGGCTACCTCCTTGTCGAGACGGTGGTCCTCCTCTCCATTATACCGTTGGCGGCCCTGCTCCTTGAGGGGCACATACCGGAAATAGGTAGGGGAACTATACCTTACGCACTGATGTCAGGCATAACGATAGCTGTTGCGTTGATGGCTTTGATGATTGGGCTGAAGACCGGTGAGGGAAGCGTCGTGATACCCATTTCACGTCTCGGCCTAGCTCTTGCAACTATTCTCAGCCTCTTGGTGTTGAATGAAACGATTACGTTGACGAAGGCTTTGGGGATAGCTTCCGCTGTGGTGGCTGTTTTACTGCTGTCGCGTTAGGCTTCCTTAGCTTCTTCGCTGTTAAAGCTGTGAAGAAGATGAGGGTTACGATGAGGGCAATCGTCCCGCCTGAGCTGACGGCAAGGTAGAATGAGAGGTAGAGCCCAGCTATTGATGATGTGACGCCTACTAGGGTGGAGAGAAAAATCATCTCAGACATGTTTCTGGCGAAGAGCTGTGCTGTGGCTCCCGGGGTTACGAGGAGGGAGACTATGAGTATTATGCCAACTGTCTCGAGGGCTGAGATAATTGTGAGCGACATCGCCGCCATCAGGGCGTAGTGTATCAGTGTTGTGGGGAGGCCTGCGACGTAGCTGAAGACGGGGTCGAATGTGAAGGCGATTACCTCCTTCATGAAGAGGGCCAGCGTTATGAGGACCGCCGCACCTATGGCCGCTGAAACCATCATGCTCTGAGGCGAGACACCGAGGACGTTTCCGAAGAGTATGTGGAAGATGTCGACCGTCGGCCTTACACGGCTTATGATTACGAGGCCTAGGGCGAAAGCCCCCGTCAGCACTATTCCTATCGCTGTGTCGTTCCTGACGCGGGCCCTCGACTCTACAAAGCCTATTAGAAGCGCTGCAGTAAGCCCCGCCGCCATCCCGCCCACGATGAATGGGATGTTTAAGGCAACCGCCACAGCAACGCCCGGCAGAACAGCGTGTGAGATGGCGTCCCCCAGGAGAGACCATCCCCTAACAACTATTATGGCGCTCAGCACAGAGGCAACAACCCCGACAGTTATCGAGGTAATTAACGCCAGCCGCATGAAGCCGTAGGAAAGCGGCTCGAGGAGTAGGTCGATCAACGCCACCCAGCCACCCTGCGGATGTCGGCGAGATGCATCGCCACACTCTCGCTTCCATACGCAGCTGCGAGATATTCTGTTTTCAGCGACTCCTGCGGCGGCCCGAAAGAGATTAGTCTGTTTCTTAAAAGAAGAACATAGTCGAAGATCTCAAGCGTCGAGCTGAGGTCGTGGGTGGTCATCAGGATTGTTTTCCCCTTTTCCCTGATCTCCGCAAGTATCTCGAACAGCCTGTCCTCGGACTCGGCGTCAACACCTGTCAGCGGCTCGTCAAGCAGGTACAGCTCGGAGCCTTGAGCTATTGCCCTCGCCAGAAAAACCCTCTGCTGCTGACCGCCTGAGAGGTCTGAGATCTTGCGGTGGCTGAGCTCTGTCAGGCCCGTCGCCTCCAAGGCTTTAGCTACCTCTTCGTCATCCCTGCGGATGGAGCGCAGAGGCCCCACTTCCCTGATTCTGCCCATGGCGACCACGTCCCATACAGTTATCGGGTAGTCCCAGTAAACCTCCTCTCTCTGCGGGACGTATGCAACCTTTCCGCGGACACCGTTCACATCCATGCCTAGGACACTGATTCTGCCGCTGACGGGTTTTACGAGGCCTATGCATGCCTTGAGCAGCGTGCTTTTGCCCGAGCCGTTGGGCCCTATGACGGCGGTCATCGAGCCGCGTGGTATCCTGAAGCTGACGTCCTCGAGTGCCCTGACCCGCTCGTAGACGACGGTGAGATTTTCAGCCACAACGGCGTCCATCAACACCACCTCGAAAGCTCGGCGACCAGCTTCTCCACGTTTGCACGCATCATTCCGATGTATGTGTCAGCCCCGCTTCCCGGCGGCCCTAGGCTGTCGGCGTAGAGCTGGCCGGCAATCCTCCCCCCAACCTCTCTAACCATCATCTCCATCGCACGTGTTGAGAGCGTTGTCTCAACAAAGAACACGCAAACACCGGTTTTCCTGACTTTATTCACCAGCTGGGCTGTGTCGTAGGGGGTTGGCTCTATCTCCGTAACAATTGAGTAGAAGTATCCGCCCACCCTGAACCCGTAGCGCCGGGCGAAGTATTGGAAGGCGTTTTCCTGCGTGACCAAAACCCTCCTCTCCTCCGGGATTGATGCAACAGCCTCCCTCACCCATTCATCCAGCTCCCGCAGCTTAGCGATGTATGCCGCCGCGTTGGCGCGGTAGTACTCGGCGTTTGCAGGGTCCACCTCAGCCAAAACATCCCTGACCTTTTCAGCGTATTTGATGGCCATGGATGCGTCGAGCCAGAGGTGTGGGTCGTCCCTTCCGGCGTAGGGGCCGTCGGGGACCTTGAGCATGTAGGGCTCCAGCCCCTCCGTGACCCGGGCCATCTTCCCACGCCACTGCCCTGAAAGCAGCCTCTCAACCCATGAGTCGAGCCCAAGGCCGTTGTAGAGTATCACTGAGGCCTTTGCAGCCTTTATCATGTCCTGTGGGGTTGGCTCGTAGTTGTGCGGGTTGCGCCCGGGCCCTACTAGGGGCTCGACCTCCCAGAGTCCGCCTGCTACGTTGCGGGCTATGTCCCAGATGACCGTGGTTGTGGCAAGTATGAGCCGCTCACCCCGCCTGTTTTCAGGAAATGCGGCGGGAACAGCCATGTTGGCCGCTAGAAGTAGGGCTGCTAGGATGGTGAGGGTGTTGGAGAGCTTGTCAATCATTTAGACCTGTCTAAACTTTAGACATGGCTAAATAAATCCTTTAACAAAAAAGCGGAAACACCGGATTCTTGCTAAGTGGTTTGGTCTGGGGGCTTGCACTCAGCAGTATAATACGAATTTGCTCCCCCTTCGCCGACCAGGCTTAGGTGAAGGGTTTTCAGGCATGTTTGATAGGGTTGCGGATGTAGTTCGTTGAGGCGGACTAGGCTGGCGTGAGGGCTGGATACGTCTTTGCTGCCGAGGTTTTAGATTAAATATGAGGCTTTGAAAGTTTAGGCTGAAAGGAACTTGAGCACGGTTACAAAGTACGTCATCGAGGGCCGTATTGAGGTTGACGGCCCGGTGGATAAGAATGATGTCGTGGGCGCTGTTTTCGGGCAGACTGAGGGGATTTTCAGCTCAGAGCTTGACTTGAGGGAGCTTCAGAAGACGGGCAGGATAGGCCGCATCGAGATAAACGTCAATACGCAGGGAAACAGGGCTGTCGGGCGAATAATTGTCCCGACAAACCTCGACAAATACACCACATCACTGCTGGCCGCCATGATAGAGTCCATCGACAGGGTCGGCCCATACCAGGCACGCGTGACCATCGAGAAGATAGAGGACACACGGCTTGAGAAGAGGAAGCGCATCGTGGAGAGGGCTAAGGAGATACTTGCGGCGTGGGAGAGGCAGAAGGTCCCCGAGGACGACTTGATTCTGAGGGAGCTTGAGGAGGCTCTGGTCAAGACAAAGGTTGTGGAGTATGGGCCTGAGAAGCTGCCCGCCGGGCCTGAGCTGGAGAGCTCGGATGAGATAATCATCGTAGAGGGACGTGCAGACGTAATCAACCTCCTACGCTACGGTTACAAGAACACGGTTGCTGTGGAGGGTGTGAAAATACCGAGAAGCATCGCCGGCTTGACCAGGAGGAAAAAACGCGTCATCGCCTTTCTCGACGGCGACCGCGGGGGCGACCTGATACTGCAGGAGCTTCTACAGAACTGTAAGATCGACGCCGTTGCGAGAGCGCCCTACGGAAAGGAGGTGGAGCAGCTTACCGCTAAGGAGGTCCATGAAGCTCTTGAGCATGCTGTCCCGCCTGAGGAGGCTTTGAAGGCACGGGAGTATGCTGAGAAGAAGTCGCTGCCGGTAGACCTGAAGAGCTTCGCCAAGGATGTTGAAGGCTCTCTGACCGCTGTGCTTTTGAACGGTGATGGTCAGGAGGTTGCGCGAATGCCTGTCAGTGAGTTGGCGATGAAGCTGGCTGGGGAGAAATCTGTGAAGTATGTTGTCTTCGATGGAGTTGTCACGCAGAGGCTTGTCGATGCAGCGGCCTCGCTTGGTGGAGAGGTTTACCTCGTCGGGGTCAGGGTCGGTGAGCTACAGAACAGGCCGCCCAACGTATACGTCCTGACGATGAATGAGCTAGCCTGATAGACGTAGGGCCGACGGCTCGACGGGGTATCGAAGTATGCAGGCTATGCCGCCGAGTCCTAGGAGCTTTTCCGAGGCCTCGCCCCCCGAGGAGACCACCCTAACCTCTACGCGTGATTCCTCGGCGTTTTTCAGCAGCTCGGCAACTTCAGGGCTGCCTAGACTATTCCAGAGAAAATCCTCCGCGACCAAGAGCTTTTCCGCGGCCCTCATCCTGACAGCAGCCAAGCATTCCCTGAAACCCAGCGCAGCCCTTGAAGGCTCACGTGCAAGGACCTCAACAAGCTCTTCAACGTCTTCAACATCCGCAACAGTTTTAACGTATTCGCGGAGGCTGTGTAGGGCCCTGCTGCGCAGCAGCTCCGAAACACCTGCCTCCGAGGTGTCTGAGACATAGCCCGTCTTCTTCACACGCCCCGCCAGCTCCTTTGAAGTCTTCCTGAGAAAGTTTAGGAATTCGTCCACAATAACCGAGGGGCCGAAAACATACAGGTCTCCTTCAACGGCTTCAAGCTTCTTCACAGCCTCCCCATACATCTTAGCCATGTCTTTCACCCTCGACTCAGGCTCCTCCTTCCCGCTTTCCACAGACCTCTGGAAAACGGTCCTCAAACCCTTGTCCGTCACTTCATACACTCTGACCGACATGTCGTCCACGAGCACCAGACCCACAGGTTTTCCAGCCACCGCCTTTCTGTAATAACTGGCCACCGCCTCGAGCCGTGGATAGTTTTTACGGGACTCGATTGTCAACTCGTCCCCAACCCCCAGATGTATTGTGTGGTGTTTCCCAACGAGGCCGAGGTCCCTGCTCTCAAACCTTATCACTCCGTGTAGGTCAAGCCGCTTCGTCATCGGGTCCAGCCTCTTCTCGAGAAGCTCAACACCAACCTCCACCCAGACCCTCTCGCTGTCAACGCTTCCGTCACGCCTCTCCTTCTTCAACTCACGTCCGGTAACGGTGTAGAGCATGTCTCCGGCCTCCAAAACCATGTAAACATTCAACAAATCAAGCGAGGTCTCGGGCACAAGCGTCACAAACCTCTTCAACGGGCTAACCTTGACCACCCTCAACTAATCTATCCTAGACGCTGAAAAAACCCGCTCGATTTAAACACAAAGACAGCCGCTCTCAAACAACATGGAAAACCAGCCCTATGAACGCCCATATCCTTAAATGACGTAGTTGACAAAGAACCTATGCGGAGCGGATGAGTCCTTCGAAGCCGACGAAGATCTTGAGAGTCGACGCGGTGAACCCGGATGTTGATGTTTTGGCTGAGGCGGCTGGGTTT